>Ga0114932_10000645_pt1 | contig 41406 bp, 33 predicted proteins | sample 2SBtaG_2_FD_87286 | JGI IMG/M metagenome (GOLD analysis project Ga0114932, IMG submission 87286) | Deep subsurface microbial communities from Kolumbo volcano to uncover new lineages of life (NeLLi) - 2SBTROV12_ACTIVE470 metaG | ecosystem: Environmental > Aquatic > Marine > Volcanic ...
AAGAGGACGCTTTGTGGCCACACACCCGATGTGGGGTACAGAATACAGCGGTCCGGAAGCTGCGGTAAAAGGCGCGTTCACCGATAAAGCCACTGTGATCTGCGATAAAGCCAACAGCGATGCCGATGCAGTAGCCTGTGTTGAAGAAGTATATCGGTTATTGGGCATGCACCTGGTGTACATGAACGCCGATGACCACGATGTGCATGTGGCTTATGTGAGCCATATATCACACATCACTTCTTTTGCGCTGGCCAACACGGTGCTGGAAAAAGAAAAAGAAGAAGACGCCATTTTTGAACTGGCGAGCGGTGGTTTTGAAAGCACGGTGCGATTGGCCAAGAGTAATCCCGCTATGTGGGTACCTATCTTTATGCAGAATAAAGAAAATGTGTTGGATGTACTGAATGAACATATTGCCCAATTGCGCAAATTCAAATCATGCCTGGAGAAGGAAAATTACGATTACCTGCAGGAACTGATTGAAAACGCCAACGGGATCAGGCGCATATTGAAGTAAACAAAAAATAGCAAAGCCCTGTAGAAACGGTAACTTTGCGGCAAATTTTAATACATGACGACATTTGAAGGGTTGGGAATTGACGCCAGATTGATTCAGGCAACCGATGAGTTGGGGTATGTAAACCCAACCCCCATACAGGAACAGGCGATACCGGTTTTGCTCAGCGGAACCAAGGATTTTATTGGGCTGGCACAAACAGGTACTGGCAAAACAGCGGCATTCGGATTGCCTCTGCTGCACATCATCGATGCGGCAGCCAAACATCCGCAGGCGCTGGTGGTTTGTCCCACGAGGGAACTCTGCTTACAGATCGTAAAAGAAATAGAGCTCTTTAAAAAATACATCAAAGGTGTTTCAGTAGTAGCTGTTTACGGAGGTACTTCCATCGGACTGCAGATCCGCGACCTGAAAAAAGGCGTGCAGATCGTGGTGGCCACACCGGGCAGGTTGATAGACCTGATCGAAAGAAAAGCCATCAACCTGGAACAGATTGAATATGTGGTGCTGGATGAAGCGGATGAAATGCTGAACATGGGCTTCCAGGATGATATTGAATTCATCCTGAAGAATACCCCGCAACGCGAAAGCACCTGGTTATTCAGCGCTACCATGCCACCCGAAATACGCAAGGTGAGCAAACGTTACATGAAAGACCCGGTGGAAGTAACTGTTGGTAAAGTAAATACCGCCAACAAAAGCATCGACCACCAGTATTATGTAACATCGGCGCAGCATCGTTATCAAACATTGAAGCGCATCATCGATTTCAACCCCGGTATCTATGGTATCATTTTTACCCGCACGAAAGTAGACGCGCAGGAAATATCTGAACGCCTCACCAGGGAAGGATACGATATCGACGCATTGCACGGCGACCTCACACAGGTGCAGCGCGATAAAGTAATGGGTCAGTTTCGTGATAAGAGCCTGCAATTACTGATCGCCACCGATGTGGCGGCACGCGGTATCGATGTGCAGGGTATTACCCATGTAATCAACTACGAACTACCCGATGATGTGGAAGTGTACACACACCGCAGCGGAAGAACGGGCAGGGCGGGTAACCAGGGTATCAGCATTGCCATTGTGCATTCGAAAGAAATGTACAAGCTGAAGCAGATTGAACGAATCAATAATTCTAAGTTTCATAAACTGGATATTCCAAGCGGCAAAGACGTGTGCCGTAAACAGTTCTTCCATTTCATGGATAAATTGCTGTCGGCCGATATCAGTCACGGCGACTATGAGACTTATGTTCCCATGCTGGCCGAAAAATTCGCCGATGTGAGCAAGGAAGAAGTATTGAAAAGGGTAGCGGCGATGGAGTTCGACCGTTTCCTCAAATATTATGAAAACGCCGAAGACCTGAATGTGCGCGAGCGTGGAAAGAATGAGCAACGTGATAGTCGCGGCAACGGCAGGAGGGACGGAGGTGCTTACGAAAGCCGCAGGGACAGGGGTGGTAGTAACGGATACAGTCGCCTTTTTGTGAACCTCGGTACCAAAGACGGATTTTACAAAGCGAGCTTCCTGCAATTCATCTTGGACATGAGCGACCTGAAGAAAGAAGTGCTGGGCAGGATAGATATGAAAGACATGAACAGTTGGGTGGAGATAGAAAAAGGAGCAGCCAACCAGATGATCCGTGCGCTGGATGGAAAGAATTACAAAGGAAGAAGGATACGTATGAACGATGCCGATAGTGGCGGACGCCGGCCCAACAAACGTGGCGAAGCATAACAAGCAACAGACAATTCAATTTATATGGAGCAAGCAATTGACCAAAAATCAGCAGTGGAAGCGCTCTTGACCAAGCGCCCACTCATCATTTCAGGACCCTGCAGTGCAGAGACCGAAGAACAAGTGGTAGAAACCGCTAAACGTTTGGCGGCTACCGGTAAAGTAGACATCCTCCGCGCAGGTATATGGAAGCCGCGTACCCGTCCCGGCAGTTTTGAAGGGATCGGCACCAAAGGCCTTCCCTGGTTACAGCGTGCCAGGAAGGAATCCGGCCTGCCTGTGGCAATAGAAGTGGCTACCGCCAAGCAGGTAGAAGATGCCCTGCATTTCGATGTAGATGTATTGTGGATCGGCGCACGTACTACCGTGAACCCGTTCAGCGTACAGGAAGTAGCCGATGCACTGAGAGGTGTGGACGTTCCCGTATTGATCAAGAACCCGATCAACCCCGACCTCGAATTGTGGATTGGTGCAGTAGAGCGTGTAGCAAAAGCCGGCATCAAAAATATCGGACTCATCCACCGCGGCTTCAGCTCTTATGGCAATACCGAATACCGCAACGCACCTATGTGGCACCTGGCCATTGAGATGAAACGCCGTAACCCCGGTCTGTTGCTCATTAACGACCCTTCGCATATCTGCGGAAGAAGAGATATATTACTGGATGTGGCACAGAAAGCGATCGACCTCGATTTCGACGGACTGATCATTGAAAGCCATATCGATCCCGATCATGCCTGGAGTGATGCCAAACAACAAATCACGCCGGAGCGCCTGGGTGAAATGATCAACTCGATCGTATGGCGTAAAGAAGATATCGATTCGGAAGCGCTGCATGCTGCCATGGAAAAAATGCGCCAGCAGATCAACCAGCTCGATGATGAATTGCTGCTGCTGCTCGGACAACGTATGAAAGTGGCTGAAAAGATCGGCCAGTATAAAAAAGACAACAACATCACCATCCTGCAAACCAATCGTTGGAACGCTATTCTTGAAAGGGCTTTCGCGAAAGGGGAGCAACTGGGACTGAGCAAAGAATTCGTGACCAAATATTTTGATGCTGTACACATGGAGAGTATCAATCACCAGAATAAGATCATGAATTCCTAAGCGGCAGCATGAAGAAGAAAAAAGTTTCGTTCGGCAATAGTGCAGTGGATTATTATTTCCATGCCGATTTTGCTCGCCTGGAAAAACTGGTAGCCAAAGAAAGAACCGTGATCGTCACGGATGAACATGTGTTCAAAGCCCACCAGAAAAAATTCAAAGGCTGGAATACCATCGTGCTCAAGCCGGGTGAAGAATTCAAGGTGCAGCAGACGGTGGATGTGGTAATAGATCAGCTGATTGAATTGGGTGCCGACCGTAAGACGACCCTGGTAGGTGTGGGCGGTGGCGTGATTACCGATATCACCGGTTATGTAGCCGGTATCTATATGCGGGGCATTGCATGCGGGTTCGTGCCTACTTCATTGTTGGCCATGGTAGACGCTTCGATCGGCGGGAAGAATGGGATTGATGTAGGCGTATATAAGAATATGGTGGGACTGATCCGTCAGCCATCTTTTCTGCTCTTCGATCACAGTTTCCTGAAATCTCTTCCCAAAGTTGAATGGCAGAATGGTTTTGCAGAGATCATCAAACACGCCGCTATCAAAGACGCAGCCCTGTTCAAATTGCTGCAGTCGCACCGCCTCACCGATTTTCAGCGCGATGCACAATTACTGGCGAAGCTCATTGAAAGGAATGTACTCATCAAAACCAAAGTAGTGGTGAACGATGAGTTTGAAAAAGGAGAACGCAAGCTGCTGAATTACGGGCATACCCTGGGTCATGCCATTGAAAATATGTATGAACTGAGTCATGGGCAGGCCATCAGCATCGGCATGACGTATGCAGCATTGATGTCGAGACAGTTGAAAGGTTTCAAGCAGGCCGATGAACTGATAGCAGTGCTGGACAAGTACGGATTGCCCACGTTTGCCGAATTCGATACCAAAGAAGCGTTCAGGATATTACAGAAAGACAAAAAGAAAGACAACCAGCAGATCAGTTATATCCTCCTGGAAAAGATCGGTAAAGGCGTAGTACAGCCTTTGTTGTTTGTGCAATTAAAAGAAATTTTCAACCAGTTTACATGATCGTTACCGTTTCTCCATCTGTTATAAAAGGTGCTATCAGAGCGGCAGCCAGTAAAAGCAGTATGCAAAGAGCCTGCGCCGCCGCCCTGCTTGCCGGAACAACTACTACCATCGTTAATCCCGGCAATAGCAACGACGATCAGGCTGCACTGGATGTGATTCAGAAACTGGGCGCTGTTGTTACGAAAGAAGCCGATGGTAACATCGTTATCCATTCTAAAGGTGTTGCACCCTTGCACCCCGAGATCAATTGCGGTGAAAGTGGTTTGGGTATACGCATGTTTACACCCATTGCTGCGTTGAGCGCTCAGCCGCTCACCATCAATGGTACCGGCAGCTTGCTGACCAGGCCCATGGATTTTTTTGATGAGATATTACCTCAACTGAGTGTAAACATTCAATCGAATAAAGGACGTTTGCCGCTGAAGATACAGGGACCGCTGCAACCTGCAGACATCACTGTGGATGGTTCGCTCAGCTCACAATTCCTCACTGGCTTGCTCATGGCTTATGGCGCTGCAGGCGCTAACGGAGCTGTCATAACAGTGAACAACCTGAAAAGCAAACCTTATATCGATCTCACATTGCAGGTGATGCAGCATTTCGGGTGGGAGGTATCACACACCGATTATGAACAGTTCAGGTTTCAAAAAGCGAAACCTGCACCTGCCGCATTTACTTACACTGTTGAAGGTGATTGGAGCGGCGCGGCATTTCTGTTGGTAGCAGGAGCCGTAGCAGGTGATATTACCGTGAAGGGATTGGATGTGTATTCGACCCAGGCCGATAAAGCTATTTTACAGGCTTTGTCAGACTGCGGATGCAAATTATCCATTCGTCCTGATGAAATTGAAATAGGACCCTTGTCGCTAAAGGCATTCCATTTCAATGCCACAGATTGTCCCGATCTGTTCCCGCCGCTGGTGGCTTTAGCCGCCTGCTGTGAAGGAATTACGGTGATTGAAGGTGTGGAAAGGCTGGCCCACAAAGAAAGCAACCGCGGCCTCACTTTACAGGAAGAGTTTGCTAAATTGGGTATTGAAATCACATTGCAGGGTAACCTGATGCTGGTGAAAGGTAATACAGGTATGAAGGGCGCTGTTACCCATTCGCACCACGATCACCGCATTGCCATGGCCTGTGCTGTTGCAGCGTTAAAGGCAAACGGAGACGTGATCATTGAAGAAGCCGATGCCATCAATAAATCTTATCCCGATTTTTATGAACATATTCAGCAATTGGGAGCAGCGATAAAAATTCAAAAGTAAAAAGCCAAACAGCTTTTTTAATTAAACACGCGTACTATGAATTCTTTCGGTCGCCTTTTCCGCATACATATTTTTGGTGAGTCGCACGGCGAAAGTGTGGGACTTGTGATAGATGGCTGCCCGGCCGGACTGCCCCTGTCTGTGGAAGATTTTCTTACCGATATTGAACGGCGCAAAGGCGGCAATCATAAAGGAACCACTCCCCGCAAGGAAGACGACCTGCCCATTTTCAAAAGCGGCATTTTCAATGGGCATACAACGGGCGCTCCCATCACTATTTTATTTGAGAACAAGAATACCCGCAGCGGCGATTATGAAAAACAACGTGCTGTGCCGCGGCCGGGACATGCAGATTTTACCGCTCACGCCAAGTATGGCGGTTTTGAAGATTTCAGGGGAGGCGGACATTTCAGCGGCAGGCTCACGGTTTGCATGGTAGCCGCCGGTGTGATTGCGAAAAAACTGCTGGGTCATATACAGGTTGTATCCACCATACTTGAAATAGGAGGCGAGGCAGACCTGGAAAAAGGACTGCAAAAAGCCATCGACGCCAAAGACTCTATAGGCGGCATTGTTGAGTGCCGGGTGAACGGACTGCCGGTGGGCCTGGGAGAGCATTTCTTCGATTCGGCAGAATCGTTGATCAGTCATGCTGTTTTTGCCATCCCCGCCGTAAAAGGCATTGAATTCGGAGCAGGCTTTGCCGCTGCCCGGATGTTCGGTACCGAGCACAATGATGCCATCGAAGATGCCAGCGGGAAAACGCGTACCAACCATGCTGGTGGCATAGTGGGGGGTATTACCAACGGCAATGAGTTGGTCTTCCGCATCGCCATCAAACCCACTTCTTCCACCCCTAAAGAACAGCAGACCTGGAACTGGGAAACCAATGCCATTGAGTCCTTCTCTGTCAAGGGCAGGCACGACCTCTGCATAGCCCTCCGGGTACCCGTGGTACTGGAAGCCGTAACGGCATTTACCCTGGTTGACCTGATGCTATTGGAGCAGCGGATCGGGCGTATAGGACCTTCATTTATGTTATGAATGGTCAGTTAATTGTAAAATAATATCCGCTAATATATTGATAACCAGCGCTGTTGGTGAATTGGCTTGCTTTTTGGCATGGTGTTTGGCCAGGGAGGGCAACTGTATTTATACACATCCTAATGAAAGCCCTCCTAAGCAACAGATAATTACCTAATTTGATTATGTGAATCGGAGGGTCGGTGTGCGATATACGATTAAACCGATTTTATGAAAAAGATCATCTACGTGTTCTTTCCCCTGTGCAGCCTTTTTTGGCTGGGATTCCGTATGGATACCCCGGTACAAAAGGTCAACGGCCTCATACAGCGGGATACAACAGTGGTACCCCGGACGGATACGCTGCCTTTACCGGCAGACTCCGTGAGAACCGACTCTCTGCTTAAAGCCGGCACCGATTCGGTGGCATTGGCCAAGCCTGCAACTGACTCGCTTTCGGGTGTGGAAGCCATCAGCTTTACAGGTATTGCCAGCTTTTACAGCTCCAACCTGGATGGTACCAAAACCGCCACTGGTGAAATATTTCGCAACAGCAAATACACAGCCGCGAGTAACCACCTCAAACTGAATACCTGGGTGAGGGTTACCAACCTCAAGAATAATAAAACAGTGATCGTTCGCATCAATGACCGGATGCATCCCCGCATGAAAAAGAAAGGACGTGTGGTGGACCTGAGCAGGGTAGCGGCCAGGCAATTGGATTTTATGAAGAGCGGACTGACAAAAGTTAAAGTGGAAGTAGTGTCCAAAGGCACAGTGGAATAATTTAAAACTGCTATATACAAAAACGGGAATCTGCCTGTACATTTGTTTTAACTAACAATTACTGTCTATGAAGAAAATCCTTCTAACCGCCATTGGAATTGGTTTATCAATAGCTTCCATGGCGCAGGAATTCAGTTACAAGAAAAGGCCCAGCCTGGGCATCAGTTTCTTTTTGCAGGACATGAAAACTGCGAAATTGCTCGAAACAAAATCGCTCTCCAGTGTTTTGTCGAATGGTTACTGGACCAAGATCAAAGACATGGATCCGGGTTTATCTATCCAGTATTTCGAAGGACTTACCGAACACCTGGATTTCATGGGTACATTGAATGGCTCATTTGTTACTTACCCTTTTTATTATAAAAGCGGAATCGCTACACCCACTAACAGCAAATTCTTGCTGGAAACAGATGCCAACCTGAACCTGAAACTGCTTACTGACAAGTACTTTTTAGTTCCTTATCTCAGAGCGGGTGTAGGCGCCTCTATGTATGGAGGCAGCTATTTTGCCGCGTATGCACCAATTGGTGTTGGGTTACAATTCAAGCTGGGAGAGGGTACTTTCGTTCATGTATTGGGAACCTATAAAGCAGCCGTAACCTCGCTGGCTGTGAACTATATGAGTTATTCCATCGGCATTGCTTCCCCGATTGTGGAAAGAAAGCAGACTGCCCTGGTAACGCCTCCACCGCCTCCGGCCGATAAAGATTCGGACGGAGATGGTATTCCCGATAACAAAGACAAATGTCCCACTGTTCCGGGTATTGCCAAATACGATGGATGCCTCGTACCCGATACAGATGGCGACGGCATCAATGATGAAAACGATAAATGTCCTACCGTTAAAGGTGTTGCCAAATACGATGGATGCCCGGTGCCCGATACAGACGGTGATGGCATCAATGATGAAGAAGATAAATGTCCTACCGTTCCGGGTGTGGCCCGTTACCAGGGTTGCCCCGTACCCGACAGGGATCACGATGGCGTGAATGATGAAGAAGACAGGTGTCCGGATGTACCGGGTACCAAAGCCAATTTTGGTTGCCCCGAAGTGAAGAAAGAACTGGTAGAAAAAGTGCAGAAAAATGCCAAAAACATTCTCTTCCTCACCGGCAGCGATAAGATAGCCACCAAATCTACCAAGAAGCTCAATGAGGTAGTGGCTGTGATGAAAGAAGATGCAGCATTGAAACTCGATATAGAAGGCCATACCGATAATGTAGGTAAAGAAGCCGCCAACCAGGTGCTGAGCGAGAAACGTGCTAAAGCCGTTTACAAATACCTTGTGAGCAAGGGTGTAGATGCTTCCAGGCTGAGTGCCGCAGGATATGGCCCAGGCAGACCGGTAGCTGATAACAAAACTGCCGCCGGACGTACCCAGAACAGGAGGGTAGAGCTGAAGCTGAAATACTAACCTATCAATGATATAAGTCAGCGTTCAAAGGACAAAATGTAATATTTTTGACTTTTGAACGCTGACTTTTTAATTTTCTTTCTATGCAAACAATCACCGTAGAGGCCCTGAAAGCCAAACTGGATGCCGGTGAAACCATTAACCTGGTGGATGTACGTGAACCCCACGAAAATGCCGAATTCAATATCGGTGGCCTCTTATTGCCTCTTGGTAAAATACAAACCATGCAGGTAGAAGAGATCGACGACCTCAAAGACCAGGAAGTATTCATCTATTGCCGCAGTGGTAACAGGAGCGGACAAGCCTGCCTCATCCTGGAAACCATGGGTTATAAAAATGTTGTAAACGTAACCGGCGGTATGCTGGCATGGCAGGAAAAGATCGGCCGCTAATGGCCGACCTATTTGTCATTTAAAATTGCAGGTTCAATCCGATCATGTAATTGGTTCCGGCCATCGGGTAATACCCATTGCCGGTAGTCAGTGCACTGTTGCTGATATAACTGTAGGTATATCCGTTGGGCTCATACTTTCTATTGAAGAGGTTATTCACCTGCGCCACTAAACGCCATTCTTTCAAACCTTTGTTGCGAATGGTATAACCAATGCGGAGGTCTTCTGTAAAATAAGCATTCAATTTACGTTGCTCATCCTGGCTGTTGTCCATATACTGTTTGCCAACATATTTACTCAGCAGACTGCATTCGAGATGTTGAACCGGTAAAAAGTCAAGGGTCAATCCGCCTACCATATGGGGCGAAAAAGAGATGTCGGTATTTTGATGTGCTACCGATTTTTGTCCGCCAGTATCGTAATTATCGATGTATTCAGTAAATGCGTTGATCTTGTTGCGGCTGATGCTGAAGTTGCCGCTGATATGCAACCAGGGTGCCGGTCTGGCGCCTGCCTGCAGTTCTACTCCCATCCGGTAACTGTTGGGTGTGTTGATGCGTGTGTAAGCACCTACATCGTTGATCTGTCCGGTTAGCACCAACTGATTGCGGTAATACATGTAATAGAAGTTGACGCCGTAATAATAAGCAGCTGTTCTTTTTTCCATTCCCAATTCAAAGTCGTGCAGGGTTTCTGCTTTGGGTTGGTTAATAGGACTGGCCTGGAAATCATCCCTGTTGGGTTCTTTATGTCCCAGTGCATAACTCAAATATCCCTGCCATCCGTTGTTGGTATAAGTGATACCGGCTTTAGGATTGATGAAATCGAAGTCCCTTTTCACATGCAACCCTGCATTGCCTTCAAACCCTTTCATGGTGTGGCCCACATGGCGGTATTGCAGGTCGGCAAAGCTCAGCCAGTGTGCGTTGATGCGATGTTGCCATTTCAGGTATGCATGTTGATCTGTTTTTACCGCAGGATAACTATAATAACGGAAGTCTTTGAGCGCATTGCTCAACTGTATCCATGGCAGGGTACCGAAATGCGAACCATCGTATTTGGTCCATCCGCCACCCAGCGTAATTTCATCCTGGTTTTTCCGGTATTGCAGAGAAGCGATCTGTCCGTAAAAATAATTATCGAGCCAGCGCTGGCGCACCAGGTCGGACTGGGTAACCGTTGTTCCACCCACAGTGAGGTTGGGCAGACCGTAATCGGTAAATACTGCATTGGCTTTGTACTCTTCATAATAACCATATCCCCTGGTAAGGAATACCGCGGTGTTGAACAGCCAGTTGTTGTTGAAAGAGTGGTTAAAGAACAACTGGTAATGTGTTTGGGTATAGTTGTCCGTTTGGTTGTTATAAGGATATCCCGGTTTTTCGGTACCGGCAGGGTTGTAAGTCCGGTGCGTCGCAAGTGAATCCTGCGGAACACCATACCATGCCTGGTATGTTTTTTCTTTACCGGAGAACAGGTTGAAACGGAGTGAAGATTTTTTATTGAGATAAGCGGCGCTCAGGTAAAAAGATTGGAGGTCGCTGCTGGCGCGATCGATATAGCCGTCGCTGGAAACGCGGCTGAGCCTTGCGTCGATGGTGAAATGATCGTTGATCAAACCGGTTCCGGCCTTGATGGTATTTTTCCAGGTATTGAAAGAACCGAAGCTGTTGTTCAGTTCACCATAAGCCTGGTCGTGGTATTCATTGGTAGAAAGGTTGATGGTGGCGCCGAATGCACTGGGGCCGTTGGAAGAAGTGCCCACTCCACGTTGAACCTGTATACTGTTGACGGAGGAAGCAAAGTCGGGCAGGTCTACAAAATAAGTGATCATGCTTTCTGCATCGTTGTAAGGAATGCCGTTGAGTGTTACGTTGATCCTGGTGGCATCGGTGCCGCGGATATGAATGGCTGTATAGCCTACACCATTACCGGCATCGGAATTCACAACGGTTGATGGTGTTTGGTTGAGGAGGAAGGGAATGTCTTGTCCCAGGTTGCTCTTAGCGATCTCTTCTTTGGAAAGATTGGTTTTGGCAAAAGGCGCCAGCTCGGCGGCTCTTACAGATTTTACTTCCAGGGGTTCGAGGAAGAATACCGAAGGGATCAATTGTATGGCGATATCGGTAACCGAGTCGTTGGCAGGGATGGTGGTTGTGTAAGACTGGTAGCCCAGGCTGTTGATGGTGCAGGGGTAGCTGCCTTTGTGTTGTTTGCCAAAAGTAAAATGACCAGCTTCATCGGTCAGGCTGTTCTTTGATCCCAATGATACCACCACACCTGCGAGGGGCGAACCGGTACTGCGATCGGTAACAGTACCACGGATAAAAGTTCTATTGCTTTGCGAAAAGACAGAAACGGATAATAAGGCCAATAGGATAACGCCCGGTAATTTTTTCATGTTAGTTCCTTTATGAGTACAATAATGGAACAGGGGAATGGGCGGAGAGGATAACAGGAACTGTACACCTTCCCTGCGCAGGCATTACCCTGTTCAGGTTCAACGGGTATTATCTCAGCCAAAGGAATAGTGCTTGGCACTTTTTCCTTCAGCACCCCGAGGAATGTAAAGTGCAAAATTAAAAAATGATGGAATGAAGGCCAAGTGTAACTTTAACACGGAGCTTTCGTTATACGAAAAAACAGGGGATATGAAAAAATGGCTGCTGGTGGTATTGATGGGAGTGTGCCTGTTGCAGGCAGGTGCACAGGAGAAAAACATTGTCAGGGATGACAATGTACAAGTGCGCCCCATCAGTGGGTTTACCGGTATTGAAGTATCGGGTGCCATCAGCCTGTATCTTTCCCAAGGCAATGAAGAAGCGGTGGCGGTGAGCGCCGGCTCTGATGAAGATGCCGGACGTATCCGCACGGAACTGAAAAATGGTGTATTGCATATCACACCTCAAAAAAGCGGCTGGAGCTGGGGCAATAAACGCATGAAAGCCTATGTAACTTTTAAAACCCTGAAAAGGATAGAAGCTTCCGGGGCCTGCAATATCCGGCTCACAGATGCGGTGAAACTCGAAAAACTCGAGATCGAATTATCCGGTGCCAGTGATTTTTCCGGTAAAGTGCAAACAGCGTTATTGCGATTGGTAGCCACCGGAGCTTCCAGGATTACCATATCGGGCGAAGCGAATAAGACCCAGGTGGAAGCTTCCGGCGCCAGCGATATCAAAGGCTATGATCTTCGCACCGATTACTGCAAGGTAAATGCCTCCGGCGCTTCGGCGATCCACCTCACAGTCAATAAAGAAATAGATGCCAGCGCCAGTGGCGGAAGCGGTATTTATTATAAGGGACAGGGACTGGTGCGTGACAGCAATATCAGCGGCGGCGCCACCTTCAAAAGAAAAGTGGAAGACTAAACCGGCTGATTTTCAATATTTATTTGGAAGCTAATTCGTATACCCCTACCTTTGCAACCCAATTACATCGCGAGGTAGAGCAGCGGTAGCTCGTCGGGCTCATAACCCGAAGGTCGGAGGTTCGATCCCTTCCCTCGCAACGCAACAGAAAGGCCCCATCAGGGGCTTTTTTAGTTTTAGGCCTAACTTTGTGCGGGTTCAAAAAACAGGAACATTGAAAGCAGGATTTGTAAATATATTCGGAAAACCCAATGCCGGCAAAAGCACTTTGCTGAATGCGCTCGTGGGCGAAAAAATGGCCATTGTATCGTCCAAGGTGCAAACCACCCGCCATCGCATCAAGGCTTTCCTGAATAAACCGGGCGAATACCAGGTGGTCTTTTCAGACACGCCGGGTATCATCGACCCGAAATACAAACTGCATGAACGCATGATGGATGCCGTGAAAGGCGCCCTGGAAGACGCCGACCTGGCGTTGCTGATTGTAGACGTCAAAGACGATTGGGAATCATGCCATGCTATTTTCAGTGCATTGAAGCTGACGGTACCTGCTGTTGTAGTACTGAACAAAACAGATGGTGTAAACGGCAACAAGATAACCGAAGCGGAAACTTATTTTTCCAAGCAACCCTATTGCCGGAAGCTGGTAAAAATATCAGCCCTCCGGCATGAACACCTGGATAAACTGTTGGATGTCATTTTGACCTTTTTACCTGAAGGCATGCCCTTTTACAGTGAAGAGGACCTGAGCGATATGCCGACCAAGTTTTTCGTGGCTGAAATGATCAGGGAGAAGATCTACGAATTGTTTGGCGATGAGATACCTTATCATACCGCTGTTATGATCAATGAGTTCAAAGAGAAGGAATCCCTCGTGAAGATCCAGGCCGATATCATTGTGCAGCGGGAGACCCAAAAAGCCATCATCATTGGCGATAAGGGTAAAATGATCAAACAGATCGGTATGAAGGCAAGAGCAGATATCGAAGGGTTCATTGGTCAGAAGGTCTTTCTTGAACTTTTTGTGAAAGTGAGGCCCAAGTGGAGGGATAATGAAATGCAGTTGAAAGAATACGGGTACAATTGAATAATTTGGTAATTCGACAATTTGGCAATGGCGCCATTTTTTATAAAATGTTTATTTTAAATGAGTTACGTTGGCTTATTTATAAATAAATCAGACATCAAAAATCAACAAATCAGAAATTATTATGAGCGGATATACAGTTGCAATAGTAGGTCGCCCGAATGTGGGGAAAAGTACGTTCTTCAACAGGATGTTGGAGCACCGCAAAGCCATCGTGGATGATGTGAGTGGTGTTACGCGCGACCGCCAGTATGGGATGACCGATTGGAATGGGAAACAGTTCAACGTAATCGATACGGGCGGATTTGTTTCTGGGAGCGAAGATGTATTTGAACGGGAGATCGCAAAGCAAGTAAAAATTGCAATAGACGAAGCTAATGCAGTGGTTTTCATGGTAGATGTGACTACAGGCATTACTCATCTCGATGAAGCGATGGGCGATTTATTGAGGAGGGCTACCAAGCCCGTTTACCTGGTGGTGAACAAGGTAGACAATGGTGAGCGCGAATTGGAAGCTGCCGAGTTCTACAGCATGGGTTTTGATCATAACTTCTTCATTAGCAGTATCTCAGGAAGTGGAACGGGAGAATTATTGGATATGATCACGTCGGCCATTGCGCCTGAAGAGACAGAAGAAGTGCGTCCGGAAGATGGTCTGCCCAAGTTTGCGATCATTGGCCAGCCCAATGTGGGCAAGTCGTCTTTGCTGAATGCCCTTATTGGCCAGGAAAGGACCATTGTAAGCGATATCGCCGGCACTACCCGGGATACCATCCACACCCATTATAAGCTATTTCAGAAAGACTTCATTTTGATTGATACGGCGGGTATCCGTAAGAAGAATAAAGAGAAAGACGACCTGGAATTTTATTCTGTTATCCGGGCCATAAGGGCTATGGATGAGGCAGATGTATGCCTCTTGTTGCTGGATGCCGCCAAAGGGATCACCGGGCAGGACGTGAGTATTTTTAGTCTGGCTGCACGTAAAGGAAAAGGAGTAGTAGTATTGGTGAATAAATGGGATCTCATTGAAAAAGAGACGAATACAGCGCGTGATTACGAAAAAAACCTGAAGATGAAATTGGCGCCTTTTACCGATGTGCCGGTTCTTTTTGTTTCAGTGAAAGATAAAACGCGGATTTTCAAGGCAATAGAAACGGCACTGGAAGTATTTGATAACAAACAACGCAAGATACCTACCTCACAGCTGAACGAAGTAATGTTGAAGGCGGTACAGGCATATCATGCCCCGGTGGTGAGAGGAAATACTGTAAAAATTAAATATGTTACCCAGCTGCCTACCCATGTGCCTTCCTTTGCTTTTTTCACCAATTACCCGGATGATATCAAGCAACCATATAAAAATTACCTTGAAAACCAGCTAAGAACACAGTTTAATTTTAAGGGGGTGCCGGTGCGGATATTCTTCAGGAAGAAATAAAATTTATGCGTTAAAATTTGCATAATTCAACCTGGCAACTATCTTTGCGCCGTAATAAAACTCTTTAAAAAACAAGTACAATGAAAAAAGTATTCGCTATCCTGGCCGTTGCTGGCGTAATGGCTGCTTGTAACAGCGGTGAAAACAAAGAAGCTGCTAAAGATTCAACTGCAACTGTAGCTCCTGCTGTTGATTCAGCTGCCAAAGCTGCTGCTGACACCACTAAGAAAGCAGATACAGCTGCTAAAGCTGCTGTTGACACTACTAAGAAGAAATAGTATTTGTTTAGTCAATATTACTTCTTGCAAGAAGGTCTCCCGCGATTTGCGCGGGAGATTTTTTTTTGTGCCAGTTTGTACCAATTTTTCCGATTTAGGGGGCATGGCACCAATATTGACCTAATTTTGTCCCCCCGTTTTTATGTGGCGTACCACGGGGTGTGTGACAATTTGACCGAAGAATGAAAATTATGACCAAAGAGCCTTTGTTTTTCCGATCTGAAGACGAGAATGATTTCATGCCCATTATCCCTATCAATGAAACTGAAGGGGATGCAGATAAAGACCTGGTAGTTCCCGATACCTTACCCATATTGCCATTGCGGAATACGGTATTATTCCCCGGGGTAGTACTGCCCATTACCGTGGGAAGGGATAAGAGCATCAAAGCGGTGAACGATGCCTATAAGCACGACAAGCTGGTAGGGGTGCTGGCACAGAAAGATGTGAATGTGGAAGATCCCGAACCCCAAGACCTTTGCAGTATCGGTACGGTGGCCCGGATCGTGAAGCTGATCAAAATGCCCGACGGAGGCACCACCATCATCATACAGGGGAAGCGCCGTTTCGAGATCGGCTCCATTGTAAGCGAGGACCCTTATTTCAGGGCTTCTGTTCGTTTGCTGGTTGATGAAGAAGCCGAAGCAGGAGATGATTTCAATGCCTATATCAGCAGCATCAAAGACCTGGCCACCCAGATCATCCAGTTATCGCCCAACCTGCCCACCGAGGCATCGATCATCCTGAAAAATATTGAGAGCCCTTCTTTCCTTATCAATTTCGTGAGCAGTAACCTCAACAGCGACCTGAAAGAAAAACAGGGACTATTGGAAATCCAGGATGTACCAAAGAGGGCTGAGAAGCTCATGCACATCCTGCAAAGAGAATTACAGTTTGCCGAGCTGAAAGACAAAGTGACGAATAAAACGCGCACGGAGATCGACAAGCAGCAGCGCGATTACTTCCTGCAGCAGCAGTTGAAAAGTATCAAAGAAGAACTGGGCGGCGATACCAATGAGCGTGAGATCGCAGAAATGAAGAAAAAGGCGGAGACGAAGAAATGGCCGGAAGCCGCCAAAAATATGTTCAAGAACGGGGTGGAGAAACTGGAAAGGATGCACCCGAGCACGCCCGATTATTCTGTGGTGTACAACCACCTCGACCTGATGCTGGACCTTCCCTGGGAAGATTATACAGCAGATAACTACGATCTGAAGAACGCTAAAAAAGTGCTCGATACGGATCATTATGGTATGGAGAAGATCAAGAGCCGTATCATCGAATACCTGGCCGTATTGAAACTGAAGGGCGATATGAAAAGTCCGATCCTTTGTTTTATTGGTCCCCCCGGTATCGGTAAAACTTCTCTCGGTCGCTCCATTGCGCATGCCATCGGCAGAAAATATGTAAGGCTCAGCCTGGGTGGACTGCACGATGAAAGTGAGATCCGCGGCCACCGCAAAACCTATATCGGCGCGATGCCGGGACGCATTTTGCAAAACATCCGCAAATGCAAATCATCGAACCCGGTGATGATCCTGGACGAGATAGACAAGATAGGCAATGATTTTCGCGGCGATCCTTCATCGGCCCTGCTGGAAGTGCTGGACCCTGAACAGAACAATAGTTTTTACGATAATTACCTGGAACTGGAATACGATCTCAGCAAAGTGCTGTTCATCGCTACCGCCAATAACCTCCAGAATATACAACCGGCGCTGCGCGACAGGCTGGAGATCATTGACCTGAGCGGTTATGCGGTAGAAGAAAAAGTAGAGATCGCCAAACGTCACCTGGTGCCCAAGCAGAAAGAAGCGCATGGACTGGGTAAGGTAAATATCAAGATCAGCGACAAAGTGCTGGAGAAACTCATCGAACAACATACCCGCGAAAGCGGTGTGCGGGAGCTCGACCGGCAGCTGGCATCTGTGATGCGTTACCAGGCCAAGGAACTGGCCATGAAGAATAAAGTGAAGCCGGTTATTACAGCCGCAGATGTTGATAAGATACTGGGTCAGGCACGCTATAACAACGAGATATACAAAACGGCCAATATGCCGGGTGTAGCGGTTGGACTTGCCTGGACTTATGTTGGCGGAGATATTCTCTTCATCGAAACCATCCTGGGCGATGGCAAGGGTGACCTGAAACTAACCGGTAACCTGGGCAATGTGATGAAGGAAAGCGCCAGCACAGCATTGAGTTATTTACAGGCCAATGCACGTAAATATGGCATCGATCCAGAATTATTCGCTAAGAAAAGCATTCATATACACGTACCTGAAGGGGCTGTTCCGAAAGACGGTCCGAGTGCAGGTATTACCATGCTGAGTTCCCTCACTTCTGCCTTTACCGGAAGAAAGCTGAAACCTTACCTGGCTATGACGGGAGAGATCACGTTACGCGGACAGGTATTGCCTGTTGGTGGTATCAAAGAAAAAGTGCTGGCTGCAAAAAGGGCCGGGCTCAAAGAGATCATACTCTGCTGGCAGAACGAAAAAGACGTGTCGGAGATCGACAGTAATTTCATCAAAGGCATGCAGTTTCATTATGTGAAAACCATGCAACAAGTTATTGATCTGGCGCTGGTATAAGCGCCGGATCATCAACTCCCTCTTGAACCGCCGGTTTTGATGGGCTTCTTGGCAATGCCTACGGCTTTGGTGCCCGGCTTGGAAATGAATTTAGATGCCTGATTGTTGTTGGGCTGGCTTTTATTGCCTCCTTTACCCCCCTTATTATTGTTGACTGGTAATCCCATACGGTGTGTTTTTGTATGCCAAATGTAGGGAATTCAATATATTCATTGTTATGAAAATCCCTGCAACTCCCACTGGAACCACATTGAACTGCAAAGGCTGGATACAGGAAGCCGCTTTGCGTATGTTGCTCAACAACCTCGATCCTGCAATAGCAGAACGTCCTGAAGAGTTGATCGTGTATGGCGGAAGAGGAAAGGCTGCGCGTAATATGGAATGCCTTGAATTGATCATCAAGGCGCTGAAAGACCTCGATAATGATGAAACACTACTCATACAAAGTGGTAAGCCGGTAGGCATTTTAAAAACACATGTTGATGCGCCGAGGGTATTACTCTCCAATTCGCAACTGGTGCCCAAATGGGCTACCTGGGAACATTTCACAGCGCTGGAAAAGAAAGGGTTGATGATGTACGGGCAGATGACGGCAGGCTCCTGGATATACATAGGCTCACAAGGCATTGTGCAGGGCACGTATGAAACTTTTGCTGCAGTGGCCGACAAACATTTTCATGGATCATTGAAAGGAACACTGAGTGTAACGGCCGGATTGGGAGGTATGGGCGGCGCGCAACCACTGGCTATTACCATGTGTGATGGAGTGGCGCTTTGTGCCGAAGTGGAAGAATGGCGTATCGACAAACGCCTCGAAACAAAATACCTCGACCTGAAATATACAGACATTGATGTTGCTATTGATCGTGCGTTGAAAGCTGCGGCAGATGGAGAAGCGCTGAGCATCGGTGTGCTTTGCAATGCGGTACACTTGCTGCAACGGTTGATAGAAAGAAAAATAAAAGTGGATGTGCTCACCGACCAGACTTCTGCACATGACCCGCTGATCGGTTATATACCGCATACACTTACCAATGAAGCGGCACGCGCACTGCGCGAAAAAGATGCCAAACAATATATAGCGCTGGCTTATGACAGTATGAAACTGCATGTAGAACTCATGCTGGCATTGCAAAAAAGCGGAGCCATCACTTTCGATTACGGCAACAACATCCGCGCAAGGGCGCAGGAACATGGGCTTGTACAGGCATTCGATTTCCCGGGTTTTGTACCCGCTTATATACGTCCGCTTTTCTGCGAAGGCAAAGGTCCTTTCCGTTGGGCAGCGCTCAGCGGCGATCCGGCAGATATTGCTGTAACCGATGAATGCATCCTGCAATTATTCCCTGAAAATAAAAGTTTGCAACGCTGGATGAAGATGGCGAGGGAGCGGATCGCTTTCCAGGGATTGCCCGCGCGCATATGCTGGTTGGGGCAAGGTGAGCGTGAGAAAGCCGGACTGGCATTCAATGAACTGGTGCGCACGGGGAAAGTGAAAGCGCCTATTGTTATCGGAAGAGACCATCTCGATACCGGATCGGTGGCATCGCCCAATCGTGAAACAGAAGCGATGCTCGATGGCAGCGATGCAGTGGCCGACTGGCCCATACTGAATGCATTGATCAATACGGCAGGTGGCGCCAGTTGGGTAAGTCTTCACCATGGTGGCGGCGTAGGCATGGGATACAGTATTCATGCCGGTATGGTGATCGTTGCCGATGGAACAGATGCGGCTGCTGCGCGTTTGTCGCACGTGCTGCGTAACGACCCGGCCATGGGTGTGATACGTCATGCAGATGCAGGATATGATGCAGCATTGGATACCTTGAGAAAGAACGGATTGGATTTTACCAGCCGCTTCCATTAATGCTTCTTTTGTCATATATTTATAGTATACCTCTCCTCTGAATCCAATTTCCGTTGTTATTGTTCAATTGCGTTCAACCGTTAAAAATTGCACATGGCAAGGTTATACTCATTTATGGTGGTGGGGTTATTGGTTCCCTGTTTGCAACTGTCTGCACAAGGCAGGGAAGTGCCTGTGGAAGTAATGGTAGATAAAGTGGGCTACAGTCATATCAGAGGGTTTCTTGAACGTACTACAGAAGCCGTTTACAAGTTTTACAGGAATGAGATCGCTCCGCAGAATTATATTGCCGATCGCGGTTGCCTGTTCGTTTCATCCAAAGATGCCGATAAAACCTTGTTGCTGGCAGATGATCCGCAACTCTCCCTGAACCGTTTTATGCGCCCTTACCCGTTGAGTATCGAAGATGGTACCATCAGCATCCGCATGGAAGCATTCAGGCACGAAAGAGGCGACCCCTGTACTTATGACAAAGGCGATCGCCATTATAGTACGGCGGGTGTGGATGTGAAGATGGCAGAGCTTGATCCCGGTGTATTTTCATCGCCCTATAGATTGGCAGGTAAAGACGGGAAGTTGTGGGCCGAGATCAGGATGCGTTACGGGTTGCCAATGCCGGCGCCCATCAGCCATAAAGACCATCTCGCGATCAATGACGTGAGTAAAGTGGTGGAATTCTCTTCTTTTGTGCAACTGCCCAATAAGAAAAATCTCGAATACCTGTGGGAGTTTCAATTGGAAGGCAGTAACGAGTGGAAATTGTTGGGTAAAACCATTTCAGAGTCGGTGGTGTTTTTTCCGCTGCGCGATGTACTGAAAGCGCCCATCAAAAACACCCAATTGATCAGGTTCAGAATGAAAGCGATCAGCAAAGAAGCAGCAGGCGAATATGTGTATTATGAAACGAAGTTCACGCCCGAAGCGCCTGAATTCACTAATGCCAGTACTGCGCTCACGCCATCCTGTTCGGGTACGCCAACAGGGATCATCAATATGGGGGAAGTAAAAGGAGTGGCCGATCAATTTGCTTACTATGTAATAAAAGGGAAGACCCTCCCTGAAGAGGAAAAGCCCGACCTGGTTGGACAGGAACAAAAAATAAAATGGGGCACGATTCACAATGGAGCCGCATTGAAAATTGAAGGATTGGCAACCGGCGATTATACCCTGGTGGTGCACAATGCCGGGATGAAAGTGGGCAATACTTTTATCACACAGACTTTCAGCATTACGCAATACCCGGCGCTCACCATCAAGTCGAGTGAAGTAAAAGAAGCCACTTGCAGCAATACACCCGACGGACAGATACTGATGGAAACAGAAGGGGGCAATCCTTCCCGTTTCACTTACCTGATCAGTCCGGCTACCGGTAAACAACAATCATCCGGCCGCACCGTAATTTTTTCCGACCTGCTGCCGGGCATTTATGCTGTGGTGATCAAAGATGCCTGCAACCAGTTGGCCAGCCGCGATATTGAAGTGACCAGGAAAACCGCGCAGTTACAGGGACAGGTAGCCGTTAAAACAGAAGCCATCAACGAGTTTGCAAATGGTGCATTGAATGTATCGCTGGAGAATGGCTCGGGTAAGTATAGGTATTCGGTGTGGAGTAACAATGTGATGATGGCAGAAAAAGAAACCAGTTCCCCGAAATTTATAATAGACCGGCTTGCCAAAGGCACTTACCAATTGAAGGTGCAGGATCTCAATACCGGTAAATGTCCGGGATGGGATACCGTGTTTACCATGACCGCCAAAGTGATTGCTTCAGATACCGCTTCATCAATAAAAGATACCACCAATAAAAATGAACAGCAACAGTGGTCTTCGATGGTTACTACTGCCAAAGTCTCTGTTCCCGATGTAAGGCAATCTGTGTTTGCAGGTGATGCGCAGGCAAAGCAGATCAACTCTTTTGCTGCTTATGTGAAGAACACACCCGGCCAGAAAAGATATTATATCGTGATTGAAAAAAGCAAATACGAGATGCGCGTGTACAATGCTTTTGATAATTCACTGATCGTTACTTACCCGGTGGTGTTCGGCAGTAATGAATTAACGGAAGATAAGATGACCGAGGGCGACCGGCATACACCCGAAGGGGAGTTCCGCATCATTGATAAAAAAGCGCACGATAAATGGCGTAAGTTCCTGACCCTCGATTTTCCCAACGAAGCATCTCTCGAAAAATTCAATCAACGCAAAAGCAATGGAGAGATTCCTAAAGATGCTAAGATAGGAGGGGAAATAGGCATACATGGCACGCAGGCTACGGAAGGTACGGCTATCGACAGGATGGAGAACTGGACTTATGGATGTGTGAGTACGAAGAATGAATACGTGGATGAACTCTACCAGTATATACCGGTTGGAACGAAAGTGCTGATCAAAAAATAAAAGATATTATTATTCCAGCCTGCGATTCAATTCGTCATTGATCTTCTTGAACAGGTGATAAGGCTTATACGTTCTCCATTCGGGTAACTCCATCAGCTCAACATAGTAGTTGAGTTTTTTCTTTTTGAAATCATGCTGAGCCGCTGCACTCATGTTAATGGCAACGATCCAGCCGTTCTCTTCACTCACTTCATCATACCACTCCTGGTAATATTCTTTGTCGCTGCTGTGGAAATTGAGTACGTTCTCGGCAATGAGTATGTATTTCGTAATGCCTTGTTTGAAGAGCGGGTCCAATACTTCTCTTTTGAGTTCCATGATATCGTTCTCAATGGCATCATTCCATTCGCCAATCAGTTCCAGTACCACGAAATGTAGATCGTAATCTGCATAGATCATCTTGAGGTACAGCGTGCGGCTGCCAAAATCGTCCCACTGCGGATGGATATAATAGTTGTATACCGTTTGAGAAAATTCAAACTCACTATAGGTACGCCCGTAGAAAGGAGAGCGGGGGTCTTCCTCCGATGTATAAATATGTCGCCAGTTATAAAATGGCTCTAAGTTGTGCATGGTCTTCCATTAATGAACCGCAGCATCCACCGCCTTCTTCACACTGCCGTATTTGAGCAGCAGATCCTTGGCTGTTTCATAGTCTTTGATCTGTAGCCTGTCCATCACCATTTTCACACCGCGGTCCACCAGCTTTACATTGCTTAGTTGCATGTTCACCATTTTATTGTCTTCCACGCGACCCAACTGGATCATGATGGAAGTGGAGATCATGTTCAGGACCAGCTTTTGTGCGGTACCGCTTTTCATGCGCGTACTGCCGGTAATGAATTCGGGTCCTACCACCACTTCCACCGGAAAATCGGCTTCTTCGGAAACAGGCGAGTTGGGATTACAGCTGATACTGCCCGTAATAATACCTCTTTTCCTGCATTCCTGCAAAGCCCCTATGACATATGGCGTGGTGCCACTGGCCGCGAGACCAACTACCACATCTTTATCATTGATAAAATGTTTTTCGAGATCGGCCCAGCCTTCTTCCAGGCTGTCTTCTGCAAACTCCACGGCCTGTGTAATGGCTTTGTCGCCACCGGCAATGAGCCCGATAACCAATCCATAAGGAACCCCGAAAGTAGGCGGACATTCACTGGCATCTACAATACCCAGCCTGCCGCTGGTACCGGCGCCGATATAAAAAAGTCTTCCACCCGCCAGCATTTTATCGCTGATGGCCGCTACCAGTTTTTCAATTTGCGGAATGGCTTTTTCTACCGCCAGCGGAACGGTCTGATCTTCACGGTTGATATTCACCAGCAGATCGGCGATGGACATTTTTTCGAGATGCCTGTAGGTAGATGCTTGCTCCGTTACCTTTATAAATTCTTTCATCCGTTTAAGTTTAATGGGGTTCATGCAGGTTATCAGCGATGGTAGGCGATGAGACCGGCCATGGGGGCTTTCAATATGGTACCCAGTTCCAGTTCATATGTATCGCAGAGTTCCTTCAATACATCCCTGAAGCCGTGGGCAATACTTCCAACAAAATGAATGGGAAGGGTCCAGCTTTCGCGGTATTTATACAAATGGGTGAAAAAGAAATCGTTGAGTCCGTCTTCAATAATGTTTTCTACCATATAATGCCCGCGGTTCTCCGCCAGGAAAATGGCATAAGAAGCCAGGTAGCGGTTGGCCAACGGTTTTTTGTAAACATTTTCTAATATTTCATTGTTGCTCACTGCAAAGCGTTTTTCGAAGCGCGCTTTCAGTTCTTCATCGAATGTCTGGTAGAGATGATATTGTATTACTTTTTTACCCAGGTAAGCGCCACTTCCTTCATCTCCCAATATATAACCCAGTCCGGGGCTGTTTTTCACGATCTTCTTGCCGTTATAATAACAGGAATTGGCGCCCGTGCCCAGTATACAGGCAATCCCTTTTTCTTTGCCACAAAGCGCCCGGGAAGCGGCCAGCAAGTCGTTCTGCACTTCAATAGCGGCCTTCGGAAAAGCCTTTTTGAGTACCGATTGCAAAATTTTTACATTGTTCATATTGGCCAGCCCGGTACCGTAAAAAAACACCTCATCTACAACCACTTGCTTTAGTTTGGGCAATAGTTCCGCTGTCAAAAGCTCGGTGATCTGGCTGGCGGAAAGGAAATAAGGACTGATCCCTTGCGTGGTTATGCTTTTTTTCTTTCCCTGCTGCAGTAAACACCATTCGCATTTGGTAGCTCCACTGTCGGCAATCAGTTTAATTGACATGGCGGGATATCATTTTCAACGCGAAGTAAGCACAAAAACGCACGATTATCAAACTTCTTGCATGCTTTATCGTTTTTCACGCTTAATCCGGATATTTGCGCAGCTTTAAGCTATTATAATGAGGTAAGATTTATGGGAAATAAAAAATTACAGGTCTGGCTGCCATTGTTGTTTGCCATGATAATGGTGGTGGGTATGGTGATAGGATATCAATTGAAGGGTAAGACCCTGGGCAACCGTTTCCTGAGTCTCAATAAGAGAAATTCTTTGCAGGAACTGGTAGAGTTGATCAAGAGCCGGTATGTGGACAAGCTTTCACCCGACAGTATCAACCAATTGGCGGCTGGACAGTTGTTGTCATTGCTCGACCCGCATTCCGTTTATATCCCTGCGATGGAGCTCAAAGAAGTGAATGAAGAGTTGATGGGTAATTTCCAGGGCATAGGAGTGGAGTTCCAGTTGTTCAACGATACATTGAATGTGATGAATGTGATGGAAGGCGGTCCTGCCGCCCGTGCGAATGTACAGGTGGGAGATAAATTCATCAAGGTAAACGACAGCATTACAATAGCAGGTAAAAAATTAAGAGCAGATGATGTTCGCAAACTGCTCCGCGGCGCTATGAATACCAATGTGAAGGTGCAGGTATTGAGGGGAAATGAAACCGTGGACATCACCATCACAAGGGGTACCATCATGGTGCCAACCGTAGATGCCGCCTATATGATAGAAGCCGGAACGGGTTATATCCGCATCAATAAATTTGGTGAACGCACTTACGAAGAATTCATGCAATCACTGGAAAAATTACAGAAACAGGGAATGAAACAATTGGTGCTCGATTTGCGCGGCAATGGTGGCGGCCTGTTGAAAGAAGCGACTGATATTGCCGATGAGTTCCTCAGCGGAGATAAAATGATCGTGTACACAGAAGGAAGTCACGTGCCCCGTTTCGAATATCATTGCAAGCGCGATGGCTTGTTTGAAACAGGTAAACTGGTGGTATTGATAGATGAAACTTCGGCTTCTGCCAGTGAAGTGTTGAGTGGCGCCTTGCAGGACTGGGACCGTGCAACGATCGTGGGAAGAAGGTCTTTTGGTAAAGGGTTGGTGCAACAACAATTCCAGCTCAGTGATGGCAGCGCGGTACGGCTTACTGTTGCCCGCTATTTTACGCCGTTGGGCCGTAACATACAAAAGCCTTATAACAAGGGTAAAAAAGAATATGAAGCTGAACTGATAGCACGTTTCCACGACGGTGAAGTGATCAAAGGCGATACGGCCAAACACGAAACCAAGCCCTATAAAACACCAGGCGGCAGAATTGTTTATGGAGGCGGCGGTATTACGCCCGATGTATTCGTTCCTTATGATACTACCCAGTCCGACCCTACACTCAGCAAACTTTATTTCAGGAACACACTCAGCAATTTTGTGTACCATTATTACATGGAGCACAGGAGTGCATTTCAATCGTTCCAATCTGCGGAAGTAATTCCAGGAAAATTTATGAACACGGAAAGCGACTGGCAATCGTTCCTGTCATTCGCACATCGTGACAGTGTGGTATTAACTGGTATCAAGAGCAAAGACAGGACCGAGATCACCAATCGTTTGCAGGCCCTCATGGCGAGGCAAATATGGAGAACACCGGGTTATTATGAAGTGCTGAACCAGGCAGATGCAACGGTGCAGAAAGCGCTTCAGTTATTGAAATAATCTCTTCAAAACAAAACCATCATCGATGTACAGGTCTTCCTTCTTACTGGCTGCACTGATCTGTGTATGCTTTTCCTTGCAAGCCCAATCGTATCAACCGGCTCCCGCTAACCTGAATGCCAGGCAGCAGTTCCAGGATAATAAATATGGTATGTTCATCCATTGGGGACTTTCCAGCATGCTGGGCTACGGCGAATGGGTGATGAACAACCGCAACATCAAAGTAGAGGATTACAAAAGGTTGCTGAGGGCTTTCAACCCGGTGGACTTCGATGCGGCACAATGGGTACGTACTGCGAAGAGTGCAGGAATGAAATACATTGTATTCATTACACGGCACCACGATGGATTTTCGAATTGGGATACAAAGTATTCCGACTGGAAGATCACCAATACGCCTTATGGTAAAGATGTGTTGAAACAACTGGCAGCAGAATGCAAGAAGCAAGGCATTAAGCTGGGATTGTATTATTCTTTGCTCGACTGGTATCGCAACGATTATCCTTATGAAACAGGAAGGACTGGGAAAGGAACAGGCCGTACTGCCAAGAGCGATTACGCTTCCTACCTGCAGTTCATGAAAAATCAGCTCACCGAATTGCTCACCAATTATGGAGAGATCATGTCGATCTGGTTCGATGGGCATTGGGACCAGACCGCTCCCGAAGGATCGAATGACAGGAGTTCGCGGATAGACTGGAAGTATAACGAGATATATGGACTCATTCATAAGTTGCAACCGCAATGCATGATTGGGAACAATCATCATCTTTCGCCGTTGGACGGAGAAGATTTTCAGATGTTTGAAAGAGACCTGCCCGGAGAGAACAAATCGGGCCTGAGTTTTCAGAAAGCTTCTGCGCAACTGCCGTTGGAGACCTGTGAAACCCTTAATGGTGCCTGGGGTTATAATATCACCGACAGAAACTACAAAACAGCAGGGCAGGTGATTCAACTATTGGTAGGCGCTGCGGGACGCAATGCTAATTTGTTATTGAATATAGGGCCCATGCCCAACGGACTCATCCAGTCTGAATTCACCGACACGCTGGCCCTTGCCGGTCAATGGTTGAAGCAATACGGCGAAAGCGTTTATGGTACCAGGAATGGACCGGTTGCTCCGCAGGCCTGGGGTGTGAGCACACAGAAAGGCAAATTCGTTTACCTGCACCTTTTCAAAAAACCCGAGAACAATAAAATAACGATCGACGGATGGCAGCAGCGAATCAAAAACGCGTCTTTGTTTACAGGTAAAGGTGTTGTGAAAGTTGAGCAGCAATCGGGCCAGTTGATCATACCAACAGATGCGATTGATGTAACAGGCCCCGATACCATTATCAGCCTTGAACTGGAATAGCATATTCTTGTTCACCCTTTACCATTTTGTACACCCGGAATACCAGGAAGGCACAAATTACAATCACCAGTGATACCACATAGCCCAGTGTATTGTAATGCTGCAAGGGACTGTGTTTGGTAGGTTGTGTAACGATCAGCCCCGCACAGATGGCGGCAAATCCGCCAGCCATTTGTTGAAGGGATGAATTGATACTCATGAATGCGCCACGGTCTTTCATTTGCGGAACGCTGGTAGTAAGTGTGGTGGCCGGGATCATACGGCTCATGATACCCATGAACATGATCATGTTGATGAGGATGACCTGCCATAAAGGGATAGGCGTAATATTCGTATAGATCAGCACCATGATAATGGCCACGGTAGAACCGAAAACAAAAAGATTGTATTTGTCGATCTTATCGCTCAGCTTACCTATCAGCGGCATGATAACGATGGATGCGATACCGGTAGCCATGAATACGATGGGCAATTGTTCCTGCATGATGTTCACATTGTTGATGAGGAATGCGCTTCCGAAAGGCATGAGCATGAATCCGCCGATCGACAGGAATGCAGTAGCGGTAAAGCCCGTCTGGTAGCGTTTATTCGAAAGGGTATGCCATAGGTGAAGAAAAGGATGTTTGTCTGACTGTATGGCCAGGTGTTTGTCAACCGGCTTCATACGGAAGAATGCCAGCAGGAAGATGCATACACCCGCTATCACGATCATCGTAAAAGCGGCGTGCCATCCCCAGGCATTGGCAATGTACAAGCCGATGGGAATACCCAGCACCTGGCTGGCGGCGAATGACATCTGTATAAATCCCATCACGCGGCCGCGTTGGTGAACTTCAAACAGATCGGTCATGATGGCCATACTTACTGAGCCGATCACACCACCAAATAGACCCGTTACAATTCTGGCGATGAGCAGCATCGTATAACTGTTGGCAGTGGCGCAGCATAAGGTTCCGATGATGAATCCGGCATAGAAAAACAACAACAGTTTTTTCCGGTCGAATTTATCGGCAAAGCCTGCTGCCAGTATACCGGAAATGCCGGCGCTGAAAGCATAACTGGATACGACCAGTCCGAAACGGGCAGGGATGATATCGAGTGATTTCATCAATATATCGCCCAAAGGAGATAGTACCATGAAGTCCAGTATAACGGTAAACTGCAGCAGCGCCAGCATGGCGATGATGAATTTCTGGTAGCCAGAAAAAGGGCTTAGTACGGGTTGCTTGGGTTCCATAGGCGGAAATTAAGCTGAATGCCCGTCATGGCAACAAAGAATCTGGTAAAATTATTTGTGTGGTAAAGCGGCTCTTTTAAAGGAGCATCCTTTTGATATGCCAGTCCATCGAATGCGGACCAGGCCCTTTTACCAGGTAAAAGATCATCAGTACAAGCACTAGTATAGATAATACCGGCTGGGTATCAATGCCCATGATGCCATGCGCAGCATGTACAAAGAAAACGGCACCGATGAGTACGGGTAATTGTACAATGATGGCGAAGCTGGTAAAGAGCCCCAGTAAGATCATCATGCCTCCAAAGAAGTGCGACCAGGTAACATATCCTGCGATCCAGTGCGACTGATCGGCAAACCGGCTGGTGCCTATCAGGGCTTCCAGGTCAGGTGTATGGCTGATGAAACTGAGTCCTTTGAACCAAAGCAAGATACCCAATGCGCATCTTAAGAGGAGGAGCGCGAAAACCATCCGGCTGTCGCGCGGCGTGTCGAGGCGGTGTAGGAGGTTCATGTTACAACTTTTTAGCGTTGGCAAAAACCACTTACTAAGTTACTGCGGAATAGCTGTATATGCAAGGATAGATTGTTAAATTGTATTTTTGAATACATGCGACTGAAATTCATTTGGATAGGGATCATATTTGCCATTTTATGGTCGTCGGCTTCGGCTGCCACCAAATTTGGACTGCAATCGGCCCAGCCTTTTGTGATTGCCGTTTCGCGTTTTTTTCTGGCCAGCTTCCTGATGCTGGGGGTATCGCATGGCATTTTCCGTAAAAGATTGCCGGTTGGAAAAGAATGGAAGCAATTGATCATCTATGGTTTGCTGAACATCAGCATTTACCTGGGTTTATATGTGTTGGCCATGCAAAAAATTGCGGCCGGTATCGGCAGCCTGGGAACAGCTACCAACCCGGTGATGATCAGTTTTATCTCGACGCTTTTTTTAGGGCAAAAAATGACCGTGAAAAATATTGCCAGCCTGCTGCTTTGCATGGCCGGTGTTTTTGTAGCGGCTTATCCTTTGCTGGAAAACAGTTATGCAAGCACCGACGGCATATTGATATTGCTGGCCAGCATGCTGAGTTATTCTGTAGGCGCTATCTATTATGCGCGGCAAAAATGGAACGACCTGAATACGCTCACCATCAATGGATGGCAAACACTATTGGGTGGTATCTTTTTATTACCGGTATTGTTGTTCACTTATCGCCATGAACAAAACAGCTGGGATTACCGGTTGATCGGCTCTGTTGTGTGGCTGGCATTGCCGGTATCCATCGGCGCGGTACAATGCTGGTTGTGGTTGCTCACGGTGAACCCGCTGAAAGCATCGTACTGGTTATTCCTTTGTCCTGTATTCGGATTCATCATTGCTAGTATTACCCTGCATGAGCCACTGGGTATTTACACGTTGATGGGTGTGATGATGGTGGTGGCGGGCCTTTACATCATACAACAACAACATACGGTAAAAAAGTGATGATACGGTTTACCTGAATAACATTAACTTAATCGACTGTTCACGCCTGCTTTACATTCGGGAAGGTACTTTGTAAAACCTTTCGCAATGAAAGCACTCTTCAGCGCCTGCTGCATCTTCTTAGCCGTGGGACTGGCAGCGCAAAACACGCCAGCTGCCCGCAATGTATTCATCATTACTACCGATGGATTCAGGTGGCAGGAGGTCTTCAACGGCGCTGACGCCACACTCATCTCCGACCCTGAACTGGTAAAAGATACCAGCTTACTGAAAACAGAATTCTGGGATGCCGATATGGAAATACGCCGCAGAAAATTGCTGCCGTTTTTCTGGAATGTAATTGCGCAAAACGGACAATTATTAGGCAATCGTGCTTATGATAACCGCGTGAATGTAGCCAACCTGTATAAGATCTCTTATCCCGGGTACAATGAAATACTGTCGGGCTTTGCCGACTACCGGTTCATACCTAATTTAACTGTTCGCAACAGGAACCAAAACATACTGGGATACCTGAACAAACAAGCTGCTTATGCTGGCAGGATCGCCGCCTTCAGCTCATGGAATGTGATGCCATATATACTGGATGAAAAACACAACGATTTTCCTGTGAACAGCGGATATGAAATGCTGGATGAAACAACGGATACTTTGCACATACTCATCAACCAGGTACAGCGAAATATTGCCGGACAATCGAATACGCGACACGATATGCTTACTTATGAGAGTGCAAAATCTTACATAGAAGAAAAACATCCCAGGGTGCTTTTCCTCGGATTCGGGGAAACAGACGAGTTCGCGCACAAGGGACAATACGATACTTACTTGCAGAAAGCCCACCAGGTAGATATGTTGATTGCCGATCTATGGTATTATGTGCAAACAGATCCTTTTTACCGGAACAATACCACGTTCATCATCACCACCGATCATGGCAGGGGGAGAGGCGCTTCCTGGAAGGGACATGGGTTCTGGGTAAAAGGGTCGGGCGAAACATGGATAGCCATGCTGGGAGCAGGCATTGCACCTTTAGGCGAAATGAAAGAAAAGCAGCAACGCTACCAAAAGCAGGTTGCTGCCACTGTATCTCATTTGCTGGGTGAAGCATTTATTGCCACACATAATGTAGCAAGTCCGATGGCATTACCTAAAAACCAACCGCAGCAAACAACAGGCAATGAGGTGGCGGTCAGCAATCATACCACTGCTATTGCAACTGCAGATGCCAACAAATAATATCCTCACTCACCTGCATAAGCTTTCTCCAGCAGGGCGATATCGATCTTGGTCATTTTAAGCATGGCCTGCATAACACGGTTGGCTTTCTTTGCGTCTATGCCCCGCATGAATTCACTCAATATGGGCGGTACGATTTGCCAGGAAAGACCGAACTTGTCCTGCAACCATCCACAAGCTTGGTGTTTGCCTCCATCGGCAGCCAATTTTTCCCAGTAATAGTCTATCTCTCCCTGTGTATCGCAATTCACCACAAAAGAAACAGCAGGTGTGAAAGAAAATTCCGGTCCGCCATTCAGTGCAAGGAATTGCTGGCCATTGATATGAAAACCAGCTACCATTACGGATCCTTTGGGACCAGGCCCTGCTTCTCCGTAATAGGAAACATCTCCCACTTGCGCATCTTTGAAAATAGAAACATAAAAGTGCATGGCTTCCTCAGCCCGGCCATTGAACCATAAAAAGGGCGTGATCTTTTGCATAGGTGTATTTTAATTGAATGATTGATATGCAGGACAAACCTACTCAACCAGCCAGATAATTTAAGGGTGCAAAAGCGACATTCTAAAGGGCTGTATACGACCATGCACTCCGTTGAAATAATTAATGCCACTGACCCGGCTGGTATGTTCCTACTTTCGGACGGAAAGCGATGTTGAGGCGATTATAACTATTGATGGCAAATATGGCCATGCTTAAATCGATCAACTCATCTTCAGAGAACTGCACCCTTGCTTCCTCATAAATTTCATCGGGTACCTGTCCGCCAGGTATGCGGGTGATCGCTTCCGCCCAGGAAAGTGCCGCACGTTCCCGATCGCTGTAAAAAGGCGCTTCTCTCCAGGCATCCAATATATATAAACGTTGCTCGCTTTCACCTTTCACACGTAAATCTTTCGAGTGCATATCCAGGCAAAAGGCGCAGCCGTTGATCTGAGATACCCTGAAATAGATCAGATTCAAGAGATGCTGCTCGATCAGCGATTGGTTCAGGTAGGTAGCAAAACCATACAGGGTTTTAAGGGCTGCTTGACCTTTTTCTTTCTCAAAAACATTGATTCTCGTTTTCATCTTAGGTTGTTTTAAGTTGTCTATGAATGTGTTAGACCCTAATGACGAACCATGTATCCGGATTTGGACTATCCAATCTTAAAAAATCCTTTAAAACAAAACTTTTTAAAAATTTTATGAAGTTTTACCTACTTTTAAAACCCCAAACATTAATAATAAAATAATTTACAATGTTTGGCTGCTTGTATGACTACGAAAAAAAGCCGCTACCGGAGACAAATTATCAAGGAGCTTTTCTTTTCGCGCCTGCTTTCGGGAACCGAGCTGAGTGCCAAAATTGACAAAAGCATCCCCCTTACCAATAAGCTGCTGAGCGAATTGGTGAGCGAAGGCGTAGTAGTGGAAGATCATTTGGGTGTTTCCTCCGGAGGAAGAAGGCCCATTGTCTATTCCATTACTTCCGACGCATTATATGTAGTATCTGTGGCGATGGACCAGTTGTTTACCAAGATCGCCATCATGGATATGTCGCACCGGTTTGTAACACAGGTAGACAAAATCTCCCTTCCGCTGGCCAATAATGAGCAGGCGCTTTCCAGACTTTCCGAAGAAATACAAAAAGTTATTCAGGCATCGGGCATTGCGCCATCCAAGATTGCGGGTATTGGCATTGCCATGCCTGGTTTTGTTGATGCCCAAAAAGGGATCAACCATACTTTTTTAAAGGGACAGGAAAAAAGTGTTACAGAAACAATTGCAGAAGTAACCGGCTGCCAGGTATTCATCGACAACGATTCCAGTCTGATTGCATTGGCCGAACAGCGCTTTGGAGCCCATAAGTACCACGATAATACACTGGTCATTAACCTGGGTTGGGGAGTAGGATTGGGTATGATATTGAATGGACGATTGTTCAGGGGTGATAATGGGTTCGCGGGTGAATTCAGCCATATTCCGCTTTTCACCAATAACAAGCTTTGTGAATGTGGTAAGACGGGATGTCTTGAAACCGAGACCTCGTTGTTGGTCATACTCGAGAAAGCCATCAAAGGTTTGGAAGAAGGAAGGGTATCGATGCTGGAAAACCTTTCTGTGGATAATCCCGAAACAGGTTTTGAAGCGATCATCAAGGCGGCGAATAAAGGCGATGCTTTTGCTACGGAGTTGCTTTCAGAGGTGGGTTACTCTATAGGAAGGGGTGTGGCGGTGCTGATCCATATACTCAACCCGAAGATGGTCATCATCAGCGGAAGGGGAGCGAACGCCGGTAAAGTATGGGAAGCGCCGATCCAACAGGCGCTGAATGTGCATTGTATTCCCCGATTAGCGCAAAATGTAAAATTATCGATATCTGCCATGGGCGCCAATGCAGAGTTGATGGGCGCCGCATCGCTGGTGATGGACAATTACGAGGTCTATAATTAACAATCTTTCATTTCCCAGGCCAATATGTATCATCTAAAATTAAAAAACAACCAAAACATGAAAACGCGAATGCAAGTGCTGCTCGCTTTACTTTGTTTGCTTTGTTGCAACACGGTATTGCTGGCACAAGAGAAACGTACAGTTGCCGGTGTGGTAAAAGACCCCCGGGGCGCAGCTTTGGCAAGTGCCACTATACGTGAAACGGGCACCAGTAACAAGACTACTTCGGATGCCAACGGCGCTTTTTCACTAAAAGTGAAACCAGGCGCTACTATTGTTATCAGCTACATTGGTTATGAGGATTTTTCCCTTAAAACCGGCAGCAGCAGTAATTACACGGTAAACTTAAAGGAGTCGGTAGGCACCGTACAGGATGTAGTAGTAACTTCTCTGGGTATCCAGAAACAACAGAAGTCGCTCGGCTATGCAACTACTACCATTAAATCGGAGGAATTAACTAAAACTGCACCCACCAACCTTGGTGCTGCTATTTATGGTAAAGCTCCGGGTGTAAGAATAGCAGCTTCTCCGGGCGGTTCTCTGGGTGGAGTAGCCATTCAGATCCGCGGTATCAACTCCCTGTTCGGCAGAACGCAGCCCTTGCTTGTAATGGATGGAGTTCCTATCCATGATGGAAACTTCAACAACGGTAATTATTGGGGTGACCAGCGATTGAGGGGTAATGGTTTGGTTGATATTAACCCTGAAGACATTGAGAACCTGACTATCTTAAAGGGTGCTTCCGCAGCCGCATTGTATGGTTCAGAAGCTACCAACGGTGTAATCGTAATCACAACAAAATCTGGAAGGGGCAGGAAAGGATTTTCTGTTGATTTCAACACTACCTATTTTCAGGATAGGGTAGCTTATCTTCCCCGTCTTCAAACAGTACGTGGTGCGGGAAGTCCGGTGCAGTATGATGTATATGGTGAGGATGCCAATGGGTTTAACAAAAATACTTATACCATCAACGGCCAAAGCTACAGAGCGTTGGTATCGGGATCACTGAATTTCGGCCCTTTATTCGACGGACAGCCGATTGCTACCTGGGATGGACAGGTGAGGCCATATTCTGCTATCAAGAACGGATGGGCCAACTTGTTTCAGCGCGCCAATAACGTTACTACCAATGTTGCCATCACTTCAACAGGTGATAATGGTTCAACGCGTTTCTCTGTTACACAAGACCATTATGAAGGCGTGAGTTTGAATTCTGCCAACGATAGATACGTTTTTAACCTGAATAGCAATTACAAGCTTGGTAAAAGCATACGTTTCAATCTGATCGCGAACGATATTTATTCAAGGGTAAACAACAGACCCTACCTGACCGACAGACTCATCAATAACTTTGGTGGTATGATGCCTGCATTTGATGACGGACTTTGGTATCGTAATAAAGCGGTAACCAGCAAGGGATATAAATATGTTACAGGCAGTAACCCAAGTCTGACCCCCAATGAAAACCTCACAATACCCAACCGCAGAGGAGATATCCTGGATTATATGTGGAATGTGTTGTCAAACAACACCCGTGAATCCAATAACCGTTTGATCGCAAGCGCTACCGCTTACTTCGATCTTACCAAGGATCTGCAATTGAGGGGTAAAATAGCAACTGACTGGACTTCCAACCTGACCGAAACCAAGAATCACTCAACCATTCCTGTTGCTATAGGCGGACCTTCCGGTAGTTATGGTATTGACAACACTAGCTACTCTATTTTTTACGGAGACCTCTTACTGAGTTACACCAAAAAAGTTAATCCGAATCTGGAATTAAAGGCAATGGCCGGATATACAGCTGATAAAGAAACCGGTTATTTCTCTAACGTAAGTACCAAAGGCGGCCTGACCACAGAAAACCGCTTTGACCTTACTTCGTCGGCTCAAACCCCTTATTATAGTGGAGGATCAAAGTCTTATTTGACCAAAGATGCTTTTATCGGAACAGTGAATGCTAACTATAAAGGCTACTTGTTTGTGGAAGGAACACTTAGAAGAGACCGTACTTCTACCATGAATCCTAACAACAATGCATTTGTTTATCCTTCAGCAAACGCTGCATTGGTTCTTTCGGAAGCCTTTAGATTGCCTGAATTTGTTCGTTATGCCAAACTGAGGGCATCATGGGGTATTGTGGGTAACTACCCTACACAATATGCTGCCAACGTTGCATACAATCTTTCTAATTTAGGCGACCAGGGTTCAGGTAGCGCTACATTGGCTACCACTACTTCAACCGGTACTTACGGAAATGACAATATACGCCCGGAGAAGAAGCATGAACTGGAGTTCGGTTTGGAAACAAGGCTACTCAATGACAGGCTGACTTTTGATGTGTCTTATTACAATGCCAAGATTGTGGATATGATCGTGCCATTGCAGATTGCACAAACAACCGGTGCAAGCAATATCCTGACCAATGTTGGTACTTTGCAAAATACAGGACTTGAATTCAGTATCAGCGGATATCCAGTTTCGGGCAGGGATTTCAGCTGGGAGTCCGGAGTGAACTTTAGCTTCAACAACAACAAGATCTTAAAATTAACCAATGGCTCTACAGAATTCACCCACAGAGATTATGATGGAAATGCTGCTGTATTAAAATCATCAGTAGGTAGCTCTATCGGTGACTTTTATGCACACCCGATCTTAACCGACGGAAAAGGAAATAAAGTGATTGCCGATTATGGTAATGGTGAATTCAATTACCAGATAGATGGCTCCAAACTGGTAAAATATGGCAATGCACAGGTAAAAGCTAATGGAGGTTTCTTTAACAATTTCAAATACAAAGATTTCACACTCAGTGTGTTTACCGACTTCAGAATAGGTGGTGATGTAATGCCTACAGGTCTTTTCTGGATGACAAGCCGTGGTCTTACTGAACAGAGTCTAAATGCGATGGATGCTGCTCACGGTGGTGTTGCCTATTATAAAGATGCTCAGGGAAGGGGTATTGCCACTTCTGCTTCAGCTGGCCCCAACGGAGAAAAGGTTTATCACGATGGTATGAAATTAGGAGGTGTATTCCCCGATGGAACACCCAATAATTTTGTTACTTCTCAGTTCTACTATTATTGGGATACTTATAACTGGGGTGGTCCTCAGTACAGCAATTCCCAGTATTTCCAATACATTTTAACCAATACTTATTGGAAGGTGCGGGAAATCATGCTGTCCTATAATTTACCTCATTCTATAGCATCGAAAATAAGAGCTACCAAATTACAGTTGTCTGTGTTCGGACGTAACCTGTTCTATTTGTACAGAACGATTAAAGACATGGATGCTGAGCAGTTAACTTCCGGATTAAACTGGGCTGATAACCTGAATAATGCCGGTAACCAACCCTCGACTCGTACGTTTGGTGTTTCTTTACGAGCAAGCTTTTAATCCGTCATCCTTAAAAGTAAATTCATTATGAAAAAGATATTTTCCATAAGCCTCCTGGCAATCCTTGGTATGGCATCCTGTACCAAGAAGCAGTTTCAGGATTCGTATCCGGATCCTTCAAAACTTTCTGCTACAACAGTCGACAGGCAATTTGCCGGCATGTTGTCTTCCAATCTTAATTATACCATGTATCACTATTGGGATTATTTTGTTGTGTATCAAAACACAATGATCCCCTGGAGCCAAACTGCTGCTACCATCAATGGCAATGGCAGGTATATGCCTGGTGCGGCAGCCATCGGTGATGTATGGGGCACTTACTATAGGTTAACAGCGCAGTACAAAGAAATGCTGAGGCTGTACAATGGATTGAGTGCAACCGATCAGCAGGTCAATCGTATCTATTACATTGCGGCTACTGTATATTTCTATGACTTCACCCAGAAAATGGTGGATATATGGGGTGATATTCCCTGGACTAAGGCAGGATTATTAAGTGCCAACGGTGGAGATTACCAGGCGTCTGCTGCCAAGTACGATGATGCTGCAAGCATCTATACCAAGATGCTCGACGATCTGAAAGGCTTTGCAGATGAATTGAACACCATTTCAGTAGCACCAGGTATTACTACCGGAATGAAAACACAGGATTTTGTCAATCATGGCGATGTTGTGAAATGGAAGAAATATTGCAATTCGCTTCGTATAAGACTGTTAAGCAGGGTAAATGGAGTGTCTGCGTTCCAATCAAGGGTAAACAGCGAAATGGCAGCCATTTTAGGAAATGCCGCTAATTATCCCATAGTGTCTGTTAACGCTGATAATATCATGATAAAAGTGTCTAACTCCTCCACTGCCGTTAATAATGGTACAGGTACCGGTACGAGCGCTGATTTTTATCAGGGACTGATCGGATGGGGAAGTGCAGACCGCGCAGGTAAAGTAATGATCGATTCCATGAACAACAATTCCGATCCCAGGTTGAGGGCTATGTTTGAACCTGGTGACAGTGCGCAAGGTGCCTATATCGGCCTGGACCCATCATTGGCAAGTACCGACCAGAGTAACATTATCAATAAGGGTACAATTGCCCGTTATAACCGTTCTACTTTATCGCAGAATGTTTTTCTCCCCGGTACTTTGATCAACGCGGCAGAAATTAATTTCCTGGTGTCGGAATATTATTTAAACGCCAACAATGATGCCAGTGCAAGGGCTGCTTATGAAGCTGGAATATCTCAATCTGTTAACTACTATTATTGGTTAAGAACGTTGAGCAGCAGCAATGTCTCAGGTGCTTTAACACCCTTGGGATCTACTGAAATTGCCAGCTATCTTGCCAGCCCCGGTGTTCTTTGGACAAACGCTACCACTTCACAACAAAAATTAAACAGGATCGCTGTTCAGAAGTGGATTAACTTCAGCGTTTTGCAACCGATGGAATGTTGGTCAGAGTTGAGAAGGTTGAAGCTCCCTGCATTGACTTTTGTACCTGATGCCGGTATTCAAAAATTACCGCCCACCAGATGGTTGTATCCGACAGATGAACAAACGTACAATGCGGCCAACTATCAGGCTGTTCAGGCAAAAGATAACCTGAGTACCAAGATTTTCTGGGACGTTAGATAATCGTCGTACAATATATTTCCTTTCATGCTGTAGCAGTGCATGCCCTTACCCCCAGGGCAATAGCTGCTACAGCTTTTTTTAAAACACTTGTTATGCATTCATTACGATCCTTATTGCCAGCAATTGCCAGCCTTTTTGTCGTTCATGCAACGATGGTTACGGCACATGCGCAAGGCAACATACATCCGCAATCGACCCGCTACGAATGGCCCACAGATAAACAGGTGCAGGAAAAACTGGAGAAGTGGCAAGATCAAAAATTTGGTATGATCATCCACTGGGGATTGTACGCTGTGCCCGGTATCATTGAATCCTGGGCTTTGTGCTCGGAAGACTGGATCAACCGTGATAGCACCAAGAGTTATGATGATTTTAAAAAATGGTATTGGGGATTGCAAAAAGATTTTAACCCGGTGCATTTCGATCCGGATGCATGGGCCCGTGCAGGAAAAGAAGCAGGCATGCGTTACCTGGTATTTACCACCAAACACCACGACGGCTTTGCCATGTTCGATACCAAACAATCTGATTTCAGTATTGCGAAAGGTCCGTTTGCCGGCAACCCGAAAGCCGATGTAGCGAAATATGTATTTGATGCATTCCGTAAACAGGGGTTCATGATCGGCGCTTATTTTTCCAAGCCCGACTGGCACTCGGAATACTATTGGTGGCCTAAATATGCTACGCCCAACCGCAACAATAACTACGATATCAAAAAGAACCCCTGGCGCTGGGATCAATTCAAACAATACACTTATAACCAGATCGGAGAGTTGATGCACCATTATGGAAGTATCGACATACTCTGGCTGGATGGCGGCTGGGTTAGACCACGGGAAACAGTAAATGAAGAAGTACTTTCCTGGGGGGCTCCCATACCGGACTGGAGCCAGGATATCGATATATCACGCATTGCAGCCATGGCAAGGCAAGCGCAGCCAGGATTGCTGGTGGTGGATCGTACCGTACACGGTCCTTATGAGAATTACCAAACTCCCGAGCAACGCATCCCGGCAAAACAACTCGATCATCCCTGGGAAAGTTGCATGACGCTGGCCAATAACTGGGGGTATGTTCCCAATGACCGTTTCAAATCCGCCGCACAGGTGATCCATTCACTCATTGAAGTAGTGGCGAAAGGAGGCAACCTGTTGCTGGGCATCGGTCCCAAACCCGACGGCACATTGCCGGCAATGGCCGTAGAACGTTTGGCTGAAATTGGTCAATGGATGCGCGTGAATGGAGATGCTATTTACAATACGCGGATCACACCCAACTACAATGATGGCGCTGTTTATTTTACCCAAAACAATACCACCAACACCAGGTATGCACTGGTTTGCCTGAAAGAAAATGAATCATTCCCATCTGCTGTTACATGGCATGGCAATGCACCTGCAAAAGGGACTTCGATCAGGCTCTTGCAAACAGGAGAGAAGATGGCGTGGACACAGGAAGGAGATCAGACGACCGTAAAAATATCTGCTTCGGTAAAAAAGACAGGAGAACAATTGCCGGCGTTGGTATTCGCTTTTACGCCTGCGCATGAATAACAGCAGCAAAACTCAATTTTGCCGGTAAAATCAATAATCGATAAATTGCAGTAATGATTGCTGCTGCAAAAATCAATTACCTGCAGGGGAGAATTGCCCGTAACGATGACCAACAAGCCTACCGGGAATTGTTTGTGATCTTCTATAATCCTTTGTTGCATTTTGCACGCTCCTTCCTTTCTTCCAAAGAACAGGCCGAAGAGGCGGTTTCGGATGTATTCATCCATATATGGGAGAAACGCAGGCGGCTCGAAACCGTATCCAACCTCAAGGTGTACCTTTATATAGCTACCAAGAATACGGCGCTCAATTACCGTTCCCGTCAAAACAAGCACCGTACTGAAGACTTGGGCGAAATGGCTACCGAGCTCAAAAGCATTTATTTTAACCCGGAACAACTGCTGATCACCGCTGAAATGATCCAGCGCATCAGGCAGGCCATCAACCAGTTGCCCGCCCGATGCCGCCTGATCTTCAAACTGGTCAAGGAAGATGAACTCAAATACCGGGAAGTAGCCGAAATCCTGCAACTTTCCGTGAAAACGGTAGAAGCTCAAATGACCATTGCCCTACGTAAGATTGGTACGGTGGTCAATTTTGACATCCAGAAGACAGTTTCTACCAGACCCTGCTCCTCACAATAAAAAAAATAACTTTCTTTTAAGGGTAACGGCTCATTATTGGTGTCCTTAATAAGGAGCCATTGCTATGTCGTCTATAATACAATACCGCCTGTGGGAGTTGATTGCTAAAAAGCTA
>Ga0114932_10000647_pt1 | contig 41311 bp, 31 predicted proteins | sample 2SBtaG_2_FD_87286 | JGI IMG/M metagenome (GOLD analysis project Ga0114932, IMG submission 87286) | Deep subsurface microbial communities from Kolumbo volcano to uncover new lineages of life (NeLLi) - 2SBTROV12_ACTIVE470 metaG | ecosystem: Environmental > Aquatic > Marine > Volcanic ...
CACAATCAGGCCGCCCAGGAGCAGCGGGAGTCGAGAAGAGGGTGGGGGCATGGGTCTCTCAACGCAGCGGAGGAGAAGCTCATTGGATTCTCCGTTGATTTTCCTGCCGGAGCCAAGAGAATCTCCCCTCGTTGGTCCGGCGGTCCCATCGTCTAGCCAGGTCTAGGACAGGTGCCTCTCACGCACCAGACAGGGGTTCGAATCCCCTTGGGACTACCATCTCACTCCGCCGGCGCCGCGCAGCTCGTCCCGCGCGGCAAGGGCACGGGCCCCTGAGTGGTCGAGATCATGGTGCTGGGGTCACTCCACAACCTGATCTTGGTCGGCCTGCGAGGCTCGGGCAAGACGACCCTGGGACGGGCTCTCGCCCAGACCTTGCAGCGGCCCTTCGTCGATCTCGACGACGCCCTCGCCCAGGCAGCCGGCTGTTCAGCTGACACCCTGCTGGCCGAGCAGGGTGAGGCCGCCTTTCGGGACGTGGAACGGGGCGTGCTGGCTCGGGCCGCCGAACTCTCGGGACACGTGATCGCCACGGGCGGTGGAGCTGTGTTGCACCCTGTTGAGCTGGCGGCCTTGGCGTCCACAGGCTGCGTCGTCTACTTGAAGATCTCGCTACCCGAGCTGCTGGCCCGGGCAGAGGGTCGCCCTCGACCCAGGTTGCGTGCCGGTTCGCTGAAAGATGAGTTCATTGCTTTGGCAGCAGCCCGCAACCCATCCTATGAGGAAGTGGCACAGATCACCGTGTCCTCTCCAGACGTGATATCTATACTCGAAGCACTCGATACATGGCCCCAACGGCCCCCCGAATGACACAGCGAAGAGACAATGGCAGCGTGGCCGTGAGTACAGCGTTTTGGGCGCTGGTGCTGTCGCTGTTCGTCATCACGCCCGGCCTCTGTGCCCGGTCGCTGCAAGACGCACCCGACGGCGATCTCGCTGACTCTCGGGCGGCTCTGATCGAAGGTGCGGCGACCGAGTATGAGCTGGGTCGTCACGTGGCCACCTTGCTCGCCGCAGATGACCTGCAGACCGTGCGCAGCCTGCTTCTGGGCGGCCATCCGGTGGTGCCCAAGGTCATCATGGAGACCCTGGCCTTCAACGACGATGTGCGTTTCGTCAAGGCCTTGCTGCAGCTGGCCAGCGCTGAGGAGGCCTCGGCGATCGCCGAACAGGCTCGCGGGCTGGTGAACGGTCAGGCTCTACACCACGGCGAGGTGCGCAGCGACCTGGTCGCCATGCTTGCAACGGGCCAGGCCGACGCAGAAGGTGAACTCGCCGACGAGGTGCGGGTGACGATCCTGGGTGTGCTGGGCCGCAGCCGTGATCTCGCGGTCGTGCCCGCGCTCCTGGCCCACATAGAAGGTCCCCATCAGAGCGCGGTGTTGTCCGCCTTCGAACAGCTCTCGGGACACAAGCTCCCCCGAGGTGCTGATGCGGTCGTGTTCTGGACAGAACTCTGGACCCGCCAGCAGCAGGAGGGGCTCTCCCGCGATGTGTTGTTGGAGGAGGGGCACGCCTCACAGCGGTCCAGCTGGGCGGCTTCGAAGGCAGCTTGGGGCAAGGAGCGCACTCGTCTGCAGAGCGCGTTGCAGGACCGAGAGCGACAGGTGGCTCAGGCGCGTATCGAAGCCATGTCCAAGATGATCGACAGGCTGATCGTCGCGCTCGACGACGAGTACGCCGTGGTGCGTCGCACTGCGGCTCAGCGACTCGGCGAGCACTCGGCCCGGGAGAAGGCAGCCGTGGCCATCCCCCTGTTGCTGGAGCGCTTGGGGCATGGCGCAGAGCCAGCCGCCGGGACCAACGGCACCCACGCAGCGCCGCGGGTCGAGCTCGACCCTGACGTCCGCGCTGCGATCGTCTCGGCGCTGGGCAGTCTCGGGCGCGATCGGCCTGATGTCATGACTTGCCTGCTGGCCGAGCTCTCCGATGGCCATCTGTCCGTGGCACGGGCCGCCGTGGACGCCCTGGCCAAGGTCCGGGGGCAGCCCATGGTGGTGCGGCCCCTGCTCGACTTCTTGGCCGATGAGAGCCTGGAGACCAAGACCACTGTTCAGGTGCTGGAGATCATCGCCAGCAACGCCCCTGAGGGTGTGCTCGACGAACTCAGCAGAAAACTCGCCTCTGCGACCGAGGGCAGCGTGCGCGCCGTGCTGGTGCGAGCCATGATCGCTTCGGTAGAGCTCGACCAGGCCATGGTTGTGCTCAGTGTCCTGGAGACTGGCGCTGAACCCTTCGAGGTCCGCTTCGCTCTGGCTCAGTGGCTGGGCGATCGGCTCACCTCCCTGCCGCTGGACGCAGGTCCCCGGCCCGCCATGGTCGGGGTCATCGAGAGCTTGTTGGCCGACGCGGACGCCAGCGTGCGCGCCCAGGCTGCCAAGTCGTTGGGCGAGAGCGGCGACCCCCGCAGTGCGAGCCTGCTCAGCGAGCGCGCCAAGCACGAGGTGTCGGGCTCGGTGTTGCTCGACATCGTCTCTGCGCTGGGGCAGGTGGGCAGCCTGGAGTGCGCCGCGTCCATCGGTTGGATCCAGGCCCATGACACCGTGTCCGAAGGTGAGGCTCTGAATGAGCGGGCTCGCGCGGCCTTGCGCGCCATCGGTCGCGACCGGTCCTGGTCAGAGTGGGTCACCATGGCCGAGTCACTCGCTGACGCAGAGGCGCCCGGCCTGGCCCTGGTGGTGATCAACGAAGTGCTGGCGCCCCGGGGTGAGGGCGAGGTCATCGAGGCCGAAGTGGCCGACCGGGCCCGTGGGCTGAAAGCTGTGCAGCTCGTGGCGGTGGGGAGCACGCAAGACGCCCACGACCTGCTGGTGCAGCTCCAAGACGAGGGCAAGGCCTTCCCGGCTCGGGACGTGCGCCTCGACCTGCTGGCTCAGACCAGCCGAGATCTCTCCCTGCACAGCGAAGCCGCTGACTGGCTGGCGTTGATGCTCGAGGGCCGGGGTGAAGCCGACGCGCGCTTCGACGAGCTGCAACGGAGCCTGGCCAGAGAACTGCTCGCTGCCCGACGCCACGAGGAGGCCCTGGAGCTGCTGGCCAGCCTGCACGGCGAGCAGCCCGGCGACAACCCGCTGATGCTCTTGTTCGGTGAGGCGTTGATGTCCGCAGGCCGGGACGACGAGGCGCGCACACTGCTGGAGCGGCTGCAGTCCCGGCTCGCCGAGACGGAAACGGCCCTCCTCGACCAGACAAACCTGGCCCTGGAACAGCTGGCCCCTGCGGCCGAGCCTACAGCGGGTGACGACGCCGTCACGCCAGGGGAGCAGCCGCCAGCCAGCGAGGATGACGGTGTCTCGTCGCCTGGGTCGCAGACGCCTGAGCCGCAGGCCGAGAATGACGAGCAAGACCCTGACGCAACACTCGACCCCGAGGTCGAGGGACCGCTCGACGACGACGGAGGCAAGGGCGACCGATGAAGATCGTCATCGCGGGCGCAGGTGCAGTGGGCTTTCATCTGGCCAAGGAGTTGGGCGTCGAAGGGCACCACATCTCGATCATCGACATCGACGAGGACAAGCTCGAGTACCTGCGCGATCGTCTGGACGTGCTCACCGTCGAGGGCAGCGCCACGTCGCGGGCAGCCCTCGAAGCGGCGGGCACCATGGAGGCAGACCTGTTCATCGCGGTCTCCGATCAGGACGAGGTGAACATGCTGGCCTGCGCGGCGGCGAGCACCATGGACGTGCGCCGCACCTTGGCCCGTGTACGCAATCCAGACTTCGTCAAGGGTCGCTCCCTGGTCGACCCGATCAAGCTGGGCATCACCCGCTTCATCAACCCTGACGAGATCGCCGTCGACTCGATCGTGGCCTTGGTCAACTCGCCGGGATCGATCGACGTGGGCGACTTTGCCGGGGGCGAGATCCTGCTGCGCTCGTTCGAAGTTCAAGAGGGATCGTCTCTGGCCAACCGGCCTCTGTCCCACCTGAAAGAAGAGTATTCAGGGGTGCCATTCCTGGTGGCGTCCATTCAGCGGGAGGGCCTGCACATCGTGCCCAAGGGCGACGACGTGCTCATACCTGGCGACCGGGCCTTCATGTTGATGACCAAGGAGTCCCTGCCGGTCTTTCGCAAGGTCGTGTCCGGTTCGGACCGGGTGCAGCGAGTGGTCATCTATGGGGCCGAGCGTCTGGGCATCGACGTGGCCGCCAAGCTACAGGGCCAGACCAACGTGGTGCTCATCGACGAAGACCGCGATCGCTGCCATCGCGCCGCCGCCACCCTCGACGATGCCCTGGTGCTGAACGGCTCGCCCAATGACGCCGACATCCAGGGCCAGAGTCGACTGACCTCCGCTGACTTTTTCATCTCGGCCGGCCGCAACGAAGAGCACAACCTGATCCTGGCCCTGCTGGCCAAGAAGCGCGGCGCTCGGCGCAACATCGTGGTCACCGCAGACCCGGACATCGTCTCCCTGCTCGACAGCCTCGACATCGACGCGGTGATCAACCCGCGCCTGACCATGGTGGGGCGGCTGCTGCGCTATGCCCAGACCGGGCGGGTGCAGGCGGTGCTGCAAGCGGTGCAGAAGATCGGCGAAGACTCGGCCGAAGTCGTCGAAATGGTCGTGCGCCAAGGGGCCAAGGCCGCTGGTGTGTCACTGAAAGAGCTCAAGCTCCCCAATGGTGCGCTGATCGGCGCGGTGGTCCGCGATGGTGAGGCCTTCATTCCCCACGGGCGCACGGTGATCGAAGAGGGCGACGTGGTGGTGGCCTTCGTGCTGCCGGGGCTGCGCGACAGCATCAAGCGCCTCTTCGCTCGTCGTGGTGGACTGCAATTCGCAGACGACAGCAGCGGTTCGATCGACGTCACCGAGAAGAGCCGCGACGAGGCGTGAGCGTCTCCAGCGTTCTTCACGTCCTCGGACGGCTGTGCCTCGTGTTCGCCGGGCTGCTGCTGGTGCCTCTGGTGTTCGAGCTGCCCGGTGGCCTGGAGACCATCCTGACGGGCGAGGTCGGTCGGGCCTTCCTGCTGTCGGCGGGGGTCGCGGGCGCCCTGGGCCTGATGCTGGTGCTGGTGTTCTCGAAGAACCTCGACGAGTTCGACTTCGAAGAGGGCTTCGCCGTGGTGACCTTCGCCTGGCTGCTCTTCATGGTCCTGGGAGCCCTGCCCTACTGGCTCTCCGGCGCTGTCCCCGATGCGATCAACGCCTGCTTCGAGAGCCTCTCCGGGTTGAGCACCACCGGCGCCTCGATCCTGACCGATCCGGCTGCCCTGGGCCCGGCCCTGCTGTTCTGGAGGGCGTTGACCCACTGGGTCGGGGGCATGGGCATCGTCGTGCTCTCCATCGCGATCCTGCCGGCCCTGGGGGCTGGCGGCAACTTCCTGTTTCAGGCCGAATCGTCTGGCACGAGTTCAGAGAAGCTCGTGCCCCGCATCCGCGACGTGGCCAAGCTGCTCTGGGCCGTCTACGCCGGGCTGACCCTGCTCAGCTTCCTCGGCCTCTGGGCTGCGGGCATGGGGCCCTTTGACGCCCTGTGCCACGCCTTCGCTACCGTGGCCACCGGCGGCTTCGGCACCCGCTCCGATTCGCTCTCGTCCTTCGCCCCGGCGGTGCAGTGGGTGGCCGTGGTCTGCATGGTGTTCGCGGGGATGAACTACATGCTCGTCTACCGGGCCATGCTCGGCCGCCCCCGCGAGCTGCTGCGCAGCACCGAGCTGCGGGTGTGGTTGTTGATCCTGGTGGCTGCCAGCGCGACCTGCTTCACCGTGCTGTACCTGCGCGCGAGTTCAGGGGCGGGCATCGAGTCGATCCTGCGTGGCGCGGTCTTCTCGGTGGTGTCCGCCTGCACCACCACGGGCTTCGCCACCGCAGACTTCGGAGCCTGGCCCCAGGGGCTGCAGGTGTTGATCCTGCTGCTCATGCTCAGCGGCGCCTGCGCCGGGTCGACCAGCGGCTCGGCGAAGGTCAGCCGGCACCTGCTCTGGGCCAAGGCCGCATGGCGCGAGGTGCAGCGCATGCTGCGTCCCACGGGAGTCTTCGTGGTGCGCATCGAGGGCCGGGAGATCGCCGAGCCCGTGGTCACCCGCAGCGTGGGGTATCTGGTGTTCTATCTGGGCGCCGCGTGTGTGGGCACCCTGGTGCTGGCCTTGCTCGGCGTGGGCGGCCTTGAATCGGTCAGTTCCATGATCACCTGCCTGTCGGGGGTGGGCCCCGGCCTGGGCACCCTGGGGCCGAGCAGCAACTTCGCCGAGCTCCCGGCCATGGGCAAGACCCTGCTCATGGGGGCCATGCTCCTGGGCCGCCTGGAGTTCTACGCGGTCTTTGCACTGCTCTCGCCCCTGGCCTGGAGGCGCTGACCTCTGAACCTTGGTGCGGTACTCTACGTGCTGGGTCGGCTGTGCATGATCCTGGCCGTGTTGCTGGTGCTGCCCTTGTTGCTGTGGTTCAGCGAGGGCGGCTTGTCCGCCGATCTTGCCGACGCCTTCGTGGTGTCCGCCTCCATGAGCCTGGGCCTGGGCCTGGCCCTGACCCTGTCGTTCGAGCTGGAGCAGTCCGCGTTCGGCGTGGGCGAGGCCTTCGCCACCGTGACCGCGAGCTGGATCGTCTTCACCGTGCTGGGGGCCCTGCCTTTTCTGATCTCGGGAGAGATCCCCTCGGTCCTCGATGCCTGTTTCGAGGTGATGTCTGGCTTCACCACCACCGGGGCGTCCATTCTCCCGGACCCGTCCCTGCTCCCGGATGCCCTGCTGTTCTGGCGGGCCATGACCCACTGGATCGGCGGCATGGGCATCGTGGCCCTGTCCGTGGCGGTGCTGCCAGCTCTGGGAGCGGGAGGCAACTTCTTGTTCCAGGCCGAGGTGCCCGGACCAGAGTCCGAGAAGCTGCGCCCCCGCATCTCGTCCACGGCCAAGCTGCTCTGGGGCATCTATGTCCTGCTGACCGTCACCGAGTTCTTCGCCCTGCGCCTGGCTGGCATGACCAACCTGGACGCCATCTGCCACACCTTCGCGACCGTGGCCACCGGGGGCTTCGGCACCCAGCCCGATTCGATGACGTCGTACACCCCGGCCATGCAGTGGATCGTGGTGGTCTTCATGGCCCTGGCTGGCGCGAACTTCGTCATGCTGCTGCACATCGTGCGCCGGCGCTTCGCCAGGGCCGCGCGCAACATCGAGCTGCGGGTCTACGTCTCGATCCTCGCGTTGGCGACGGCGCTCTGTGCCGCAGACATCTACCGCACGAACGGAGCTCCGGACGGTCTCGAACCCCTGGTCAGGGACGCAGCGTTCACCACGGTGAGCCTGATGACCTCCACAGGCTTCGTCACCGCCGACTACCAGCTCTGGCCGGATGGCCTGCACGTCCTGCTGCTGTTGCTCATGGTCTGCGGCGCCTGCGCGGGCTCCACGGGCGGCGGGGCCAAGGTCATCCGCCTCATCGTGACGGTGAAGGCAGGCTTCCGTGAGGTGCGGAGACTCTTGCGTCCCCGAGCCGTGTTCGTGGTCAAGGTGGGCTCCCGCCCCCTGAGCGACCAGCTGGTGTTCAAGACCGCCGGCTTCTTCGTGCTTTACGTCATGAGCACGCTGATCTTCACCATGGCCCTGCTGGCCCTGGGATCAAACGGCACCACTTCGCTGTCGGCGGTGATCGCCTGTCTGTCCAATATCGGCCCGGGGCTGGACGCGGTGGGGCCCACGCAGAACTACGCGGCCTTCGACTGGCTGAGCAAGCTGGTGCTCATGTTCTGCATGCTGCTGGGGCGGCTGGAGATCTACAGCGTATTGGTGCTGTTTGTGCCTCTGGCCTGGCGTCGCTGAGGCCGTTTCTGGGCGACGACCTCGATCTGCGCCAGTGCTGGCCCTGTGGTCTGGTCCACTGGGCCGCCGAGTCCAAAGACCAGTCGATTGACAGCCTGCTCGAAGCGTTCGCTCCTCAGGCGCACGAGCCACATGGCCGAGCGGCGCAGGTGATTGCCGTGGTGCAGCAGCCGCCCCCACGGCGTTGTGCCGCTCCGCATCAGGCTGTGGTCGTAGCCCGCGTCCTGCCGCTGGGCGGAAAGGATCTCGGCGCCTGGTAGCGCGTCGAAGAGGGCATCCAGTGAGTAGGAATGCGGTGACCAGGAGGCTGACTCGCCCAGCCGAAACGTGGCCTTGTGATCTCTATTGAACAAGCTCGGGAAGATGCCCTGCTCGTAGAGGTCCTCGTCCGGAACCACGACGACGAGATGGCCGCCCGGTTGGACGAGTTCCCACCACTGCTGCAGCGCAGCCGGTACGTCCCGCATGTGCTCCAGACAGTTGTGGGGTGTAGGAAAACTCCTTCCGGTTTGACGAGGGAAGTTCCCGGGTAGCAGCCACGCTGCAACGCCTCACCGCCCGAACAAACTCAGGTCACTCCGCGTCGCCTTCAGCCCCAAGGTCGTGTAAGCCGCGCTGGTCGTCTCCCGCGAGACCCGCACCACGTCCTCGCCATCGACGCCCAGCACGTGGAACGTCTGGCGCCAGCCTTCGTACACGCCGTACAGCCCGCCGTTGAGGTGTCGCAGCAAGCGGCGTAGGCCCGACTTGGTCGTGGCGTCGAGTTGCACGATGCCCGCCAGCCGACCCAGCACCCGGTGCTCGTCCGCTTGCACGACTCTGCCGCAGAGCAGACGGCCGTAAGTCCCGGCCACGTCTTCCAGCAGGGTCATGGGCACCCGGCCCAGCTCTCCCGCCACCGCGTAGCCGGTGACCAGGAGCGAAGGCACGTGTCCGCTGGCCAGGACCTCGGCCATGGCCGAGTCGAACTCTCGGGCCTGCTCATCGTCGGCCACTGTGATCACGGCCGTCTCGCCTGCCTCGGTCTCCAGGTCGGCGGCCAGGGCCCGGGTGCGCGCCGCCGCCTCGTCGAGGGTCGCTCCCCAGGACGGCTCGGCGGTCTCCAGAGCCAGGCCGCTCAGGCTGTCCGCCAGGTGCCGCTGGAGCATGGCCTGCAGGGCCCAGACCTCGGCCAGGCAGCCCGGGGCATCCGGGGTCAGAAAGCCGAGATGTCGCCAGTCGGGAGTGCTCATGAGCTGCCTCGGGGGAAGAGCGTCATTCTACGAACCGCGAGCAACGCTGCGCGAGAGAGGGCGGCAGGGGCGGTTCTGAGCCCCAGACCGCTCCCGGCTGGGTGCCGTCGGCTGTGCTGTGTAGAATCCCGCCCCATGATCCAAACCCAGGATGCCCTACAAGAACTCGTCGATCGCCTGGCCAGCGAACCCGTCATCGCCATCGATTGCGAGATGGACTCGATGTACTCCTACTCCACGAATCTCTGCGTGGTGCAGTTCGGTTGGCCCGGAGGCGAGGCCTTGATGGACGGCCTGGCCGACCTGGACCGCTCGGTGCTCGACCGGCTCTTCGCCGACCCGTCCATCGTCAAGGTGTTTCACGGCGGCGAGAATGACATCGGCTTGCTCCGTGATCGCTGGTCGCTCGATTTCGTCAACGTGTTCGACACCATGGCGGCCTCCCAGGTCTTGGGTCATGACGGCTACGGTCTGGCGGCGGTGCTCGACCGCCACTATGAGGTCAAGCTGTCGAAGCGCTTTCAGAAGGCCGACTGGCGTGTCCGTCCCCTGCCTGACGATCAGGCCGAGTATGCCCGCCTCGACGTGCGCTACCTGATCCCGTTACGCGAGGTGCTGCTCGCCGAGCTGCAAGAGCTGAAGCGGGTCGACGAAGCGGAGAGTGAGTTCGCGCGCATCTCCCAGGCGGTCATCTCCCAGAAGCCTTTCGACCCGGACGCCTGGATCAAGGTGAAGGGCTCTCGCGAGCTGTCGCCCAAGCTGTCGGGGATGGTCAAGGCGCTGTACATCGCGCGCAACGCCATCGCGGAGCGGCTCGACCGCGCGCCGTACCGGGTCATGCACGACAGCGCCATCGTGGCCCTGGCGGCGGCGGCGCCGAAGGACGAGGCGGCCTACCGTCGTGTGCGCGGCGTGAACCGGCGGCTCAACGCGCAGGACACGAGCTCTCTCTTGGAGGCTGTGGCCAGCGGAGTGGAGGCGGGGGAGATCCCTGTGCCGCCACGACCCTCGCGGCGCAAGCCCTGGGAGGCCGGCAAGGATCGGCTCACTCCCGCCGAAGAGAAGGTCTTCGACGCGCTGCGGGCCTGGCGCAAGAAACGGGCTCACCAGCGGGGCGTCGAGCTGGCTCGCGTGGCCACGTCGGCGCTGCTGGCGGCCATCGCTCGCGTCGCTCCCCAGACTCTCGACGCCCTTGCCGAGGTCGACGGCATGAAACCCTGGCGCATGGACGAGTACGGGCAGTCGATCGTGGCGGCCATCAAGAGAGTCGGCACGTGACCCGCTGGCTGCTCGGTCTGGTTTGCCTCGGCCTGGCGCTGTTCGGCGTGCTGGGCTGCGCCGATGGCCCTGGTGCTGCAGGAGAAGAGCCCGCGTCAGCAGTCGGTGAGGCCGGAGCACCCTGGGACGCCCTGGTGGCCCAGGCCCAGGAGTCCTACGGCGAAAACGACCACGAGACCTCCGCAGAGCTCTATCGCCAGGCGGCCTCTCTCGCCCGGGAGGCGGGGGACGAGCGCCGGGCCGTGGCCCTGACCGCACAGCGTGCGGTGTGCCTGAAGTTCCTGGGCCGCACCGACGAGGCCCGGGAGGCCCTGATCCCCACCCTGGCCAGCGCCCGTGAGCTGGACGACCGCCGCACCGAAGGCCTGGCCCTGGGCAACCTGGTGCGCATCGAAGGTCTGGCCGGGAACGACGAGGTGGCGCTGGGCTACCTCGATGAGCTGGCCGCCCTCGCCGACCGCATCGACGACCCCCGGCTCGAAGTGCAGACCCTCGAACAGGCGGCCATGCTGGCCCTCGACCTGGGTCACCTGCAGCTGGCCCTCGACCGCATCGACACGGCCCTGGAGCGCAACGCCCCCAACGTGGGCGAGGACGATCGACGAGAGGCCTTGATCCGTCAGCGCGCCGTGGTCTCCGCTCGCCAACGTGATGACGAGGGCGCCTTGATCTCCTGGGCCGCTGCACCGGCGGTGGGTGCCTCCCTCGCCAATCAGGCCCTCCTGTTCGCTGATCTGGGGTTGCACGGCAAGGCCTCAGAGGCTGGGGCTGCGGCCATGGTCTTGTTCGCAGAAGAGGGGGAGCTGCGCTCGAAGGAGAGAGATCAGGCGCTGTACCTGCACCTGGCCGAGGCCCTGTCCGCGGGCGAACTCGACGCCGTGGAACCCCAGCTCGATGCCATCCTCTCCAGCACGGAGAGCATGGAGGCCACCGCGCCGTTTCGCTTGCTGAGAGGTCGCTTGCTCCTGGCTCGCGGCCAGCCGACCGAGGCGCAAGTCTCCCTCGACCTCGCCCGCACCGGCCTCGGTGACGACCTGGCAGCGACCACCGCCGCCCTGCTGTCCGCTGTGGCCCGGGGCCTGGCTGGCGCCACCAGCGAGGCCCACGAGGTGCTCGACAGCTTGCCCGCCGGCCCGCCCCGAGCCCTGGTGCGGGGCTGGCTCATGGCAGAAGTCGCGCCTACCCACACCCTGGCCATGGAGCGCCTGGGTGGCCTGGATACCTCTGGGGTCATCGGCCAGTTCGGCGAGCTGCAGTCGCTGCGCCGAGCCTGCCCCGTCCCCTTGCCGTCCCTGGCCTGGATCGCGCTGCATCACCATCTGTCCGATGCCGATCGCCAGCGTGGCGCGGGGCGCGTGACCGAAGCCGATCGACTGGTGCAGGACGGCGTGGCCCTGTCCCTGCGCTGGCAGCTGCTCGAGCGTCAGGCCCTGGTGCGCGGTGGTTGGCCCGAGCCAGAGGTGAGCGCCAACGCATTCCAACGCATCGACGACTGGGTGGCCGGGCGCCTGTCCTTGGACGAGGCGTTGATCGCCGTGATCCCCGATGCCCGCTTGTCGTACCTGGTGATCTGCACCGCCCAGCTCGGAGCCACGAGCCTGGGCCTGCCCCCGGCCCACGACCTCGCCGCCCGAGGTCTCGACGTGGCCCTGGCGCTCAAGTCCGGTGACGAGATGGCCGTGGCTCAGGCCGGCTGGCGTCTGCACCAGAGTCTCTTCGGACGGCGGGCCCTCGAAGACCTGGCAGGACACTCTCGCTGGGCGTTGATCCTGCCCGAAAGCCTGTCCTCCGTGCCCCCGGCCTTGCTGGTGTCCGCCGAACCCCAGGCTGGCGAACCCGTGGACTGGCTGGTGCTCAGCCACGTGTCTCGACTGCTGCCCCACGCGCCGCTGTTCGGCGCTGATGCCGCCGACCCTGACGAGAAGCAGGACGGCGCTCGCAAGGGCTGGTTGCGTTTCGGTGAGCCCACAAACCCTGGCAGCGCCAGCGCGTTCACCCTGGCTCAGTTGGCCCAGCGCTACGGTGAGGCTGCCCTGTCCACGAGTCGCCTGCGGCCAGGCGCTGCGGGCGAGGCTCAGGTCTCCGGCCAGCAGGCCACGGCGAGCCACCTGCGACAGGTTGTGGGCCAGGTGGCGGCTCTCGAACTCTCCGTGCCCGCTCTGGGTGGGGGACGCCTCGGCGGCCTGGTGCTCAGCCCCGACGTCTCCGCAGCCCTCGGCGATGAGCAGGCAGGCTTCATGCCCTGGCATCGCCTGGCCGACCTCGATTTGCCGCCCTTGCTCGTCATCGACCGCTGCCGCTTTGACCCTGGCGACACGACCTGGGGTGTGGGCTACGCTGGCGCCTGTGCTGCAGCCGGGGGCGCCCGTTGGTTGGCCGCCACCCGCTGGCCCATGCCCGGGCCCGTGCGTGAGGGGTTGCTGGGAGCCTTGGCCGCCGCAGTGGCCGATGGCGTCCCCCCAGACCTGGCCTTGGCTTCGTTGCAGCGGGGCTTCATCGCCTCGGCCCGGGCCAGCTCTCGGAAAGACCTGGCCCACCCTCGCAGCTGGGCGTCGCTGATTGTCTTGGGCGGACCCTGAGCATGGATGGGTCATGGCCGCTTCTCGCTTCCGTCCTGGAGCACCTCTGGTGAACTGCCTCTCGTTCCTATCGCTGTTGTGCGTCTCGCTGTCAGCGCTTCTGCCAGCGTGCAGCACCGGTCGCTCGCCCCGTCAGGTAAACACGGTGTTGCAGCAGCAAGCTCGGTCGATGGCGGCACACCTGGCTGCGGACGAGCCCCTGGCCGGGCTGCGCATCGCGCGAGGCCTGGAGGCGTTCGACCCTACGCTGGCAGAGTTCTCGGCCCGCCTCGCCGCGGCGCCCCCAGAGGTGCGCGCCCAGTTCGAGCACGAGCGTCTGGGTGTGAACGTGTCCGTTCGGCGTGATGAAGACACGGGCTTCTGGACCCGGGCGGCGTGGTGGCTCCCGGATCGAGTGCTCGATCTGTGCGACGTGGTGTCCTTCGACCTGCGCCTGGGTTACGGCTTGGCTGTGGACGTGCACGCGACCCGGGCCGCCGCACTGGGCCTGGGCGCGGCAGCAGGCATCGGCCTGGGCTGGCATGACCAGCGCTCCCTGGGCGTGCGGGTGGCTCAGTACAACGGCTGGCGGCTGGGCTCGTCGGGCGGTGGCTTCGACTGGGGCTTCGATGTGGGCACAGGCGAGCGGCGGGTTGGCGGCGCACGCCGAGAGCCCGGCGCACAGAGCTCAGACCTGATCTACCAGGAGTGGCGGGACTACTGGTCGCTGGGTGCGTCCGCCCACGGGCTGTTGCTGGGCGTGGAGGTCGATCTCCATCCCATCGAGCTGGCTGACTTCTTCGGCGGGCTGGTGGGCTTCGATCTGGGCCACGACGATCAGGGCAGCACCCGGGCCGAACCTCTCTACGGCACCAGCGGCCTGGCCCTGCAGACCTTGCGCGAGAGCCTGATCGACCAGCCCACCATGGACGCCTGGTTCGTGGCCCGGGACGCCGCAGCAGCCATGGACGCTGAAGCGGCCCGCGAGGCCGCCGCCGAGACAGACCACGATGCCCCACCCGCCACTGTGAACGACGCAGGCGAGGGCGTCAGTCCCCCAGCAGACGAGCCTTGATGGAGCGGGCCGTGGCCACGTCGCGGGTGTTGCCCACGACCACGCGGCCGTCGGCGAAGAGCAGCACCCGCCGCTCGTCCGTGTCCAGGCGCACGAGCCAGGGGCCGGCGGTGACCTTGCCCAGGGGGGCCAGGCGTTCGGCGGCCAGGGTGAGGTCCACCGGGGCGCCGCTGGCGGGCAGCTGAATCGCGTCACGGCCGCAGAGCTCGGTGGGGACCGCGGCGCTGGCCTGATCCAAGAAGGGGTGTTCGCCCAGGGCGCAGCACGGGCAGGCGGGGTCTCGGGGCAGGCCGATGGTGCGCACCGTGCCGCCCCAGGCGTCGATGACGAAGACCTCGCCGGGCCGGCTGGCGTCGCTATCCACCAGCAGCTTGATCGCTTCGGCTGCCACCAGGCTGGAGACCAGCGAGACGGCGGGCCCGAGCACACCGGCGGTGTCGCAGGTGGGTAGTGCTCCTGTGGCGGGGAGCTCGGGCACATAGCAGCGCAGGCACGGGCCACCGGCAGTGATCACCAACAGCTGTCCTTCGATGCCCACCACGCCGCAGTAGATGAAGGGCACGCCCGCGCGCACGCACCAGTCGTTGACCACCATGCGCGTGGGGAAGTTGTCCGTGCCGTCGAGCACCAGATCGACATCTGCGAGCAGCTCGTGAGCCAGGTCGGCGGTGAGGTCTTTCACCTGGGGCTCGATGTGCAGCCCGGGGTCGATGGCCGACAGCGCCTTTGCCGCGGCCACGGCCTTGGGCACCACTTGCTCGACATCTGCCGTGGTGAACAGAGTCTGCCGAGGCAGGTTGGACAGCTCGACCACGTCGCGATCGATGAGCCGAATCGTGCCCACCCCGGCGCGTCCCAGCAGCTCGGCGAGATGACTGCCCGTGGCGCCCACGCCGACGATGGCCACGCGGGCACGGGTCAGGGCCGCCTGACCCTCGTCGCCGATCATGGGCAGCCGTTGCTGACGGATGTGCCGCTCGCTCATGGGAAAGGTCTCCGGGTCATCGGCAGCGCTCCACCTGGCTGAGGGGGATCTGCTCAGCGTGCAGCAGCGCGGTGACCTCGTTCAAGAAGCGCCGCCCGTCTGTGCCGTAGCCAGCGGTGGGGACCAGCCCGTCCATGCGCTCGGCGAACCAGGCGCAGAACCGTTCCATGAAGAGCTCGCGCAGGGTCTTGGCAGCGATGGACGCGGTGGCCACCGGGGCGAAGGAACTGTCTGCCTTGACGCTGAAGTCGATCATGACCGGTGGGCGCTGCGGCCAGTGCAGCCGATAGCTCGACCGGGCACGGCTCTCGCCGAGCACATCGACCGGTGCCATGGGGAAGTTGCCGGCCATGACATCACCGTAGTGGATGCGGCCGCCCTGGCGATCGATGTGAATGATCAGCTCGTCCTGAGGGAAGCGCTCGATCAGCGACTCGATGAGTCGGCAGGTCGTGGCGAAGAGCGTCACCGCCTTGCTACCAGCGGCCGCGGTGAGGCGATTGAAGCGGGGCACCAGCACGGGCGCCACGAGGAGCTCGGCGAAGCGGGCTCCTCGTTGAGAGAGCCACTCGCGGTGCTGCTCAGCCCTGGCCGTGATCTCGCTGGTGGGGCCGCGCCGGGGCAAGGTGGTCTCACAGAGCGGCGCGCCGTACCAGGGCAGCTCGGTCAGTTCGTCGGGTGAGAGGTCGATGGCGTGGCTGAGCAGGTCGGCGACCGTGGAGGGCAGGGCGTGCTTGGCCAGCAAGAGGTGACCGTAGGTCGACAGCTCGATGGGCTCCAGGCTGCCAAGCCCGAGCTCGTTCGCCCCGCGGGTTGCCCGTTTGTCTCCCTGGCTGCGACCCGGACGGCGACCCCGATGACCAACCTGGTGGCGACCCCGATGACGACCTCGGTAGAGCAGCTTGCTGTCCGCCGTGGGCAGGCCCTGCGCCTGCTGGGCCTTGTCGGCGAGCAGGCCGTGCAGGTGGTCCTCGTGTGCTCCTGGTGCCAGGCGGTAGGCGCTGGCGGCCATGACCAGGGGGCCCAGCAGTGGCCCGTAGCCCGCCTCGTCGATACCGGCCACGACCACCGCCGTGGGAGCAGCCTGCCGGCGCACCTGGGAGCGCTCGCTGGGACAGGGCCGGGGCGCGGTCACGAGCTACTGGGCTGGTCTGGTTGCGTCCGTCCGCGCAGCTTGACCATGGCCCAGACGGCGATGCCCAGGGTGATCACGCTCCAGACCTGGGCCGTGCTCAAGAAGCTCTGCGCCTCGATGGTGGACGAGTCTGCAAGGGAGAAGCCACCGCGAGCGGCGAAGTCGCCCCGGGTGAACTCGACCAGGAAGCGGCCCACGGCGTAGAGGGCCATGGTCCAGGCGGCGGTCTGCCCTTCATAGCGGCGCGCGCGATAACGGGCAGCCACGATGATGAAGATGACCAGGTTCATCAGCGACAGGTAGATCTGGCTGGGATGCAGGGGCTGGTCAATGAGTTCGCGCGGGATCAGCGAGTGGGGGATGTCGGGGAAGCGCACCACCAACCACTCGGGCCCGTCGAGCCAGAGGCTGCCGTGGTCATCGCCCACCAGCAGGCAGCCGATGCGGCCGAAGGTCTGGCCGATGATCAACGCCGGGGCCATGACGTCGGCCAGCTTGGCGAAGGAGACCTTGCGCGCCTTGCACCACATCCACATGCCCACGGTGCCGCCGAAGAAGCCGCCGTAGGAGACGATGCCCCCTTGCCACACGGCGATCAGGGTCACCGCCCGGTCGAACAGGTCCTTGCCATCAAAGACCTCGGGGTGGATGGCCACGTAGGTCAGCCGGGCGCCCAGGAAGCCCGCGATGAGGCTGTTGCGCAGCAGGTGGTCGAAGGCTGCGTCGTCGTCTTTTGCGCCGCTAGAGAACAGCTGCCGGCGGATCCACCAGGAGGCGGCGAGCACGCCCACCAAGACCATGACGCTGAAGGAGCGGATCGGGAAGCCACCGATCAACGGCCAGCCTTCAGGGAAGCTCCAGAGAATGGGATGCATGTCAGGCTGCTAGATCGTGACGCCGATGATCTCGCCTTCGAAGACCATGGTGTCTCCGACGAAGGCCTGGGTGGTGAAGCGAACCAGGGCTCGGCGCATGCGGTCGATGCGGCTCACCAGCAGCATGCGATCCCCCGGGGCCACCTGCCCTCTGAAACGCACCTTGTCCACGCCGCCGAAGCCGAACATCTTGCCCTCTTCTTGAACCATCAGGTTCGAGCTGAGCCAGGCGCTGAGCTGAGCGGCAGCCTCGACCATGACCACGCCGGGCATGAGCGGCCGACCGGGGATGTGCCCTCGCACCCAGAAGTCACTCTCGCTGCTCTGATGAAAGCCGATGGCCAGCTTCGCCTCGGCGTCGTAGTGCAAGATGCCGTGGAGCAGACCCAGCTCGTACCGTTGGGGGATACGCTCGTGCACGCCAGCGAGATCGACGACCAGGGGCGCGTCGGCCCACGCCGTGGGATCACAGAGGGAGTTTGCCATGGTGCACTCGTCTGGGGAGCGAGAGGGACCTCTCGAAGAACAAGCGGGGGATCATAGGCCAGGGCCACCGCCCGGGCCAACCCGGCTCAGCCTTCGGCTTCGCTGACCAGCTGCAAGAAGCGCACTTCTTGGCCCATGCCGCCCTCGAGCTCGAGTTCGTGGAGCAGGTCGTGGTAGCCCGCCTGGCGCACGGTGATCTTGTACGAGCCGTCGGGCAGATCGTCGACCACCGCCACGCCGGTGCCATTGGTGACTGCCGAGGTGAAGCGGCCCGGGCCCCGCAGCTCCAGCCGAGCCTGACGCAGGGGCTGGCCCTGGTTGTTGGTCACCCGGAAGCTGACCTGGTGGCGGGCCAGCAGCACCATGGGGACTTCGACGGTGCTCTTGGACACCCGAATGCCGGCGACCCGGTCTTCTGTGTTGCTGGGCCAGAGCAGGGCCACCGCGTATTCGCCAGCTGGCAGGGGCGAGAAGGAGAAGCGGCCGTCGACGCCGGTGAGGCCCTTGGTGCGCAGGGGAGCCGCAGCGCCGGGGTCTCTGAGCGACAGGGTCTCCAGGTAGACGTCGATGCCGGCCCGGGTCAGGCCGTCGTTGTCGGTCACCGTGCCCGCGATGCCCGGGCCCTTGTCGAGGGGCAGGACCAGGGCCGTGCCATTCTCGGCGGGGATCGACACGGCAGACAGGGTGCCGGGCAGGTATCCCGGCGCCATGACCACCACATCGTAGAGGCCAGGGTCTCTCGCCACCTTGAAGATGCCTTGGCGGCGGTGGAAGGCCTCAGGCACCCCTTGATCGAGCCGGTCGAGGGGCGGGGAGGCGTCGTGATCGAGAATCGTCACCTGAAAAGACGGCACGGGCTGGCCGCTGACCCGGTCGGAGACGGCCACGATGATCAGCCGAGGACCCTTGTTGGCGGCAGGTTCCGGCGCCGGAGCTGCCTTTGGCCGGGTGCGGAGGCTGGGCTGGGAGACCATGCCATCGAGGTCAGACGGGGCGGGGCCCCTGTCTGGCAGATCGCTGACCACCACGGCCTCTGTGGGGGCCTGGCCACCGTCTCCCTCGAGCCACATCACGGCCAGCCCCAGGATGGCCAGGGCGCCCAGGGTGATCAGTAGCAGGGTGATGGTGGGGTGTAGGCGGGGCATGGGTGCTGGAAGCCATCGTCTCCGGTGCTTATCGTTCCGGACCTGTCCCTCTCACTGACGGTCTGGAACGAAACATCATGCCACGGCATTCCCTGATTCTGGCTTTGGTCCTGGGCGCCCTGTCCTCGACAACCTCCCAAGTCCTGGCGGCTCCCACGGCCCCGGCGGCCGACGCCCCGAAGACGATCATCGTCGGCTTCGATGGCATGGATCACGGCCTGACCCAGCGATTCATCGACGAAGGACGCCTGCCGAACCTGAAGGCGCTGTCCGAGTCGGGCATGTTCGACCGGCTGGAGACGTCCAACCCGGCTCAGAGCCCGGTGTCCTGGGCGGTCTTCAACACCGGGCAGAACCCGGGCAAGACCGGGGTCGGTGGCTTCGTGAGCCGCTTCTTCCCCCGGGACGCGGACGGCAAGGCCTTTGGCAGCCCGTTGCCCCAGCCCATGCTGGGTTTCGCCTCGGACATCGCGGCCGACGAGTTCGTCGAGGTGGGCATGGCCATGGAGAGCCCCGAGACGTTCTGCGCCTTGGCTGCTGGCGTGGCCTTCGCCGTGCTGCTGTTGCTGCTGAAGCTCTTCAAGGCTCCCACCTGGCTGGCCGTGGTGCTGGGTCTGGCTGGCGGTGCCGGTGGCTGGTACATGGCTCTGGGCTACACCGCCGGGCTGCCCGCCGACGGGCGCGTGCCCTACGAGATCAACCCCATGCAGGGCACGAACTTCTGGTCGTACCTCGACGAGCAGGGCGTGCGGCTCACGGGTATCCAGGTGGCTTCGACCTTCCCGCCCGATGACGAGGGACCGCAGACCCGTCTGCTCTCCGGGCTGGGCGTGAAGGACATCAGCGGTTCGCCGGGCAGCTGGTTCGTCTACACCGACGATCCGTGGTCCTGGCCGAAGGAGACCGCCACCGCTGGCAAGATCCGCAAGATCTACTTCGACGAGAACGATCAGACCCGAGCCCGGGCCGATCTCTACGGACCCAACGACTGGATCGCCGAGGCTGACTTCAAGGCGCAGATCGCAGCGCTCAAGGCTCAGGAGACCAACCCCGAGAACAGCACCGACGAGCTGGGCGCCCACAACGACGCGCTCAAGGCGGTGCAGGCCGAGTACAACAAATGGAAGTCTGACAAGGCCGTCACCGTGCCCTTCGTCATGGACTCCGATCGGGCCGCCGGCGAGGTGACGTTCACCGTCGACGGTGCGTCCCAGACCTTGAAGGTCGGCGAGTGGAGCGACTTCATGGCGGTGCGCTTCCCGTTCAACGAGCGCTTCGCGGCCCACGGCGTGGTGCGCTTCCATCTGCTCCGTTGCGACGACGAAGACGTGCGTGTGTTCGTGCCGCCGATCAACATCGACCCGCGGCACCCGCCCGAGTGGTTGCCCATCTCCGCGCCCCCTGATTTCTCGGCCACGGTCGCCGAGGGCATCGGCTCGCCGTTCGAGACCCTGGGCTGGGCCTGCATGACCAATCCCCTGAAAGACCGGGCGGACAGCCAGTTCGAGGCCCAGTCGTTCATGGACGACATCACCGCGACCATGAACTACCGCGAGCAGATCCTCGACTGGGCCCTGTCTGACCCGGCCGCCTGGGATGTGTACTACCAGGTCTTCTCGGTCACCGACCGGGTGGCTCACCTGCTCTACCGCGAGTACGACCCGCTGCATCCGCTGTACGACGCCGAGTACGCGGCCACAGAGGTGTCGGCCTGGGGACGGACCTTCCCCCTGAGCGAGGCGGTGCCCCAGGTCTACCGCGAGGCCGACCGGGTGGTGGGCACCATCATGGATCGGGTCAACGCCGGCGAGTTCGGTGACGACGTGCTGGTCATGTTGGTGGCCGACCACGGCTTCACGTCGTTCCGTCGTGGGGTCAACCTGAACAACCTGCTCTACGATCTGGGCTACCTGAAGACCAACGACGACCAGCCTCTCGATGAGATCAAGGGCGGTCGTGACCTGCTCCGCTTTGTTGACTGGGAGCGCACCCAGGCCTACTCCATGGGGCTGGGCAAGCTGTTCATCAACAAGGCTGGCCGGGAGCCCAAGGGCATCGTCACCGACGCTGAGTACGACGATGTGATCGCTTCGATCCAGCGCGACCTCTTGGCTGTGACCGACGGCGAAGGGGGGCCCAAGGTGATCACCTCTGTGTCCCGTCGCGATGAGCTCTTCGACGGGCCCTGGTGGAAGGAAGGCACTGGCGAGCGGCGCAAGCGGGGCGTGTCCGAGCCCGTTGAGCACGATGGCTTCGCCGATCTGTTCATCGGCTACGAGCCCTTCTTCCGGGTCTCCTGGGCCAACACCATGGGTGGCCTCGACGACGCATCCATCGTCGACAACACCAACCACTGGTCTGGCGGCCACGTGTCCGTTGACCCGGTGCATGTGCCGGGCATCTTCTTCAGCAACCGGGTCTTCACCGAGGAGAGTAGCGCGGGGCTGATCGATATCGGTCCCACGGTGCTGGCTCGCTACGGCATTGATCCGTCGGGCACAGACATGGATGGCAAGGTGCTGCCTTTTGAGGGGCTGACTCAATGACCCTGCATCTCGTCACCGGCGGGACGGGTTTTCTGGGGCGGCATCTGGTGGCCAAGCTGGTCGAGAAGGGGCGCGATGTGCGCGTCCTGGCCCGTGACTCAAGCGACGTCTCGGGCCTGGATGGCGTCGAGGTCGTGCGCGGCGACATCACCGTCCGCGACCACCTGGCTCAGGCGCTCGACGGCGTGAGCCGGGTCTTCCATGTGGCGGGAGAGGTGGCTGACGGCAAGTCGGCAGAGCACTACGACAAGGTCAACCATCAGGCGGTGGTGGACCTGACCGAGCTGGCTGCGGAGCGTGGAGTCGAGCGGCTGATCCACACCAGCCACTACTTCGCCCTGGGGCGCTCTGGCGAACCCCGGTCCGCCCCCGACTTCGTCAACGACGAGTACTGGACTCACGACCCTGGCGACATGCACGACGCCAACGAAGAGAGCAAGGCCAACGCCGAGAACGCGATCAACCAGCGGGTGTCCCTCTCTGAGCAGGTGTTGGCCCTGATCCCCACCATGATGTACGGGCCGGAGGCTCGAGCTGTGTCGGGGCGCGGCGACCTGGCCGCGGGCAATCGCATCGTGGCCATGCTGGCCGACCACGCCGCGGGGGACTACCCGGGGATTCCGGGTGATGGCCGCCAATGGTGGAACCTCGTCCACGTAGAAGACGTGGCCGCCGCCCAAGTGCAGGTCATGGACGCAGACATCGAAAGTGACGCCCCCGAGGTGTGGCCGCCTTCGACCTGGGCCAACTGGCATTACATCTGTGGCGGCGAGAACGTGCGCCTGGCCGATCTGTTCGCGCGCTTCGGTCGTCTGGCCGGTGTGTCAGAGCCGGGTCTGGTGAAGCTCAAGACAGGGCTGTTGGGGCGCCTCTTCGGGGGCGCTGAACCCGTGGGCCGCTCGAAGGAGCGTTTCGCCATCGACAGCCACTCCTGGGCCTTCTCCACCGCGGTGGCCGAGAACGACTGGGGCTACGCACATCGCCCCCTCGATGAGGGGCTTGAACAGACCGTGGCCTGGATGCGCTCCTCAGGGCTGCTGGCCTCGTGAGACCAGGAGCGCACCCACGTTTGTCGGGCTGGGGACGTTTCCGTGGGGCACACCGTCCAAGGAGCATCATGATCATGGCCAAACGACTCTTCGTGCTCTGCTTGACCTTGGTGTTGAGCGGCTGTTCTCTCGACCCCGCCACCCCCTCGACCTTTCGGCCTGAGGACCAGGTGAGCCAGGCGGCACTCGCCGCTCCCCCTGCCTATGCGGCCCAGTCCCGCCAGCGCGAGCGTTCGTTGCAGGCAGACATGCTGCCCATCATCGTGGCCGCCAAGCAGCGAGCCGGGCGGATCAACGCCCAGGTCGAAGAGGCGGTCTCGGCCCTGCCTGTGCCCCAGCGCTATGCCACCCGGGAGCCCGAACTGAGGCGCTTCCACGAGTCGCAGAAGGGCGTCTACGCCGAGGTGGTGCGAGGCCTCTACGCCGAGGGCCTGGCTCGTCTGGACACGCTGATGGCAGAGTCGACCGCCCGGGGAGAGAGCCTGGCCCAGGCCTTGGCCGCAGAGCGTTCGCCCCTCGACGCGGGGGCCTCGGGTGATCCCCTGCTCGATCGCCAGTTGCGGTCTTTCGAAGACACGCTGCGCATGACCCTCGACCGAGATCGCTTCGAAGCCCTGGGCCTGGAGCAGGCCGGCAATCGTATCGAGAAGCTCGAGGTCTTCAGCAGTTTCACCACCGAGGGAGCGGACGCTGCCCTGGGCGGGCGGCTCATGCTCTTCTTGAGCAGCGACAGCCAGACCGAGCTGCCCGTGTGTGATGTGGTCTTGCGAACTGATCCTGGTGTCGACCCGGCAGATCGGGGCCTGGTGCAGGCGGTGCGCTTTCGGGTCATGGCCGGGACGACGGTGATCGAAGACATGGGCTGGGCCTTGTTCCCCGAGGGCCTCCCCCCGGCGCACGTCTGGCACGATCGCTATCTCATCGCACCCGATCTGGCGCCCAAGGTGCTGGCGGAGGCGGCGGGATTCGACCAGCTGCGCAGCTTGCGCGTCGTGGCCGATGTGCAGACCGCTGTGTTCGATCGCTCCCGCACCGTCCTCGGCGGCATGGACTGGCGAGTCGAGTTTCGGGTCAGCGGACGGGGCGAGCTGACCTGGCAACCGTCAGCGGCCCAGCCTGCCTACAACACCACCTGCGACGAAGCGACTCGCCTGCTGAAGCAGCTGCGCTGAGCAGCGACGGCTCGTCGAGCCAGGGCTGGGAGGCACACGGCGCGCTGGGCGCACCCTGTCAGCGCACCAGCTGTTCGTAGCGGGTGCGGGTGGTGGAGCTGGCGTGGTCCAGGTCGGCCAGGAGCAGGTGGCCTGCGTCGCCGTCCGCCGAGTCTGCATAGCCCAGGCGCAGGGCCAGCGAGCGCAGGGCCGGCCCCTCATCGGGGACGGTCTTGGTGTCCAGGCCCATGGCGATCTGCAACCGGGTCTCGATGCGGCGAAAGAAGAGGTAGGTGTCCCGCAGCCGCAGGGCGTCCTCCTGGCGCAGGACGCCACAGTCCCGCAGCAGCTCAAGGGCCCGGGGCGTCTCCTGCACCAGCACCACCGGGTGTCGCGCCGCAGAGCGGAGCTGCAAGAACTGGGTCAGCTGCTCGATGTCCACCATGCCCCCTGTGCCGCGCTTGAGGTCGTGACCGTGGGCGGAGGCCTCGATCTTCATGCGCATGTCCCGCATCTGGGCGGCGAGGTCGTGTGGCAGGGCCAGGTGGCGCAGGATGTTGCGGATGTCCGAGACCACTTGCTGGCCCAGGGCCGCGCCCCCGGCGACCACGCGCCCCTTGAGCAGGGCCTGATGCTCGAACAGGGCCGCCCGTTTCGAGCGGTAGTAGGCGGCAAAGGCCCGGCGGCTGGTCACCAGGGGGCCCTTGGCACCTTCGGGGCGCAGGCGCGTGTCGACCTTGTAGAGCCGGGGGCCCCCTCTGCTGCCGCTCACGGCCGCGATGAAGTCCTCGGCGACCCGGCTGAAGAAGACGCTGTTGGGCACGCCCCGGGTGGTCTCGCCGTCGCCGCCGTAGACGAAGACCACGTCAGCGTCCGAGCCGTAGTTGGCTTCGAGCCCGCCCACCTTGCCCAGGGCCAGGATGATCATGTGCGTGGGCTCTTTGCTGGACACCCCACGGATGGTCATGGGGTCGCCGTGCTCCTTGCGCGCTTCGCTGAGCACGAGCTCGTAGGCGTGGCGCAGTACATCGATGCACAGGTGGGACAGCTCGGAGAGGACGGCGGGAGTGTCCAGGCTGTCCTGCAGATCGTGCACGCCGATGCGTAGGGACTCGAGGCGCTTGTAGTCGGACAGCTCGAGCCAAGGGTCGGTGTGCACAGCGTCCAGGCGGATCAGCTCGTGCCGGCGCAACCGTCGGCCCCGGCTGCCCGTGCTCAGGGCATCGAGAAAGGCGTCGAAGAGCTGAGGCTCTTGAAGGAGGCCGTCCGCCAGATAGGGGCTGCCGTCTGCCAGATCACAGAGCACGCCCACGAGTTCGCTATCGTCAGCCAGTCGGGCGTAGAGGATCTCTCGGGCACCCACGCCCCTGGTCATGCCTTCGAAACGATCGAGGGCCGCGTCCGGGTCGGCGGCCAGGGCGAAGCGTTCGAGCAGCGCAGGCGCCACGGTGGCGAAGGACGAGCGCAGGCGGGGCGTGGTGCTCAGGAAGCGGGAGGCGGACGCCGCCGCCCGGAGCAAGGTCTGGGTCGCGCGCTTGCCGTCACGAAAGCCGAGCTCGCCGAGCGTGTCCGCGAAGAGTTGCTCGTCCGGCTCGGCTTCGAGCAGCCACTGGGAGACCAACGCGCTGGGACCCTCGGTGGCGGGGAAGGCCTTCTCGAAGTGATGCTCGAAGATGGCCCGCACTCGCCGCTGGTGCTCGGAGAGTTCGCTCTGGAAGTCTGCCGGAGTGCGTCTACCCATGAGCCGAGAGAGGGGCGTCAGGTCCGTGGGCAGGCGGTGGGTCTGCACCCGGTGCATGACCTGCAGCAGGTTCTCGATCTTGCGGTGAAACAGGTACGCCATGCGCAGCTTGGCCGCCTCAAGGCTGGAGATGGCGTGGGCGACTCGCAGACGCTCCAGGCCGTGCAGGGTGGCGTTGCAGATCAGCCAGGGGTTGTGGGCAGCGTGGACCAGGGCCAGAAACTGCACGATGGTCTCGATGTCCCGGATGCCCCCGGGAGCATGCTTGATGTCATTGGCCTTGCTGGAGTAGTGCGCTTCAGTGGCGGTCTTCAGGCGCTTGAACTGGCGCACCGCTGCAGCATCGAGGCCCTTGGCCAGGATCCACTGTCTGCTGCCGCGCAGCATGTCAGCGCCTGCGTCCCCCGCGTCGCACACCACCCGGGCCTTGGTGAGCATCTGCCGCTCCCAGGGCCTGCCCCGGGTCTGGTAGTAGTCGAGGGTGGACGCCGTGGTGCGGGTCAGCAGGCCGCTACCACCCTCGGGGCGCAGGCGCATGTCGACCCGGTAGAGATGGCCGTCCGGGGTCTGCCGGGAGAGCAGCTTGATCAGGCGCCGAGCCACGTTGTCCGCGCTGACCTGGTCGGTGACGTCATCGGGGCGCACGAAGATCAGATCGATGTCGCTCGAGTAGTTCAGCTCGAAGCCGCCCAGCTTGCCCAGGGCGATGACGGCGAAGTAGCGATCGGCGCCCAGGCCGGCCACCGCGCCGCAGACGATGGCGTCCGCCAGGCAAGAGAGCAGGATGGTGACCTGCTCCACGTCGAGGCCGCCGATGAGGTCAGCCCAGGCGATGGCGAGCAGGTGCTCTTGCTGGGCCAGGCGGAGGGCCAGCTCTGGTGCGTCACTGGCTCCCGCGGCGAGGTGCGTCTGGTTGACCTGCTCAGGATCGAAGGGCTGTCCCAGGGAAATCAGCAGAGAGGGCCGGGCCAGGAGCAGGTCGGCCATGTGTTGGCTCGCGCCCAGGAAGGCAGCCAGCTGATGGCCGGGGACCGGGCAAGGGGGGCAGTCGGGCAGGGCCAGCAGGCGAGACGTGTTGTAGAGGGCGCGGCCGGGATCTGCGGAGCGGGCGCATCCTGCAAGGAGGTCTTCGGCCTGGGCGTCGTCGGGGGTGTGGGCGAGCAGCTGGTCCAGGGCGGAGCAGGCTGCAGCCGGGTCGCCGAAGCCCAAGGTGCCCAGGGTCTCTTCGGCGACGACCTGATCGATGGCGCCGCTGCGTCGGTCGCCAACCCAGGCGCAGGTCTGGGGGTCGTTGGACTGCATCAGCGAGAGCCGGACAGCAGCTCGATGGCTGCGGCTTCCACAGCCTCGACGGAGAGGCTGGCCATGCACAGTCGCTCGGAGCAGCGGCGCAGGGTGCAGGGGCTGCAGGCAACGCCGGAGCGCACGACCCGGGAGCGATCGAAGAAGGGCCCGTTCACGGCGGGGTCCTTGGGGCCGAAGAGTCCGACCACCGGTGTGCCCAGGGCGTTGGCCAGGTGCAGGGGGAAGGAGTCGGCGGCGATGAGCAGGTCGGCGGCAGCGAGTTGACTGGCCAGGTGGTGGATGGCGCCAGGGGGGAGGCGGCGAGCCCGGCCTCCCAGTTGAGCCAGGATCGGCTCCACCAGGTCGTCTTCGGCGGCGGTTCCGCTGACGTAGACGAGGGCGTCGTGGCTCGCTGCCAGCCGAGCGCCCAAGGTGGCGAAGTTCTGGGGCTCCCAGCGCTTCAGCCGACCAAAGGCGCTGGTGCCTGGGTGCAGGACGATCACCGGCCTTGACCGGGCACCCTCCGAGAGCAGGCCCTGTTGCTCGGCCACCTGCCCCGGGTCGAGTTGCAGCCGCGGGCGAGGCACGGTGGGGGGCACGGGCAGGCCGAGGGCAGGTAGGAGCGAGAGGTTGGCCGCCACGCGATGGCGAGCTGCGGCGGGTGGAGCGACCCGTTCGGTCAGGCTCCGTTCTGCTCCCTCTCTGGCCACCGGCGCGTCAAAACCGATGCTTCGGGGAGCCCTCAAGAACAGGCGCTGCAGCCTGCTCTTCATGCTGCACTGCAGATCGAGGACGAGCTGGTCACGGCGTCGGGCCAGGCGAGCCATATGTCCGGGCCATTGGCCCATGGCCTTGCGGGGGAAGACGATCAGCTCGTCGAGAGGGACGAGATCGCGGAGCAGGCCCGCCGCTCGGTCTTCGACCAGCCAGGAGACCCGGGCGAACTGTCCGCTGTCTTGGATGGCCTGCACGGCGGGGACGGCGAAGAGGACATCGCCGAGGGAGGACAGCCGAAGGACGAGCAGGCTCTGGGGCTCAGCCACGGAACAGCTGCTCCACCGAACGGTCTACCGCGCGCTCTACCGAAGGCCCGATCTGGGGCTCCATTCTCTCGCTGACAGGTTCCATGGACCGCTCAGGCTATCAGCCTGCATGGAGGGCACTCCAGCCTGAGCTGTCATCTTCAGGGGAGTGGCCAGGGGTGCCCCGGCGCGGCCGTGGATCGGTGGCTGGCGGCACGATAAGGTTGGGTCCCCATGCCTCTCTCTGCACCGCCGGACTTGGAATCGACCCACGAGGTCCTGTGCCGTGGGGGAGTGACCGTCGTGGTGCGCCGCGATTGGCAAGGCCACCTGCCCGTCGACGCGTTGCTCGCCGGTGCGGCGTTGGCGACCTGGGGCCAACCGTTGCTCGACCATGGTCTGGTGGGCCGGGCAAGGCTCCATGTGCTGGACACGCCAGGGGGGCAGCTGGTGGCCAAGGCCCTCAGCCGGGGGGGCCTCCTGGGCAGCTGCCTGCCGGATGTCTCCTGGGATCGCTGGCGCCCGGCCAGGGAGGCGGCCCTCGCCGAGAGGCTTGGCGCTCTGGGGGTACCGACCGCGAGGGTCGCTGTGACCCGCACGACACGGGTTGCCCCTGGGCTCTATCGCTGCGACATCGCCACGGTCCGCCTGGGCGGTGCGGTCGACCTGCTGGCCGCCCTGGCAGCAACCCCAGCTGACTCGTGGTGCTCTCTCGCCAGCGCCCTGGGCCGAACCCTGGCCCGGCTGCACGACGTGGGTCTGGTGCACAGGGACATGCAGGTGAAGAACCTCTTGGTTCCAGCTGACCTCGCGGCGAAGGACCTGCTGGCAGTGATCGATCTGGACGGCTGCCGGCTGACCGAGACGCTGAACACCGAAGCCAGGCTCCAGGCGCTCACTCGATTCGCTCGCTCCCTGGTGAAGCGGGGGCTCCTGCCCGGAGGGGGCGAGCAGGCCGTGCTCTTGCCCAGGGCGGCCCTCGGTGCCTTTCTCAGCGCCTACGTTCGCGACCACCACAGCCCCTGGGAAGGCCATCGGGCGGATCTGCTGCGGCAGGTCTCACGGCGCTTGGGCCGCCAACTGGCTTTTCATCGGCTCTTTTGGCGCCGATGAGAGGTTCATGAGCGGGGGCGCACGAGCCGATAGGCCCCTGTGCCCCCCGGGCAGCCGGGGCTTTCGTGGGCCCTCGGCGTCACACCCGGTTTCATGCGTATTCTGTGTGCGGCAAGGACCAGGTCTCCAACCTCTTGTCAGTAAAAGGCTTGTGATTTCAGATCTATATCATGACTCAGGTGTCTGCATTTAATGCAGCCTGTCTGCGCATAAGAATGTTGCCGGTTTTCCGAAACTGCCGGTAGACTCGCCCGGCAACCGGAGCTGCGCCTCCCGACCTTTTGTGGCGAGAGGGAGAGTGGCCAGGCAGCTCACATCCTCAGCCGGTTTTTCTCGGCCTCTCGCCACACGACGATCGTCTTGTCTCATCTGTCTGATGGCCCTCCCGCTGTCTCTCTCGATTCTTCGGAGAAGTTATGCATCTGTCTCGCCTGTCTGCCCTGTCCGGGGTAGCCCTTCTTGTGCTGGGTTCGACCGCGTCGGCCCAACTTGCAGACCTGCAGCCAGGTCGCAACTTTCCCACGGCAGCAGCCGCCTTTGGCGGTGGCCGTTCCGAGAACGTCGACATCGGTGACTGCGACAACGATGGCGACTTCGACGTGATCATCGCCAACGGTGGTGACGGCGGAAGCCAGGCCAACGAGATCTACATCAACAACGGTGGCACCCAGGGTGGCACCCAGGGCACGTTCAGCAACGGTACAGGCGCCCGCTTCTCCGGTGTGCCCAACGACCGTAGCCGTGACATCGAGTTCGCCGACTTCGATGCGGACTGCGACCTCGACATCTACGTGTCCAACCGCGGCAGCACCGCCGAAGGTGGCCAGCCCAGCCGGGCCTACATCAACCAGGGCGGCATGCAGTTCGGCACCATCGGCTTCTACGCCGAGGACACCAACACCTTCTGGCGCACCCTGGTCTCCGTCCCCGGTGGCGATCAGGTCATGGGTGGCAACACCGGCGCCTGGCGTGACTTCAGCTGCGACTGCGACTTCGGTGACCTCGACCTTGACGGCGACATCGACCTGTTCCACAGCAGCTACGGTCCGAACATCGACGGTACCCGCGACAGCCGCATCTTCATGAACAACGGTGACGGCCTCTTCGACGAGTACTGGCCTTGGGCCAACGCTGGCGCCGACATCCGCACGCACACCCTCGACCTCGACCTGGTCGACCTGGACAGCGACTACGACCTCGACGTCTTCATGTCGAGCCGTGACAGCCAGGCCCGCGTCTACCGCAACAACCTGCAGGCCGACGGCACCTTCCCCGCCAACGCCTTCAACGACATCACGCAGAGCGCGTTGATCGCCACGGGTGCAACCCTCTCTGGCACCAACAACTACGAGATGGAGTTCGGTGACGTTGATGGTGATGGCGACTTCGACATGTACGCCAAGAACTACGCGGGCTTCCAGGACCGTATCCTGCGCAACAACGGCAACATGACCTTCAACAGCGTGGACTGGATTAAGGGCGACCCGAGCGTTGACGAGAACGAGTGTGACTTCCTCGACTTCGACGGCGACGGCGACCTCGATGTCTTCATGGCCAACTTCTCAGGTACCAACTACCTGTACGCCAGCGGCCTGACGCAGGGCATGAGCGGTGCCAACCTCTTCCACCGCACCGGCAACGGTCTGTACCCGGCCAACGAGACCCCGGCTGCCAGCAACGGTGGCACCACGCTCGATGGCGAGTGCGCTGACATGGATGGTGACGGTGACACCGACATCCTTCTGTCCAACGATGGCAACCAGCAGAACCGCTACTGGGAGAACGCCCTCGGTGTGCCCGACACGCATGCTCCCACGGTTCACTTGACCACCGTGCAGGGCAACAAGGCGGATGGCTCTGACACGCCGATTCGTGTCCAGCTTCGTGACAACGAGAACTACTACGTCATCGCCTACTACGAGGTCGATCTGTTCTACAGCGTCAACGGTGGCGTCGAGAACCGGATCAAGATGTTGAGTCAGGGTAGCCAGCAGTTCCAGGGCATCATCCCCGGTGGCATCAACGGTTCGATCACCTACCGCATGGCGGGTGCCGATACCGCTGGCAACACGTTCAGCACCTCGCCTGTGACCTACACGCAGACTTCCTCTGGCACGACCCTCACCGAGAACATCGATGACGGCACGCCGGGCGTGAACGGCAACCCGTACCTCGAGGTGAAGGGCTCCTTCGCTGCTAGCACCGTGGTCGGTGTTCAGCTCTGCGATGCGTCCCCCAACTCGCTGGCCGTGTTGTTCCTGTCCCTGGCTTCCACGCCTCTGCCCTTCAAGGGTGGCCTGCTGCACACCGTGCCCATCGTGGCCGAGTTCTCCTTCGGTACGGATGACGGTGGCGGCGAGTACTTCGAGGTCGTCTGGCCGGCTGGGTTGCCCATGGGCTCCCAGATCTATTACCAGTACGGCATCGCGGATGGCACGTCGCCCTACGGCGCGACCCTGTCCAACGCCGTCGTGAGCACCCAGCCCTAAGCTGGTACTTCACGACACCTCGAGCGGCGCAGCCTGTCGCTCAAGGGCCTCGGGGCCCCCGATCCCAGCCGGGACCGGGGGCCTCGTTGCATTCACTGCAACAGGTCTGCCCAGTCCTCAGCGGTGACACCCCGGTCGTGACCGAAGATCCTCACCAGCGCTTGGTGGGCGTTGCTGGAGATGATCTGCCGAGGGTTGTGCAGCAGGGCCACCAAGGGGATGGCCGACGACGGTGAGCCCGCGACACCCAGGGCACGGGCCATGGCGGCGGTCACGAAGGGAGTCTCTTCGTCGAGCAGCCGAGCTTCCATGCGCTGGGTCAGCGCAGGGTGGGGGAACTCGATGGCCACCCGTGCCGCATGGAGCCGCACACGGGCTTCGCTGTCGCCGAGGGCCACCAGCAGCACGTCCGTGGCGAAGTCGGCGGTGTCGGGTGTCAGCACCGTGGCGAGGACGAGCGTGGCGTTGGCTCGCACCATGGCGTCGTGGTGGTCCACGACGATCTCGGTCACCAGGGGCAGGGGGGTTGCGGGGTCGCCGAGCTTCCAGAGGGCCAGCATGATGTTGCTGAGCACATCGTCGGAGACCTCAGGCATGGCCTGCAGAAGAAGGTCCAGAGCCTCTTCGTGGCGCGAGGCGACGCCCCGGTCATTGTCTGGCACCCGGCTGAAGCCCAGGGCCCAGGCGGCGACGAGCTGGCGCTCGTGGGGGCCGGTGAGAAACATCTCGGCCACCTGATCGAAGGACACGACCACCTTCTGGGTCACCACGTTCTCCAGTGGACCCACGCGCACCTTGCGTTGCTCTTCCAGCCAGGCTGGAAGCAGGTGCTCCAGGCTGTTCATCACCTGGGAGGCGGACTCGCCCGTGCCTCTTGCTTGTTGGCTGGCGATGCGGGAGATCAAGTCGGCCGCGCTGGATTCTCCAGCCTGTAGCGTCGCGGGAGCGGGGCCGGGCTCAGCCGGGATCGTGGAGCAGCTGGCCAGGCAGAGCGCGTAGAAACTGGCGGAGAGGTAGGGTCTCATGGTGTCTCCTCGGACGACGGCGGGGCGTCGGTCCTTCCCAGGGCCTGGAGGATGTCGGCGGGCAGGCGGGTGGGCCGGTTGTTGGTGTCCAGGCAGCCCAAGCGGGTGAATCCTGAGGCCAGGACGGCGCCGCTCTCATCCCGCAGCTCGTAGTCGAAGATCACCGAGGCACCGGCGACCGCGGACACCGTGGTGGCTACCGAGATCTGTCGGTCGTACTGCACCGGGCGCCGGTAGCGCACCCTGGCCTCGATGACGGCCAGTCGCAGGCCACGATCTTCGATACCCGCGTAGGGCACACCCGAGCAACGCATCCACTCGGTGCGGCCCAGCTCGAAGTACACGAGGTAGTGAGCGTGATAGACCACGCCCATGGAATCGACCTCGCCATAGCGAGGCCGGATGGGAACGATGATTTCGCGCATGCCTTGTGGGCCCCTGGGGGGCCAGCAGGATTCGCAAAAATGTCACTTCGCGCAAGGGCCGTTGATCGTCGATGATGGACGCCATGCTTGCTCACGCGCTCTACCAGACACTGCTCGCCTGGCTGTTGCCTGGTCTGGGGCACGTCGCCCAAGGCCGCCACAACAAGGCCCTCTACTTCGCCGTGCTCGTCCTGGGGGCCTACGGTGCTGGCGTCTGGCTGAGCGAGGGCGCAGCGGTCTCTGCCGTGCGCTTCCCTTTTCACGCCTACGGGCAGTACCTCGCGGGCCTGCCTGCGTTCCTGGCCAGCTGGTTGGGTCACGAGCCTGCAGGCCACACCATCGATCGCTTGGAGCTGGGCCTGGTCTTCACCACCGTGGCGGGCATTCTCAACCTGATCGTCATGGTGGACGTCTACGAGTACACCCGCCGTCGCGCGAAGGAGTCCTGAGATGGTGACTCTGGGTTTGGCCGAACCGGTAGGACCCATGGGGCTGGCCGAGCACGGGTTCTGGTTCATCGTGCTCTCGTTGGTCGTCTTCCTGGTCTACAACGGCCTGCGCGAAGAGTCGATCACCGTGGCGATCGCTCGTGGACTGCGCCGCTGGCTGGCCTTCGTCGTCAGCACCATCGTCTTGGCTGCCCTGTTCTCGCTCTTTTCGACCTGGCTCTGAGAACCTCCCAGCCTGCTGGCCCTGGCCCGTCCGATCACTGTCGCCTGATATAGAGCCCTCCGTTGAGGCGCTGTACGGATCCCTCGAGCTGCAGGGCGAGCAGCCTGGATGCCGCCTCCTGTGCGTCCAGTCCTGCTGCCCGTGCCAGTTCGTCCACACTCAGGCTCGAATGGCCGAGGGCGGCCAGCAGTGGATCACGCTCGACGGGAGGTCCGTTGGGCCTGGCTTCGGCCGCGAACCCCAAGAACTCCCCGAGCAGGTCGACGGAGATGGCGGGCAGAGCGCCATCCAGAATCAGCCGGTTGCAGCCCACGGAGAGCTCAGCGTCGATGGGCCCGGGGACGGCCCAGACCTCGCGACCCAGCTCAAGCGCGTGGCTGGCCGTGATCAGGGCCCCGCTGCGCTGGCCAGCCTCCACAACCAGCACGGCCTTCGAGAGGGCCGCGATGATGCGGTTTCTTCTGGGAAAGGTCGAGCGATCGGGCCGACGGCCCAGGGGGAACTCGCTGATCACCGTGCCGCTCCGGGCCATGCGATCCTGCAGGGCTCTGTTCTCCCGGGGGTAGGCCACGTCGATGCCGCAGCCCAGGACGCCCAGGGCCCAGCCTTGGGCCTCGACGGTGGCCCTGAGCGCCCAGCGGTCCACCCCTCGGGCCAGGCCCGAGATCACGGCCACCCCCAGGTCGGTGGCGCGGGTGGCGAAAGAGGCGGCGATCTGGCGCCCTGACGGGGTGGCTGCCCGGGCTCCCACGATGGCCAGGGTCTGGGGGTCGGGCGGCCAACGCCCCCGCACGGCCAGCATCACGGGCGGTTTGTGGAGCTGCCCCAGGACCTCCGGGTAGCTCTTCTCTCGATGGGAAACCAGGCGAATGCCCAGTTCTTGGCACCGTCTGGCTTCGAACTCTGCCCCCTTCAAGGAGGCCTGTTCGCCGAGGCGCTGGACCAATCCCGCTGACAGACCGGCCTCTCGCCAGGCGTCGGGGGAGCTGTGCCGCCATTGGCCGCCGACCCCGAAGCGCCTTGCCAGGGCCTGGTCATCCCGGACCGTCCCCCCGGCGAGGTGCAGGGCCAGTTCTGCCATGTCAGCTTTGCTTGGTGTGGGTTCCACGTCTGCCTGACGGCAGCCCCGAGCCCACGTTTCCAGGTGCGTCTGGCCACTGGCAGTCGGTGGCGAGCCCACGCCAGCGCCGGTAGACTCTGCCAGATTCCCCGAACCGCAGCCTGCGGAGCACCCCGTGATCATGCCCCTGTCTCTCCTCCGTCTCGCCGTCGCGTCAGTCTTGCTGGCGACGGCCCTGCCCGCTCAGGTCAATCTCGAACTGCGAGACCTCGGGCCGGGGCGTGGCAAGGTGGTCCTGGGAGAGGGCGGTATTGCCTCCCAGCCCCCGTTTGACATCACCACCGGCTCGTTGGGAGCGGCCATGGCCTGGGCCGATCTGAACGGCGATGGGGCCGACGATCTGGTGCTGGGCGCGCCCACCCTCACGTTCTTTCCCCAGACCGGTGCAGAGGACGACTCTGGCCATGTCTACGTGATCTTCGGCGACAAGGAGAACGGCAACCCCGCTTCCCCGGCCGACGTCGACCTGGTCATCGAGACCTGCACCACGGTGCTGAACCTGGTGGGCACCCCGAACGATCGCCTGGGCACCTCGGTGGCCTCTGCGGGCGACCTGAACAACGACGGCTTCGAGGACGTGCTGCTCGGCGCGCCGGGGCTCGATGCTCTGGGTCGGACGGCCTGCGGCGGCGCCTACGTGCTGTGGGGCTCGGCCGACCTTGCCGACCTGCCCGCGACGGCTGGCATGCCGCTGTGCTTGATCCCGATCAAGAATCTGCTGGGCGCCAACACCTCTGTGTTCGTGGGCGCCGACTCGTTTGCTGCCGCTGGCATGGCGGTGGCTGGCAACGTCGACGCGGACGGCGATGGCATCAGCGACGTGGTGGTGGGGGCGCCCCTCGAGTCGACCGCGCCGCTCGCACAGAACGGCACGGCCACGGTGGTCTACGGAGCGCCCAGCCTGAAGGGGCAGGGCAACATCGACCTGGGTGGCTTCAGCAGTGGTGAGGCCACGGTGGTCTCGGGTGCGGACAACTTTCAGCTCTTGGGCTCAGCGTTGGTGGGGCTTGGCGCCTTTGACGCCACCCTGCCCGACGGCCTGGGCCAGGACACGGGGGCCGGCGACGACATCGCCATCGGAGCCCCGGGTACCTTCGGCACGGGCTTCTTCTCTGGCGCGGTCTACGTGCTGCGCGGCCGCTCGTCGGGCACTCCTGCCGCGAGCTATGACAGCGACGACTTCGGCAACGGCGCGGGCAGCGCTGGCCTGGTCTGGTTCGGCGAGACCACAGGCGATCAGTTCGGCAGCACGGTGCACTCGGCAGGCGACCTGGTGGACGGCAACGGCTTCGTCGAGCTGATCTGTTCCGCCCCCTTTCAAGACCCCATGGGACGAGTCGACGCGGGCAGCCTCTACGTCATCGCCGGTCGCCTCGGCAGCACCGACCCGGTGGGCTTCAACGTCGACCAGATCGGCTCAGGTGCGCTCGGTCTGCGCATCGCCGGCGCCAGCGCCACAGCAGGCATCCTGGGACTCGCTGCAGCGCCCGCGGGCGACTTCGACGGCGACGGTCAGCTCGATCTGGCGGTGGGCTTCCCCGGTCTCACCGTCTTCGCCGGCTCTGCGCCCGTGCCTCAGGCGGGGGTCGTGGACATCCTCGACGGCAACGGCCTGACCATCCCAGGAGTGACTCAGGTCGACATGGCCGTGGGGGGCATGGCCCTCTCGCTCATGCGCCTCAACGGTGAGACGGGGGGCTCGCGAGCAGGGGTGGCTCTGGAGGCCGGCGACTTCAACGGCGATGGCGTGATCGACCTGGGCGTGGGCGCCTCTGGTGCTCCGTCTGATCCCGATCCCCTCGACCCCACCGGGCAGGCTTTCACCAAGACGGGGCGAGCCCACGTGCTCTTCGGCCCCCTGCTCCGGGTGAATTCGCTGTCGCCAACGATCAGTCACTTCGAGGGGCCCACGGTGAGTCTCTCCATCGACAACCTCGATGATGCTACAGGCCTCGACATCCAACTCGACGGTGTGTCGGCGGTGCTCGACATGGTCGTCGAGGGCACGCCGGGCTCCGTGGTGCTGCAGCCACCGGTGCCGCCGGTCCCTGGAGATACCGTCGATCTGTCCGTGCAGCTGCCGGGCCTCTCGGTCGTGCTGGCTGACGCGTTCACGTTTCGGGCCCTGGCCATCGACACGGGGCCCACCCCGAACCCGGCCGTGCCCGGCGGGCTGGTGAGCTTCACAGGCCAGGCCTTCTCCAGCGCCGCTGACATGAGCGTCACCTTGGGTGGGATGGCCGCCACGATCTCCAGCGTGGATCCGCTCACGGGCGATCTGACCATCGTCGCGCCGGCGGGCTTGCCGCCTTTCGTCGATCAGGACATCTCCATCGTCTCCAGCAACGGCTCCGTGCTGCTGACGGATGCCATCGCCTATCAGCCCTTCGTGATCACCGACGTGACGCCCGCCACCGGGCCTCAAGATGCGGGCGTCTTCGACAACTCCCTGCCCTTCCCCGGCACGGACGAAGTGCCTGTCACCCTGACCATGCCCACCACCACCGGGACCATCCCACCCGAGACGGTGGTCGAGTTCGGCAGTGACGCCACGCTTTGGCGAGCGGCGGACATCGTCTCAGCCGTGGGTGATCAGCTGGTGGTGAACCTGCCGCATTACTACCTGTTCGACGAGACCATGGTGGACATCCGCGTGACCACCGACGATCACCAGCAGGTCGTGACCGACGCTTTCACCTACGAGGCCAGCGATTTCGAGGAGTTCTTCGACACCGCGACCCCGGCCTTCGGTCTGGCCCCGCGGATTCTCGCTGCGGGCGAGTTCATCCCGTCCAACACGATGTTGTTCATCATCGACGAGTACTCGGCGCAGACCCAGGTGATCAACGTGCTGATCGGGATCGACCAGCTGCTGCCGCCCATGCCCCTCAAGGGTGGCTTGCTGGGCACCACGCCGTTGTTCTTCTCGTTCGCCTTCCCGGCGCCACCGGGAGGCAGTGTCTCCCTGCCAGCAACAACTGACGCAGCGCTGGGTGCCTCTGAGGGCGTGACCCTCTACCTGCAGATTGGCACGGTGGAGAAGATCGGGCCGAACACGTTGATCGGCTTCAGCAACCTGCTCAGCGTCACGGTGCGCGTCCCCTAGCAGGGCTGCGCTACAGGCCGCTGTCTCGGGTGCGATGCGCCGGTGGTCCCTGTTTCTCGCCAAGGGGGGCCGTTTCGCTCAGACAGGGTCGGCTGCGCCTCCACACTCGCCGCAGACCCCCCTTGGCGAGAAACAGGGACCACCTCGTCGGTGGAGGGCCAGGGGGCTGTGGCCTTTCGTAGGTTCGTTCCGGCGGTCTTGAAATCTCACCCAGCTCCTTGGAGCTTCAGGCCATCTCCTCAGCTTCTTGTCTTGCTCAGGAGCAGCGGTTGGCGCAGCAGGCCCCAACTGGTTTTGACTGCTGCGTGACCGCCGATCCGATCCTCGCGCTGCTCGTCCTTCGGGTGGAAGGCCGAGAGATTGGGCTGTTCTACCGTCTCCGAAACAGAGAAGGCCAATGAGCCGTCGGCCAGCCGCCCCACCACGAACCGCGGTGCGTGAGCAGGGCTCGATCGCCGGAGAATGAACCCCCGGAAGCCCACAGTCGCCTGTCCCTCCACCGATGAGGTCGACGCTGTTTCTCACCAGGGGGGTCTGCAGCGAGTGTGGAGGCCCTGCCGACCCTGTCCGAGCGAAACGGCCCCCCTGGTGAGAAACAGCGTCGACCGGAGCAGCGCAAGGACAGCGACCTGTGGCAGCGACTACTCCTTGGGCAGGAGCTGTTCGAGCATGTCGCCCAGGGCGCGGCGTTCCAGGGCGTTGTTGACCCGGAGTCCGTACAGGAAGTGCAGGGCTTGCCGTTCGACCCGGGCCACGGTCACAGCCAGGCGCACCGGATCGTCATGGTCTTGGAGGTGCACCAGGGCTTCGATCACCGTGCCCTCGGCGAACCAGTTGCGGGCCGAGCGCACCACGCGGACAGCGATGCCCGTGGGGGAGGCGTCGACGAGGCGGCCGTCCACCGCGCTCCGCTCGCCTCGAATGGACACAGAGAGTTCGACGGCCAGGGGCAGGGCGGGCTGGCGCAGGCCCCGGCGGCGCTGGCAGGGGGCCACGGCGGTGGGCGTCTCCAGGACCACCTGAGCCGAGGAGGCCCGGTCCCGGAAGGGCTGCCACTCGCGGATCGAGGTCAGAAAGGTGTGCACCTGTCCCGCGGGGTCGGTGAAGAATCCGCGCACCGCAGAGCCGTGGCGGACCACACCGACGAAGTCGTCGGGAAGGTCGGCGGACACCCGGGGTCGGCCCTCTCCGTCAGACTTCATGAAGGTGCCCGTCGCCTGGACAATGGACCCGTTGACAAGGATCCACAGCTCCAGGGTATGGCCTTCAGTAGCGGCCGCATCGAGGGGTGGGGGAAGGACGTGGGTGCTGCCCATGGTCTGCTCACCGGGAGTGCCTGACGATCAGGGGCCTTGTCGGCAGGATCGGTCCCGGGAGTTGAGGGCAATCAAGCTCTGGCCAGCTGGGTCACGGCCGAGAAGGCCGCCATGACCGCCTGTTCTGGAGCCTGTTCCGCCACGGAGACTGCGCCGGGGGCAGCGACCTCGATGATGGTCAGGGCACTGCCTCGACGCTTCTTGTCCCGCTGCAAGGCCTGGGTCAGGGCCCCTGCTTCAGGCTCGCCGGGTGCTCGAATGGGCAGGCCCCAACGGCTCAGCCCCTGGCGCAGGGCCTGCTCAAGCTCGCTGGCTCCCGAGTACCGAGCGGCGCAGAGCAGGCCCAGGCCCACAGCCTCGCCGTGGGTGATGGCGCCCAGGGAAAGGGCCTCGAGGGCATGGCCAAACGTATGTCCCAGGTTCAGCTTTCGGCGAGGTCCCCGGTCATGGAGGTCCTCTTTCACCAGGGCCAGTTTCGTGGCCACACAGGCTTCGATTCTGGCCACTCCCGCAGCGCTCGCCCCGGCGAAGTCTTGTGGCTCGAGGGCCAGCACCGCAGCGGTCTCGCCAGGCCCCGCGATGAGAGCGGTCTTCAGCACCTCTGCCATGCCGCTGAGCAGGTGTCGGTGGGGCAGGGTGGCCAAGGTCGAGGGGTCGATCAGCACCCGCTCGGGCAGATGCACCGTGCCCACGGTGTTCTTGCCGCCACCCAGGTTGACCGCCGTCTTGCCACCAAGGGCCGCGTCTACCTGGCCAATGAGCGACGTGGGCACGGCCTGCCAGGGGATGCCCCGGCGATGGAGGCTGGCCGCGAGCCCTCCCAGATCGGTGACCACGCCGCCGCCCACTGCCAGCAGCAGACCGTCCCGGTCGACGGACGCCCCGTCGAGGGCCACCAGGCAGCGCTCCAGCTCAGCCCAGCTCTTGCTGCGCTCCCCGGCGGGCAGTACATGGCGGGGGACAGCCCGCCACGCCGGTGGCAAGATGGCCTCCACGTTGCTGTCCGTGAGCAGCAGCAGCCCACCGCCCGGATCTGCGGCGGGAGCCACCTGGGTCAGCAGGCCCGGGGCGATCTGCAGGGCGGACCCGCTCACTCGCTCTCCGGCGGTGCATCCGCCGTGGGAGGGGGAGCTGTTCGGGCGGCTGAGCTTCCAGACAGCATCCCCGGGCGAGCCACGTTGCCGCGATGGCGCCGCATGCGCTGGGTGCGGGCCACGGCCATGGCACGCTGTTCACGCCACTGGCCCAGCATGATGAACCCGGCCACCAGCCCCACCATGACCAAGATGATGTTCACCAGTAGAGGCGTGAACGTGTTCTGCTCCGGAATCAGCGCCTCGATCTCTGAGGCAATGATCACCGCAGCCATGCGCGGGCTGTTGGCCTTGTTCTCGAAGGCGAAGCGGCGATAGAAGCGCCCCTTGATGGTGACGATCTGCCGTTCACTGACGTTCGTGGGCTCGTCGAGAATGACCACCAGCATGGTGCCCGCGGTCCCGGCCCGATTGTCCGAGACCCAGAGGTTCCAGGCGAAGGGGACGCCCAGCGGGTTCTCGCCACGGGGACCCAAGGGCGCCTCGGTCTTGAAGTAGAGCACGCCGGTCATGGCCACGGCCTCGCCCCGCCAATCGCCTGGGGTGGCCAGCAGCTCCGAGGGCATGAGCTCACTCACAGCACCGTCTGGCAGGACCTGGTCGGCCGAACCGTTGTTCACGAAGCTGAGCAGCTCGTAGAAGGCCAGGGCGTCCAAGGGGCGGGAGGCCTGGGCGATGTTGTAGTCGCGCACAGACGACAGCTGATCCCCCGGGTACTCGGTGACCGGCTCGATGCGGTACGCCGAGGCCAGCACTTCGTCGGCCACGATCAACGGGGCGGTGACCAGACTGCCGTCGGGGCGCAGCAGCTCGTGGGCCTTGAGGTAGAAGCCCGCCAGCTTGACCACGTCGCCGCTCTGCAGGTTGTAGGGCTCGGTGACCGAGAGGAAGGCCCAGGACTGACCGGCCTGATCGACGACCTCGCCTCGAATCTCGGTGTAGCCGTCCACCCGCTCTGCTCGCCACCAGGCCAGGGTGCCGAGAATCCAGAAGGGCTGCCCGCGCTGGTCAGGCGCCCCGGCAACCAGGGCCTCGTGATCGCCGGGAGCCAGGCCGAGCTTGGCCAGATCGCCGAAGACCAGGCGGCCTGCCTGTTTCATCAGGTGCCGCCGGGGGCCGGGCTCGATCCGCGACCGTTCGACCACCGTGCTGTCGGCCACCTGGGCCAGCAGGGCCTTGTCGATCTGGGCCAGGGACTGCACGGCGTGACCCACGGGCACATCAACGGGTCCCAGGGGTTGCTCTGCCCGGGTCACCGTCTCGACGGGAGCCTCCGGACCGTAGGCGTAGAGCACTGCGAGAATGATGGCGATGCCGAAGGCGTAGGCCTTCATGCGCCGGTTCATGCGCTGGTTGATGTCGCTGGCCTTGTGCCCGGTGGCGGCCTTCGTGATGCGTTCAAGATCCACGAAGACGCCTCACGATGTGCAGCTCTCGACCAGCTTGGTGAACAGGTTGCGTTGCCCCTTGTCGTCGACCATGCGTTCGGGGTGCCACTGCACGCAGAGGGCGAAGGGGCGGTCTCGCAGCTCGTAGGCTTCGATCACACCATCGGGGGAGCGGGCCGTGACGATCATGTCGTCGCCCAGTGTGGACACCCCCTGATGATGGGCTGAGTTGGTCTCTAC
>Ga0114932_10000648_pt1 | contig 41299 bp, 50 predicted proteins | sample 2SBtaG_2_FD_87286 | JGI IMG/M metagenome (GOLD analysis project Ga0114932, IMG submission 87286) | Deep subsurface microbial communities from Kolumbo volcano to uncover new lineages of life (NeLLi) - 2SBTROV12_ACTIVE470 metaG | ecosystem: Environmental > Aquatic > Marine > Volcanic ...
GATACGAAATCTCATCAACAATCAAATACTCACTTTCGTAGTAGTTTGGCTCCATCGAAGCACCCTTCACGTAAAATGGCTTAAAAAGAAAATACCGAATGATCAGAATAGCTAAAAAGGAAAAAGCAGCTACACGAATGAGTTCCCAAAAAAAATAGCCTGCGCCTTTGCGCGGTTCCATCTCTGGTACATTATTCTTCACGCCCATGCCCATAGTTTCAAACTCAAAACTCCATATATCATGGAGTTCCTATCGACTAAACTTATATTAAGTTATCCACAGTCTATCAGAATCCTACGTACAATACAAGCTATTTATTTATACTGAATATCAGCCAATGAGCCTATATATAAACCATATCTCTCAACAGAACCAGCATTCAGCTCCAATACTGTATCCACTAACACTCCAGAGCCATAACGAGGCAATTCTGCACGAGGTACATCTAGCTCAGGGATAGGGACAAACGCATGAGAGCCAACAATAACACCATCTCGAATCCAGATAATATCAATCGGAAACTGCACACCACGCATCCAAAACGTCTGAACAGCTGGCTCATCGTACACAAACAGCATTCCTCTCCCCTCAGCAAGCATCTCACGCCCACCCAGACCTTTTGTCTGCTGAGGAAGCGTTCGCGCAACCTCAACATCAAAGTTCACATCACCAACAGAAACTACCGCACGACCATAACTACGCGTCTGATACAACCAATACGAAACAGAAATAACTATCACGATCGCAATAAAACCTAAAACTTTTTTCATATCATGGTTTCAAAAATCTCTTGAGCCTGCGTCGAATTCCGAACAAGTTCATCCATCGCCACAAGTAATGCAAACTCAGAGAATCGATTACCCAAACGTTCTTTTAAAAATGTAATTGCTATAGCACCCTCCCCTACTTTTGCATCAGACCCAGTTACCAATGATTCACCATACGTTCTATTTCGTGAAAATGGAGATGATACCGTACATACCAAATCCCCGATTCCCGCAGCACTAAACCACGTATCAGGATGACCTCCAAGAATCTGCAATAACTCACGAGACTCACGCGCAATTTCCGTCATCATAAACCCACGCATGTTACACCCCAACTCCAAAGCTTCCATAGCACCCATCAACGTCGCATATACGTTCTTAAGAACTGACAGCCAAGCCACGCCATGTACATCTTTCGATAACCGCACAAACAACGATGTATCTTCAAACAACTTCTGAACAGCCTGAGAAAGAGACACATCATGTGTCGCAATCAACGCAAACGAAGATTTACCTTTCATAATCTCTTCTGCCATCATAGGACCGCACAATATCCCAAAGGGACGTTCCCCTAACTCCTCATGCAAAATCTCAGGAACTGTTTGCCCATTCGGGCTCAAACCCTTTGCAATCGAAACAACCTCACAATCAGATTTCGCCAAGTCTGCAATCTTCTTTCCCAAATCATGATGAACTGACGTTGGCGCACACAAAAAAATCACATCTGCACGAGCAATCTCCTGCTCACAATTAACCTTCTTTTTTAAACATGATTCATCTACATCCCATATAACTGGCTCATGTTTTTCTAACAGCATTTCAATAGCCGAACCAATCCTCCCCGCCCCGATAATAAAAATATTCATAGGATGCGATTATAGCACGATCAAATCATTGGTACATACACACCAGCTAATTTAGCTATCGCATAACCAATTAACGCAGCTCCAAGCGAAACCGACATCATTTCAAAGCCACTCTTCCATGGATTTTTATGAGTCAATTTAGTTTTATACGCACCAACAGCAAACAGAACAATCACACTCAATACAATCGAAACCCACAGAGCATTCGATAATCCAAAGATAAAATAGGCTGATAACGGAATCACACCACCAAGAATATAACTCACACCCATAATCAGCGCATTCGAACTTGGTTGTTCCAAATTTTCTGAAATAATCTTTAATTCATGATAAGCCATCTCCTCAAGCATCACTGCGGGATTCTTCATGAGCCGAGCAACAATAATATCAACCTCCTTTTTTGTAAATCCTTTCTTCGTATAAATCTCCTTGAGCTCTTCCTCCTCTTGTTCTGGATGATTCTTAATTTGCCATTTCTCTTCCTCCAAGTATCGCTCCAACAATTCACGCTCAGACTTACTTGATAGATACGTCCCCGCCGCCATCGATAAACTTTCCACCGCAATCACCACCAAGCCTGACAAAAGCACAACAAATTTCGATCCTGTTCCAACTGAAATTCCAGTCACCGCACCAAGCGTCGATACAACTCCATCCCCCAACCCAAAAACTGCTTCACGCAATCTACTCGAATTCTGGGCAGACTTCGTATTAAGTTCATGGTATGATAGTTTCATGCAATCATTATATCACAATAAAAAAAGGACCTCATGAGGCCCAAGCTCTACAAAGAATTAATACGCACACCACACCAGCAATCACCTCGAAACAAAATGAGTTACATTCGTTACTTCTTCCCAATAAATCTCCTCAAGACATGCCTGAACATGAGTTAACTCGCCGCTCCAGTCCGTACCAGAATGCTCACGAATAAGAGGGATATCAAATACACGATTCCAACTTCGAACCTTCTCTAACTCAAGCTTATTATGCTCTTGTGAAGTCACACCCACACCTTTTCGTCGAATATATGAATCCCACTCTCCTTCCGTCAATGCAAGAAAATTATTACTCAGAACACTATGCCACGAACTAAACTCAGAGAGCAGCACACGATCACGAGGAACAACACACTCAATACGAACCTGCTGCGTACCCGTTTCTGCATGACAACTTTTTCGCAAATCAGGCTTTGGCATCTGCCATGCCCAAATTGGAAAACGGCCCGCATAACGTTTCAATCGTAAATTCATCTGACGCATCATAAATTGATACGCCGCTTTAAAATCTCGATCAGCACGACGACCATCCGCACGCATCACCCCACTCTTTTCAAATGTCTCAAAAAATACAAGCGGTTGAATCGTCCACAAACGAATCATATCTGACATACATCCTCCACATAAAATGAACTTCTAAAAACTAAATCAAATATCAATTTTTGTCAATAAAAAAACAGCCTCTCGGCTTTAAAAAGACCCCGCAGTCAGACTGGTGCGCACACCTGGATTTGAACCGGGGACCTCCACAATGTCAATGTGGCGCTCTAACCAACTGAGCTATGCGCGCATGAGTTTATTTAATTGTAAAACATTACGTCGTGCACACAGCAATGTTCGTTGCGATCGCAAATACGGTTTTTATAAGTCGCCTTCGGCTCCGGCCAACTGAGCTATGCGCGCTCTTTTCTAGGAACACGAACAGAATAAACACATCATGGTGGGCACGGATGGATTTGAACCATCGACCTCGTCATTATCAGTGACGCGCTCTAACCAACTGAGCTACGCGCCCATATTTAAAACATGGGTACCATTTAGATATCTTAATTGTGAATCAGCATGCGTGGCGAGCGCTATGCGTTTTTTATAGTCGGCTTCGCCTGGGCCAACTGAGCTACGCGAGTATCAATAGACCTCAAACAACACACCGCAACGGCAATAGAATACAAAATATACCATTCCTTGTAAAGAGGACACTTGACCAAACAGTCAAAAAGGTTATGATGTCTAAAGCTCATTAAAGGGGACGTCAATGAATACCACAGACAGCAGAACGCATCATAAAACATACCATTCCCAACCAATCCTCACATTCCAAGATAAACGCTTTTTGACAGGCTATGCTGAGATTGCTGCTCACCTCGGCCCTCCAAATGCCATAAGTTATATCGTCGTCAACCCAAACTGGACGATAGATAACGACAGGGGAAAATGGAATGTAACTACAGGACCATTGCCCCTGCTCATCCCAGCATCTGACGTTGATGGATCGTTCGAACTCATCGGCGAACACGGATACAAAGACAAAACCATCAAAATGTACCGACGAAAGTACCTATACACCGGAAGCGATACAGAAATCATTGATGCATTTTTGCAAAGCTTTAAAGCATGCATCGGCCAACCACAGTAAAATCACGTACCTGCGATAACACATCGCAGGTTTTTTAATACAAAAAAGCCTCCACAGTTATGGAGATCTTCAGAATAAGCAATAAAGAGTCTTCTACTTAGTAAGGAATTCCTCTGGGAATTCACTCGGGTGTTTTTGTTTGCCTATAGGACGAATCCTGTAAGCGACTTATACGAAGAAGTTCCGTATAAGCCTCGACATCTAGGCGGACTCACATACATTCCACAAGTGAAATACATATGAGATCCGTATGAGTATAAAATTTTCTCCCTAGAAAGGAGGTGATCCAGGACCAGCTTCCGCTAGCCCTGCCTTGTTACGACTTAGTGCCTGTCGCTGGACCTACCTTAGAACGTAACATACGAACTTCGGGTATTCCCAACTCCCTTCACTTGACGGGCGGTGAGTACAAGGTCCGAGAACGTATTCAACGCGACGTGCTGATTCGCGTTTACTAGCGATTCCGACTTCATGGGGTCGAATTGCAGACCCCAATCCGAACTGGGACCGGTTTTGATGGGATTGGCTTCACCTTGCGGCTTTGCGACCCGTTGTACCGGCCATTGTATCACGTGTGTAGCCCAGGGCGTAAGGGCCATGCTGATCTCACGTCGTCCCCTCCTTCCTCCCCGTTGCCAGGGCAGTCTCGTGTGATATGTAACACACGACAAGGGTTGCGCTCGTTACCCCACTTAAGGGAACACCTCACGGCACGAGCTGACGAGGACCATGCAGCACCTGTATAACACTCTCGAAGAAGTCTTGCTTTCACAAGATGTGCAGTTATATGTCAAGCCCTGGTAAGGTTTTTCGCTTAGCGACGAATTAAACCACATGATCCACCGCTTGTGCGGACCCCCGTCTATTCCTTTGAGTTTTAGCCTTGCGGCCGTACTCCTCAGGCGCGGTGCTTAACGCGTTAGCTTTTTTGAACGACACTGAGAGGGTCGATACTCCCAATATCTAGCACCGATCGTTTAGGGCGTGGACTACGCGGGTATCTAATCCGCTTCGCTCCCCACGCTTTAGTCCCTGAGTGTCAGGCTTGTTCCAGCGAGCTGCCTTCGCATTTGGTGTTCTTACTGATATAAACGGATTTGACCCCTACACCAGTAATTCCGCTCGCCTCTCCCAGCCTCTAGTTTGCCAGTTTCACCCGCGGCCTTTTGGTTGAGCCAAAAGATTTAACGAGTGACTTAACAAACCACCTGCGGACGCTTTACGCCCAGTAAATCCGGGTAACGCTCGGGGCCTTCGTATTACCGCCGCTGCTGGCACGAAGTTGGCGGCCCCTTATTCATATAGTACCGTCATTTGTTCTTCCTATATAAAAGAAGTTTACACACCGAAATGCTTCATCCTTCACGCGGTATTGCTCCATCAGGCTTGCGCCCATTGTGGAATATTCGCGGCTGCTGCCTCCCGTAGGAGTCTGGACCGTGTCTCAGTTCCAGTGAGTGGGGTCATGCTCTCACACCCCATACCCGTCGTAGCCATGGTGAGCCGTTACCTCACCATCAAGCTGATAGGACCTAGGCCGCTCTCAAAGCCCCCGAAGGGATTTACATGGGAATGAATTATTTCCCCCCATGACTATCAGGTATTAGCCCGAATTTCTAAGGGTTGTCCCTGTCTTTGAGGTACGTTACCAAGGTGTTACTCTCCCGTTTGCCACTAACACATCTCGGCGTTATCTGCCGAAGCTTCAAACAATTGAAATGTATTCGTACGACTTGCATGCCTTAACCATACCGCCAGCGTTCACCCTGAGCCAGGATCAAACTCTCATAAAAAATTACAAACCGAAGTTTGCAACCTTGAGAAATCGATTAAGATCCCTATTACTGTTGCATCATTGAAGATGCTCGAGTTGCCACATGCTGTGAAGCATATGACGAATAGATGAGTGGTTCCCATGTGTCAGATGACACACGAGGAATTCCTTACTAAATAATTGACTCTGCAATGTACCACAAGGGTCCATTGCAATTGTGATGTATCTTGACAAATACATCATGTTAGGTTTATTGCTTGGTCGATGACATCGCTCTAGATAAACGATGTCGTCATTACATTGTGACTGAACTGTCACCCTTTCAAAATCTTTTAAAAAAGAAAATACCGCCTGGCGCTCATATCATTTTACTGAAATGAATGCATAGTAGCAGTACTGAATTCAGTGGTTTCGCCGGAATTGCGACCTGTCGAATACTTCGAATGTGGATAACCTGCCACAAGTATAATAGAGGTCGCATTTCATGTCAACCCCCTTATAAGCAATATAATCCACAGTTTTTTGTATTAAAAAACGACCCTCTTGGGGTCGCCTACTCTTATACCTACGAAGCGCCCAAAACCTGAGCCCTTTCAAATTCGCCAGTAACAGAAGTATCGTACATGGGATTGGTAGCCTCATCAGCAAGCTGACACTCTTCACTGACTCTACCACCATCTCGATCACGAGTCTCAAAGAAGATAAATCGCTCTCGTTCGGGGAGATCAGCAGGCTCATCCTGAGACATAATCACCAACCGATCGACACGCGTCTTCAGTCGAGGACTCGTTGCACCACGTGGACCATACACCTCAACTCGAACACCGTATGCACGCAACATCTGCACGGTATTCATAAAGTCACCATCACCACTAATAATGACAATGGTAGTCAAAGGCCTGCCGCTGTTGAGCGATCGCACGTACTCATTCCAAACATGATTGATCAGCTCGCGATCAACAATACCTTCATCATCGCGATACGGCGATGAGGTCGTTTCGGATTCACCGGGTTGACGAGGTCGATCTGACCGTCGCGAACGCCCTCCTGCCCGATGCAACGAAAGCCTGGTCGGAGGAAAATATTTCTTCGCAACAGTCACCACCTGAAACCCAGCTCGCTCAAGAACGTTTTTCATCTTGAGTTTGAATGCCACATCTTCCTGTTCAAAATCGACAGCCACACGCTTCACCACACACCGAGATGTAAAACCTGGTGGAACGTATCTATCAATGTCGGCAACAATGTTCTTAAACGACAAACGCGCATCTTCATTCGGATTTTCGTAATCCGCAGCCCTTGCCGCGGAATGCTTCGCGTTCGGTGTGTCCATGATCACAAATACGCGATCTTCCTTGGGAACGATATTATCAAGCGCGCAGTCATCCATGCGTGACTCCTCTTACTCTGTGTCCTTCGACTATTTAAAGACCTCACTGATCTATCTTAGTATATAAAAAAAATGTTGTCAACACTACGATAGTTTGTCGGTTTTTTCAAACTAATTTCGCTGATCAAAACGCCAATCAGCGATCTTTTTGTGATCACCAGAAAGCAAAACATCAGGTACACCCCAAGACGAATTGTCAGAAACCTCAAACACTTCTGGACGCGTGTAATGAGGATATTCTTTTGTCATATCATCAAAATAACTTTCCTCAATCGCGGATTGATCATTTCCTAAAACACCAGGCAACAAACGAGATACCGCGTCAGCAACAATCATTGCAGGCAACTCACCTCCGGTTAAAACATATGGACCAACCGACACCACCTCATCGACACAGAAATCCGCCACACGCTGATCAACGCCTTCATATCTCCCACACACCATCACTACACGATCTAAATCAACATACGCACGAGCTGAAGATTGCACAAACTGATCTCCCCCGGCTGCAAACAAAATCGTCTTACTTTTTGGATTCACACCCTTTAATGCGCCCAACTCTTTCAGCGCTTTATAAATTGGCTCAACTTTCATCACCATCCCAGCACCACCACCATATGGATTATCATCAACACTCTTATGCACGTCTTCAGTCCACTTTCTCAAGTCATGAATCACAACTTCAATGTGACCATTCTCGATTGCGCGTTTCAAAATAGAGTCGCCAAAATACGACTCAAACATCTCTGGAAAAATGGTGATGATTTCGAATTTCATAACAAAGCTGTATACTAAACGCCATAACCACATCTGTCAACCATATGAGCACTATACCACAATTCGGAAATAATCGAGATGATCTCATGCAACGACGTGGCGCTTATGTTGTTGTATATAATAAAGAAAGAAAACTGATGACAGATTATAAACCAAGTACACAAAGATACTATCTACCAGGCGGTGGAATCGATGAAGGAGAAAAACCCGAAGAAGCAATCGTACGTGAAGTACTCGAAGAAAATGGATTAACAATACGTGTCACAGATAAAATCGGCGAAGCGAACCAAGTGTGCGAACACACCACACTCGGCCCAATGAATAAACTGGGAATATTTTATAAAGGAGAACTCACAGATACACCTTCAATCACACCAATCGAAGATGACGCAGAATTGCGATGGATCGACCCCAAAGAATTCCTCAAAGCAAAAGCACATGATTTTTATAAGTGGGCGATAAAGAAAGCTCTGTAAAAAAACCAAAGGCACAGTCCACCACGCATAGTCGAGGTTGGATGCAGTGTGCCAATCTGGAGAAATCTGTGCAGCGAGTCGTACTGACGTACGTCGAGTAAACAGATTTCGAAGATCGGTGCAATGCGCCAACCTCGGCTGTGCCAAAGTAAAAACGCCCCAAAGGGCGTTTTTACGACTGAGCAAATTAATGCTTAGAGATTGATGTCCTCTACGGCTGATGTATCAACATCATCGTAGTTTGTTTCCTCACGTGGGGCGCGATCTTCGCGACGTGAACCTTCCGGTTCAAAAATCTTGAAGGCAACGTTAGCGTTGTATTTGCGCCCTACGATTGAAAGCAGACGTCGAATTGCTTGTGCAGTTTCTCCGCGCTTTCCGATGACATAACCCATGTCTTCTGGGTTTACGTGAAGTGTAAGTAACACACCACGCTCATCGATTGTTCGCTCAACACGAACATCTTCTGGAACACCGACAATTGCTTTGACGATGAACTCTACAAACTCTTGGTCTTTTTCTTGTGCCATATCTTATTATTTACTGCATATCAGCAGCGTAACAACTATAGGATATAATTGAATGAATCCGCAAAGATTCCTTTATTATGCCCTGTCGACCTAGTCCGAAAACGGATTTTCAGGATGTTCCGAAACCCCCTAATTCAGTGAGTTTAGGTATTGATATACTACCACAAAAAAGCACGTTTGTCAACCCTAAGCCGGAATTTAGACTCATTTAAGTGAAATAAAAAAGCAGCTTTTCTCGATCAAAACAAAGCATCTATTGGTCGATAATTAAGAGCACAAACAGTGTCAGCACGATGAGCAAAATATGGTATAATGCCCGACTATGTTCAAGGTTTTCAAAAACATCGAACACGCTCGCGTTGTCGGAGCAGTCGATGAAGAATCATCCTTCACGGGAAAATTTTTCATTCTTCTCATTCTCTCAACCGTCATTGCGACGCTCGGACTCATCGCAGACAACATCTCTGTCGTGATTGGTGCTATGATCATCGCGCCACTCATGTGGCCTATTCTCGGATTATCACTTTCCATCACCAGGCAAAACCGACGCTTCTTTCGTGAATCCGTCGCACTTCTAGTCATCAGCGTCATACTCTCCGTCGCAGTCGCAGCCGGCGTCAGTCTTCTCTCCCCTATCCTTGAAATTAACGGTGCAATTCTGGAGCGCACCAACCCAAACATCATCGACCTTGTCATCGCACTCGCAACCGGAGCCGTCGCGACCTACATCGTACTTACACCCAAATCAAATCACCTCGCCGGAGTCGCTGTCGCCGCCGCTCTTATCCCCCCACTATCCGCGGCCGGCATTAGTATCGCACTCGCTGACCTCGCTGCAACACAAGGAGCACTCCTCCTCTTTGGAGCCAACCTCTTCGCGATCGTATTCATGAGTATAATTTTATTAACAATCGGTGGATTTGCGAAAGCAAAAAAGGAAGAAGAAAAAGTTAACATCACTATCAGCTTAGTTGTCAGTCTCGGACTACTCATCCTCATTGCCGCACCACTGGGAGTTGTCCTAAAGGATAGTTTAGACATCCAAAATCAAGAAGCAGTTGTATACGACTCACTACTCCAGGAATTCAAAAAAATTAATAGTGACGCAAAAATATCATCCCTCATGGTACGAGGACTCGAGCCCAGTACCGACATCATTGAAATCGAAGCGACAATCCAAGCACCTCTGGGCACAGATTTTTTCATCGCCGATCAGGAACGCATCGCAAAAAAAATAACCAACACCATTGATAAAGCCGTCACACTCACCATCATCATCACACCAACACTAACCGCAAAAACACCCGTACCACTCAATACTGATGACATACATGCAATAACTACAGACATCATCAAGAAAAAAATAACCGGGGTCAGTGTCATATCAATCACCACAGACAGCTCAAATGATCATCCCAGCCTCACAGCTATCATCGCACTCCCTGCACCACTCGCAGAAAAGCAATCAATCGCACTAGAAATTGAAAAGCAACTAGAAGAAGAGTTGAATCAAAACATCACACTCACGCTCAACGTCATCACATACCAAGCAACAGAAAGCGTAGAAAACTAAATCAACAACCAAACCAAAAACACCCCGCAAAGGGTGTTTTTCAAATTCTTATTCAGCAGCTTTTTCTTCTTCTTTCTTTTCTTCTACAGGAGCATCCTCTTTCTTTTCCCCTGCTGGTTTTTCCTCAGCAGCAGGAGCCTCTTCTTTCTTTTCTTCCTTTTTCTCCTCAGCTGCAGATGCAGCTTCTTCCGCAGGCTTTTCAGCTTCAGGCTCAGCAGGAGCATCTTCAGCAGGAACCTCGGCTTCATCAGCAGCTTTTGCCGCCTCTGCCTCAGCTTTTGCCGCAGCCTTTTCCTTTGCTGCATCAGCCTTTGCTGACAACTTACCTGAACGCTTCTTCGAAATATTCGTAATTGAACGTTTCTTGTCTTTGATGATGTCTTGAGAAATCAACATATTGTGTACGGTATCTGTTGGCTGCGCACCCTTGCTGATCCAGTACTGAATTCGTTCAGTATTCAACTCAAGAACTTTTGGATTCTGATGAGGAATGTAATGTCCCACTTTCTCTACATACTTTGATGATGGCGCACGATGTTTTTCCTGCACCACGATTCGGAAAGCTGGACTATGTTTCTTCCCCACGCGAACTAATCGAATGGATAACATAATTTTTCGTATAAATATCTAACATTCCAGCAGAGATGATCGGGTGAGAGGCCTTACAAACACTCTGAAATTGATGGCGAGAGTATAAAAAAAAATCGACTATTAGTCAAGTAATCCCAAATCAACCGCCTTTTGCAAAAAATGTGAATCACGCTTCACCGTAAACGGACCTGTATAATCCTCAGGCTTTGAAGATACAAACAAATCCAAAGCATGCGCCGCAGGAACCCAAAGCAATTCAAAACCACGATGAACTTCCTTCTCCGTAAACTTAGTCGGCCCCTTCTCTCCAATCACACGACCAACAAAACACTGCGAAATCTTCTGTACCGAACGCTTATTCCGAAACTCCTGCGACATACCCAATGCCGTAATCATCTCAATATCAACACCAGCCTCTTCCCTAATCTCTCGTCGAGCGATCTGTTCATATGACTCCTCATCCGAATCCGCCCTACCACCTGGCAACATATAATAACATCGATGCCTCACATGCAGGAGCGCAACATGACCATCACGATCCACAACCACCACACGCGCTGACCGACTCATATCCCAAAAAATATCCTGATCCTCTTTAAGGCCAGGATGCACATCTTTCTCGTAAATTTTTATGAGATCACTCATAGTTTCTTTAACACAATATCGAACCAATCGATTCCACGCCAATCGTAGTCACGCTCAAAAATTACCTCCCAACCTTCCCCCGCCAGCTTTGCAAATAATTCTCGATTATACAAATAATACGTCCGCACCCTATAAGCCTCCTCGCGTACATACTCTTCATACGTCTCAGAACGCTTCATCGAGGCATACAGAATTCCCCCACGATGCAATGAGTCATGAATACGCCCCAACACAACCTCAAGCGCATTCTTTGACGTGTGTATCAACGAAGCAAACGCAATCACCACATCCAACCCATCAGGAAAATCATATACCTCAACATCAGCCTCTTCAAACTCAACATCAGGAAATGATCGTCGTGCAATCGACAACAATTTCTCAGACACATCAGTCCCAACATACCGATCTGTAAATTTCAAAATCTCGGAAACATCACGCCCTTGTGCACACCCAATCTCCAACACACGCGGATTCTCTACATCAACATACCCAAACAACCGCGCAACATCCTCAACGCGTGCACCGCTCTTATTCAACTTATCTGCAATCGCATCCGCACTCGCATTGTATGTATCAATTGTTTGCTGTTTCAGATTCATATCAATTCCCACCCCCTGAACCATACCTTTCCTCCATAAATGACATTAACAAAGAACTGCCAATCACGTTCATATCATGTAAAAGATCCGAACGATGCTTTCCTGGATAAATACGACCACCTGACTGCTTACCAGGCTTCAACGTAAACAACACACGATCACTCTTTCCCCGAGCGTGCGAAACATCCAAACCAACATCAATCTCCCAAGAAAACCTCATTAAATAACTTTCGTTTTTCAAAACCTTCATCAAAACCAAAAGTGGATCGTTATTCTCAAGCGTACATGTAATCTCCGGCAAACGACTTTCACCACCACGATCAAACCCAACAATATGAAAACCATGATCAGACATCACCTGCCCCAAAAGAACAGCAGAATGCTCACCAATATCATGCTCGGCGAAATCTCCAGAAGCATCAACCTTCTGATACATAACATCCCTGCGCACCAAGCCCTCCCGATATCCCGCAAGCCACCGCTCATGACCTTCTTCATCACCAGTCATAAAATCACCCCCAAGACCCTCCTCAAAACGTTCCATCAAAGCATCGATATCCACAATAGTCTCAACATCAACAGCTTCGGATTCATCGCCAACCTCCGGATTCACAACATCTGAAGACAGGCGAGCTTGCGCTTCCAAAAACTCCCCCCTCTCTCTTCTTTTTTTATGCTTTCCTCTTGCCATATATAGCTAACATTACTTCGCCCATGCTGTCGCCTTCTCCAACTCAACAGAAAGCAGTTGAGAAACTCCGTCATCCCCCATTGTCACGCCATACAAAACTTTCGACTTACTCATGGAAGCACGATTATGCGTCACCACAATAAACTGCGTGTTCAGAGACAACCTCTCAAGAATTTCTGCGTAACGCAATGAATTCGCCTCATCAAGCGCAGCATCAACCTCATCCAAGACAACAAACGGCGATGGACTCACTGTCAAAATCGCACAAATCAACGCAACACTTGTCATCGCACGCTCTCCACCTGACAAAATATTAATATCTTTAATACGCTTTCCTGGTGGTTGTGCAGTAATCTCGATCCCAACCAATTCCTTCTCCTTTTTCTTCTTTGTCTGAGGCTGCACAACCTCTTCCTCGTCCTCTTCTCCCTCATGCACCAACTTTTCAGATGCATACAACGGAACCAACCCAGCCTTCCCACCTGCAAACAGAATTTTAAAATACTTTCCAAACTCCGTATTGATTTTCCCAATCACATCTGTCCGACGTCGCTTCATCTCTATCTGCAAATCCGCAATTCCAGATTCCAATGCTTCAATCGTCTCCAACAAATCCTCAACCTGTCCCACAAGAAAATCATAGCGTTCTTTCACTTCCTCATATTCATTCACCGTCTCAGGATCAATCCCTCCTATCATCTCCAACCGATGTTTCAAACGAAACAATGTCGGCTGCAATTCCTGCACATTCACGTCGCGTACTGCCTCAGCCGAAACACCCTTCACCTCTCCAATGTGCTCTTCCAACTCATACCTCATTTCATTCTCCAAAGAATCACGCCGTGTCTCCAACTTTGCCTTTTCAATCTCCTGAGAATTAATCTCCTGTTCAATACGATGCACCACCGCACTTGCCTGCTGCATACTACGCTGCACATCGAAAAACGCGCTCTTCTTTTCTTTCTCTTGCGACGACACACTCGACATCTTTTCTTTAATCGCAGACATCTCCACATCAAACTCCTTCAAATCATCTTCCAATTTCTCAACCTCACCCATCAAACGCTTAACCTCATCCGTATTCTCAACCTTCTTCTCTGTTTGATATCGCTTCATGAGATCATCCAACTGCGATCGATATGTCTTAAAATTTTCTTGTAGTGCAGATAAATCACCAAGCGTCGCACAATTCTCAATCTCTCCCAACAATCCATTGAACGCCTTAGACAAATCTGACAACGCAGCAGAAATCTCCCCCTGCGGAATCTGTCGAGAATCCGTCACCACACGCGAGCGAGCTTTCAAAATCTCCAACTCCGTCTTTGTCTTCATCGATTGCTGAAACAATTTCTCCCGTTCTTTTCGTACCGCTTCATATTCCTTTTGCAATCGCAACAAATCCTCACTCACTGTACTACTCTGCTCCAAACCAGAAAGTTGATTCTGCAATCCACTTCGCTTTGCGTTCGCATCATCCAAACGCGTTTGAATCTCCTTCTCCTTTCCATGCACACCCCCAAGCCTATCCGAGATATTTCGCCACTGTGCACCATAATACAATTTCTGCACCTTCTTTAATTCTGCCTCAACCTCTTCACGCTCTTCTAAGCGCTTCACACTACGAGACAAACTTCTCATACGTGGCGTCAATTCTTCTATCACCGTCTGAGCATGCTCCAAATTCTCACGTGATGCTTTTAATTTATTTACTGCCTGACGTTTTTTCATCTCAAATTCCTTCACGCCAGCAGCTTCATCAAAAAATGCCTTTCGCTCTGTCGGCGAAGATACCAACACATGATCGATCATCCCCTGCCCAATCACCGCATACGATCGTCCTCCAATTCCAGCTCGTGCCAACAGCATTTGCACATCCAACAATCGAACCTTATTTCCTTGGACATAATATTCACTACTTCCATCTCTATACAAACGTCGCCCAATCGTCACTTCAGCCGCATCCATCGGAAAATCCCCATCTTCATTATTAATCGTCAACACCACCTCAGCCATTCCCATCCGAGATTTCTTCTCAGAACCAGCAAAAATAACATCTTCACTTTTCTTTCCACGCAATAATTTCACCGACTGCTCACCAAGCACCCATCGAATCGCATCAGCAATATTCGACTTCCCAGAACCATTCGGTCCAACCACCGCAGTTATCCCCTTTTTCGTGACATCCTCCGGAGAAAACGTTAAAGCAGTTTTCGTCGCAAACGACTTAAAACCATAAATATCAATTTGACTGAGATACATAACCAAGCATTGTCATCCTCGTGAGTACGGGAATCCAGTGAATAAATACACAGACAACTATTGTACTAAATTTTGGACATTTTCGCCAATTAAAAAAGTCGTGGCATGTAACCACGACAATATCCTATAGAGCTGCGAGCGTGCCAGTCACCGGAGCCTGAATCTTCGACACACAAGACAACACGTTAAGAGCGAACCAATTGTACCCATCACCAAGCGCCTGAATGGACGCATCGATAAGGTCAGCTCCTTCGGCTCGAGCACTCCAGCGAACATGCCGGATAGCAGGACCCTTCTCTTTCAAATCAACCAACTGATCGGTCGACTCATCAACAGCAGCCACAAAACCAATCGTGACAGCAGCATCAACATGTAAACCAGGTGGCACATCAGGATCATCGAAATGACCTTCCGCACGAAAACCTGTGTAATGAACACTCTTCACGCACAAGCCGCTATATGACTTGGCAAGCGCCTCACGAATCGCCTCATCCAACGCATGCACAGGTCCATTACCCTGCACACCCTCAGACGAGTGCTCTTGCCCATGAACACAAATCGTCACATCGGCGAGATTGTCAGACTTACGCGACTCATCACAGCTATGACGCATCGTATGCCTGACAAACGTGATTGGCACATCACGACCGGACCGCTCATACATACGCATGGCGCCGGACGCATCCTCAGAGAAACCCTGACGATAATCTCTCCCCACTGAATCCTCCTTAGGGCTAAGTGACCGTAAATCACTTAATTAAACGACTTAACCACTGTCGCAGATGCAAACCATACTGTCAAGAAAACATATCAACCACAACGCATAGGACACACGATTGACAGTATCAAGATGGACGGATATACTCATATTTAATCAAAAACATGGACTTAGTAGGCATCATAAACAAGGCGCACACAACACTGACGAATGCGCACCACGTACTGTTAATCCCCCATCGATATCCCGACTCAGATTCTCTGGGCGGCGCGCTGGTCTTTTATGAATGGCTTGAACGCTCAGGTATCAAAGCATCACTATACTGCGCCACAGAGATCAATCCTAATTACTCATTTCTCCCCGGCTTTGAAAACATCAAGCACGAAATTCCAGAAGATGTAGATGTCATATGCGTATTCGACTCAGGAGATGCACAATTTGCATATCTCCCAGAAATTCTTGCAGGATTTAAAACACGACCAACAGTTATTAGTGTAGACCATCACATCTCCAACGAAATGTACGGAGACATCAACATAGTCGTACCAACCATCGCATCGACAACAGCGCTCTGCTACACCTTCTTCAAACACCACGGCGCACACATGACACAAACAATGGCCACAAACATGCTAGCCGGACTTATCACCGATACAGGAATTTTCTCCAATCCCGCAACAAACATCAACGCAATGGAAATCGGTGCAGAACTCATGAACGCAGGAGCACGCATCGAACAAATCATCGCATCACTCATGCGCACCAAACCAATCGGAGCATTCAAACTCTGGGGACGAGCACTCTCGCGCATCAAAAAACATAAAACACTTGATATCGCCTACACTGTCATCACCCAGCAAGATCACATAGAATGTGGTGTCACCAAAGACGAGGCTGCTGGGCTCGCCAACTTCCTAAATAGCGTATCTGATTGCGCCATGACACTCATCATCAAAGAAACAAAAGAAGGACATATTAAGGGGTCACTCAGAACAACTCGACAAGATGCAGATGTTTCGCGTTTCGCCAAGGCAATGGGAGGCGGAGGACATGCGAAAGCCGCAGGGTTTTCAATTCCAGGAAAAATCAAACAGACAAAAAACGGCTGGCAAATTGCATAAGTCAAAAAGATGAATACGTGCTATAATGACTCACTCGAGTCATTTTAGTTTTGCATGAGATTCGTACACTATGCCACACGCACACATCCACTATCTTCATCACTCACTCAAGCGAGAACTCTCGGAGCTCTACGTTTCTACCGTCATTCGTGGATTCTCAATCGGCATGCTCGCACTGTTCACTCCTCTCTATTTTTTTAAAGAGGGATGGAGTCTGCAACACATTGTTTTATGGTTTGCTATAAACTATTTCTTTTTTGCATTATTAACACCGATGGGTGCAAAAGTAACTGTTAGGTACGGCCACGAAAAAGCAATGGCTATATCAACGCCAATTGTCCTCGTATACTACGCACTCGTCTACTTCCTCCCCACCAACCCATCATTCTTTTGGTGGTCGGCAATATTAATTGGTGTGCACAAAAGTATTTTCTGGGTGGCGTACCACTCGGACTTCGCACGATTTGGAAGTAAGAAAAACATGGGTGAACAAGTTGGACTCATCCGCGTATTCCTCAGCATTATCGGCGTACTCTCCCCTGCTATCGGTGGTTTCATTGTGGCCACATTCGGTTTCCAAACATTATTCCTCCTCGGCGGATTACTGATGGTTGCATCCCTCTTACCCATGCTTGTCACAGACGAACACTGGAAACCTGGAAAAGTTGATCTTCTTGAGCCATTTAAAATGCTCGGAAAAAAGAAATTTCGCTCCGACATGATCGGTCACATGGCCACAGGAGAATCTTTAGTTGCATCAGCGATCTGGCCCATCTGGCTCTTCATGATCATTCCAAGCTATCTCGATATCGGAATCCTCACCACCATCACCGTTTTCATAACATTCATTATTATGTTGTGGATGGGAAAACTAGCCAACCACAAAAAGAAAAGCAGACTCATCAAAAAAACTGCGCCTGCAGTAGCATTCGCGTGGGTTGTTCGCATGTTCGCCTTCACATCCATCGCAATTTTCTTCGCTGACTCACTCTACAAAATCTCCATCAAAACACTCAACATTCCATACGTCGCACTTGCATACACACGAACATCCAAAAAGAAGATTATCGAATATACAACATTCTGGATGATTTCCATCTCAATTGGTAAACTAGTAGCAGCACTATTCATCTATATTATTCTTAGCTACACCACTAACCTTGTATACACATTCTTTATATCAGCATTACTTTCATTATTATTTCTTGTCTGGCGAGACACAGTCAGTAACTGAACATTTATGCAAAACAATATTCTCATCCCAACAGTCATTGAGAAAACACAACATGGAGAACGCGCATACGATATCTATTCACGACTCCTCAAAGATCGCATTATCTTCCTCGGTACTGGTGTCGACGACACGGTCGCAAACGCCATCATTGCACAACTTCTCTTCCTTGAATCACAAGATAAAACAAAAGAAATCAAACTGTATGTAAATTCACCAGGTGGTTCCGTTACCGCAGGCCTCGCCATCTACGACACCATGCAATATATCAAACCAGACGTATCAACCATTTGTATTGGTATGGCAGCAAGCATGGGAGCCGTACTACTCGCGGCAGGTGCAGCTGGAAAACGATACGCACTGCCCAACTCAGAAGTCATGATCCATCAAGTATTGGGCGGCATGGAAGGGCAAGCATCAGACATTAAAATCAGAGCAGAGCGCATCCTCAAGATGAAAGACGGCTTAAACGGCATTCTCGCAAAACACACAGGACAATCAATGAAAACTATTGAAGCCGACACTGACCGAGATAACTTCATGGATGCAAAGCAGGCAATGAAATACGGATTGATTGATAAGGTTATCAACTAAATAATGTCATAAAACAAAAAAACGGCTCATGCCGTTTTTTAATACAAACATTCAATCAAATGTGCTGCGTCCAAGAAGATTAGACCGGGAAACGGTCGAGCCGGAGCCAGAGCGAATCGCCGGGATAACCCCCATGCTTGTCGTGGACGCAACACACTGGATTGAATACTTTTTGTATTCATTCTGTGAGTTACTTTTTATTCTGTAGAACGAGCTACCCAGTAATTACAAACTATACATACATATTCTTCCCTTGTCAACCCCCCAAAGTGTTACAATAAAAAAACATACTCTTTTGCTTAAAAAACAACAAAATCAAGATCTTTCAACACGAAAACACGAAAGTTGTCCACAAGCTTTTGCAAACAGAAAAACCATATTTCTAGTAGGTGCAATATCAACCCCCTTCTCCAGCCATTGCAGCCGCCTCAGCCTCAAGTAATTTAGTAGCCTCATCCTCTGCAATCTCTTCTTCAGTAGCCCCAACCAAACAAACCGATCCCCACGGACGATACTTCGATGAGAAACGCTCATCCTTCACCGTGCCGTCAGCATACGTCACTTTATAGTCAAAATACGCAGATGCACCCGCATGAGCAGATTCCGTGCATTTCACCTTACCTGGAGGCAAATCAAGTGTCTTCGTACGCTTTGGTTCTGGGGGTGGCACATAATTATATACAACCGGATCCGTCTGTTCCTGAACACGCCCATCATTCGTTCCCCAAAACTCGAAATGTGCATTATCACCATCAACCCAACCCTTCACTAACACATAATGACCAGTATCGTTTCTGAATTTATAGTCTGGAGCTGGAGAATAAATCGTTGCATCTTTCCCTACCGGCGGCTCATAATAACTCACACGATATGAATGATTCCGTCGTGCCGTCACAGGCAATCCAGCATTTAACGTAGCCCGAAACAATGTCGTTGAAACCTGACACAATCCCCCACCAGCCTCTGGCTTTGTTTCATCTCCTTTAATAACTAACTCAGCCGCCCATCCATTCTCCTCTGTAATATCCCCCAACATATTCAGTGCTGAAAACTCCTCTCCCGGTTTAATCAAAGCCCCATCAATCATCGCAATTCCCTTCGCAATATTCTGTCGCCGATTGTAAGGAGAACCAGCAAAGTTCGTAGTACCATGGGCAATTAATTCAGTAATACCAAAATCATTCACATCACCCGTCGCCACACCTGGCGCAGTCACAACCACCACGATCGGAACAGTCACTACCCCTTGCTCAATAAACACTTCTTTCAGACCACTCAAAGTAGCCTCACGATCAATAGCCAATCCATCACGAGACGACTCAAATACACCAACACGCCCATGATCTCCAACCTCAAATTTCGCATCGCGAGCCTCAACCTCAATATCAACCGCAACCGTATCTAAATATTCATTCACGAGCACATCATCCAACACTAATTCCGAAACACCATCATCATCATAACCAACCCCCACCCATTTCTCAAAAACAGCGCGAGTTACTGAAAATGATTGCTCATCCCACTCAAACGTAAGCACATCATGTTCTAACAATTCTTGTAGTGCAGGAATTAAAGAACGCACATCCTCCTCAGCCACCTTAGGTTCAATCAACGATGTCGATAGACCGACAGAGCTCGTTTCAAGTAATCGCATGTGCTCCGTCGCTTCATCAATTGCAGACAAATATTTCACCTTACGACCCGCAGCTCCCGGAGATACTCGCACAACTGTCTTTCCATTCTCAGACAAAACTGCAAAACCAGTTTCTTTTATAGGAACGGACTGATCAGCAAAATGTTCTTCTAAAAACTCGGTTACTTTTTTATGATTAACCTCGACTCCCAAAGGCAAAACAACATCACTCTTTTTCAAAGAATACCTTTTATATGCACGAGATAATATATTTCCACGCCGTCCTTGACCATACGCATCAGCAACACTCCCGTCAACATCAAACTGATACAACACGTACGAACCAGATGGTCCTGCTTCACTCAAAACCTCGGGAACCATAACTGCAGATTCATCACCTAATGTGAAAAGTACCCCAACACTTTCAAATGCCTCTACGCCTGACGCAACGGCAAGCTGAGCCTCAACCTTCGTCAGGCCTCCAACAGGAACAGACCCAACAGTAACGCCAGGAACAATCGTCTCCCCCATCCGCGCTTCTACTGCATACAAGGAACCCCACACACCACCAACAACGAGAACAACACCAACAACAATGCTGGTTGTAATAATAAACGTTCTGGTTTGCACCATCTCCCTCATACGACCTCACTACATATACTACGCAAGTAATTCATTCAACAATTCTTTTGCCTCAGTCTTCTGATTCGTCGTCTGAGGCTCATTTTTTGAAATAACCATATGCACCACATCTCCTTCCCCAACATCATCTGGCATTGCAAACAAAGGCACATCAATCGACCGACCTTCATCAAACATACATACAACCGACTCCTCCTCAATCCGATCCACCGTTAACTTATGTGACATAAACTTATTCTTCCACAATATGAATAGGTACTGATTTTGTTGTTTTTGCTTTTGGTACGGTAATCGTCAAGAGCCCATTATGAAAATCCGCCTGCGCCTCATCTTTTTTCACATCAACTGGCAACACAATCGATCGAGAAAACCATCCCCAATAACATTCCTTATAAAAATAATCATGCTCACTCCCCTCAAATGTACTATCGCGTTGACCACGTATAGTAAGCGTATCCCCATCAATATTAATTGAAATATCTTCTGGTGATGCACCAGCAATTGTAGACACAATGACTAAATCATCTTTCGTCTCTCCCATATCAATCGCAAGCTGTCCCTCAAAATGCACCTGCGGCTCTGCAAAGAAATTATGCTCACCTGCGGAGTTTCCTAAAATCCTATCCAACACATTCTTACCTTCGGCAGATGTCGGACGTTTTTTTGCGCGTGGTTTCACTACTTTCTTCTTAACCACTTTTTTTGCTGCTGGCTTTTTTGACTTTGGTGTTGATTTCTTTTTTGGAGGCATACCTCGAATGATCCATGTAAACAGGATCCTTATCACAAAACTTTGCCAATGTTTAAGCATCGACTTAATTAAAGTATAGCTTAAAAAAACTATCCACACAAATAAAAAACCGCCCTATCGGACGATTACAGTGACTATTCTTCTTCCTCTACTACACTCACATACACGATCTCGTTACGAAGAGATCCTAGTCGTCCATCGTAGCATACACGATTGTGCTTGCCTTCATGAAACCGATGACGAGAATGACGGAAAAATGACTCCACACGCCCATCTTCGAAACGAAGCACAGTCGAGTCACCCTCACCAACAAACGCAACACTCGCAAGCTTACCTTGCATGCACTCACAGTGGTCAGAAGAACCATTCTTGCAGCACCCACTTACGAATACCAACATCAACGCAAAAACCAAAACACGAAATTTCATTTCAGAGCTCCTTACATAGTCGATCTGTTTTCTGTCTCTTCCTGATATTGTTCACCCGAAGCAGGCACATGCCCGCATCTCCCCATTCTCTAGCCGATCTGAAAGACGTACATGCTGAATCACTCGAGCACTATAAGCATACGCATCATCTCCGTCATGATGAATCACGTTCACATCACCAAGATAAAACGTGGTATACACATGCCCATGAAACGATTCAAGACGTCCATCCTTAAAGTAGACCACCGTCATGTTATTATCCGCAGGAAACTCGACTCTCGTCACCACCCCCTCTATCACATGCTCGCCGCTCGGCTCCAGTGTCGCCGACTTCTTCCCGCACCCTCCACAAAAAAACAAAGAGGCAACAAGCACAGCCAAAACAAAAAAACGAATATTCATGAAACTCTCCTTTTTCAGACATTAAAAGAACATAGTTGTATACCATACATCCAAAGATATGTCAATAGCAAAAGAACGTGCCGATTAAGCACATTCTTTTATATAACTCCACGAGGAATCCCTACAGCACCCCTGAGCGACGAAGGAGTGAACGGGGTGGAACACCGATTATTACTGGTAAACAAAAAGGCCTACCAATTAAGGTAAGTCTTTTTTTATGACTCCACGGGGAATCGAACCCCGATTACCAGGATGAAAACCTGGCGTCCTAACCATTAGACGATGGAGCCAACAAATAAATTGGCGATTATGTGTCCAAGATGATACTGTGAATATAGATCTTTGTAAAGAGGTAATCATGATAAGAAAGACTATCAACAATGCTCGATGGTTATGTGCCCTCAGCCTCACACTCGCAGCTGGCGCATGTGGATATCCCTAGCTCTGGTATACAGGCGAAAAACTCGAGCAAAAAATGGATGACTTCTCACGATTCATGCAAAAAATTGACGGTGGACCATACCACTCACCCCCATCCCGCTAGCGGGATTTTTTTTCTAAACCGCCGAAATTTCCAATTTCGTGACGATTTAGGATCTCGAAAGGCCTTGCATAAAGATCAAGAAAGCTAAACATGCATCCCAGGATAAGAACAACAAAAAAATAAAGTAACCTGGCCTGAAGAGCTAAACCGCCGAAATTTCCAATTTCGTGACGATTTAAGATCTCGAAAGGCCTTGCATGAAGATCAAGAAAGCTAAATTGACCAAACAATATCAACATGCAAATATAAATAACTACTCACTAAATTATATCTATGCCATTCATATTTTCTCTACTACTACTCGCGCTCATTCTCGTACTTGTCAGTATCCGCCAAGTCAACGAATACCAGCGCGGAGTAAAATTCCAAATCGGTAAATACAAAGAAGAATTGCAGCCTGGATGGCGCCTCATCTTCCCTGTCATCCAAAGCATGACCAAAGTAGATATCCGAGTAAAAGCCGTAGACGTTCCTTTTCAAGAAGCAATTACGAAAGATAATGTCTCAGCAAAAGTAAACGCCGTTATCTATTACAAAGTCATCGACGCACCAAAAGCAATCCTAGAAGTAGAACATTTTCAATTCGCTGTCAGCCAACTCGCACAAACAACCATGCGAAACGTTGTCGGTGAATTAGAGCTAGATGAATTGCTTGCAAATCGAGAACAAGCTGCACAAAAAATTAAAAGTATCGTAGACGCAGCAACAGATCCATGGGGTGTTAAAGTAGACGCAGTTGAACTCAAGGATGTCATCCTGCCAGACAACATGCAACGAGTAATCGCAAAACAAGCAGAAGCAGAACGAGAACGTCGAGCCGTAGTTATCAAATCTGAAGGTGAAGTTTCAGCATCTCAAAATCTTGCAGATGCCGCACAAACACTTTCATCGCAAGCTGGCGCACTCCACCTACGAACACTCAACACATTAAATGACTTAAGCTCAGATCAATCAAATACAGTCATTTTCGCACTCCCACTAGAAGTACTCCGTGCATTCGAAAAGTTCACGCAGAAATAAAGAATCACTCTTCTGAAAAACTACAAATCAGAGTAAGAAGAAAAATCCCCATCCGATGCTTTGCACAACGTCCGGGGTTTTTTTATCCATATCTTAAACATCCAAGCAATAAAAAAGCCCTCTACCTTAGTAGAGAGCATCTCATTAGGCGCTCAGAATCGAGAGGCCAAATGCGGTCGCAAGACCCGCACCAATCACCCACCCAGCGGATACCAGCAAACCCATAAACCCTGCGACAAGCAAGCCAGCTACAAGCTCACCAGCAGCCAAACACAGCACCACCATCGCCGCGACACCCGGAATACTTTCCTTCTTAACCGCGAAGCCGCCAGCTTCACCAGTCGCAGCAGCAACCCACCACAAGGCAAGTACCTACACCGCGAACACAACCAGCGCAATGACGATAGCCGCCGCCAGACCAAGCACTACATAACGCATCACACCATCACCACTGTCCATACTATCCCCCTATCACTTAGAAACAGGACCAGATGAATCACCCGACTCATCCTTCACATCAACCGAATATTCGATATACGCAAAGGCCTGCGCATGAAACGTCTCATACAAAACGCCGAGCATAAACCCAGCACATGCACACAGCAGCAACTGCACACCAACAACCAACATCGCGAAGCCAGCAAACGCATGCACAACCAAAAACAAAACCGTCAGACAAACAGCAACCTTTGAATAAAGCATTCGCCGCGAACCAGCAGGCACCGTCATGAACAGCATGCCACACACAGTCCCCATACATCCATATGCAACAACAAGACTGCCATCGAACCAGAAAACTGAAGCAGAGATGACCGCAAGAACAACTACGATCAAACGTCTCAACCAAGCCTCGACCACACGCAACATGCATATCTCCTTTTATTTGAATGATCACCAACACATAACTATAAGAAATCTTGACCATATTGTCAAGCCACACAAGAAATAAAAAATCGCCTCAGTAGAGACGAATTTACTTCGAATCATCATCCTTTGCGGCCAAAATCACCGCAACACCCAACACATGAGCGAAAAAGTACGCAGAGACAAACCCAGCCAACAGGACAAAAGCGTAGATAAAACCTGCTACAATATCAAGATGAATCATACCACCGACAAGCGATATCACAGCGAGTGTAGCGTACGTCTGTGGCATATCAAAACCAAACTTTTTTGGCGATGTAATCAGCATGATGGTACAGAATACGAAGCACGTAACAAACGCAACTACAGGGTAATTGGAGAGCGCGAAAGGAAGAAACGCAATCACGATCGCAATCAAACTCGTGACATAGTACCCAACCGACTTCCTACCAAATGAACGAACCGCTTTCTCATGCTGACTTGGCATATACCCCCCCTCAATTGAATGACCGACATCATAATATAGCAGCACATGGAGATGTTGTCAATGCAGCCAAAAACTGCTAGAGTACACCACTTATGAAAATATTATCCATAGAAACATCCTGCGACGACACATCAGTTGCACTCATCGAAGGCAACGGAGATAACGTCACTCTTTTAAAAGAAGCACATGCTTCACAAATTGATGTACACAAAATCTATGGCGGCATTGTTCCAGAAGTTGCTGCGCGCAAACACACAGAAGTTATGTCACTGTTACTGGCTGAAGTTTTTGAAAAACAAAATCCTCCCGATGCTATCGCAGTGACAGCTGGGCCAGGACTACTCACCTCACTGCTCGTCGGTGTTGAAACAGCAAAAACACTTTCATCACTCACAAACATCCCCCTCATTCGTACAAACCACATGGAAGGCCACATCTACGCAAACTGGATCGAACAAGAGCACGACATCCAATTCCCCGCTTTGGCCCTTATCGTTTCCGGAGGCCACACCGAACTCGTCCTCATGTCATCTCACACAACATACAAAAAAATCGGTGAAACAGTTGACGACGCAGCAGGAGAAGCGTTCGACAAAGTCGGAAAATTCATCGGACTCACGTACCCAGGCGGACCAAAAATCTCCAAACACGCAGAACAAGGAAATCCCGACACAATCAAACTCCCCCGCCCCATGATCGATTCTGACAATCTCAATTTCAGCTTCTCAGGATTAAAAACAGCAGCCAAACTCTACATTGAAAAAAACCCTGACCTCAACATCGCAGATTTTTCCGCCTCACTCGAACAAGCAATCGTCGACGTACTCGTTTCCAAAACACTCAGAGCAATCGCAGAACACAACCCAAAAACGGTAGTCCTCGGAGGTGGCGTTGCTGCAAATAAAAAACTGCGAGCAACACTCACAGAAAAAATAGATCCTCTTCCAGAAACTACATTCATTGCACCGCATATCCCCTACTGCATGGACAACGCAGCTATGATCGGATCAGCCGCTTACTTCAAAGCACAAAAAGATGGATATACGGATTGGAAAGACATCACCGCAGATCCGGTCTGGGAACTACCAAAATAAAAAACGGCGCAAGCCGTTTTTTACTGCCCCCTGCTGCCTGCCCCTTGCTGCCTATTCAATAATCTCAACTCCGCCATCACCTACCAACTCCTCAATCTGAGCAGTCGTCGTAGAATCAACACAGGTTGCAAATCCACTATCAATAATCTTCAATCCTTTCACGCCAGGAATTTTCACATACACATTGTAATTCCCCGGACGTGTGGTTACTAATTTTTTAACTTGATCCAAATCATCCAATCCTGAAGACAGCACGCGAATCACCATAGCAGGCTTCACATACTGATGACCTCGATCCACGTCTGTAGAACTCGTAATCTCAATTTCTTCTTGTGGTGGATGCATTAACATATACACATCTTCTTCAAACGTCTCTGCAGTCACACGACACATACGCTCAGCCAAAATCTTCGCCTCATCATCTCGATCAGACTTCTTACCCAACACAGCCAACATTTCACCTTCTTCACACAAAGATTTGTACCCTTCAAAGATCTTGGGGAACACCACCACCTCAAGCGCACCTGTCGTATCCTCAACTCCCAAAAACCCCATCTCCGCACCCTTTTTCGTGATCACCTTTTTAAATGTCTGCACTACACCAGCCACACACACCCACGGATCATCATTATCTCGCTCAGGATCAGTAACGGACGAAACCAAATCCAACTCTTTAACCCCTACTGCTTCCAAGGCTTTCGCTGGATGAGACGACACATACAACCCCAATAAATCCTTCTCCCAGGCCAACATCTCAGACTCAATTAACGGCGGCGCATCAGCCAGTGTAATTTTCATTCCTCCCAACGCACCTCCAAATAAACTCGACTGCTGAGAAAGCTGAATCGCACCAATCTCTTTTGAAAACGTTAAAATACGCTCGACATTACCGAGCAAAATATTTCGTTCACCGAAACAATCCATCGCACCAGATTTAATCAAACTCTCTACTGATTTTTTATTTAAATCTTTATCTCGTACGCGCGTCAAAAAATCTTCCAAATCAGCATACTTCCCATTCTCTTTCCGTTCGAGAATTATAACTTCAGTAATATGATCACCAACATTCTTTACCGCACCCAACCCAAAACGAATACGGGGTTGGTTTGCTTCTGTCACCACACCAAACGATTTAAAACTCTCATTCACATCAGGCGGCAGCACCTCAATCCCCATCGTCTCACACTCATGCACATTCACCGCAACCTTATCCAAATCATGCGATTCACAAGAAAGCACAGCAGCCATATACTCCTCTGGGAAATTCGCCTTCAAATAAGCAGTCTGATACGCAACCATCCCATAACTACAGGCATGCGCTTTATTAAACCCATACGCCGCAAACGGTTCAATCTGCTTCCACAACTCAACAACAGTCTCTTTCTTCATCCCCCCCTCAAGCGCACCTTCAAAAAACTTATTTTTCTGCTTCGCCATTTCCTCAGGAATTTTCTTACCCATCGCCTTACGCAATTTATCCGCCTCACCCCAATCGTATCCAGCCAGCTTAATCGCGATCATCATCACATCATCCTGATACGTAATAATTCCATACGACATATCCAAAATATCCTCCAATCGCGGATCCAGATACTTCACCTTTGAAGGATCACGTTTTCGCTCAATATACTCAGGAATCATTTCCATCGGCCCTGGACGATACAGCGCAACCATAGCCATAATATCTGTAATTTTCTCTGGCTGTAGATCCTTCAAATAACGCGTCATCCCCGCACCAGACAACTGAAACACACCCTGTGTTTCACCGCGGGACAACATATCAAACGTATTTTTATCATCAAGAGGGATCGTTTCTAAATCAATATCAACATTCTGTGTTTTCTTAATGTAACGCATCGCCTCCTCCAAAATCGACAAATTACGTAGTCCCAAGAAATCCATCTTCAACACACCCGCATTCTCAACAGATTTCATTTCATACTGCGTCACAATCTTCTCTCCACCTGGCTCGCGCTGCAACGGAGTATAATCAACAAGCGGAGTCGGCGAAATAACCACACCAGCAGCATGCACACTGACATGACGCGCACATCCCTCAATCTTCTGAGCTAAATCAATCAACCGCTTAATCTCTTTATCTTCGTCATACACCTTCTTCAAATCAGGAGTAATCTCAAGCGCCGTCTTCAGTGTCATCGGAAAACCTTGTGAACCCGTCGGAACCAACTTCGCAATCTGATCAACTCGACTATATGAAACACCCAATGCACGCCCCGTATCACGCAACGATGCACGCGCAGCCATCGTTCCAAAAGTACAAATCTGCGCAACCTTATCAGCACCGTATTTATCCGTCACATACTTAATAACTTCACCACGACGATAATCCGCAATGTCAGCATCAACATCAGGAGGTGATGGTCGAAATGGATTCAAGAAACGCTCAAACGGAAGCTTGTAATGCATCGGATCAATATTCGTAATATCAATACAATAACTCACCAAAGAACCCGCCGCAGAACCTCGAGTCGTTGTAACAACTTTATTATCCTTCGCCCAAATCAAAAAATCAGACACCACCAAAAAGTATGGCGCGTATCCTCTATCATTAATAATCTTCAATTCATATTCAACACGCTCAGTATATTCCTTTTGCTTCTCTTCCGAATATTTCGCCCGTAAACCATCATAAACCAACCGACTCAACTCACTAACATGAGTCGTACCCTCCGGAATTTCAAAATCTGGAAAATGCCACTTGCCTAATGGAATATCGACATTACATCGCCGTGCAATCTTTACTGTATTTTCAATCGCCTCAGGAACATGAGAAAATCGACTCAAAATATCTTCATAGGTATTCAACGATCGATCCACGTGCTGCATCGTATAACGTCCCGGCTGATCAATATTCTTACCATCCTTAATACAACCCAAAACGTCCTGAGCTTCATTATCATCCGGATTCAAATAATGCACGTCGCGCGTAACGACCGTACCTAGCCCGTTGCGCTTCGCGGCCTCAATCAATGCATTATTTACATTCATCTGCCCCTCCATCTCTGGATGATCCTGCAACTCCAAAAAGAAATTCTCTTTTCCAAAACAATCAACGTACCATTTAATTTTTTCATCAACGCGCTCATCCGCCGCACCTTGTGCAATCAATTGCGGAACTTCTCCACCCATACAACCAGACAACGCAATCACTCCTTTAGAATATTTTTGTAACAATTCTCGATCAACACGAGGTCGATAATAAAAACCCTCAAGATGACCCAAACTCGAAAGCTGCATCAAATTCCGATACCCCTCAAATGTCTCTGCCAACAAAACCACATGTGCAGCTCGATTATCAATTTTGTGCCTTTTATCGAAACGTGTATCCACCGCAACAAACAACTCACACCCAATAATCGGTTTTACTTCCTCTTTCTGGCACGCCTCAAAAAACTTAATCATCCCATACATGCTTCCATAATCCGTCAAAGCCAAACTCGAAAAACCCCGCTTCTTCGCGGTTTTCACTAATTCCTTAATTTTTGGTAATCCTGTTAAAAGTGAAAAATGAGAATGCACATGCAAATGCACAAATTTCTCCTGAGAATCCACCTTATTGATATCTGGATCATTATCACTCATGTGCGTAGATCTTACACCCTGAACCCCTTCACATCAATGTGTATAATTCATCCATTACCCTTGACATAACCAACAAAAAATGATAGCTTACAAAGTCGTAATAAGGAGAATAGACAATGACTGAAGTGCTTATCCCAGAAAACAAAGAAGCAGCAGCTGGTGCTGCCATACAAGCAGTAAACACAGATATCGACGAGGTTATCAACGAGGCTTCAGCAGAACAGCTGAAATTAATCCTTGAAGGCGCATCATGCCTAGCCGCCGCACTCCGCTGTCAACTTAAAACATACGGAGTCGAAAGAAGACTTGACCCAAACCTCAAATTGGACGTGACATGGCTCCGAAAGACCACAGAGCGAATGCATTGGTACTGCACACTACGCAACCTAGCAAAGACACGGCTCGAAGAACTCACACCATGACCCACTACTAAAAATAACTCAGTATGACAAAAACCGCCCACGGGCGGTTTTTATTTTATTTGAAACTTATTTTTTCTTTGTTGTTCTCCGTTTGGGTTTCTCATCCTCATCAGCCATAAACTTTTTTTCAATTGCTTTACCTACAACTTTCGTGATTCCACTTGCCACAACCGCCATTCCTCCAGCCATCGTCTCCATTCTATCTCGAATTGTTCGTACTGCTTCATCTAATCGCCCTCCATATTCCCGAACTTCTTCTATTACCTCATTCGCATTCTTAATCAATCGACCCACATAATACAGCGTCCAACATAAAAAAACTGCAACCCACAAGGCTACAAATGCAAGCACAACGTACAAAATATCTTTTGATGATTCAATCATATATTTCTAATTCACATTCATTATAACAAAACAAAGGAATTTATAACATCCTCATCTGGTGATAACCTCCAGAACAAGGCACACACAATATGATTATTTCCGCACCTCAGCACCTAACTTCTTGAGAGCCTTTTCTAATGCAGCATGCGCTTCATCCGCCTCTTCCATCGATAATGTTTTTTCTGGATTCAAATATTCTATATGAAACGCCATAGATTTTTTAGAATCTGGAACTCCTTTTCCTTCGTACACATCGAATAGTTCCGCGCCGACAATCAAGTCATGCGCACTACGCATCACCTTTTCTAAATCTTTATACAAAACTTTTTTATCAACGAAAAATGCAATATCACGCTTCACACCGGGAAACTCTGGAATTGCAGTAAATGATTTCTGCTGCGTGACTAATCCAGCCAATCCACTCATTGCAAGCTCACACACCACAACAGAACCCTCAATCCCAAATTGCTTTAATACGTGTGGATGCACTTCACCCACCACACCAACTTCTGGGATTTCTGCACTTCGCCCTGGATGCAGCATGTGATGCGCCGCAGCTTGATAGTCAGCAGTCGTCAAACCATCCAAAACACTTTTCAATTGATAAAACAGCGGTGTTGTCGGTTTCGCATCCCACATAACACATACGAGTTTCATATCTTCTTGTGGCAGCCCATCAGCCTTCGTATACGTGTTAGCAACCTCAAACATACGCACACTCGTCGCATGCGATGTATTACGAGCCACAGAAAGCAACGCGCTCGGAATAAGAGATGTTCTCAAATATTCCCCATCAACAGAAAGTGGATTCAAAATATGCACGGCCTCATGGATTGACTCACCAGACTTTGTAAGATCATCCGCACCAACCATCGAATAATTAATCATCTCTGAAAAACCTTTTCCAACCAATCGATTCTCTAACATCTTACGCAGACCAAATAATGGATCTGTCTCAACCTGCGAAACTCCCATCGGAATCGTTCCTTCAATATTATGATATCCATAGAGCCGCGCAATCTCCTCAACAAAATCTCGAGAATCTTCAATATCACCATCGCGCCAAAACGGCACCTCCACCTTCCACGTTTTTGACCCTGAAACTTTGAAACCCAACCTCTCTAACATTCCTTTCGCTCGTTTTTCATCAATCACAAACCCAGCAAGACGTTCAATATCCGCTGTATCAAATGTATATGTTAACGGTTTATATGCAGACTTAGCCGTATCAACAACCTCAGAAACAACAGAACCTCCAGCCAACTCCAATGTCAACTCAACCGCTCGTTCCAATGCGCGCTGTGTCGCAAAAGACGACAATCCTTTTTCAAAACGCATCTGAGATTCAGAAAACAGCAAAATAGATCGCGCCCCTTTCCGCACCGTAACTTTTTCAAAATTCGCAGCCTCCCATGTCACTGATGTTGTTTCGTCTGAAATCGCTGTTGATTTTCCACCCATCACACCAGCCAGTGCAATCGGTTTATGTGAATCCGCAATCACCAACATCGATGGATCCAACTCATATTCATTATCATCTAACGCATCCAACTTCTCCCCTTCTTTCGCATTTCGAACCACAATCTCATCAACCTTCGCTGCATCAAATGCATGCAACGGCTGGCCCATCTCAATCATGACGTAATTTGAAATATCAACCACATTACTGATCGATTTAATCCCCGCTTTCAGCAGAGCACTCTGCATCCATTTCGGCGACGGACCAATCTTTACGCCCTCAACTTTCACCGCTTGATAACGAGGACACAATTTCGCATCCTTCACCGTTACCTTCAGCTTTTCCTTTCCTGCTTTAATCGCTTTCGTTTTCCTCAATTCATATGTCTTCCCATCAATCGCAGCCACCTCACGAGCAACACCCTCCATACTCATCACATCCACTCGATTACTCGTCACCTCAATCTCATACACCGTATCATTCAAATCAAGCGCCTCAGCCAGCGGCGTTCCAGCCTGCGCATCAACTCCAGACAAATCCGCAATATCACGCTCGCCATGTACGAATAGTTTTTCTAAAAAGATTTCGCTCGCACCACAAATCATCCCATAACTTTCCTCTCCTCTAATTTTTGTCTTCTCCAAAAAGACAGGCTCACCTTCACCATGCCACAACACCGAAGCACCAGGCTTCGCGACCGCAACTTTCATACCCGCAGCAACATTCTCTCCTCCGCACACAATCTGCGCCTTCTTGCCACCAATATCAGTCACCACCAACTTTAGTTTGTCTGCATTAGGATGTGGCTTCACCTCCACAATCTCTCCAACCACCATCTCGTCGAACTTCGCGCCCCAGGCAACTACATGCTCAACAGTACTTCCATGCAAACTTAAAAGATCAGCCATTTCCTCAGCTGATTGCTTTGTTTTTACTAAATCTTTAAGCCAATTATACGATGCAAACATTTCCATACTTTTCACCACGTCATCCTGAGCATTTTAGCCGAAGAATCTCGTCAACATATCAACGGGATCCTTCGACTTCACTCGATCTTTCCGCTCAGGATGACGCATTGTTACTGTTTTATATTCAAAAGAATGACAGCCAAAACGGCACACACAACACCGACATAATTCAGCGTTGTTAATTTCTCCTTCAACACCATAACACCCAACCCAGTTGCAAATACAATATTCAGCACACCCAACGTAATCATCGTTTTACTTAATGGATAACGTGACAATACATACACCTGCAACGCCAACGCAACAAACGGCACGATCATCACACCCAAAAACGGAACACTCTTCAACAAACTCCAATTCCATCCAATTTCTTCAACATAAATTTTCTTTCCCAAATCTGAGAGAGAATACGTCGCCTGAACGAGGAATAATAACAAAACATTCATAATATAAATTTAATTCATCAAATGGGATGAGATGAGCGAAGCTGGACTGAGAAACGCCGCGAGGGCTATCGAGTCATAGCTTGAACAAGTTTCGAGGGAAGCAAGCTCATATCGCCCATTTCATGAATTAACTCATTAAAATTGTTTTAAGAATCGTACATCATTCTGATACATCATACGCATATCGGGAATACTCACCCCACCACCCATCATCGCGATACGTTCAACACCAAAACCAAACGCAAACGCACCATATTTTTTCGGATCAACACCACCAGCCTTCAAAACATGAGGATGCGTCAAACCAGCACCAGCCAACTCAACCCAACCACCCTTACACACACGACAGTTCTCTCCCGTTCCTGCGCACACATCACAATCAATATCAATTTCAAATGACGGCTCAGTAAATCGGAAATTATATGGACGATATCGAATCTTACGATCCTTACCGAAAAAACCATATAAAAAATGCTCTACTGTTCCTTTCAAGTCTGCGATCGTAATCGAATCACCAACACAAAAACCTTCCACCTGATGAAACATCGGCACATGTGATGCATCTGCCTGCCGACGATACACACGCGCGATATTAATAATCTTCAAAGGCACATCATGTTCTTCCAATAACCGAACCTGAGCATTCGATGTGTGAGGAGTCAAAACCTGTTTCCCATACCGCTTCGAAACATGCTCATCAATAAAAAACGTTTCCCAGTCATCACGAGCTGGATGCTCTTTAGGCATATTCAATGCCTCAAACGCATAATAATCCCAATCAACCTCAGGAGCACTCACACGAGAAAAACCAATCGTAGAAAATATATCAACAATTCGGTTAATGGTTTGCGTGACCAAATGCAAACTCCCCTCCTGCTGCGAAACACCAGGCGCCGTCACATCAATCCACTCTTCCTGTGCTATCGCATCAAACCGAGCTTTCTCTAATGCAGATTCTCGCGCAACCAATGCAGCCTCTAACTCCTGCTTCACCTGATTTGCAACCTGCCCCATTTCCTGACGTGCCCCACCATCCAAATCCTTCAAACCCTTCAATAGCTTTGTTAACTCACCTTTACGACCCAAATAGACAACACGAAGGTCTTGTAGTGCATCTGCATCACCAACTTTTTCAATTGCCTTCAACGCAGCATTTTTAATTTTCTCTAAATCTTTAATCATACTTTTACTTGTCATTCCAAGTCACAGCTTGTCATCCTCGCAAATGCGGGGATCCAGTCTTTATGCACAACCGCTGGATTCCCGCCTTCGCGGGAATGACAGCCAGAAAAACTTCGCAGAACATCTCACACTCTATCCAAACAAATTCCCGAGTCGTGCTACATCCTTCACCGTCACCACAACAATCAACAACATCAACAGCGCAAAACCCACGATGTGAGCCAACTGCTCTGACTTCGGATTAACTGGCTTCCCTCGCAACAATTCAATACCGATAAACAACAACCGACCACCATCAAGCGCTGGAAACGGAATCAAATTCAACACACCCAAATTCACAGACAAAATAGCAATGAACTGAATCATGTGACGATATCCCAACTCTGCAACCTCGCCAGTTATAACTGCAATCCCAACTGGCCCAGCAACATCACCCGACACCCCCTTACCCACAATCAATCCTTTTATCAAATCATACAACCCGACAACCACACTTTTTCCAAACACACCTGTTTTAATTGCCCCCTGCACAATCGCTTCCCCAGGAGGATATGACACCATTCCTGTTTCAATTAAACCAACACCGATCCCTGGCTTGCCAATTTCTTCTAACATCCGAGGGGCAACAGAAAAAGACAACTCATCTCCTTCACGATCAACGACCAATCCAAAAGAAGAACCTCGCTCAAAATTAAATTCGGAAACACTCACCAAATTTTCTGCACTCGCATCTAAATCATGAATCGAAACGAGTCTATCGCCAGCCTCAAGCCCTGCTAATGCAGCAGGAGAATCATCCAGCACACTCACCACATCAATATGAACATTCTCCACAATCGCAGTCTCAGAAATGTTCGGAGAAACTACACCAGGCGCACCAACCATGAAACCCACACTAAACAAAACAACCGCCAACAAAAAATTCATCACTACACCCGCAACCACCACAGCCGCGCGAGTCCATGGACCCTTATGAGCATAACTATCCTCGTCAGCTACATCAGAACCATCCTCACCCTTCAATTTCACAAAACCTCCAAGCGGTAACCAATTTAACGTAAACGTAGTAACCTTTGTCTTCCATGCGCGAATTCGCGGAGGAAACCCAAACCCAAACTCCTCAACAGTAATCCCCGCCTTACGCGCAACGAAAAAATGCCCCCACTCATGCACGAGCACAAGGACGGCAAGCACTAAAATAAATATCACAACGGCTTCCAACATAGTGGCATTATCTTAACGAATATCCACATTCGAAGCAACCTCCAACACTGTTCTTGTCCCCAACTTAATACGATCATTCGGACTTATCGTCATAATATCAGTCCAATGATATCCCTTGATCAAAAACGCAGCAGCATTAGGAATCCATCGCTTCGCACCACTCACCACCTCATACACACGCGGATCGCCCGGATATTTAACCACAAAAGCATTTGATCTCGATTTCTGAGCCAACGACAAATCATCCCACCATCGCGCCAAACGATTTCCGTCTTCATGACGATGCGTCCATGATTTCTCATTAAGCGTCACCACAATCCTTCCTTCACCATCAAGCACCGTCTGAAAAGCCAAACAGTTTCCCGCTTCCCACAAATACCCCGTCTTACTCGCAAGTACCGGAATATACAACTTCTGTCGTAGCAATCGATTCGTATGTCTAAACTGATGATGATACCGACGATCAACGGTTACCAACTCATCAAACGCGTACGATTTCAAACTTGCTGTATGTTTAATTTTTGGATACTCCATCGCAGCCTTAAACATCTTCCCAACCGAAACCGCAGAACCCACATTCCCTTCAGAAAGCCCTGACACATCCTCAAAATGCATATCATGCAAACCAAGTTCAACAACCTTATCATTCATTGCACCAATAAAATCTTCCTCGGAAATTTCGAGCGAATCAACAATCATCCGTGCTGGCACATTCATCGAACCAACCAACATCGATGCCCACAGATCTCGATTCTCAATAATATCGCCATTCCGAAAATTCATGTAATTACGATACGCGTAATGCTTATTCGAATTGTATGTTGTGTTATCACCAAAATCAAAACCATGATCAATCGCAACCATCGCCGTCATTAACTTTGTAAGCGAAGCGATTGGGCGAGCTTCATATGCATTCTTCCCTAACAATACACCGCCATCCTCTGCATCTAAAATCACATACGATTCAGTCTGTGTATAAAACTCGGGACCAATAAAAACATCATCAGCATACGCCGTACCTGCAGAACCAAAAAACACCACACAAGAAAAAATCACAACCAAAAATTGCCGAATCATAAAAATATTCCTAAACGTCATCCTGGAAGAAGAACTTGTTCGACTGATAGGACCCAGATGTAAACTGGATTCTATCGCCTGCAGCTCCAGAATGACAATGTTCGTAGATTTAAAGGTGTAGTGTGAATTGGCTACATTGTAACACATATATTAAAAACCCGTCCATTTCGGACGGATGTAAACTAGACGCTCACAACATGATGATGACGAACAAGCACGTCAAACACTTGTGACCTATCAAAGACCTGCATGTGCAGCGGCGTTTTACTGAACAAATCACACACAGCCAACATCTTGTCGGCGTCACGATGAGTCAGTCCAGAAACCTCACTTCGAAATCCCTGCGCATATCCACCGCGCTGGAAAAAGGCATGACTCAGCGCCTGGCTCATATCCACAACCGTTTCTGCATATGGATGTCCACCATCTGGATTTCGTCCATAGAATTCCTTATTCAGAATCCTTCTAGTAAACGCAACATATCGCACCAATACTTGGCCAACATCGTCACGAACATTATGAGATAGATCAATCAGATCAGCGCCAATCAAAGAAGATAGATCTTGTTGAAGACTCACTTCAGCAAGAGCACTCATCTGAGCAATAGTAAATGAACGATCAACACAAATAGGATACGTATCATGAGGATTCCAACCTGACGGAATGAACACCTCGGTCGGCCACAACTTACGATATGCTCTCTCACTCATACCAGCAACCGAATGAAACCCCCTGTCGATCATACGATCAATCTGCCACGAAATGTCTCGAATTTGCATCTGAACCATTTCCCAGATATGCGGTTTATTAAGACCGCCAGAAAAAAGAACTGTCATCAGCTCTCGAGAGATAAACTGCGAATCACTCGGATCGAGATTCCGACGTCGAATAAGTTCCACCAGTTGCTTATCGGTAATTCTATTTCCGCTCATTGAAAGAACTCCATGCAGTGCATGCGACATACCTGAGGCCATGGAACATCCAGGACACACAGACCAACCGCACCGCTGCAACTTAAGATGAGCACACACTAACGCATTCTCAGCATATTGTCAATACAAAAACACACTGCTTGCACAGCGTGTTTGTAACTATCAACTATCTAGGTCGAAATCGTTTCCACAGTTTCTTACCAACCCAGTACACCAACCATGCACCAAGCGTATACAAGATCATCACCGGAATATAAATTATAAGCCACGTCACGCCTGCAAATACAATCTGTAACGCCTCAATCATACTTCGAACTGCATTCTTTACCACAGCCCACGGCTTCCATGCATTCCCATCATCAACAACAGGCAACAAGTCTGGATCAGTCGAAAGATTCACTGTAATTGTCGACAAGTCCGCAGACTCTCGCAAATACTTCATTTGCCCTTCGGTTCGTTCAATACGTGACCGCACGTTAGTAAGCTCACGCTGCACTGCTAAAATATCCTCGATCTTAAATGCGCGTTTCATGATCTCCAAAAACTGCGTCTCTGTTGCACGCAAATTAGATAATTGCGCTTCTAAATCAACAAACTCCTCAGTCACATCTCGCCCCGTAACAGACTCACTCTTCATCTCACCCATACTCTTCACCTGCAAAATTCCCACATCAAACAACGCAGACGGAATACGAACAACCACAGAACCAGTCGGCGCTAAACCAAATTCAGAAACATTACTACTCACCACAAACCCACCATTCGCCTGTGCAAAACGTGAAACCTCACCAATCGTATCCACTACATCCTCAACAACTACAGAAAGATGTCCTGTTTTAATAATCAAACGATCATCCTGCGCAACATCAGCACTTCCCGGAGAAGGCGCTGCCGCAGGTTGTGCAGATTTAGATGATGACAAAGAGAACACCGTACCGCGAGATTCCGCAGCAACATCAGCAACCTCCTCATATCCAAAACCATCATATCCCTCATCTGTATATACAACCTTACTTCCAAAGAAATTCTGCACGAGCACAATAACAGCCAGCAAAACAATAACACTCCCTAATCCCCATATAATATGTTTCTTCATACGCATATATATTAATTAAGCAGCTTCCTCGACTTGTGCCGATAAATTCAAAATATCTTTAATAGCCCCTTTCCGACCTGTAAAACTATCTCCTGTCGAAGCAGAACGCGCCATTGCTGCAATCAACGCTTTCAAACGTAGTATCTCAACATCCTTTTCATCCAACTGCTCATTAGATTCCACACGCGCTGCCTCCGATCTTTGTAACGCAACACCAGACTCATCAACCCTCAACTGAAGCTCATCTGATCTATCTTGTTCATCCAAAAACGCCCCTTTCAACTCACCATTTTCAGACTCCACACGCTGAACTTGTTCTCTCATATCATCAAATTCCGCAGAACGAGCAGCATCAACCTCCTCAAGCGCACGCACGCGACGCTCGCTATCCTCATAAGAGGCTTTCATATCCGCATACGTCAACACAGACTCACCACCAGCATCCCCCAATTCCTCTAGTCGCGCACGAACTCGCGCAACATCTTCTTTTCTATGTTCAACACGATACGGCAATTTATCCCCACTTATCCGAATCCTATTCCCAAAACCCAGAGACTCATCATTCGTCGATAACGTAGCCAAGCCTGCTTCTAAACCAACATCATCCAACTGCCCTGCAATTGTAAGCATCTGATCTGCAAATAAATCTGGATCGTTATCGTACGCAGCATCGTAATGACTCTGACGAAATCCATGCTGACCATGATACATAACCTTAATCGAAGGATAATGCCCATCTTTTACCAAATCCTCAGCAAATTCATCTGGAGGGGTCGATAGAAATTTTCCATACAACACAAGAATATCAGAGTGATTCGTCCTTGGAGCAAACATCTCCATATGCTCACCCTGACTATACCGCTTCAAAAACTCTGCACGAAGTAATTCTTGAAACGTCCGCTGCAAAATCTCTGGACCAAAACCTCGAAACACATCTCCAACAAACGCATCATTAAAAGAAAATTCCGTAGCAGCCCCTCCATGCGAATTCTTGCTCAACGGGAATCTCTCGTCCTGAATACCAAAATAATTATGAATCATCTCTAAGTACGTAGCTTGCTCATCAGCATCCAACTCAGCAACAACTCCCTCAAGCCGACTCATCAACGTATGAGTCAAAAAAGGTTCCAGCCTTTCATCAGCCGACTCAGCAACATCAACAAATTTTTTACCAAGCACGTCACGAACTTCAACACGCAAACCATCATACTGTTCAACAGCATGTAAAACAGGTACCTCCCGATCAGGCACAGGAGTAGGCATTGTTTCCCTCAAAGACATAATGTTTCGATAATTACGAACAGTATATCACACTAGCCCGCAATAATCTTTACAACTTCTTCTTTTTTCTCCTCCATCATCTCCTTGTTTTGAGCTTCCAAATTCAAACGCAACACAGGCTCTGTGTTTGACGGTCGAACATTAAACCACCAATCCCCAAAATCGAAACGTACCCCGTCCATATCTGTAAAGTGTCTCGCCTCTTCTTTATACAGCCCAACCAACTTGTCTATTACAGCTTGCTTGTCTTTCACATCAAAATTTATTTCACCCGAATGTGCATAAGGACGAACGTCCTCAACAATTTCAGACAACGGACGACCATCACGAGATATCATTCGC
>Ga0114932_10000652_pt1 | contig 41214 bp, 37 predicted proteins | sample 2SBtaG_2_FD_87286 | JGI IMG/M metagenome (GOLD analysis project Ga0114932, IMG submission 87286) | Deep subsurface microbial communities from Kolumbo volcano to uncover new lineages of life (NeLLi) - 2SBTROV12_ACTIVE470 metaG | ecosystem: Environmental > Aquatic > Marine > Volcanic ...
AGGACGATGTGAGGGCGAGTTTTCATAGGAAAATCAATGTGCCTCTTGCTTGAAACTTATACACATGTTCGCACAGATAAAGCGCTTAGTAAATCACAATAAGCAACTCACCCTTACCGCGGTTGTTTCCGCAGTGATGTTTGCGTTGTACATTATATTGCCGATTGCAACACCGGCGACGTATCTTTCTCCTGATGAAACAGCAAATGCATATTTCGCTACGACGTTCGCAGAGGAAGGGCGGCTGTGGTACATCGAGCCGCTGAACTTGGATGCATATGATAGGTTGCATCCACGATCGATGGAATCAATTGGTGGGCTTGTGCATCCAAGTGGGTTTTGGGGGATGAGTATGCTGTATGGTTTGATCGGATCAACGGCGGGCGTGTCCATGATGCATCTACTGACTGCACTCTTGGCGATCATCGCAAGTATTGTATTCAGAAAAACGATCACAAAATTATTTGATCAAAAAATCGCCTGGATGTCGTGGGGGATTTTATTGGTGCATCCGGCGTGGTGGTATTACGCATCGCGTGGATGGCATCACAATATTTTGTTCACATCACTTCTTATACTCGGCGCGTATGTGTTGGTGGTGAAACCGTTTACTCATAACGTAAGTCACAGTCCACGTATTGGTATGACGATGGACACGATATTCGCCTGTGTGATGACGGGGTTGGCGGTATTTGTGCGACCTGTTGCTTTGGTGTGGTTGCTGCCGACGCTGGCACTGGTGTGGTACATGGCCGGGAAGCGAACGCAGGTGATGATACAGTCTGTTGCAATTACGGCCGCGGTTGTTGTTGGTGTGGTATTGATGGTGAATACACAAGTGTTTGGGTCGTTAGCTGATGTGCAATCTGTCTCTGCAATTCAAGGTGAGAGTCATTCTATTGTGACGCAACTATTTCCTGATGGGTACAACCTTAAAACGGTCGCGCGATCTATATTCTATTATTATGGTGTGAAATTGTGGTGGTTGGTGATCCCGTTGCTGATTACGTTGTGGACACCGCTTTCACAGAAAAATCTCTCAATACAATCGCTCTTTAATAAAAAACAAGAATCCTTTGGGGAAAGGCGAGAAGTATCGCCATTTACGTTCGGAAAGCGGGGAGCACCCAAAAAAGAGACATCAGTGCAGAACATCAATTACGTGATTATATATGGTGTTGTTACGGGGATCTTACTGTTGTGGTATGGAAGTTGGCGCATCGCAGACAATCCAGACATAAGCAACATCACGCTGGCGAATTCGTATATGCGATATTGGCTTCCGTCTTATGTATTAAGTGTGCCGCTTATCGCGATGGGGCTACGTACAATTATTAAGAAAGTAAAACACACGCATGCATCGCTCATTATCGCTGTACTGTTCGTAGGGTTATCGTCGTATGCTGTGTTCTCTGGACGAGATGGCATGATCAATCAAATCGCACAGCTCAAGACAAATGAAACTATTTCTCAGGATGTATCTGCGCTTATTCCAGAAAAAAGCATCATCATTACAAATCGACATGACAAACTATTTTTCCCAGACCATAAAGTTCTGTTTCCGATCGATCATCCCGGAACATTCGAAACCATTCGTGCGCTCAAGGATTCGCAGCAGATGTATGTGTACGGTTTGCGATTTTCAGATGAACAACAAGAAACATACAATGGCGTACTGAGACAGATCGGTACGAAGATGGAGCCGATTCATGAGTTTGGAGATGAACAGCTGTACAAAGTAGTGAGTATAAAGTAGTGAGTATGCTGCGAAGCATCTAAGCATGTCATCCTCGCGCATGCGGGGATCCAGTCTTGTCTGTACCAACGCTGGATCCCCGCATGCGCGAGGATGACAGCTAGGGGTACTGGGCTGCTTACTCACACCTCATACCAAATACTAGATACCAAAAAGCATGTCTCACAAAACCACAAGAAAAATTTCGATAGCTACTGCTACATCAGTTCTGATGTGGTTATTTTGGGTGAACTTCATTCCACTTGGAACATTGGCTATTCAATATGACATCGGAGAAAAATCTTCATACGTCACAGACTTCAGACCGGGTGAAAGAATGATTCCATTTCAAACAGAGGATGGTGAAACATTCCATACGCTCATCGATAGTCCGGTATTTTTTCATGTCCGCACACCTCGACCGTTCCAAACAGCTACGGTCGATATTACGTATCGAGCAGAAAAAGCCATAACGGTTTCATTTGGAGATCAGACTGGCCCTGAGTTATTTGAGTTCGTGTATGAGCAGCTTGCGATCATCCCAGATGGGCAATGGCATACTACACAAATAACGGTCGACCTCGGACAACTCTTTTATCATACAGACACAAAACGCTATCAATTCTCATTTATCACAGATGGTAAGATAGATATTGCTGGGTTTTCTGCGGTTTTTGAGAAACCACCCATTACATCAGAACGAATTCTTGCGTATTTAGCCGGCAATCGATAATATGAAGCTTCATCTAAAAGAGATTGTAATTGTATCCACAGCCCTCTCGATTGTCCTGTTTCTTATTGAAAAACAGTCGCCCGGGTTTGTGTTGTTGCACATGCGGATTGCGCATGTCGCACTCATCGCACTTCTAGCGCTTATTGCATATCTACTCGTATATGAATGATTGTCTATTTTGCAACATAATAAAAAGAGAGATTCCTTCAGATATTGTTTTTGAGGATGAACACACGCTCGCATTTTTGGATATCAATCCAAATAATCTTGGGCACACGCTCGTTATTCCAAAAGATCATCATGAGAATTTAGGATCAACACCGCTGGCTACCCTTACGAACGTCATGGAGACATCTCAGAAAGTAGGGAAGGCGATAATGAAAGGAATGGAAGTCGAGGGTTTCAATGTCATCCAAAATAATGGTTCAGTTGCTGGGCAAGCTATATTCCACATCCACTTTCATATTATTCCAAGAGTGTCCGATGATGGACTGAGACACTGGCCACATAAAAAATACGAATCACCGGAGGAGGCTGCAGCAGTTGCTAAAAAAATAACAGACGCGATTTCTTAACACACCACATATGACACTATTCGTAACCGGGGGAGCAGGATTCATCGGATCAAACTTCTGCCAATTAATTCGACGCATCTCACCAGAAACAAAACTGGTTATTTTTGATGCGCTGACATATGCAGGAAACCTCCAGAACCTCGAGGGTGTGATAGGAAATCCAGGGGTATCGTTTGTGCATGGATCAATCACAAACAAACCACTTATCGAGCGATTGATGAAAGAATATCAGCCAGATGCGATCATTAACTTCGCTGCGGAAACACACGTTGATCGATCAGTTCATGATAATGCGGAGGTTTTCGTGGATACGAATATTAAAGGTGTGCAGGTGTTGCTTGAAGCGACAAAGAACTTTGGTGTGAAGAAAATGATTCAAGTTTCAACAGATGAGGTGTATGGAACACTCTCACTCGAATCGCGAGAACGATTCAACGAAGAGTCTCATCTTCGACCGAACTCTCCATACTCATCAAGTAAAGCTTCTGCGGGCCTGATTTGTCGTTCATATTTCGAATCATTCCAAACACCAGTTATTGTGACACGGTGTGTAAATAACTACGGCCCACGTGAATTCCCAGAGAAAGTTATTCCATACTGGATTCAGTTGTTGATGCAGGGAAAGAAAATTCCTTTGTACGGAGATGGAGCAAATGTACGCGACTGGATTCACGTAGATGATCACTGTCGCGCAATTTGGGCATTAATCGAAAACGGTGTGCCAGGGGAAGTATATAATGTTGGAATTGGAAATGAGTGGAACAATCGCGATCTTGCAAACATGATCGTGCGTGAAATGGGATTAGATGAAAGTAGTATTCGTTATGTGAAGGATCGTCCGGGGCATGATCGTCGTTATGCGGTGGATGCATCAAAACTTTTCAAACACGTTTCATATCAGCCATCATACCCTCGAAATAAGTTCGTTGAGGGGATGCGTGAAACAATTACGTGGTATAAAGAAAATACAGAATGGCTTGAGGGATTACGAGAGCGCTTCGGTGAATTCAATCCGCACATTGAAGATGAAGCTAAAGCAAAAGTACTCGTACTCGGAACAGGGTTCTTGGGCTCACAGTACATCGACTATTTCAATAATAATGGATACGACGCAGAGGGTGCGAACAGTTCTCGCGTTGATGTGACGAGTATCGAAAGCATTCAACGTCTCATTGCAGAAACTGAACCAGACATTGTGGTAAATGCTGTTGCGAAAACAGATATTGATTGGTGTGAGAAAAACAAACCAGAAACAATCGCGGTGAACACAATGGGAGCGGATAACGTCGCTGCGGTGTGTCAGGAGAAAAACTTATACCTCGTACATGTTTCAAGTGGATGCATTCAAGAAAGTCCGACGAAGGAAACCGTACACACAGAAGAAGATCCAATTTCAGCGGTATGCTTCTACGCGTGGACAAAAGCATTTGCAGATCAGTTACTGATGCATCGAGCGCGTAAGGGGTTGAAGGTTCTTATTCTTCGTCCGCGACAATTACTTTCAGGCGTACTATCACCACGAAACGCGCTCGCAAAAATGTTGTCGTATACAAAATTCATCGATAAAGATAATTCATGCACCGTTGTTGATGATTTACTGAAAACAACAGTGCAGCTCATAGAAAAAGAAGCGACAGGAATCATCAACATTGTTAATCCAGGAGTGACATCTCCGTACCGTATTGCACAACTACTTAAGCGCATCATCAGACCAGATATGCAGCTGCAAATCATTTCAAAACAAGAGTTAAATGAAATGACATTCGCTGAGCGCATCGATTCCGTCCTGTCAGGAGAAAAACTCCGCACGTATGGCATAGAGCTCGAATCTATCGACAAACGACTCCCAGAAATCATTCAAGATTTAAAACAACAACTCACCACACAAGAAGGCGCGCAGGTGATGGGGAAGGTAGCACAAGATACCAGGGAAAAACTCGCGATCAAAAGAGAGTTGCAACCACAACTCTAGAATAATAAATAAAAATCGGCATAACGCCGATTTTTAGTATACAAAACGCATTGTTGATGTATGTTATCCAGCTAAGTCTATAGTACCTTTGACATGACTGCATCATCTTGCTAGCATGTCTTATGTCGTTCATTCATACAAAGGGGAGGGGATAGTGCCTATATCACCACGGACACGTGTGTATATTGCTATTGGACAGTGCTATCGGGTTGAGTGTCAGATTCTACGGGTTGATGATCCGCATGCACACACATATGAAGTGCGTCCTACGTCGTCACAATTCAAATTTCCGGGGATTAAAGACGGGAAAAAGGAGGTCAAGAAAAAAAGCGCGATTGTGCGACTTCATCCTGCATCAGAAGTACAAAAAAAGGATGATATTGGCATGCATGGTCAATGGTGTTATGTTTCAAAACAGAAATCCAAAAAGAAGAAGAATAAAGATGGAGAGATAGCTCATGTGTAAAGCACCGGAAGTTGGAGATATGATTTGCAAGTGTGTTGGGTCTATTACGCCCGTCCTATTGCGGGTAGAAACACAGGAAGATAACTACGGAGTATTCAGCGTCGTTGTCATACCAGATCCAAAAAAGTCCGCGACGACTCCAAAACCTATGCGCACATATTTACGCAGGCAGGAGAACGTCGAAAGTATGTCTCTCATTAGGGCTTCCAATCAGTGGTGCTATGCGCCAGACGTCCCCACGGCAAATGTTGAATTTGCAAGAGTCATTGAGTCACTGAGAGTATAGTGTATACGCATCCGACAGGGTGCTTTTTTGTATAAAAAACCGAGACATGTTGTCTCGGCGGTGAAGCTTACACAGGCAGCTTCATGAGGTGGAGATGGCCTTCGTAGAGGCCGTAGTAGCAGAGATCATCACCACGATGGAATGTGTGAGTGATCCGCTTGAACCCGGGGCCTTCTTGTCCATCAACAAACCAACACAGCTTCGAGTGTCGTGTTGTGGTGCCGATGTAGCAGAACACACCTCCCTTTGAAATAAAGAAACCACCGAAATGCGATTCCTTCAGGGCTTCGGGAAAATGATGTGCATTGCGTATATCGTAAGTAGAGTCCAGAGCAGAAGCCTTGCCCGTATAGACGATAACTGCCGATCCGCTGTCATCGATAACAATGTCGTGTATGCAAGGGAAGCAATCAAGCTTGTCGCCGGATTCAGTCGCTGCTGTGTCTGAGGTGCCTGCTTTTCCCTGCATGCCTTTGGTGAACAAGAGGTTGCCATCGAGATCGACCACAGGACAGGCGAACACCTCCGACACTTGCGAGAGGTGCCCTTCAGCGGATTCCAGCATGCCTCGCTCGTAGGACGACTTGATGCGGATCATTCGTTCAATGGGGGGGAGGTGTCCGCAAGGTTTACGAGAAGTGATGTAGACCAGCGAGCCATAGCGCATGACTCGGGCGAATTTGATATTTTCATGATCTAGAATCGTGTCCTCACCAACGAAGAGCATGCTTGTGGCTTTGCGTGCTATCGAGTTCAACCTCGTGAACGAGGACGACAGGTCGTTTATCAGAGGTGAATCCACAGAGCTTCGCGTAGCATTTGTCGTACCCAACATGACACAACTTCCAGCTTTTCCATATGGAAGGGTCGTCCATCATGCGCCCTTGTCGGACGATGAGGTGTTGCGTCTCAGGACCTGTCTGCTCCTCACGAATGATAACGACATCACCACCACGAGAGCTGAGAGTCAAAATATCCCCAGCAAGCGCCACTGATGCGAGCGAATCCTCGGGCATGATCGGGCCGGCCGGGTTTTTCTGAAGTGCGAGGAGTTGTTTGCTGGTAATAGGAGTATTCGCTGCCATCATCTGTTGAATGAATCGAATCAGCTGTGTGCCGTCGATTTTCATTAGCGGGCTACATCCCCGAAAAACTTCTTTGGCTTAGCTTCCACTAAACCGCAGAAATTATTTCTGAAACGTATCACCACATCTGAAAGTTCATGATCAACACGCTCATCCGCGAGAGACCCGATATTGATAAAGAGCTTCAGTACGCATGAAAGTGCACGTGGCAAAATACGACAATGAAATTAAGGTTTTGTCAATACCAAACCCGATATAAACAAGGATACGTAAGATGACAATTGATTGACTAAAATGGCTCAAATGATAAGATTTCGGTGATATGAAAGACCTCTCGATTGTTATCGTTTCGTGGAATGTGAAGGATATATTGCGTGACTGTCTCACATCCATTCAAAAGGCTGGAGTAAACCTCGATTATGAGGTTTTTGTTGTGGATAATAATTCTCAGGATGGATCGGCAGATATGGTACTCTCAGAATTTCCGGTCATGCATCTCATGCAAAACACACACAATGCAGGATGTTCGCGTGCGGTAAACAGAGCGATAAAAAAAGCATCCGGAAAACTCATCCTCTGGTTAAATCCTGACATGCGTCTCAAAGAAGACACGCTAAAGAATCTTTTGGATGTTGCTGATAAAAATCCACAAGCAGGCGTGATTGGTGCACGCCTGGAAAATGAAGAAGGGGAGATTGTTCCGCATGTCAGAGCATTCCCGACAGCACGGAACCAATTCCCCGTCGTATCAAAGCTTTCAAAAATATTTCCTTCAACACTCGACGCGTATCTTTGTCGAGATTTCGATTACACGAAACCAGCTCATGTAGATTCAATCCGAGGGTCTTTTTTCGCCATGCCACGAGCCGTCATAGAAAAAATTGGCGCACTTGACGAGCGATTCTTTCTGTGGTTCGAAGAAGTGGATTTCTGTAAGCGAGCTATAAATGCAGGATACAAAGTTCTCTATCATCCTCGCATTGTTGCGGTTGATCTTGTCGGTCAATCATTCGCGCAGGTGGGCACTACCAAAAAACAAATAATGTTTCTTTCAAGCATGCGAAAGTATTTCTCTAAGCACGGTCTATGGTAGGAATACACATCGTCACATACAACGGGTTAACATATCTCCCAGAACTTTTTGCATCCCTCGCATCTCAAACATACAAAGATGTTCGTATTCAGATTCGTGACAACGGAAGTACAGATGGGACGCAAGAGTGGCTCCGACAATACACGCATTCCTTTTTCCCGAATGCATACTTAGAATTACTCGATCATAACTCTGGGTTTGTTGGTGCACACAACGATCTGTTTGATAAAATAACGACACAGAAATATGTGTTGTTGATTAATCAGGATACGGTTCTCAAGCCAGATTATGTTGGGAAGCTTATGGCTCATATGGAAACATACCCTTCTGTTGCATCATGCGCAGGACTCATTCTTCGATTCGATGGGAAGAAATCCAGCGCCGCAACGATCGATTCGGCCGGTATCACGCTCAAGCGAAACAGAAAAGCTGTCGACATTAAGGCGGGGGAAACAATTACGCATGAACATCTTGCGGACTATCCAGTATACGAGCATGTGTTTGGTGTGTCCGGAACACTTCCGATGTATCGAGTAGACGCTATCAAGAAAACTGGTACACTATTCGACGAGGATTTCATTATGTATAAGGAAGATGTGGATGTAGCCCATCGATTGAAAAAGTTGGGATACGCATCATCAACGGTGTATGGAGCGATTGCATATCACGATAGAACGGTGGCTCAAAACGTTAAAAGATCGCATCGTACATACACAGCTCGATACAGTGCATACCGAAATCACATGTGGATGTTGTTTAAGCACGAAACTAAAAAAACATTTATTCCAGACGCAGCGCACATCATCAGCTACGAAACAGGAAAATTCTTTTATCTATTATTCCGAGAGCCTCACGTCTTGATGGCCTGGCCAGAGATTTTGGTGAAAGCACGGAAAATGAGACATAAAGCAAAAAGATTGTCATCCTGAGCGGCGCGCAGCAGAGTCGAAGGATCTCGTCGGAATATTAACGGGATCCTTCGACTAAAACGCTCAGGATGACATTAAAAGAAACTACACTCTACGCTCTAATTCCTACACACTAATCATATGCACGACATCGCCGTTATACTTGTAAACTTTAAGATGGCTAACTTTGTGAAGGCCTCTCTTTCAGGACTCAAAACGCAGTGCGAGAACTCAAATTTAAATATTCGCATCGTTGTGGTTGATAATAATTCAGATGACAATGTACGAGATATTATTGGAGAAAGTGGGTGCACAAATCTTACGTCTGTTTTTCTCTCTGAAAATCTTGGATATGGTGGAGGAGTGAATAGGGGAATACAGGCAGTTGAAGCGAAATACTATTTTGTTGTAAATCCGGACTTGGTATTTTTTGAAGATAGAACGCTCGATCGACTTCATTCGTTCATGGAAGAAAACAAAAAAGTTGGTATGGCTGCGCCAAAACTTTTAAACACCGATGGATCTCTGCAGTTGTCATGCTGGCGTTTCCCATCGCGCATGGTGCCAATGTATCGGCGAACTGCACTCGGAAATACTAAACGCGGCCGAAAAGCAATTCGTAATTTCTTGATGGAAGAATGGGATCACAAGCAAACACAGCCAGTAGAGTGTATAATGGGTTCAGCTATGTTTGTTCGTGCTGAATCGCTCAAAAAAGTTGGGTTAATGAGCGAAGAGTATTTCATGTACTTTGAAGATATGGATTGGTGTCGAAGATTCTGGAATCACCATCAGCCAATTTACTACGTACATGACGTGCGCATTCGTCATCATTGGCAACGCGACAGTGCAAAAGTAAAAGGCATTAAAGCGGTCGCACTAAATTCACTGACACGTACGCATGTGAAGAGCTGGATGAAGTACATGTGGAAGTGGCGGGCGATCAAGGATTAATTCAAGAGCGCATTAATTTCAAAAATGGACACATACACACACAAAATCGGCATCGTACTCATTAATTACAAACACTACTGTGATCGTTTTTTGGCACCTGCACGTGAAACGCTTGAAAAACTCAATTATCCTCGAGACAAGTATACTGTCTACATTATCGATAATGCATCGACAGTAGAAAGTTTCAATCGATTGAAAGAAATGTATCCAGAGGCTGTGGTGATAGCTTCGCAGGGGAATGGATGGGGACATGCAAATAATATTGGTATGAAGATGGCGTGGCAGGATGGATGTGACGCAGCAGCACTTGTAAATATGGATACAGAGTTCGATCGTGAGTGGCTGAGGGAGCTGGTGGACGCAGCGTATTCAGATGATACGATCGGTATCGCACAGGCGAAGATTTTGTTGTGGCAACAAGATAAGACAGATGCGAAGATTAATTCGGTTGGGAATCTGTTTCATTATTTGGGGTTTAGTTTCTGTGATGGATATAAAGATGAGGATATTACAACACGAGAATACGAGAGCGAGGCTACTAGAAAAGTTCCCCTCCCTCTCAGGGAGGGGGCAGGGGAGGGTAGCAGTAACCCCACCCAGCCTCCCCTTGAAAAGGGGAGGAGTACTGCGTGGATAAAAGACATCTACTCTGCATCTGGTGCATCACTACTCATCAAACGAAACGTTGCGGAATACGTCGGTGGATGCGACGAAGAATATTTCATGTATCACGATGATCTTGAGCTTTCACTCAAAGCAAAGATAGCTGGATACAGAATTGTACTCGCACAAAAATCCATCATGTATCACAAGTACGAATTTGGTAGATCAGTACGACAGATCTATTACATGGAACGAAATCGATTTTTAACTATCCTTACATTCTTCAAATGGCGTACTATATTCCTGATCACTCCTGCGCTCATGTTCATGGATTTCGGGATGTGGTTTTATGCACTTGCGGGAAATTGGTTCGGGACAAAAATTCGTACGGAAATGTATTTTCTCAAACCATCGACGTGGAAACACATCATGAAACAGCGAAAAAAGATTACATCAATAAGAACGATTTCAGACAAGCAACTTTTAAAAGGCGTTGTAGGGAAGGTGGAGTTTCAGGAAATTGAAAATCCGGCGCTAAAATACATTGCAAACCCTATTTTGAATGTTTACTGGAGAATTGCACGAAAACTGATTGTTTGGTAAAAATCCAGCACACGTCATACTCTGAACTGATCGGGGCATCTACTTTCGAAGTAGACTCCGGATCAAGTCCGGAATGACACGTGTAAGAAACTACACCCTACACCCTAAAATATGAAAGCACTCATCACCGCCGGCGGGCACGCAACACGCCTCCGCCCCATCACATGGAACCGAAACAAACACCTCATCCCTTTGGCAAATAAATCCATGCTTGCTTATGCTATTGATAAAATTGTAGCGGCTGGCGTAACTGATATAGCTATCAACGTAAATCCAGGCGAGACTGAGATTCGTGAGGCGTGCGGAGATGGATCGCAGTTCGGATGCCAACTTACATACATTGAACAAAAGGGTGGTGCGAAAGGATTGGCTCATATTGTGAAGAATGCAAAGGATCATGGTTTTCTAGATGGTACGCCATTCCTCATGTATCTTGGTGATAATATTTTGCTCGCAGATCTATCCGCAATGGTGCAACGTTTCAAAAATGACAACATGAATTGTTTGCTGGCATTATCAAAAGTTCCTGATCCGGAACGGTTCGGTGTGCCAGAAATTGTCGATGGAAGAATTATTCGCGTTGAGGAAAAACCAAGTGCACCGAAATCTGACTACGCGATCACAGGAATTTATCTCTACGATAAGCATGCACTCGATGCAGTTGAGAACATGACGCTTTCACATCGTGGTGAATACGAAATCACAGACATTCATCAATACTACATCGACAATAATTTAAACATTGGATACGAAGAAATCACGGGGTGGTGGAAGGACACAGGAAAGCCAAAGGACTTGCTCATTGGAAATCAGTTTATTTTAGACGAAATTAAAACAGGTGATGTCGGTGTACATGCTGAAGCAAACGTAGCACATAATGCGAACATTCAAGGGAAGGTTGCGATTGGAAAAGGAACGGTCATTGCTGATGGTGTGCTCATTCGTGGGCCTGTAACAATTGGCGACAACTGTGTTATTCATAACTCATACATCGGCCCCTACACTTCAATCGGAAATAATTGTGAAATTTATCAAACCGAAATTGAGCACTCTATCGTTTTCGACGATGTTACGATAAAATGTCCTAAACGGATTGCTGATTCCATTATCGGAAAGGGTGCAACGGTAGTTGCAGCTAATGATACTAAGCCATCGGGACACAAGTTAGTGATTGGGGATAATTCGCTTGTAGAGCTCTAAAGATTGGCATGAAAGCTCTGAGCAAGTTAGGAAAACGAATGCGATAGCATTCTTTTCCGTTACTATAAGTGCCGCAGCTCTGCACGGCAGAGCGGAGTATTAAAAATCGCCCGAAGCGGCGTAACATCCGAAGCGCAGCGGAGAAAGAACTCGGCAGTAGACCAACGGGATCCTTCGACTAAAACGCTCAGGATGACATTTCTAGAAATTATGTCAGATAAAAATATTGAATGCATTGGAAACTCAGAAGATTTTCCAGAGGGAAAAGGAAAGAAAGTGGTTGTTGGTTTCGAAGACTGTGCTGTCTTTCGAAAAGATGGAGAGCTGGGGTGCATCACTTCAAAGTGTGTACATAAGGACGGCCCGTTATGTGATGGTTGGATGAAGGGAGACAAGATTGTATGTCCATGGCACTACTGGGAATTCCATTTCAAAACAGGACAGGGTTTTGGAAAAGAATCACAAGGCTCATACAAAATATGGGAAGAAGATGGAAAAGTCTATGTTCAATTAGATAAAATGGAAACAGAGAGAAAAGAATATCCCGCGTTTTAAAATATACCTCACACGGTATATTTTTTTGCTGCGAGTCTTGACAGGAGTGTAAAAATGTAGTAGATTACAGCGTTCTTTAACACAGGTATACAAAGAGAGAAAACATGTCTGATCGCATGCGGACGAAGTATGTGAGGTGGGATGCAATTGTTAGGCAAACAACGATGACGTTAGAACAGGTTGCGTCAGAAGATGAGGAACAGCTTGTACGTGAAGCACGCACAGAGCTGCACCGGAGAACAGATCAAGAGCGGCTCGCTGAGTACGAAGTAGAGTTTGATCGTCAGATTGCGACGCTTGTAGAGAAGGGATTCATGACAGCAGGTCCGTCAGCTGAAGAAGATATGAGGTGTCAGCTTGAGCGACTACGTGAAGGCTTGCATCATATCCCGGAAGTAAAACCCGGACGAATTCCATTTGTCATTGCTATTCCGGCATGTCAGATTCCCATAAAGGCGCAAGTGAAGTGTGCAGGGCTGCGTAGTGCGTCTGATGTGCGATTCGCACGGCTGGATCAGAAGAGTGCGCATGATGATTGCTATTTGATGTTGGATATTGAGATGGGCTTGGCTACGCGAGGAAACAGCGGTGCATCTGCGCGGAGGCTGTTGAGCGAGCGAACGACTGCTGGGCGAATGGGCTTGGGGGCGACAGAGCTTGTTGCCTTACTCTTGCATGTATCACGTGTAAGTACTCGCCTGAACGTATTAGCAGTAAGTAGTGCATTTCAAAACAGTGGTAACTACCAGGGTGGGGGTGCAGAATACTGCCTCGGATGGGACCGCACACAGAAATGGCTCTGTGAATACGGCATGGTGAAAAAGCCCGAAAATACCGGAGCAGCGTCATACTTAAAAACATGGGTCCAGGGTTACGGCCTGTAGAGCACACCGAGGAAATATCCTCGGTTTTTTAATACAAATAAAAAACCACCCGAAGGTGGCGTAAGTCACTCTGTGTCTGAGAAGGTAATGGTGGGGCAGACTCCGTTCCACTTCGTACTGATGTAGGAGCGAGTGAGCTGGGCAAAGTCCCAGGTTCGGGAATCGTCAATAATTTCAATCAGAGCAAAAGCTGCAAACAAAACAGCTGCTAGTACTCCCATTGCTGCCAATATGGAGCCAAATGTCCCAAGTACTGTGCCTACTAGAAGTATCTCCGTTCCATGTCCAACCATGAACATCGTCGGAGGCACCCACATCATGAAGGCTGATGGGCGAACTTTATGCTTCCCGATTTGGAAACCTTCGAAAAGGATGAATACATCACCAGTTCGATTGAAGTATCCCACGCCCCATGCAACAGCAAAGAAGTTGACGAATTGAATGCATGATCTGAACAAAAAGCTGCCTAGTGTGTACAGCATCGGTCCGAGCATCGCCATCCAATAGTACGTACAAATATGAGCATGCTCAGGGATCGGCTTATCGCGTTTTCTGTACAGCGCTGCGTACCGTTTGTAGTGCCACGTGTTTCGACTATAAACTCTCTCGGTTTCCATACTAACTCCAAATAAAAGAACGAATCGATAGTACACTTATTTGGTAAGAATGTCAAGACTTAATCCTCCCGAAGCTCGAGTGAAAATAGTCCAGTTTCATCTCCGATAGCGCCAGAAATTGTAGCAGTGGTTCCTTTCGAGTCACTCTGAATATGATCGATCAGCACATCCCGCAAAAGCACAGTTGTTTGATGTTCTGTCTCTGTGGTGTTGAGTGCGAGTAGTTCGTTACCTCTCGCAATAAGAATGTATGGTGTTCCGATGAGTGGTTCAACTGCACGAACATCCCCGCTGTATCTCGCAACTGCAGTGATGTCTTGTGTACCAGGATTCCATCTCACAATTTCAAATGCATTATAAATGTAGGCAACGTGCTCACCAGATTCCTCAGTCCATACTACGCGATGTTGATCAAAATCTACGAGAGGTTCTAGTCCATTGCTTGTGTGGTGTGCAACGTTCCCATCATGAATAAAGAGTCCGGACTCTCCTGCATCCGCGTAGAAAGCTGTATTTCGGAATTCATCAACATATGTAACCTCTTCATCTGAAAAAGAAACTCGTGCTAACTGATCAACTCCTCCGACGCGGCGGGTAATCAGGGCGTAGTCGGGAGCTACAGAAATAAGAGATGTCGCATCAGACAGCACCAAAGGTGTTTTTAAATCCTGGGTCGATAATCGCACGAGTTGTCCGAGTACATCTACGGCAAACAGTTCATTGCCATGTGTTTTAGACCAGGCGACATTCTTATAGAATAGTGGTGTAATAGGCGACTCGTCCAAAGAGATGATGCGGAAAAGTCCGCGTGTTTGTAAAAGTATTTTTGAATAGTCTTGGTTGAAAGATAGCTCCCAATCAGAAAGCGAATCTGTTGTGTAGAGTGATGTCCATGTGTCCTGTTGTGCGTGGTACAGGAATAGCTGTTTACCTGTTGCATGTTTTATTTCCACGAGGAATTGATCTCGATCAGCATGTGGAGTTACAGACAGAACCGAACCTTCTCGAACTAACTCGGGTATTGATGTGAGCAAAAGAAAGATAGGGGAGATAACCATGCTTTCGCCAGAGCGTAAATCGCGACGGAACCATGCATCGTGATGGCCACCACTTGTTAATCGAATATCGTAGATGCCTGGCTGCACACCTTTCTGTTTTAGTGGTAGTCGCGTATCAACCAACTCATCATTTAAATACACATGTGTATCACGTGGTTCACCGTCAACAATGATAATTCCAACGCGCGAAACCTGGCCAGTCTTAGAATCAAAGCGATATCCAGACGCAAAAAAAATCAGCGCAGGAGCTGCGAGGAAAAAAAGTGTTAAAAATATTGGAAATACAAATTTTGGTAATTTCGCCATACTTTTTTAGTGTGACATGAGTTCTCGTTGGAATCACGTCATTGCTGTTGGCCCATGACGTTATCTGCTATACTATACGCCACCTAACGATAATGATTATATGCCATCAGTAAACATATTAGGAGGAGCAAAACTCCGTGGAGAAGTGCCTATTTTTGGTATGAAAAACGCGGTTTTGCCGTGTATTGCTGCTACGATCTTAACGCGTGAACCAGTAACGCTCAAGAATGTACCACGAATCACCGATGCTGCCAATATGCTCAAGATTATCGAGAGCTTGGGTGGAACGGTTGAATGGATCGAAGAACATACAGTCAAAATTCAGTGTGACAATCTCGACTTTAACTTGCTCGACAAAAAACAGGTAAAATCGATGCGCTCGAGTGTGTTATTGATGGGTCCACTCATGGCGCGTTTTAAACAAATCGAACTATCAGAACCAGGAGGATGCATTTTAGGAAACAGACCTCTTGATGATCACATAGCTGTCTTCAGAGGTTTCGGGGCAGAAGTAAAACGTATTGAAGGTGGACTGAAACTTTCTGCAACAGAGTTGAAGGGATCTACCTTCTTCGCGCGATTCTCAGTGACCGCAACAGAGAATGCATTGATGGCGGCATCACTTGCGAACGGCACAACAACAATCAAGCTCGCTGCACGCGAGCCGCATGTGTGTAACCTTATCGACATGCTTGTCGGGATGGGTGCTCGAATCTCTGGTCGGGGTACATCAACTATTACTATTGTCGGAATTGATGCGCTTAAGGGAAGTACGCATGCAATTATCCCAGATCAAATTGAAATCGGAACGTTTATAGCAGCAGCTGCAGCAACACGAGGAGATATTCACATGAGACCAATTGTCCCAGAGCATCTCGACGCTGTATTCGCGCTTATGGATAAAATGGGATTACCATATGAAATCAATGGTGACTCGCTGCATGTCATGCCAAATGGATCACTCAAGGCATTCAAGTTGCAAACTGGTCCATACCCAGCATTCCCTACGGACCTTCAAGCTCCTTTTGGAGTGGTGGCAATGCAGGCGGCTGGCACATCTCTGATTCAGGAAACAATGTTTGAAGGACGATTGGGTTACATTAATGAGCTGACAAAGATGGGTGGAAACGCAACGATCTGCGATCCACATCGTGTTCTCATCACTGGGCCAACTCCACTGTACGGGCGAGAAATCAGATCAATTGATTTGCGTGCTGGTGCAACACTCGTTATTGCTGCGTTGATAGCTGAAGGGGAATCGACTATTCATGATGCTCATATTTTAGATCGCGGATACTACAAATGGGATAAACGTCTTGCTGCGCTCGGAGCAGTGATTAAAAAGGAATTGCCACAGCCCATCGAACAGGCAGTAAAACAAATTCAAAAACATGCCCAAACATCTCCACAATAAACCAAAAAAACAACTGAAGCATGTGAACGAAGTATCTGCGGGCGGAGTTGTTTTCAAAAGAGTCAATGGACGAATCCTTATAGGATTCATTTTGGATCCATACAAAAAGTGGATTTTCGCAAAAGGACATCTTGAAGATATAGATAAAACAATTAAAGCAGCTGCAGTCCGCGAAACCAAAGAAGAAATGGGATTAAAATCATTGCGCGTGAAGGCGCCGCTTGGACAAATCAAATTTTCATTTACTCGAAAAAATTTACGCATTCATAAGGTTGTTCACTATTTCCTCATGGAGGTGCGACCATCAGAAAAAGGAACGCCACAAAAAGAGGAAAAGATTAAAGCTATTCGATGGGTAAGTATGCCGGCGTCAAGAAAACTGCTCGGATACGAGAACACGATGCTTATCCTGGATCGCGCACTCGATTGGCTCAAAAAAGATAAAATTCGAAGAGAAGAAAAAGAATCGGAACAAAAAAAGACACTAATTGAGGTTGCTAATCAATTCTGTTATACTACAGATCATGCCAAAAAAACGGACAACTAGAAAAAAGACACGCCCAATAAAGCGTTTTTTTGTTGGGTACGTTTTAGTATTCGTAGCTCTTGCGGCGTTTGCAGGAGGGGTTGTGGTTGAGCGGACTGTACTAGGCAAAGAATGTTGCCTTAACAATGTTCAAGCTGCAGCACCAGCGTTGATTACTCCCGCAGAAGGCCTACTGAATGATGATGTCGACACAAAACTGTATTGGGAGGTATGGTCAATTATTCAGGATCGATTTGTAGATAAGCCAGTGGATGACGACGATTTATTTTATGGATCACTGGAAGGGCTCGTGGGTGCACTCGATGATCCATACTCTACATTCCTCCGACCGAAAACAGCGGAGCGATTCACAAGTGACCTGTCTGGTAAATTCTTCGGGATTGGTGCTGAGATTGGTATACGCGATAAGCGTCTCGTTATTCTAGCTCCACTGCCAGACACACCAGCAGAGCGCGCTGGGGTTCAGGCGGGCGATCATATTGTTACGATCGATGGTGTTGAATCTTTGACGATGTCCGTTGAAGAGGCTGTTGATTTGATCAGAGGTAAAAAAGGAACAATTGTAACACTCGGAATTTTCAGAGAAGGATTTACTGAGGTTCAGGATACGCCAATCACACGAGGAGAAATCGTACTCAAAAGTGTTCAGTGGGAAATTGATGATGACATAGCTGTCATCAAGGTTGCACAATTCGGAGGTGACACAATGCAGTTATTCGGCGAAGCAGTTCGTGATGCACACGCAGCTGGTGCAAAAGCTGTTGTGCTTGATTTAAGAAATAATCCAGGAGGATTCCTCACAACCGCAGTACAAATGGCATCAGAATGGATTCCCGCAGGCCCGGTTGTGATAGAGCGATTCTCAGATGGTTCAATAGAAAACTACATGAGAGAAGGGAAGTTGCGCTTGGAAGGAATGCCAACGATCGTGCTTGTGAATGGTGGCTCTGCATCTGGATCAGAGATTGTCGCTGGAGCATTGCAAGATTACGAAGCAGCAACAATTATCGGAACAACAACATTCGGAAAAGGATCAGTACAGGATTTAGAACAACTTTCTGATGGATCCGCGGTAAAAATTACGATAGCTGAATGGTTCACGCCAAATAACAGGGGAATTAATGGAGAGGGAATTGAGCCGGATGTAGTTGTTGAGCAGGGGGAGGATCTGACGATTGATACTGTATTAGAAAGAGGAAAAGAACTCCTCAGAGAACAGTTATAAAAATCGCGAGAACATCGCGATTTTTTGATATTAAAAACTTGATGTGCAGTCAGGTCTGACAATCGGATACGTGGGTCTAAAAAATCTTGGCAAATAGAAAAGGACTCCGTAGAGTCCTCGTCAACGATGTTTACGTCAGTACGCCATCGCGGGCGCTTTTTTGCATACCCTCAGCTCTCTGGCAGTAAACTGCACGTGGGATTGGGTAATGCTACCTCTGGTGATCGGTATTTTGTTTTCTATGTCTGTTGTCGGTAGAATGCTTCGCCATAGGTTGACCGGTGCCGTGAATCAGGGAATCACAGTGCGTGGTCAGCGCAATTCATGTACTCCTTTTGTCCTTGCGTGGAACTTTTGGCAGGTATGGGTGACCTGCTCGGGTTTTTATTACGTCCAGCCAAACCCATGGCCAGGAGCGAGTCAAACTCACTTATAGACTCTGAGAGGATTATAACTGATCTGGTGCACGGCCCTCTCCAGCCACGCCTTTAAAACATATAGAGCGATCTGTTACAACGAACCACTCGGGGATCATTGTGATGATGTGCTTACTTTGCAAAATGACATCATCGGATTGCGCGACTAACGCAGCTCTAGTCATCTATCCTTTGGCTCATGCCTGCGACTCCTGCTCCGACGCAATCGAATGCGAGGGGAACTTCGTTCGCTCTATTTTTCGATCATAGTTGAAATGGAGAACACCGGATCCCCATTATGGCATTTGGAAGTTTCTCTGCCCGTCAAGGCTCCACTTCATAACTTACAAACAGCACCATCTGTCTCATTCTATAAGTGCTGCTCTCATGACCGGCGTCATGTTGTGTGGAACGAACGAGCGGCCACACGATCCGCTAGAAAGTATGCGGGGTCGAAGCCCCTCATGACTATCTCCTCTTTGAATAGCGAAGATCAAATTTTTTCCCGCGGCCCATTTTTCAGGGTGATGTGCGGGGGCCTAATCAACTTCTCTTGTGCGTCCCTGGCGAGCTAGTGAAAGACTCGGCGCGCTCAGGTACGATGATTTCATACTAGCACAAAAAAAGGATCTTGTCAACCCCTGAGTGTGCTCTCTGGGTAAATTTAGTCAAATATAAAGGGAATATGCAAGATGTGCTTGTATGTGGCTAAGAGATGGTAAAAAAGTGTATTGAAGCCGCCTCTATAATTTCAGACGTCCGAATGGGCGTCTGAACCAACTGATGGCCCTATGGTCATCAACCTTCCGTGTTCCATTTCCTTGCTCGTCTCGACACGTGTGTGTCGTTGTGAGCCGAAGGCGTACGGTTATCACCATAAAAGGGGGGTGTCCACGGATTCGTCTGTGGGCACCTCTAACCTAATCATTGTGTGGGTCGAAGTTTGATGGTTATCTAGGACTTAATATTCCATCTGACATCAACTTATCCACACTTCCATCTTAGATGGGCCGAAGTTGTAACGTTACCTTTACCATCCTAAAAGACTGTCTGCTAATAGCCGACTTTACTCGTTGCTACATAACTTGCCCGTCTTTTCTCTTGCCGGTATCTCTACGGAGCTCTGCCGGCTCTTTTTTTACATGGCTTTCTCGGAGAGATGATCGCAGGTAGCCGATGACTACGGTCGTCGGTTTTATATTTATCCACATTGACATGTGAACGATCGTTCACTACAATATAATCATAACAAAGTAACGAGCTGCGCCGGAGATGGTAGTGACTCTCGCGCAGCTCAACCTTCTATGTCAAAAGAAACATTTCAAAAAAGAATTGAACAACTCAGAATATTTTTAAAAGAACATGAGCGACTACCGAGTTACTCTGAAATGTGCGAACTGTTTGCGCTCAAGTCAAAGCAAGCAGTTGCACGCATCGTGGATAAAATGATCGAACATGGCCTGGTAGAAAAAGATGGCGCAGGGAGATTGATACCACGAGGGATCAAGGGTGGTCCGCGACTCATCGGAACTGTACAGGCTGGGTTTCCCTCAGCAGCTGAAGAAGAGCTCTGTGACATTATGAGTCTCGATGACTTCCTTATAACAAATCATGTTGCAAGTTTCTTACTCAAGGTCTCGGGAGACTCAATGATAGAGGCTGGAATTCAACCAGACGATCTCGTACTCCTCGAACGAGGTAAGCAGCCACGCGTAGGAGATATCATTGTTGCAGAAGTAGACCATGAATGGACCATGAAATACTTTGAAAAAGTCGGAGGAAAAACAGTACTCAAACCAGCTAACAAAAACTATCCAACCATCGTACCTAAAGAAGAACTCCAAGTAGCAGGTGTCGTCACTGCCGTCATTCGCAAATACCATTAGCATCCTGTCATCCTGAGCGACAGCGGAACGTAGTCGAAGGATCCCGCCGATCTGCGAGCCAGCTAACAACTCGTCATTCTGAAGCACAGTGAAACGGAGTAATAGAATCCAGATATAAAAATAATTAACATCGACCAATCATCAATCCTTATCTTAAAATTGCCAAAAAATTAAAATACAAACATAACTCCACCACTATGCTAACTCTACACTCATATCCACGCGCAATCGTACACATCGATGCAGACTCATTCTTCGCGACATGTGAACAGGCACTACACCCAGAATGGAAAGGTAAACCGGTCATTTGTGGTAAAGAGCGTGGCATCGCAGCGTCCATGAGCTATGAAGCAAAAAAGCGTGGAGTCACACGCGCGATGAAACTCTCAGACATCAAAAAAATATGCCCCGATGCAATCTTCGTCTCATCTGACTATGAAACGTACGGTCTCTTCTCAAAACGAATGTTCGAGATCATGAGACGATACAGCTCCATGGTGGAAGAGTATTCTATCGATGAAGGTTTCATAGACATCACGGGGCTCCGTCGCTCACTAGGTATGTCATACAAAGCGATCGCAGAAAAAATGCGAGACGATATTGTAAACGAACTTGGCATTAGTGTGTCAGTAGGCTTAGCTCCAACTAAGGTTCTCGCAAAAATAGCGAGCACAAGAAACAAACCCATGGGGCTACTGTGTATACCAGGCAAAGAGGCACACAGATACCTGAAGCAGCTTCCTGTTGGAAAGGTGTGGGGGATCGGTCCACAGACAAAAGACTATTGTGCGAAACTAAGAATATTTACCGCACTCGACTTTGCGGAAAAAGATCCAGAATGGATTTCACAACACTTCACAAAACCACATCAAGAGATCCATCGAGAACTTAGGAGTATTTCAGTCTATCCGGTATCACCGGAAGAAAAAACAAGATATGTATCTATTTCAAAAACAAAAACCTTCACTCCGCCGGCCAAGCAAAAAGAGTTCGTCTGGGGTCAGTTGGTCAAGAATATTGAAAACGCATGTATCAAGGCACGACGCTATAAGCTTGGCGCGAAAGACCTCATTATTTTTCTGAAGACACAGTCATTCAATAGTAAGGGGACAAAAGCAAAACTCACACGCGTCTCATGCTTCCCACATGAAATCTTACCTATCGCACGTCAGTTATTCGAAGAGTGTTACAAGGAAGGAAGTGAATACAGGTCCACGGGAGTTGTGTTAGCGAGTCTGATTGAACACAGGCCAACACAGCGAAACTTATTTGAAGAGCCTCTTAAGCTCGAATACATGCAGAATCTATACAATGCAGTAGATATTCTTTCTAAAAAATTTGGAAAGCATACAGTGCATTCAGCGGCTAGTTTGTCGGCTAACAGTTTCGATCAGCATGAGGGGTGGCGTGGAGATAAACCATTACGAAAAGTAAAAAAGATGCTTGGAGAAAGTGCACGCAAGCGACTTGGAATGCCACTGTTGGCAGGGGAGGTGAAATGAGGAAATTATGAAGAATGGTTGAAAAAGATGTATATGTCAGATACACTACTTATCTATGGCAACTGCAAGCAAGCAAGAGCTAAAACAGCACATAAAACAGGTTTTTGATCGTGCATCAGGCACACTGTTTATTGCTGACTCAAATGGAACTGTCATGTATGCAAACCATGCACTGGCAAAAAAAACTGGGTACGATACACCACAAATCATTGGGACAAAAGCAGGTTCGTTGTGGGGTGGATACATGTCGAAATCATTCTACAGAGATATGTGGCACACAATAAAAAATGATCGTAATGCATGGACAGGTTGCGTTACTAACCAGTACAAATCAGGCACGCAAGATGATACGATGAACATCGCACCGATAGAGACTAATGATGCAAACGAGACGCTATTCTTAGAATGTAATCCCGAAGGAGATTCAGAATCACAACGACAAGAATTTCAAGAGAAATTCAAAAATCTGGCTACGGGTAAAAAAACTGGGCTGGATGCTCTCATGCAATATGGTACGTGGTTGGCACCAGAAGAAAGTACCAATTCTAAAACAGAGTACGCATTCGAGTACCTCGTAACTGAATACAATTCCATTCATGATGCATTGACTGACATATTCGTACGTCCAACTCGAGATATTCTTGGAGAGCGCTATTCTGATCACAAACTCATAGTAGATGCGCAGGCAGATCCAGCTGCGTTTCAGATAATCTACAACAAGTACGAGCATGTTGTAAGATACTACTTTATACGTCGGCTAAGCGATGCATCAGTCGCTCATGACTTAGCTCAGGATACGTTCATGAAGGCATTCATGTATCTTGATCGATATAAGCTTCTCAATGCCTCATATAAGACATATCTACTCCGTATAGCGCACAATATACTCGTGAATCATTTCAGAGACACTGCTAGGGAGGTCAAGGGAGACAATGAAAAAATGCAGGAAGTTCCATACAACCAGAAGCATGAGGTGAGGATGGACAACATGTTGCTGTGGAGGCAAATCGCAAATTTTCCTGAGTCAGCAAGGGTGGTCATGCATATGCGATACAAGGATGAGTTATCAATTCGTGAAATTGCAACCATTCTTGGTAAATCTGAGAACTCAATCAAGCTCCATTTGAGTAGAGCACGTAAGAAGTTGAGGGTCATGTTAGGTGGGTAGATGAAATAACGGAGGTATAGAAATATGTTCAAAGAGGTGTCTGATGACACCTTTTTTGTTTTCCGGTGTTTATAAAGTAAGGGCGTATCTATAAAACCCTAAATCAAGCTATATGCAGCCAGTAGTTGTGTACACAGGGCCATTGGAAAGTCTATCAGTCGTACAGGAAGAGTTGGGTTCACTCGCTCAGGTGGTGCGGACCGAACCAGTTGTAGAGGAGCTGCTACCCATGATTGAGAGGGCGACTGCAGTCCTCGACGCCTCTATGAAAGTAAGAATTCCCAAGGAGACTCTCGAAAAAGCACCTGAGCTAAAAGTTATATCTACAGCAACAACAGGAGCTGATCACATTAATCAGTCTACCCTAGAAGAAAGAAATATTTCACTCCTCACACTCAAAGGACAGAAGGAGGTATTACATGGTTTGACGGGCGCAGCCGAACATTCGTGGTTATTGCTTATGATGTGTGCAAGAAATGTTCGCGCTGCTATACATCATGTAGAAGGGGGAGGATGGGAAAGAACTGAATTTGCTGGAACTATGTTGAAAGGAAAAACTCTTGGTCTTGTGGGGTACGGTCGAATTGGTTCATGGATGGCCACATATGCAGCTGGCTTCGGTATGGATGTGGTTGCATATGATCCGTATGTTACGACATCTCCGGAAGGAGTCACGCTTACATCAATTGATGAGGTGTATGTTAAAGCGGATTTTTTATCAATCCACGTACATCTGTCAGATGAGACAAAGCACCTTATAAACGGTGAGGCGCTTGGCAAGATGAAAGATGGAGTAGTGATTATTAACACATCCCGTGGAGATATTATAGATGAGGATGCAGTTGTTGCTGGGCTCGAGTCAGGAATAGTTTCAGCAATTGGAGTAGATGTGTTAACTGATGAGCCGGATGTTACTCATAGGCCACTCTATAAGCACAGTCTGTCTCACAAAAACGTTATTATCACCCCACACATTGGTGGGTTCTGTCCGGAGTCTGTAGATATTACAGTTCGATACGCAGCTCAGCGTATCAAGCCATTCCTTGTATAAGTATGCGACCTCATATCCAACAACTAGCAAATGACCTTAAGGCACGTGGCATTAGATATGCATTCGGTGTTACTGGTGGCGGTGCAAGTCTGGAGCTCATAACACACCTCATGAGTGAGGGGATTGAGTATATTCCTGTTTCGCACGAAGCTGCTGCGCCTATCATGGCCGGAGCAACGGCCGTGGATGGAACATTGCGGGCGGTTGCGATTTCGATTAAAGGGCCGGGATTTATAAACATGATGCCGGGCATCACCCTAAATCATTTTGAGCAGCGCCCTTCTTTGAGTATTTCAGAAGCATACGATCTACAACAAAACATTTCAAAAGTTCACAAGAAAATAGATCAAAAAGCGATCGTCTCACCAGTGACCAAGGCATACGACATCCTGGGTGATCATACAGGCCTACAAGCGTTGGTTCAGTGTGCACAGGCCGGAGTTCCAGGCCCAGTACATCTCGATATTTCAAATGATCGTGTAACAGGGTTACAAAAAAGCAATCAAGATGATGATGGATTGGATGCAGAAAATAAATCATACACCGAACGCATAAAGACACATAAAAAAATTGCTATCATACTCGGATCAGTGGCGCGAAGTTTGACGGGGGTGGATTGGTCATCTATCGGCGTGCCAGTTTGTACAACAGCCGCTGCAAAAGGAGTGATTGATGAGACAGGGGATTTTGTGGGTGGCGTTATCACGGGTGAAGTGAAAGATCTGTCACCTGAATCGACTATCTTGTCTCAGGCAGACTGTATTGTTGCGGTCGGTCTACGACAAAGCGAGGTGGTAAAACCAATGTCGTTCAACAAACCAACTTTCATTATAGATACAGTCATGGGATGTCACGAGGGTTTCGGTGCAGATGAATTTCTGGTGCACGATCTGGAACAGGCGGCTCGCAATATCAAAGAAGTTGTTACAGAATCATGGGGCGAAGAAGTATGTAATCAAGTCCGAAAGACTATCGAAGAGGAGTTGCTGGGAGATGTGTGGCTGCCAGGTCACGTATTTGAAACCTTAAATGAAGGTCTGTCAGAAGCAACGCTGGTTCTCGACACAGGACTATTCTGCACTATTGGAGAAACAATATTTAAGGCTGCAAAACCAGAATATTTTATCGGAAGCTCACAAGGAAGATTTATGGGGGTCGCAATACCAACGGCGATAGGTCATGCAATTCATGCTGCAAATAAAACGATATGTGTCATAGGTGATGGGGGTGTGATGCCCTATGTATCAGAAATTGCTATTGCGGTAGATCAAAACCTACCCATCATGTTTGTGATGATGTCGGATGGGGGATATGGGGCGATTGGTATGGGTGCGGAAGAAATCGGTGCACCGAAAGAAATTTATGAGCATAAAAAAAGAGATGTGGCGGGGATAGTTGGCGCGATGGGGTGCAAAACAAGTACTGCAGAAAACCTCACAGATTTTCAGAATATAGTGGGAAGTTGGGCAGGGATTAGTCCTATATTTATAACCTGCACATTCGATAAGGAACAGTATCGATCCATGACAAAAAATATCCGATAGTATGAGTTCAAAAATACACATTCTAATTATAGGTGCAGGGTCGGCTGGAAAGCGCCATGCACAAAACCTCTCAAGTCTTGGGTGTGAAATATCTGCGTTTGATCCTCGAGAGGACCGACTTAAGGAAATTACTGAGAAGATCGGATGTATCAAAACAGACACTGACCTCGAACGTCTGCGGAGCGAACATACCTTCGATGGTGCGGTGATTGCATCTCCACCAATCTTTCACATCGCACAAGCACAGGAACTGGCGAAGAAGGGTACTCCGGTTCTTATGGAGAAACCTCTTTCTGCGCACCTAGTAGATGCTGAGCTACTCAAAGATATAAATACACGAATACTTCTCGGGTATACATACCGCTGGTGGAAGCCGCTCATTGACGTAAAAGCACAACTGGATGAGCATGATATCGGAACTGTCAGGCATGTCCGAATGGTGATGAGTGCGCATTTAGCAGATTGGCATCCATGGGAAAATTACAAAGATTTCTTCATGGCAAAAAAGGAAATGGGTGGTGGTGCACTTTTAGATGAGAGTCATTTCATTGACCTGATGATATGGATGTTTGGTATGCCGAAGTACATTTTCGCCAATGTTGAGACGATCGGAAATTTGGAAATCAACTCCGATGATTCGGTGGATCTCATTGCTCGATACGCAAATGGCACACGTGTGAACATGCATCTGGATCTGCTCGGAAGACCTCATGAAAAATACATTCACATTGTAGGAGATGGTGGATCGATTCGCTGGAGTTTCGAACCTAATGAAGTCGTTGTGCACAAGGCGGGTATAGCAGAGATGCAGACGTATACGTCGGAAAGGAATGATATGTTCAAGGAAGTCGCTGCGGAGTTCATCGAAATGATCGAGCACAACAAACATCCTTCATGCACGATTGCTGATGGAATGCGTGTGTTAGAGGTCGTGGAGGCAGCGCGTAAAAGCTCACAAGAACACAAAGAAATAATACTTACATAAGCTTGTCTATGGCCATATTAAAAGTGCAGAAACGAAACGGTGCTGTTGTTGATTTTGATATAAAAAAGATCGAGGTGGCTATAGGAAATGCGGCGGAGTCCGTGGGTAAGCGCGACAGGGCGCTGCCTGCAACACTTGCCAAGGATGTATTTGTGCAGCTGGAGGAATTATATGCAGATCAGGTGCCGACAGTAGAAAACATTCAGGATGGCGTCGAGCACATGCTTGTACAATACGACTACAAAGATATCGCAAAATCTTACATTCTCTATCGAGAAAAAAGACGTGAAGCTCGGGAGGAGAGGAACGTAGTGGTCGAAGTCGGTAAAACTATCTCGGAATATCTCGACAAACTAGATTGGCGTGTGAATGCAAATTCAAATCAAGGATATTCATTGGGTGGATTAATTTTGAACACTGCTGGTAAGGTGGTGGCAAATTACTGGCTTTCTCATATCTACCCAAAGCAAGTTGGGGGTGCACACAGGAATGCAGACCTACACATTCACGACCTCGACATGCTTGCGGGTTACTGTGCTGGGTGGAATTTAAGGGTGCTGCTGGAAGAAGGTTTTAATGGACCCGCAGAAAAAATCGAATCGAAACCGCCAAAGCATCTATCATCAGCAGTTGCACAAATGGTCAACTTTTTTGGAACGCTTCAGAACGAGTGGGCGGGTGCGCAGGCATTCTCGAGCTTCGACACGTATCTTGCGCCATTCGTGAAGAAATACGAAATGGAAGTGCATGAAAAATTGTCTGATGGTGGTGCGGTATTTACTTCACCTCAGGCACGAGCGTCGTACATTGAAAAAGAGGTGTATCAATATGTATATCAGAACATGCAGTCCTTTGTTTTTAACTTGAATATCCCTTCACGATGGGGAACACAAACACCATTCACAAACATCACGCTCGACTGGACAGTCCCTGATGACCTCAAAGACAAAAGACTACTACTTGCCGGAAAAGAATTCGCATACACCTATGGAGAACTCGAACACGAAATGAATATCATTAATCGAGCATTCATTGAGGTGATGATAAAAGGAGATGCAAAAGGTAGGACGTTCACTTTTCCTATTCCGACGTACAATATTACCAAAGAATTCGATTGGTATAATGTTAATAATCTGCCGCTATTTGAGATGACTGCAAAGTATGGAACACCATATTTTCAGAACTTTATCAACTCGGATTTGAACCCTGGAGATGTTCGCTCGATGTGCTGCCGACTCCAGTTGGACTTAAACGAGCTACGAAGTAGAGGAGGAGGATTATTTGGATCAGCGGAAATGACTGGATCGATTGGAGTAGTGACAGTAAATGCAGCGCGTATAGGATATACATGCCAAGGAGATAAAGAAAAATTTCTTGAAAGAATGTCTCATCTCATGCAGACAGCGAAAACGTCACTCGAAATTAAAAGAAAAGAGATTCAAAAATGGATCGATCGTGGATTGTTTCCGTATACAAAACGATACCTCGGAAAACTTCGCAACCACTTCTCAACAATCGGAGTGAACGGGTTGAATGAAGCAATTCGGAATTTTACTAATGACGAAGAGTCGATTGTGACGGAGTGGGGTCAGGCATTCGCGAAAGAGGTACTTGATCATATGCGTGAAAAACTCACCCTATATCAGGAGGAAACAGGTCATCTGTATAACTTAGAGGCGACTCCAGCAGAGGGGGCAACGTATCGGTTCGCAAAAGAAGATCAGCGTCGATATGCGGGTATATTACAAGCAGGGACACAGGAAGCACCATTCTATACGAATTCATCACAGCTGCCGGTTGGCTATACGGATGATGTATTCGAAGCACTCATGCTTCAGGATGACCTGCAGAAGAAATACACAGGTGGGACGGTGCTGCATTGCTACATGACGGAACGTATAACATCTGCGGTTGCGTGTAGAAAACTGGTCAGGAATATCCTCAACAAATTCAAATTGCCGTACATTACCATCACACCAGCGTTCTCAATCTGTCCGAAACATGGATATATAGCGGGCGAGCATGACTTCTGTCCAACGTGTGACAAGGAACTTGGGCTCGTTGGAGAAGCAAAGGATGAACAGTACAGAGCGATGTATACAGAGAATAAAGAGGTGGAGAAGCAAAAAATACTGAGCTTATAAAAAGACTACTAATTAACCCCCATGCTATGTCACAAAAAATAGAGCGCCAGCGTTGCGAGGTTTGGACGCGAGTCATGGGATACCACCGTCCGGTATCTCACTTCAACATTGGTAAGAAAGCCGAGCACTACTCTCGAAAGCACTTCGAAGAATGTATTGCATCAAACAAAGACTTTTTTGAACAATACGGATAATGCTCATATCAGGAATCCAGAAAATATCTCTGATCGATTTCCCAGACACCCCGGCGTGTATCGTGTTCACGCCGGGGTGTAATTTCCGTTGTGGCATGTGTCACAATCCAGAATTTGTGTTGCCTGAAGAAATTCTCAAAATAAAGGATAGCTTTATTCCGGAAGGTGCTGTGCTTAGGTTTCTTCGGGCCCGAAAGGGAATGCTAGAGGGAGTTGTCATTACAGGGGGAGAGCCTACGATTCAAGGCGATCTTCTTACGTTCATGAAAAAAATCCGTGACGAAGGCCTTAAAATAAAACTGGACTCAAATGGTGCGCGTCCTGAAATACTTGAACAAGTCATCGAACAGCAACTCGTTGACTATATTGCGATGGACCTCAAGCACATTCCAGAAAAATACCAAGGGGTAAGTGGTCGGTGCGTGCAACCAGAAAAAATTCGATCCTCAATTAGAACGATCGTAAACTCAGGAGTAGATCATGAATTCAGAACGACGGTTATCAAGGAAATTCACACTCCGGAGATCATGAAGAAAATGGCCAGAGAAGTAGAGGGTGCTCAGAATCTGTACCTACAAGCATTTCGTCCAGGAAAAACACTCGACCCGGCGTATGGCACTTTGACGACATACAAGGATGCAAAGCTGACAGAATTTGCTCGGGATATATTCAGTCCGCATGTCATGCATGCTGATGTTCGGATATAGACATGTTATAATACGCACATATGAAACACACAAAACAAATAGAGGGCAGAATCATTCAGATCGGTGTCGTCCTGTACTGGACACTATTCTGGTTCCTCAACTTCATCGACAAACTCATAACAGAACCGACGTATATCTGGGCAGGAAGAAACCGACTTGCGCAGTTTATGGATTACTTTGCATCGATTGGTGTCGACGATCCACGGATTCCACACGCAGTATTTGTAAAAACAACCGTCGCCGAACTCATAGCATTTGTGTTATGTGCTGGTGCGTTATATTTCCTTCTTAAAAAGAAAAATGAAAAAGCGCATGCGTGGTTTTTTTGGGGGACGCTCGTTGGGCTCGTCATTTTCAGTTTCTTCTCAATCGGCGATCAAATTTTTGGTGACCGTGTTGAATTGTGGGAACACACACAGTACTGGATAGCGCTGATTGTTTCATGGGCTGCATACATCTATTTTCCAAAAAAATAAATTTGACGAACGTCTTTAATCGTGTTAATCTGGGACGTAATTGCATACCAAAAGACCGCTCAAAAGGCGGTTTTTTGTATTGACAGGATTCAGACGGGCTGATATTCTGATTAAGGTTTCGCTCATTTAAAAACTTTCAAAGGAGAGAGTATATGCCAGCAACAGCTGTTGTCGGGTGTCAGTGGGGAGATGAGGGGAAGGGAAAGATTGTCGATCTACTCGCAGAGAACGCCGATGTGACGGTACGTTACCATGGAGGGAACAATGCTGGGCACACACTGGTGATCGACGGGAAGAAGACGGTGGTTCATACAGTCCCTTCGGCGATGACTCGTCGTGGCATGATCTGTCTGTGTACGGCGTACGAGGTAATCGACCTCGACGTTTTCGCGAGAGAGGTCGCTATGGCGATTTCATGTGGGTCCACTGTGGTGGTCGATGTGAATGCACCAATCATTCTTCCGGTGCATAAAGACATTGATGCTGGTCGAGAAATGTCTCGTGGCGTAGATAAGATTGGAACCACAAAGCGTGGTATCGGTCCTGCGTACAGCGATCTTCGCGGCTGCATTACTATGGGTGACCTACGTGATGAAGCAAAACTTCGTGCAAAGTTGCTCAAGGGCAAGTACTACGAAGAGCTGCGTAATACGGCAATGTTTCATGGTATCGAGAAGCCACAGACACTCGAACAGTGCGTGCACTTTCTGATGAGCTTTGCTGATCGCCTCATCCCGCACCTGGGAGATACCGCGCAGATCATCAATAGAAGTGTTATGGGTGGTCTCGTCTTGTTCGAAGGTGCTCAGGCGGTGATGCTTGATGTGCTTGGTGGAACGCGTCCGTACGTCACATCCTCATTCTGTGTTCCTCAGATTGGATTGGCTCAATGTGATCTCAGTACGTACGACAGTATAGTAGGGGTTGCAAAAGCATACCTCACACGTGTTGGTGCTGGGCCATTACCGACAGAACTGCATGGTGATGATGCTGAGCGAATCCGCAAGGCAGGTGCGGAATATGGTGCGACGACTGGACGTCCGCGTCGATGTGCGTGGCTCGATCTTCCACAGCTTCGATATGCAGTGGGACGTGCTGGTGTGACTGAGCTCGCTGTGACTAAGTTGGATGTATTGTCCGGACAAGGGCCGCTCAAGGTCTGTGTGGGATACAAGCACAAAAAAACTGGCGCAATCCTCCCTCGTGACGCATCTGTGACGACTGAGATCATGGAAACATACGAACCAGTTTATAAGGCTATGGAAGGCTGGAACGAGGATATCTCAGGTATCCGCGATCGTGCGCATCTGCCACGTCAGGCAAAGGCGTACCTTCAGCTCATCCAGGATGAGGTAGGTATTCCAGTTACGACGGTATCACTTGGCCCTGATCGCAAGCAGAATGTCGAGCTTCCGCTCGCTGCGTAATAACTGATCCCCGCAAAGTCGGGGATTTTTTTGTAAATTAAGTGCATTTTTTGTCGTGTAAATGCTATTGACAATATATGACACATATGATTAACTGTTGCATTCACTCCGATAAGACGGGAGTGAAGCACTTTGACAATAATCTTTAACGACACATTCCGGTTCTCAGTTCAGAAAAAGCCTAAATTTGGGAGGCAACAATGCGATATCTGGTTTTTCTTTTGGCAGTAAGCGTGCTCATCGTCGGATGTGCTCAAGACATTGAGCCGGGCGCATTGCCCAGCAATGCGCTGGGGCAATCCTTAGGCGCTCTCGAGCCTGGTGAGCCAGGCACTGCGTGCGACGAAAATGGTGCGTCTGTCCAGTGTTACACTGGCGAGGCTGGCACTGCTGGTGTCGGTGCGTGCAAGTTCGGCGTTCAAGCCTGTGTTGGCGGTGTGTACACCGACTGCGAAGGTGAGGTCACGCCGAGTGACGAAGTGTGCGATGGCGCGGACAACAACTGCGATAACGCAGTAGATGAAGGACTCGGCCAGACCACGTGTGGTGTGGGCGAGTGCCTGACGACGGTTGAGAACTGTGTTGGTGGCTCTCCGAGCGACTGCGAATTCGAGGCGCTTCTCAAGATCTCTCCGGAGGTCTGTGACGGTCTCGATAACAGCTGCGAAGGTCTGGTCGACGAAGATCAGGCTGGTCAGCCGCTCACGCAAGACTGCTACAATGGTGCCGATGGTACTCAGGACGTAGGCGAGTGTGTTGGCGGAACGCAGACGTGTTCTGACGCTGCATTCGGAAGTTGCAATGGCGAAGTTGTGCCGAGCTCTGACGTATGTGACGGTGACGACAATGACTGTGACGGGGCTGCTGATGAAGACTTTGCGAACCTGGGAACGGGTTGTACGGTCGGAACTGGCGAGTGCGAGAACACGGGTACGGTTGTCTGCAACGCTGAGCAAAACGGTGAGGTGTGTAGTGTGACTCCTGGCGATCCGTCGCCTGAGACATGTGACTCACTCGACAATGACTGTGACGGCGCATCCGATGAGGATGATGCCGGCGATGCATTGACTCAAGATTGCTATAACGGCCCAGACGGAACTGAAGATGTGGGTGAGTGTACTGGTGGTACGCAAACCTGCGCTGATGGTGCGTTTGGAAGCTGTGTAGGCGAGACGGTCCCTGCGGCTGAGACCTGCGACTCCAAAGACAATGACTGCGATGCGGTCGCTGACGAAGGGGACGACGGCAAGGCACTTCAAGTTGCATGCTATACCGGTGCCGATGGTACGTCTGGTGTGGGTACGTGCGGCGATGGTGTGCAAGTCTGTGCGCTCGGCGAGCTGACTGACTGTCTTGGTGAAACCGTTCCAGTTACTGAGGTCTGCTTCGATGAAGCCGACAACAACTGTGACGGGGAAGCAGACGAGGATTGTGTGGTTCCTTGCACTGACGAGGATAACGACGGCTTCGGCGAAGGCTGTGCCAAAGGCGCAGACTGTGACGATTCCAATGCAAACATCAATCCGGCTCAGCCGGAGTGGTGCGGTAACGCAACCGACGACAATTGCAACGGGCTGCAAGACGAGCTCGAATGTAACCCGACGGTTTCTGGTAGTGTGTTGGTGACCTTCAAGTCGACTGGCGCATGTTCGTTTGGTGGCCCGGTGGTGCACGATGACTTCGAAAGTGTCTCGTTCCCATCATACAAGCCGCTGAATCCCGGCCTCGGTCTTTCGACTGATACGGTATACTCCTCGACGTCTGGCGGCCTTGCTGGTCTACACCGCTTCAACATCGAGTTCGATCTCGATGGTTTGGACGGAAATGATCTGCTCTTCGTCGACGGCGATACGAGTGGTGCGGTTCTGTCGGATCAATGTGGTAAGCTTCGCTTCTTCTTTGAAGGAGTCGAGGTTGCATACGACATCTTCATGGACCCACGTCCGGTACCTGACCCGTTCTTTACGGCTAATGCCTTCGTGTGTTTCGGTCCGGCATCTGGTTGCATCCTCTGTGGTGGCGACTACGACGGAAACGGTACTCCTGACTGCGATGAGGACGGCGGCTATTGTGCCCTCGATCCTCAGGACAACGCGGCCTGCGGAGACTAGAATCAACTGCCCTACTTCTACGGAAGTAGGGCTTTTTAATCTTTGAAAGCAGGGTACTTAAAAATAGCGGAGATACTTGAGTGACCTTTCTGTATTGACAGAAGGGTGCTGGAGATGTAGTTTTGTAATAAGTGTAGAGTGCTCAGAGAGGGGAGTACAATGGAATTAGCAATTGATATTTTCATGACATGCATCGCGATTTGGATACTCCTGTCGTTATGCAATTTATACAGTCATGATCCGTCTGATATCTATAATGATATCAACCGATGAGATGTAGGAACAATGCTCACGTTACATACGTGGGCTTTTTTAATTGCGGGCATAAGGATGTGAGTAGAGTTTATTTATTCACCAAAACAAGCTATAATACCAAACTATGAACACCGCGTCTCACCCCATGCGTAAAGCAACCGCTGTAATGGGCCTTATTGGCTTTGCTGCAATATTATCCTTTCTTCCTGCAGAATACGCGCTGTCAATATTTGGTGTCATTACGCTCGTCGTTATTACATGGGCATTCAAATATCCATTGCTCTACCTGACTATTTTTCTCATCCCCTTTGTCGGGCTTACATTTAACTTTAGCGAATTTGCTTTTCTTCGGTCACTTCCTTTTATCGGTGTTTGGGACGCGCCAATTGGAGATTTTATTGCACTGACGATTACGATCGTATTTGGCATGTATCTCGTGCACTACGAAAGAGTAAAGCATATATATCATCATATTAAAGATCACCTCCCGGCGTTTAAGTGGTACGTCCCGTTTTTACTTGTTGCAATACTTTCAATTTTCCGGGCACCTCGAGACATGCAAATGGTCAGCCTCCAGTACTTCATGAGGTTTGTGTTGTTTACATACATTGCGTTTGTCGCACTTCCATTCTGGATGGTCAGAACAAAGAAACATCTTCGCACCATAATTCATGTGTTTGTATGGTCAGGAATTCTAGTCGCTATATTCGGCGCAATATCGCTCTTTGTAGGTGAACCGTTCTGGGGAATATGGCGGCGAGTATCGCCATTCGTGTTTGCAGGAATCGCTCCGATTGGTACAAACCATAACCTGCTGTCTGAATTTCTCGTTACGACTATTCCGTTAACTTTTTACGTTGCTACGCACACGCACGAGCATTTCAAAAAGTGGTACATGCTTGCAGGTATTTCAATGATTATCATTACACTTCTCACATTTGGTAGAACAGCTTGGATTGTCTTGGTGGTACAGTTAATTGCATTATGGTGGTTTATAAGACCGCGCGACTTGTCTCACAAACTACTCCGTGCATGGCCACTACTCATTGTGGGAGCAATATTAGTGAGTTATATGGCAATCTTTTCAGCAAGTGATTTTGTGAAGCTATCGACAGACTCGCGACTCGACCTCACAAGATTCTCGCTCATTCAGGCAGCACAAACACCATGGATCGGGCGTGGTATCGGCACGTTCATTCCTACGCTTGGGCTCTCTACTGCATTTAGTCTCGAATATGGTGGGCCGATCGAAGCTCATGGATTTGGGCAAAAACTGTTATTTGAGACAGGAATTATTGGCCTCGTGTTCTTCATTATGTTCTTCATGCGCATGCTGTTTCTATTGGCACGCACGTGGCATGAGTCTCAAAATAAAGATTATCGCAACCTCATACTCGCTACATATATCACACTGATTGGTGCGCTCGCATTTCAGGTATTTAACACATCGTATTTTAATGCTAAGTTATGGTTCCCGGTTGGTCTTGCGTGGGTGGTCTTGTACGGAAAGTGGAAGTTTAATACAAAAACATGAACATACTGATTTTGGCACAACAATTTTTCCCGGATAGTCTGGGGGGTAGTGCTCGTGTTGCTTTTGAGCAAGCGCGAGAGCTGGCTGATCGCGGGTTTAAAGTTACTGCAGTCGTTCCCAAAAGAACACCAACTGCAAAGAAAAAGGAGACTATTCAGGGTGTCCAGGTTCGTCGATATGGAACTGGGCACATACATGCGCTCGGACAAAGCTACGTGGATGTCACGCAAGCTGCTGATCTGCTTGCTGATGTGATGAAAGAGGTTCAGCCAGATGCTGTTATCATTCATCAGCCGACTATTGGACACGTATACACAAAACGATATGAAGGTATTCCTGTGTTGTATATGTTCCATGCGTCCGTTCCAAAGGAAGTAAAATTTCAAGGGATCACAGGTAAGGGTGGATGGAAGCGTATTTTCAGCTGGGCGTTTATTAAATGGCTTGAGGATATAGAAACGAAGACACTTCGAAGATCTGATCGTGTACTCGTATTATCGGAGTACTCCAAGAAGCTAGTAAACAGGATTTATCCATTTACTAAAAAGAGGACGTTACAGATTCCAACAGGAATCGATGCAAAGCGTTTCATTCCAACAAAAGCAAAAAACATTATCAGATCGATTATCGGAATTCCAGAAGACAGGTTCGTCCTACTTACGGTACGCCGTCTTGTGCCGCGCATGGGGCTCAAAAATTTCATCAAAGCGGTGAAGCAGCTTGCCCCAGACTATCCGAATCTGAAAGTATATATTGTTGGTGATGGGCCTCTGAAGGAGCCGCTGGAGAAGCTGATCAAGCGTATGGACTTGGAAGATACTATTACTCTGACGGGGCGCGTCAAGGAAGAGGATCTACATATGTTCTATCAAGCATCTGATTGTTTTGTGCTTTCGACTCGAGCATATGAAGGTTTGGGAATAGCCACGCTAGAAGCATTGTCATCTGGATTACCAGTTCTTGGTACACCGGTTGGCGCGACCTCAGAGATTTTATCGAAACTTGATAAGCGGTTACTTTTCGATTCATCCCAGCCCGAAGCAATTGAAAAGGGAATAAGATGGTTCATCGAAACAGGGGTGAATGTAAAAAACCTACCAAAGAAAGCTCGAGACTTAGTTTGTGAGGAATATACATGGACACGGGCAGGCGATACGCTCAAAAAGATTATTACTGACGAGGTGAAAAGCTAATATGAACATATTTCTGTTTGTCATTCTTGTAATCGTATTTCTCATTCTTTTGTCGCTGGGGATAGCAGGACATTCGCTCGCGCCATGGGTTCCTGCTCGCGCCAAAGACTTGAGTCGCATCCACAAACTTATAGATGCACAGCCAGGAGAAAAAGTGTATGAAATTGGATGTGGAAATGGGCGTGTGAGCTTGTACATGCATGACAACAGCGAGGCGGATATTATTGGTATTGAACGAGCGTGGCCTCTTGCGCTGGTCTCGCAGATACGAAAGAAGATGGGGAAGAAGGATCGGTTCACGGTGCGACATGAGAGTTGTTTCAAATCTGATCTTAGTGATGCAGATGTGGTGTATACGTTTGGTATGCCAGCACAAATGAAAAATAAACTTGCACAAAAACTAATTGAGTCCTGCAAGTCAGGGACACGAATTGTCTCGTATGTATTTAAAATCGACCCGTGGGAGCCAGATGTGATCGACAAGCCCACCAAGGAAGATGTTCCGGTGTATAGATATATCATATGAAGATTCTCCAAATAAACAAATTCTGGTATCGGCATGGTGGAGCAGACGTTTACGCGATTGATATTGCAGATGCACTCAAAAAACATGGTCACGACGTGAGTTATTTTGGGATGGATCATAAGAATAATATCAAGACACGATACAAGAAGTACTTCATCAAAGAGCGGAATATTTCTAACGAGGACTATAAGAAGAAACTTTCACCGGCAAAAATTAAGGAGGCGCTCAATATCATTTACGCGAAAGAAGCTGCAAAAAAACTAGACCAGCTTTTGCAAGACGAAGAGTTTGATATAGCTCACATCCACAACATCTACCATCACCTATCGCCGAGCATTCTTGGTGTGCTTCGTCGTCACAATATTCCTGTTGTACAAACACTCCACGATTACAAGCGTCTGTGTCCAAATCATGCCATGTTCACACAGGGGAGCATTTGCGAACGATGCAAAGGACGTAAGTATTACAACGCTGTAAAATTCAAATGCGTTTTCAATTCTAAGGCGGCATCTGCTGTTGTCGCGACTGAAATGTACGCACAATCAGTATTTGGCTGGTACGACAACTACATCGATAGATTCATTGCTCCAAGTGCCTTCATGAAAAAGAAGCATGTCGAATGGGGGAGAACTCCAAAAAATATCGACGTACTTCATTATGGTATGGAAGTGAGTGGAAAAATCACTAAGCCTGGCAAGCATGTTCTGTATGCAGGGCGACTGGCTGATGAAAAGGGGATTGATGTGGTATTGAAGATAGCTAAGGAATTTCCAGATATCACGTTTGACGTTGCGGGAGATGGGCCATTGCGAACTCATGTGGAGTACACCATCAAAAGTCAGAAGCTCGGCAATGTAAAACTACATGGACATGTGTCGAAAGCGCGACTCAAAAAGCTGCGAGATAGTGCTTCTTTTTTGCTCATTCCGTCACAATGGTATGAGAATTATCCGCTGTCATTACTGGAGATGTTTGCACACGGTCGTGCTGCTATAGGATCGCGATTGGGAGGTATCCCTGAGATGATTATCGATGGCAAAACAGGCTTCTTATGCGACCACCAAGATATGGCCCAATGGATTGACAAAACCCGAAAATTGTGCTATAGTAAGCCTTTAAGTGAGAAAATGGGTGAAAAAGCACGCAAACAGGTTGAAACCACAAATGATCCTGAAAAGCACTATGAAATGCTTGTCGGCATATACAAAAAAACTATCAAAGCTCGTAAAAACAGCTAGAGTAGTCACCTTCTTAAAGAGTGGGACTTTCGGTCTCATTTTTTTGTTGGCAATGGTGCCGATGCAGACCTCAGCGCTAACAGATAACTACCCAAAAATCGCAAATGTCTTCCTAGAGTGGAAGCTGACAACAGTACAAGCAGATGCGCTCTCACAGTGGGATGTGGTTGTGTTGGATATGGAAGTTCAACATCACTCACCGCAACTCATCAAGAGAATTCGAAGTAAAAATCCTGATGTTACTATTTTGGCGTACATCACATCACAGGAGATTCGACGCGATGCACCAACGCGAGCAACAACTGCGCCACTTCGTTATAAGCTATACAACTCTATTGATAACTCATGGTGGCTGAGAGATGCATCTGGAAATCGAATGAGTTGGTGGCCTGGTACATATCTTTTGAATATCACAGAGGGATCGGGAGTAAACGAACGAGGACAGAAGTGGAACGATTTTCTACCGCAATTTGTAAACGATGAAATTCTTTCAACTGGTCTATGGGACGGAGTATTTTATGATAACTCATGGGACAACATCTCGTGGTTCATGCCACAGGGAACGGATTTAGATAATAATGGACGACTCGATCTGACACGACCTCACAACGACAATCAATGGCGTGACGGTATGGTTGCGGTGTTTCAAAAGACAAAATATCTTAATCCGAACACACTCATAATTGGAAATGGTGGCCATGTGTACGCACCACATGTTAATGGTGCACTTTACGAACATTTCGACGAAGACAGTTTTGCACACGGTTTAAATAAAACAAGAGAGGCAGATAGTAAGGCGATGCAGCCACACGTCTCAATTTTGAATACAAATGTAGCAAACACGGGTTTCGAGCAGGACTATCGTCATATGCGATTCGGTTTAACGAGTACGCTACTCACCGAAGGCTATTACAGTTTTGATAGCGGGGATGCGACTCATACAGAAACGTGGCACTACGATGAATATGACGCATATCTCGGACCATCAAAGAGTGAGGCGAAGCATGACAATCACGAGAAATACAACATTACTGATGGCATATGGAAACGCGAGTTTGCTAATGGAGTATCTGTGGTAAATGCGACAGGTGAATCACAATACATCGATCTTCAGGGTGAATTCGAGGCTATTCGAGGAATTCAAGATCCTGTTCACAATAACGGACGCATTGTTGAGTCTGTGCAGCTTGATGGGTTTGATGGGAAAATTCTTCTTCGTCCACTTGGTTCAATCCAGAACGTCGGATACAGCAACGGAACATTTGTGCGTGTATATGACGTAGATGGAACCAAGAAGCGTAACGGATTCTTCGCCTACGATGAGGCGGTTCAGGGTGGAACCCAGTTGCTCATCGCTGATCTGGATAACGACGGTATCGATGATACGATAACTGGAAACAATGGACTTCTGCAGACATGGAGTGGTGGTACGAAGCTGCGGGGTGTTATGGAGCCGTTCGTGGGATACACCGGAGAGCTCTCTCTTGCGATTACGGATTTTGAAAATGATGGAATTAAAGAGTTGGTGATTGGGCGAGTATCCGGCGCACCAGAGTACCGTGTGTATTCTCGTTTTGGTATAGAACGCGGGCCCGTGCAGCGAGTACGTCAGGTTCCCTCGTATGTAGGAGTAAATGTTGCTGCAGCAGACATCAATCATGACAACATTCCGGAAATTATTTTGGGAACAGGAGCTGGTGCAGTACCTCGTGTGCATGTTGTGTCTGAAAACTACACGCATCTGAATTCATGGCTTACATATATGTCGTACTTTCGAGGCGGAGTCTTTGTGACAGCTGGAAATGGTGAAATCATTACAGGTACGGGAGTGGGTGGAGGACCGCACGTGAAGGTATTCTCAGGAAATGGAACACTCAAGCGAGAGTTTTTTGCGGGATCAGTTAATTCGTCACAGGGTGCTCGCGTACAACTTACTGACATTGACGGTGATGGAAACCTTGAGCTTATTACGCTTTCAAACAACGTATTTACAAGCACGTCTCTTCTGGCTGAATAAAATATGCTACAATAGAGGAAA
>Ga0114932_10000655_pt1 | contig 41202 bp, 49 predicted proteins | sample 2SBtaG_2_FD_87286 | JGI IMG/M metagenome (GOLD analysis project Ga0114932, IMG submission 87286) | Deep subsurface microbial communities from Kolumbo volcano to uncover new lineages of life (NeLLi) - 2SBTROV12_ACTIVE470 metaG | ecosystem: Environmental > Aquatic > Marine > Volcanic ...
AGTAATAGTTGACTTTGTTTGTATGCAAAGCTGATTAATTTCATATTCTAGGCTTTTCTTATCAAAAAACTCTAATAGATATAACCCTTTTTCATTAGCAATTACTATCATCTGACCTAAACAGGTATTAAAACAATGGACTTTGAGAATGTCATTCTGATTATTAAAATAAGAAGTCCTTGAACTTATAATTTTATAAAATAAATCCCTATACTTACATTCCATTATTACACTATATTTAGTTCAAACTATTATTACTATACATCCATTTACTTATTCTAAGTCAATATCATGTTAATTTACAATAATAAAAGTTGAAAAAGCCATTGCTAACCTTGTATATTTAGAATAAACTGTTACGCAAAAATTGCAACTTTTCTACGATACCGCCCAGCTGTAACTGTTTGGAAGAGGGCTCTTACCTCCACAACAGATTTTTGTAATCTTAAGAACTGACCAGAGTGACCTCTTCCTTCACTAAAGATTAGCTAGATCTTTAATGAATGTAAAATCAAGATACAAGAACTGATAAAATAGTAATATCCATATTTTTAAATTCTCTATAAATCAGGGATAACGTTACCTATAATCTTTTTTTGTTTGTAGCTTTTTAAGTCTAAAAGAAAATTAGCAAAGCGAAACAGAATACGAATTAATTTAAAGTGTTCAAATAGGATTAACAGTCATATTAGATAATACCTTACCTCTAATCCCATATATTTTATGCACACATTTAATTAAATTGGTACTTAGATTATTGCCAGTTTTAATATCATTTAGATATTCTTTTGAAAGCACTTCCAAGTTCTCAGGGATAATTAATTTAGTTTTAGCTTTTAAATTAATTATTTTATCAATATATCCATATTCAGCATTTGAAGGATCACGCTTAGCTAACATAAAATCTGGTCCAATGACTTTATCGTAACCTAATAACATCATATCTAGAGCACTAAACATACTTCCTGTAAAATTATTCTGATTATTATGTTTTCGTTGGCTTCTAATATTCAAAATCTAATTTGATATGCAAAATAATTTCATAATTTTTGATGCCTGTGAATTTATGAATAGATCATCTTTGTCGAGGTAGATTAAAAAGCCAAGGTTCATTATGTCCAGTACGCAGCCCTATACGATAATGTATAAAAACGTTATGCTTTAAGTATATCCAAAAATTTGCAACTCCTATTATCCCGCCAGTAACAAATATGAGGGTATTAAATATAGTAGATGATATTGAGATACTAAATGAATTTGAAGTAGCTGTATTTGATTTTGTTAATCTGGGATAAAATGACTTATCTATAAGATCACTCACTAATTTTAGAGCTCCTCCATCTTTTCCTTCTTCTACAAAATCTACTGCAATATAAGTTGGATTACTACTAAACCCATGCAGTAATTTGCACTTATCCACCCTGCTTTCAATTTCTTTATATGCATTAACTTCATTGCAACTATAGTAATCAGACATATAATAGGGAAATTTAGACAATGTACTTGCCAAGAAGGTTTTAGATGGATGGTCACAAGAGAATTTATAGAAATGATTTAAAACTAAAACGTTAATATACATATTTTTAAAATCAACTCTTCCTTCTTTTCTATCTATACAATCTTTATCATCTCCTAATGAATATGTGGTTTCTTTATAAAATTGAGTGCTGAAAATATTAATTGTTGGATCTTTAGATCCTCTCTCAGCATAAACTAATAGCCTTTTGTCTGCAGCTCTTATTTTACCAAATGATAAAGTTTTATCGTTTGGATCTATATCAAGAGCATACTTATATAAATCTAGCTTACCTAATAAATCTTTAATTTTTTGGTGTGTGACAGTGGATTCATTTTCGATGATTAAGCTAATGACACTTTTTGTATTGCTTTTTAATAAAGTTCCTATAGTAGTTAAAAATTCTTCAAATTTATAATGTGTACCTTGAAAGGATTTACCTTTTCCAACACCTTCTAAAAAATTAAAATTTTTGTTATGAAGTAATACTAATTCACCATTCTGCTCGTAAACATCAATCATGAAACACCTAGTGCCTGCATAAAATTGTTGATCCACACCTAAATATTGCATTGGATGTTCATCAAACCCTTTGGATAAAGAAGCAAAAGAATTATGTGCACAAAGCTGAGGAGTTTCAGAGAAAATTAATCCATCGGTATAAAGATTTTTATCTAATAATCCTTCAAAATCAAAAACATAATCAGCCATCTATCTCACATCCAGAAAAATCAATGGCCTTAGACACACATTCATCATCATGTATATTATAAAAGCCATTTATTATCTCTTTTCCTTCTGGAGATAAATGATTATAATTTGCATTATTTTTACAAAAATCTCCAAGAAATTTTCCAATATATTCTAGAGCTTCCAAGGTAGAATCTTGCACTTTGCATTTATCAAGAGAAACTCGCACAAATAAAGAAAATTGTTTTAATTCGAGATTTTCTTCATCTCTATTAGCTCCGTTTTTGTAATATTCTAAAAAAGTTTGAGTTGGGGGTAAAATATTATTTTTTGACATTTTTTACCTTTAATTAATTTAAATACACTATAATTGTATATAATATTATGCAATATGTCAGTAAATTTTACGTTATTCCGCACAATACTTTATTGCTAATAACGATTTATTATTTTGATTTATAGACGTTAGTGTTAACTAATATTAACCTCAATAATGGATAAGGAGATTGAGATTATAACCAAAATGTTTTCTAGAATATGCGCGAAAGAATGAATAAGAAACAAGAGTAGTTAAGATATTTACAAAGAAATTAATGGGAGGTCTATGTCGAGTATGTTCAAGATTCTTACTGCTTTTTTGCTTCTTCCATTTCTCTATTAACTTCTTCTTTTTTATTCCCCCCTCTAAATAATTATCCATCTCACCAACACTGTTGCAAATAGAATATAAAAGACATAGGTTTTAATCTTCACTTAGTGAATTTTTCTATCTGAAATTTACTATACTTTTGGAAGATTTTCATCCTACTTTTCAGAGATTTGTTTAATTTTAAGATCACTAAGAATTATACTGACTTCTCTAATTAGATTCTTAATTCTAATTTTAAACCTTAGTATTTCATTCACTTCAATACCCTAGATATTAGCATGTGGTCCGGATTGGTGCGATTTTCAGTCAATGTATATTGGACGAAGCAAAAGTAGTCCTTAGAGTTGAAAAAGTATATGTATTTTCTAGTTTATAGAGTACGTATATTATACGTCTAAGTATAATTGGATGTAGTAATTAAAGAATTTAAGCACAGCTTATATTGTTCGTCCTATACATGTAACTCGAACTGCAGATAAGATATACAAGAGAGCATCTTCCTTACCATAAAATTTTTACTAATTATCTTATAGTAAGCTTTTGCTCTCTTCTACATTCTATCACTTAGTAAGCATGTTAACATCTTAGGCAAATATTCTTTTGTGTTGCCTGAGTCTGTACGAGACGGGAAACTGAGAGAGTTAGATAATGAAAATTTTCCTTAGCGTAATTTTTCGTTCCATTTATTGCCATACCCCAAATCTCTACATAATACACTCAATTTAGCTAATAAATCATCACAACACTTTTTTCTCTGGCATAAATCTGTAATAGACAATGCAGTCACTTATCAATTGTCAGCAAATATTGATTCTATAGCTTCTTTTACCTTTGGACTGAGCTCAGTATGACTATTTTTATTTTCTATTTCCTCATATAACTTATCCAACCTTTCTTTTGGTTTTATATAAGAAGCTTCCTCTTTTAATTTTTTAAGGTATCTGTTTCATAAATAGCTGCTTCCTCAGCTCTTTTCATCATGTTAAATTGATTTTGTAATTGTTCTGCCATTTTCTTCTTGTAATCTCTGGCATTGTATACTTGTCGTTCATATTTTACCTCCATTATAGTTACATTAAAATATAAGTTCATAAGAATAAGCTGCTGAGCTTTTCTTAAGACACTGTCCAACTTTAAGATCTAGTGGAAGAAGGCTCTATATCAAGTGGCCTGACTTAGTGTCGGTGATTTTATTCGGAGTCACTTCTTCCGTCTTCCAAAGAAGAGCTACCTCTTTAGAAGAAATTATGCAAGTTAAATATACCTGCATAGTTAAGATACATGATTTTATATTAACTATTTCATATTCTTCTTTCCCATCAACATTTACATTAACTACCGCATCTAAATAGCTTATTGCTACTACCTTATGAAAAGGTGGTTTTACAAAATTACTTCCAGAAAACTATTCTCTATATGATATTTTTTAATTTTCTCTATTACTTCTTTTTTTGCTGTATCTTTACTAAGATCTAAAAAATTTCTAGATGACTCAAGATCTATTATAGTTTCAATATCAAATACAAATATTCTGTCTTTTATATAACTCATTTTTTATCTTCTGCTAGTTTTTTACTTAGTTCTTTATATTTTTTTTCATCTGCTTCAATTTTTCTTTTCAAGTTTTCACGTTGCTCATCGGTTAGTTCCATTTCCCATGCTTTAGGATAACTTTTTGGAACAAATTTTGCTTAGTATCTGATTGCTCTTTTTTATCTTGTGTTGTAGAACGGCATAACTCATGTATTTTATTCTTATATTTTTCAATAGATTTCATGTTGCGAACAATTTGTTTAGCAACTCTATCTGTTTTACTGACCACCTTTACTTGGTGCTTTATTTCAAGGAATTGCTTGTTAGCATTATTAAGCATATCATTCGCATAATAGACAGCTCTTTGCTTATTGCCATCTGCTATATCACCATTATTTTTCAGTTCTCTTTTTAAATTATTATAACGTTTTTGGATATCTTCTTTTATATCTTCAATGATTGATAATTTAATCCCAAGCTCCATAGAGTGCTAGATTATTAATTAATTATTTCTTACTATTAGCTTTTGCCTTTAAATCAGCACCTACTGAAAATTTAACAACTCTTTTTTCAGGAACATGCGCTATAGTATCACGGGGAGTTTTAACATCTCTGGCCTTAGATACAGAAGTTTTAAATGTACCAAATCCAACAAAAGCAAGTATATCTTCTTGTGTTATTGCTTCTCCTATTGTTTCAAATACAGTTTTAAGAGTTTTATCTGCACTTGTTGCAGAAGTATCCATATTTTTTGCAAGTAGTTTTACAAATTCAGCTTTATTCATAGTTTTATAAATTTTAATATATTATTTTATCCTTATAACATCAATTATCATAATAAAACCAGATATTATTGAATTAATATAGCTTCAATGGTGTTAAATATTTAGAAAATTTGTAAAGAAATACTTTAAAACCCTTAATCTCCTTTTGATTTATTTCTACCTGCATCAAAATAATAAAACATTAGAAGAATAAATCCTAGCAATGCAAATATCAATAAGTCAGTTTTATCTGCATATAAGGACCAGCATCTGTATTCATAGTCAAGTCATAATAGCTATTTTTTTAGGATTATTTATTTTCCATGGAGCTTGCCTTTTTATAATGTTGTGTAGTTTTGTGGAAATTAATACCGACACCATGATTTATAAGAACTGTATTGATATGCCCATTCCAGTTAAAATTTTTTAATAAAGCTTCAAAAGTTTTACCTTATTCTATTCTAAAACGCTAAAAATTTTTATATGATTATAAGAGGGTATGCGTTCTGAATGAGATGCTTGAGCTGAATATTGCAAAGAGAAGTAGTATTTTAAAAAATAGTTTGCAAAATAGATAGTAAATGTTATAGTACTATTATTTGATACTATGTATCATGCATGAATAATAAAAGTAAGAAGATCTTGAAGTCAATATTTGCTAATCCAATAAAAGCAAATATTTTATGGATTGATATTGAAAAATTAATGGTTGATTTAGGAGCTTCAATACGTGAGGGTAAAGGTTCTGCTGGAGTATTTATTTATAAAAAAACTATTTTTCCTTTTCATAGACCACATCCTCAAAAAGAAGCAAAAAGGTATCAAATAAAGTTATTAAGAAAATATTTAATAAATAATGGTGTAAAATTATGAAAAAAGATATTTTAAATTACAAGGGATATACAGCAGAATTATGTTTAGATACAGAGGATAAAATTATTGTAGGGCAGGTCATTAATACAGCTGATATTATATCTTTTCATGGAGAAACAATAAAGGAGGCTGAGCAAGCTTTTCATGATGTACTTGATAGTTATTTAGAAGCTTGTAAGCAGGAAAATGTCGAACCTTCTAAACCATATTCTGGTAAATTTAATTTAAGAATACCTTCAAATTTACATAGAGATTTAAGTATTAATGCAATTAAATCAAATATGAGTCTTAATGAGTATACAGAGAATTTAATTGTTAAAGGTTTAGAAGAGCAATCTAAACATGTCAATTGAATTTCGAGAATTTTTAGAAATTAAAGAAATTTTTTGATAGTAGTTTTTACTTTATCATATAATTTGTAAGCTGTTTGAAATTGTAAATAATTTTTTAAAATACTATTTAATTTATTAGAGGAAGAATTAGAGGTGCTCATCATATTAGTAGCATTATTTTCTAATAAAGAATTGTCGTGAGTATAATCATCAATCATCTTAGAGGATTTATGACGAGTGGTTTTCATAATGATATGATTGCGTATACCGGAGCTAACCGCAGTAGTAACAAAACCACGCCTTAAAGAATGTCCTGCAATTTTAGAAGTATCAAAATCTATCTTTGCTGAATGTTTTTTAGTAATTCTTGCAACATCAATGCAGGAGAGTCTAATACCTGTAACTTTATCTGCTTTGTTTATAGAACAGAATACTGCTTCATTGTCATTAATTTTTTGCCAGGATTTTAGGTATTTTATTGGACAAAATACTTTTCTTTTGAGTATAGCTATTTTTTGACCTTCACCAAATTTATCAGTTTTACTTTGCCTAATATTTATAATAATTCCTTCTTTGATAAAGGAAATATCTTGCCAGTTAAGTTTAACGATTTCAGATCTACGCATAGCAGAGAACCAACCAAATGTAAGAAGAGCCCTATCTCTAATTCCCATATGAGTGGTTTTAGTAATATGTTGTAATATATCTTCTAGATCTTTAAGTAGAATTGGATCTTTACCTTGTTTTGCAATACCGATTTTTCGTCTAATACCTTGCCATACAATTTTAAATTCTTTGTCTTGGAGGTTTATATGAATATTTTTGGTCTCACAATATTTACAAATAGCACTAATTTTTCTTTGAATTGTTGAAGCTTTATAATTTTCTTCTGCAAGGAATGTTATATAAGCAATCAATGTATTATGTGTGATATCTAGGGGGTTAATATTTAGAGATTCACACCAAATACAGAAATTTTTCCAATCACTTTGATAATTTTTGATAGTATTTTTTGCAAAAGCATGACGTGCATAATCTTTTACTTTTTCTTGTAAATTTGCAACAATTATAGAATCCTTATCGTTTTTAATATTTATGAAATTATTCATAATTTTATTATAGTGTTTTATAAGTCCGATTATAGAACATTATTTTTTACATAACAATTTTTGTTTTTATAACAATTAATGCTATTTCAAAAAATGATTTTAGAAAATTTAAGGTCAAATAATTTAAAATTTTTAAAATAGCAGAAAATTTCTCTTCTATAAATGCGATTTAAGCTATCTATTTTTAGAAATACATATAAATCTATATCAAAATGATAAAAACGCTTTAAAAGTGATTTATTTGCCATTTTTTAGCTCAGCATTTTATTTTTATAAAATATAGTTATTTTTTTAGTATGAAATTTCATCGACACTGCTAAACTAAAAAATATAATCAAAAATATTCATTAATTAATTGTTTGTTGTCTGCAACTTTACCTATTCCTCAGAGTCCTTTTCTTCATGATTATTCAGTAGTGGAGCAACTTGATTATTCCTAGTGGTCACAAAAAATATTACTTGTTCAGGTTATTTTACTATAGGACTTTTTCACAGCGCTATCCTGCTGATAGGCCTACATGCATTATAATTAATCACAGTAGTGCATAATCCAATTTTGAGCTGTCGCAGCAATAGAAAAAGCAGCTATATCAGCACCGTTACTTAAATAAGTTTCTTTCAATACCTCATTATTACTTATATCTGCATAACTTAATAGTGCTTCATCATTACCATGGTAAAAAGATTACATTCATGAAAATGGGGGGGAAGAATTATACTCAACCAATTTTTTTATAGAACCTAGGCATCACATCATTATGTTTTTGTAACGAAACAATAAGATCTTTAACCTTATTGCTATCTTCCATATCATCTATACTATTACTAGCCAAACACTTTTTCATAAATATATTATATTTATTTTGAAAAAAATTTTCTGGATTTTTTAGTTTGTTTAATAATTCCGTAATACTAGCCATATTTATACCTCATTAATAAAATTAAATCTTTTTATCATCTATAATATCTGCATCAATAGAGATACCTTTATATATACTCTAATGGATTAGCATAAATAATTATATTTGTTGCTACAATATACACTCTATATCATCCGCATCTTTATGTGTAGTTAAAAAATCCATTCCTAATTTAGAAGACCACTTCTGTAAAATTATTTCTTCACCATTATATACAACTTTTTTATTATACTTTGCTGTATGTAACCATTTTTTCAGATATCTACCATTCAAGATAATTGTAACAGGAAACATCTAGCCAACCTAATTTTTGAACTATAAATCCAGTTATAGAGGTGAAAAGTCTAATTTTTAAAGATTACAATCTATTATAACTCCAAACAATATAGGAATATCATGTTCAAGTGTTTTCTGAACTCTGCAATCTGGAATAATGTGCCTATCATAATTGATTTCAGGTTGAATTTTAATATTTTTATTTTCTAAATTTTAAAATAATTTATAATTCAGTATCGTAATCTGCTAGATTTAATATTGATTGATCATGAAGTATTATAGCTTCTGCTATTCTTTCTAATTTTGAATTTGAAGCATCCCCTTTATATATCTTTGTACATGATGAATAAAAAAAAGGTAAATATACATAAAAAAAGCTTTTGTATATATTTTGGCAGTCATGTTGGTCAACACAGTATTCTACACAATTATCAATCTTTTCCGCTACTAAGTTAAGCATTTCTTTTTTTTGTTTTTTAGGAACAGACTGAAATACAACATCTTCAAAGCAAGGTATACATCTTAGTTCAATACTTGTATACCATATATCAAGCTTATTTTCATTAGATAAGGCATTAACTGCACAATCTGATATTCTATCGTTTATTTGTATACTTTTTTTGCATTCTATAAAATGTTTGTGTCGCAATTCTCTGAAGATTGGTGATACATGTTCTTGCCAATACTGTACTGCTGGATTAAAGTTGCGCATTATTTCATCACCTACTCCATTCATATACAATTCGGGTACTCTTACTAAGAATTCTGCATCTTGTTTTGTACTGTTTTCGTACATAAAATAGTCATATATTCTGTCTAAAACATGTTTATGCTCTTCGGACCACTCAAATTTTTTGAAAAATTTCTGGTAATGTCTTTCTAAGATTCTTTCTTGATTCACTAAACTAATGTTTCCATCAGATGGATATATTTTTTTAAATAAAATTTTAGTTCTATTTACCTCTCTTGTATATAGCATATACCAATGATTTAATTGCAACAAAAGTTTGAATTCAGTAGTGTCAAAACTCAATTCCTCTTTTGTAAAGGCGAGGGCTATATTCTCTAAAGTTTGGTTAACTGCACGATCATATTCACCTGCTGTATGTAAGTTATTATATGGGTATCCGTTGTTATCAAATAAAACATAAAAAAATGCATGAGCAACTTCATGAATAAAATATCCTGGATTTTTATTTAGATCATAGGAAAAATAAATTCTATTATGTTTAAATAGGTCATCAATTTTAAAAAAAGAAAAAAAAGATGTGATATTACTAGTTTTTGAGGGGATAAAAACATGAACTCTGTTATTCACATCATGATTGGTTATGTAAAAAAATTTGATAACTTCTCTTATAGAGAAGTGTGAGATTAAATGTGCCTCAATATTTAGAATATTATCTAGAGTTAAAGAGTTATATCCTTTGTTAAAATAAAAAAAGTTATCGTTTGGTTCTGAGAACATAGTATCAATAAATTTTAATGCTACTGTTTGATAATTTTTATTTTCTAAAAGATTGACAAAATGTTCAGTATAGGAAGAATAGCTCTTTATAGGATTTGAACGTAACACTCCTGTAAAAGCTTCAACTAATAAGAAGTGAGGGCTGTGTTCACCATTTTGAAAAGCTTTACAATAATGATGAGTAATAAAATAAGCTATTTTTAGTTCTTCTTTATAATATGCAAACTTCAAATATTGCTTAACTTCTTTTTCGTTTAGCTTATTGTTTGCTAATAAATATTTAATTCCATCTAAATCTCCAATAGAAATTGCATAATTTATTTTATCTTTTAGATTAATAAAATGCTTATTGCTATATACTACTAGACTATTATTTATCCCCAAGTCTATTGTATTAGAAAAGCCTAAAGCATATTTTATGCCTTCTAGGTCATAAAGCCTAATTGCTCTTTCTAAAGAATCATGTGAGTTTACGACATATAAATCTTCTGGGTAGTTTTTACTAAATTTATCAAGTAGAAACCTTGCTCCTGCTAAATCTGATAACCTCTTAGCAATTTGAAGTCCCATTTCATAAGACAGATCATTATATAGTAAATATTTATAATCTAAGCCACATGTGGTAGAATAATATTTAATCCTATTTAAGTCACCATCTGCTCTTGCTTCATATAATAACTGATCATTGCACGAAAAGGAAATAGTAGTGTTCTGTTGATCATGAGGGTTGCTCAGAATCATGATCGGTAATATTAAGTTCTTGCATTATTTCTTTTAAATCACCTCCCATAGTATCATGTACATTAGGTAAAGAACTTAATGCTGCTAATTCATCTTCCTCTTTATGTTCAGTAAAAAAATCTTCACTTTCTTGAATACTGCGTGCTTGCTTTCTGATTTGATCTATTGGTATATCCACAGAGTCAACAAGTTTTTGTAAATCAATTTTTGTTGTTTGTTTATTTTCATCAACCATTTTACCCTCCTTTTTAAATAATGTTAATTTTATTCATGTAGCCATAATGCTTCATGCTTTGTGTGCATATCTTCATCAAAATGTGCTGTATAGCTTCTAGCATCTTGACAAACATCACTGTCTGTATTATCGGATGTCAAACAACCTGCGACTTTATCTAGGGTTAAGGAATTTTTCTTTATAAAAATATCAATTTCTTGTTCAAATTCTTGAATATGTTTTGTACTACTATCATCCATCGACTTGTATTTTTTATCAAGTTGTGGATTAATCCTCATAACTTTCGCTACTTTAGACTGAAAAGCATCCGATAATTCTGTACCTTTCATCATTCTGTCTATCAAAGATTTTTTTGTTAATAATCCAATCCCACCTTCTCCATTATATGCATCATACAATATTCCACTTACTGCAATAGTGAATGCAAGTACTCCACCTATAATAGGATGTGCATAATAAACTGACGTTCCTAATATTGGAATAGCTGACCCAATTCCAGATATTGTCCCGAAATACGATATATCTTCATTTGATACATGTTGTCCATAAAACGGTTCGTCTATAAATCTTCCTGTTCCAATTGATACAACGGTTAATGACTTAAATTTAGCTAACATGTTTGATTTTAAAAATTCAGTGATACCAATCATTGTAGGTGAATTTGCAAAAATACCACCATCAATATCATGAAAGATTTTTCCAGCAGAAGATACAGTAGTTTTCATTGGAAAAAATGTAGGAGCAGCACTTGTTGCTCCTGCTGCATCTTTCAAAAGGTAATTATGAGTATCGGGGCTATTTTCTGCCCTATATGTAGACCATAACCTTGGCCCATCATAATCCAAAGAATATGAAACAGTGGTTATAGGAATAGTTGTATTTAAAAATGTTGCATTACCTAGTTTTGATTCTAATAATGTATCAATACCTTCTCTAGAATATTTTGCAGTAAATAATTGCATAATGTTTCCTAAAGCAGGTATATTATCTAAATAACTAGGTGGGAATATTTTTTGAGCATCATCTTTAAATATATTTACTACATCAGTAGCAGAATATTTAGGGTTACCATTTTCATCTTTAACCGTTAGAGAAATAGCAATTAGGCCACCAGCAGATGTTCCTACTACATAATCGAATAATTCGTGTATGGGTTTCTGAGCTTTTTTTATAATCTCTTCTATTATTTTTGCTGGTACTAATCCTCTAACGCCCCCGCCATTAACAGATAAGATTCTATGATGTTTTGTCATAATAACTAACCTTATTACCTTGATCATACATGATAGCATAAACAGTATATTGATGCAAGATTATATAAATAAATGTATTTGTGTTATTTACTATAAATGGCTATGATAGACAATTTAGTTATTTATCAAGAGTCAGTAAATATTAATTCTATAGCTTCTTTTACTTCTGGACTGAGCTCAGTATGACTATTTTTATTTTCAATTTCCTCATATAACTTATCCAACCGTTCTTTTTCTTTTGGATTTATATAATAAACCTCTTCTTTTAATTTTTGTAAGATATCTGGTTCATAAATAGCTGCTTCTTCAGCTCTTTTCATTATATTAATTTCACTGTACAATTGTTCTGCAATTTTTCTTTTTACAATCTCTGGTATATATTTATCGTCCATGTTTTACCTCTTATTAAATTAATATATAAATTCATAAGAAAAATCTTGCGTATTTTCTATAACAATTAACCCTATATAATCTTCATCTAATATCATGCATTCCACATATTTTTTTATTATTTCTTTATTCCATACAACAAAGTTGCTTGAAATTTTAGATAAGCTTTTTATATGCTCAGAATCTGATTTGTCCATTTGCATTAAATTTTTTGATAATTTTGGATCTATCGTTATCATTTTATTTACATAGCGTGTCTGTATTATACTCTCTCTTTCACCAGTATACATAGCTTTAAAAACTAATGGATCTAAAACATAACCTAATTTACTCTCTTCAAAAGATGTAGGTGGAACAAATGAATTAGTATCTTTGTAATAACCTGTTCCTATTGATAAAACTGTTATCCCTTCTTTTTCAATTCTTAAACGTGTTTCATAAGGTGCATGTTTTAATAATACTGCTATTGCTAAACTAACAGGATAATTAGCAAGAATACCACTATCTATATCGTAATATATTTTCTCCATATTTATAATTGTAGTAACTTTTGTAACCTTATGAGGAAAAAAAGTAGGAGTAGCACTTGTAGCTCCTAAAGCATCTTTAATATAAAAATCATCTGGTACTGTTTTATTTGCTTTTATAGTTGACCAAACTCTTGGGTTACTCTGTTCAAGAGAATAAGAAACTGTTGTAAATGGAATAATTACATCAGTTAGTTTTAAATCTCCAAAATACTTATTAAGTAGTCCATCTATACCCTCTCTACTATATTTAGGTGCAAACATTCCATCAAGAGCATCAGAATATTTATTACCTAAAGCAAGACCTCCTGCAGCTCCAACAATTCCAATAGCCCCCGCACCTCCAATAAATAGAACAGTAGGTAAAAATGCAGCACCTACAGCTGCCCCAGCTACTGCTCCAAGTATTGTTACAACCCCAGTAACAATAGAATGCAACCAATAATTAGCGTTTAAAGGAAAAATTGTTTCTGCATTATCTTGCAATAATTTTAGAATTTGGTCTGGGGTAAATTTAGGACTTTTATTATCTTCCGATACAATCAAACTTGCTCCTATGATACCTCCAATAGAAGTTCCTACAATATAGTCACATAAATCTCTTATATCACCATCTTTGCCTTGTGATTTAGAAATTTTTAGCATTTCTTTTATGATAGTAGCGGGAATAATTCCCCTTACACCTCCTCCACTTATTGAACAAACTCGATATACCATTTTGATCCTAAATACCTATTATTAAATTAATAAAAAAACAACTAAAATACAATATTATACTTCCTTTAATATAATGCTATTTTTTAGTACTAAAAACTATTTATCTTATGACTTTTTATTATATTTTTGCTTTTCCCTTTCACCATTAATTTTTATACCATGAACATTGTTAGGATAAATTAGAAACATAAAATTTGTGTTTTAGTTAGCTCATTAGTTACTTTATCCAATATGCGTTAACTAAAAATTACGCTAACCTGGACTACATATCTAATTATTTTTTCTGAATTGAAGAAAAGACGTAATTTAATCAGCAATTGAAACTATACTATGCGCTGTAGTAAGCTCATGATCTGAATTATCTTCAAACTCTCCTCTATCTTCCAATCCCATCTCTTTCATTATTTCTAATGCTTTCTTATGAGTTTCTTCAGAAATCTCAGGAACTATGCCATATTTTTCATATGCTTCATTCTCTTCTCTTAGCCTTTTTTCAATTACATTTTCTTCAATAATCATATTATCTTTGGACATCTTTCTTATATCTTCACCGAGTTCTGCACTGAACCTTGTTCTTTCTTTATGATCAGACATTTTATACACTGTAAGAGTTACTAACTTGATTATAAAATAATTATCTTAACTATGTAAATCAAAATTATTTTTTAAAAAGATTAGGTATATGCTTTCGCACTTCTTCTATTATTTCTATAAAATAATATTCTATTTTTTGATAAGATTCTTCAGGCATATTATTACCTATAGTAGATAATCTAACCCAATTTCCAAAAAGAACATTTGCTATAATGACAGGGTGGAAAGATTGTTTTAAAAGCTCACAGGTAGTACCGTGTATTTTTTCATTTACTCTTGCTGTTTTAGCTATCAATTCATTACGTGATAAATTTACATTATCTAGTTCATGTACTGACATTTCTGATTTTAAGCTATTAATAACTTCCCCTAAATCCTTTTTAGTTTTTGTCTCATTATATTGAGGAAGCTGTTTAAGCATTTTTACTATTATATCTATAATTTCCAATATTGCCTTTTCTTTATAGGTAGGCAGATTACCTGAAGAATCATTTTTTACTCCTCTCATTGGAGCCTCAAGTGTAATCCAGAAATGAAATAGACTTAAAACTATTATTTTACATGGTATTTCTTCCATAATTAGGTCATGTAGAACTTTCTCCATACTAGCCATTACAATTGCAGCTTCCTTTTCTTTTTTTGTTATAGGACAAGGTTCAGCACCCTTTATTTTCTCTGAAAGCCTTGTAGCTTCTTTAATTAAAAGCTCACTATCTATGATTTCCATTTCTTCATTTCGTTTTTGCATCTCCTCAATAGGTATATTTATAAATTTTATTCCAAAATTAATGTACGCTTGTATTGTTGCAGATACATATTTTAAATAAACCGGTATCTTGTTCTTTTTATTTAGATGATTGTAATATCCTATAAGCCAGCCTATTTGCACAGCTGTGTGATTAATATGATACAGTACTGCTTCTTCATTTCCATATTCCTTCAACTCGTTAATTACATCATTACAGAGAGTTTTAAGTAATATTGTAAATGGGATAGGTGGTGCAAATAACTCTTTTTGCTTTTTGCTACTTTTACCTTCTTTTTTGGCACAATATAATTCTTCCATTAAATCAAATATAACTCTACCTAATCTAACTGTTTGTGCTGCAATACTACCAGGTGCTGTGTTTCGTAATTTTTCAAAATTTGTACTTCTTATTTTTTTGTTTTTAATATCTGGCGTTATTGGAAACTTTAAAAATAATTGATAAGAATTCTCTGCTTCTCTAGTCATTATCTTTATCAGTTGATTTGTTATTTCTTTAGTTTTTCCTTCGCCTAACTCCGTAATACTAATAAATCCTAGATATGCAGATAAATGTGCTACTATTAACTCATCAATTGTGACCATTTTTGCATTTTTCATTATCTCTTTTATTCCCTCAGAAAGTCTACATAGTATTTCTTGTGTATTACATTCTAAATCAACTAATTCTTCCTCTAGCTCATCATCTGATAAATCTAGATAATTGATATTTGGCAGCATTTCTGATGAATAACTTTGTTTTTTCATAATATTTTATAAGACAAAATAATAATTTTTAAAAAAAGAGCTCCGATAAAAAAGTTTTACTATAGAAACATCAAAATTAATAAACGCTAATATATTACTATATTAACTTCAAGAAAATTAATTATAGCATTATTATGAGCCTAAAAATTTATTTTTACATTTTGTTCTTAATGCTTAATTTTAAAATTCTATCTACTCTAAACATTCTTTCCTCAAATCTATTATGACAATAAGCTTTAATCCCAATAAACGATTTTTCCTTAAATTTTTCATTTTTAACTGAATATGGAGATATTACTCTTTTGGATTTAGTATCATTTGCTTTTAGATATATTATTTCCAATTTTTTATCTTCTTCTATTGCTTGTTTTATTATCTTTATCTTATCGTCCAAAGATAATGTTTTTTCTGATCTTTGATATTGATGCTTTGTTAAAAAACTAAATATTCTATAATCTGTTCTGATATGATTCTTTTTTATAGGAGTCTTTAATATCACTCCTTCAAATGATGTGCATCTACTAAGTGCTACATACATTTGTCCTGTTGCAAATACTCCCCTTCCTATGTCAATAATAACATTATCAAATGTCTTGCCCTGACTTTACAAAACTTCCTACCACTTCTGACTCTATTTTTATCCCATCAAAATAATATCTAGAGATTTCCCATTTATAAGGAGCAATATTGTAGTACTTCTTTTTATCTATCAGTCGTATAACTAAATATTCTCTTCCTTCTTCATCTTTCTTTTTCTTTTCAATAGTTGCAATTGTACCATTTACCCATCTATCATTGCTATCGTTATTTAATAGCATAATCTGTGATCCTAACTTATATTCTAATTCTACTGATGTTGGAAAGGAACTTTTATCAAAATTTCCCAATATTTCAGCTGTAGCTTTATAAGCCTTTCCTTTTAATTTTGATAAGTATTCTTTATTTATTTCGTCAGCTTTACTATTTGTAGATGTTAAATTAATAAAAAACTTACTCTCTTCTGGCTTATAATTTCCAATATGACGAGTATTAAGAAGCTCTATATCGTTACTTTCAACCGAGTTATTTCTTATCTTATTTAGAAGATTAATAAAATTAATATCCTTTTGTCTGTAAATCTTATCTAATTCTATAACCTCTATTTCAAAATTCTCAAATGCATGGCTACTAAAAAAATAAGGTGATTGATAATGTTTATTAAATAACACGGCTTCCTTACCTATAACAACAGGTGGCAACTGATATAAATCTCCTATAAATATCATTTGTACACCACCAAATCTTTCTCCAGGCCTTGGTCCATAATGTTTTAAAAATATATCTATGCAATCTAGTAAATCTGCTCTTAACATAGATACTTCATCGATTATTATAGTTTTAATATTTTTATATAGCTTTTCATTATCTTCTTTAGGCCTTACTTCTCCTTTTTGAATCTTTGTTGGCGTTATATCTACATAAAAATTAAAAAATCTATGAATTGTTTGTCCTTTAACATTAAGTGCTGCAACTCCAGTAGGTGCTAGTACTGCATATTCTTTCTTAGTATTTTTGCAAAAATAAGACAATAACGTTGATTTACCAGCTCCAGCCTTACCTGTTATAAAGAGATTAGTATTTTCATCGTCCATTTTTTTAATGGCTTCTTCAAAGTCAGCATTAATCTCTATTTTCTTTAAGTCCATAATTTATAAATTTATATCAATTGATACAGGAACATGATCAGAGGGTAAGTCATGATTTCTAGTAGATTTTATAATATTTGCAGCCATTACTTTTTCATCTAAATTACCACTACTCCATATATGATCTAATCTTCTACCCCTATCTGACTTTTCCCAATCCCTTGCTCTATAGCTCCACCAACTATAAAGTTTTTCTGATTCAGGAATAAACTTTCTAACAGAATCTTTAAAACCAATTGATTTATATAAATTAAGTAGCTTCTCCACTTCTATAGGTGTATGTGATACAATATTTAACAATTGCTTATGTGACCACACATCATTTCTTAATGGTGCAATATTTAAATCACCTGCTATGATCACTTTATCATTTTTTGATTTGTTGTTTTTAAACCAAGCTGTAAGCTTATCTATCAATTCTAATTTTTCTTTGAATTTTATATTTTTACTAACATCAGGTATATCACCACCTGCTGGGATATAAAAATTATGTAAATCTATATCATTTCTTATTTTTACAGCTAAATGTCTAGCATCTTTTATAAAACTAATTTTAGGTATAATTTCTAAATCTTCCTTTGCAATAATAGCTACTCTATTATAACCTGTTGTTTCTCCTTCATGGTGAATAAATCTATATCCAAAATCTCTAAAAAACTGAAAAGGAAATAAGTCATTCCTTACCTTTATTTCTTGTAGCATAAGAATATCAGGAGAATATGCTTTTAAAAACTTATCAATAGAATTAAGCCTTTTTCTAACAGAGTTAACATTCCATATCGTTATATTAATTTTGCTATTATTTTTCATCTTTTACTTCATTATGGATTATGCTTTAGGTAAATATTGATATAAACTTGCTCCATATTTCCTAAGCCATATTCTTGATGCCTGATAATTAGGATCAATCTTCTTAACTAAATTCCAAAACTTGTCACTATGATTCATTTCTTTTAAGTGGCTCATCTCATGAGTTACTACATAGTAGAATACTGGTTGTGGTGCAAATATTAATCTCCAGTTAAATGATAAATTACCTCTAGATGAACAGCTGCCCCATTTACTGGTTACTTCTCTTATAGAAATTTTACCATAGTTTTTTAAATTAAAATTCTTAGCTATACACCTCACTAAATTTTTAATTTCTTCTAATGCATATTGTTTTAGATATTGAGTTAATACCTTGGAATATAAATATTTAGGTGAATTAACTATAATTGTCTTTCTATCCTGCTTAACAGACAATTCATTTTCACAATTAATATATTTTATATCATGATTTGTTCCTAATATTGGTAATTTATTGTGAAGTTTAGTATTTTCTTTTATGTCATTACATGGCTTTGTAATATTTGATAACTTACTTCTAATCCAAGATTCCTTTTGCAATAAAAATTCTAAAGCCCTGTTTTTATTACCACCCCTTGGTAGAACTAACTCAACATCTTTATCTTTTATTCTAATTGCAGTATTTTTAGCTTTTAGACTTTTACGTAATGTTATAGTTATTGGCTCTCCTAAGCTATTCAGTATAATACTATTATTTACTTCCATAAATTTAACTATTTCTCAATGTAACTACTAAATAAATTAAAAATGAAATAACCCATTTGTCTGTCTATTTTACGTTAAACATTAACTGTTTTAGAGCAATGAGAATTCATGTAAGTATCAATTATATGGTTAAATTCATTTGAATCTATATGTTTAACTTCTTCTCTATTTGGCCACACTTTCATGCTAATTGCTTTTGCATATTTAATTCCATCTAGAGATTCCATTTCTATTTCTTTACCAACTACCCATGTTGGAACATTTAGCTCTTTTACTTTAGAATACATTAACCTTACATGATCCTCTAATTCACCTTGTGTAGTTGCTTTATCATCAAATAACATCATTGCTGTTATTTCATTGCATACTGGACAAGGAAAAACTTTACTTGGAATGATATATTCTTCATTTTTAACATTACATTTATCAGCAGCCTCATCACTCTTACCTAATATTTCATCCATAGCTTCAGTAATTTCTTTTACAATCGGTTTAAATATTTTTTGCCTTCTTTTTGTCATTGGATCATCTGGATTACCAGATATTTCACAATGAATATTGGTTTTAGTATTACTACCAGGAATTATTACTATTCTTCCTAACTCTCCTAATAAATTATGACGAAAAATATGAATCAAATATCCTTCATATGAATGTTCTTTTTTTACCGTAACAGATTTGGGTAATTTAAATCCAAATTGTCTTCCTTTTTCATATAGCTCTTTCAACCTTTGCTGATTAACCATTATTCAATAGGATGTTTTATTATTATATAATAAAAGTAATATGATTATATTTACTTTGGCAAGCATTTAAAACATTAATGCATATCTTATAAAATTTAAGATATATTGCTTCTGTATAAAATACATATGTGACAATGTCTGAGAAGATTAAAAAATTTATGCCTAATAAAGGAAATTATAAATATTTATGATTTTATACTACCTAAGTAGTCACTACACTCTCGCAGGTTACTAGCCTGTGTAACAGGCTACTTTTAAAAAATACGAAAGTCAAGAAAAGTACAACATAATAAATAATCAAATATTCAGATATCCGATCGCTTTAATTTAGCATTTAAATAATGTACTATATAGTCAGATATTTCTTCCATAGAGACATATTTATAAAAGTGATCATGAAACTTTATTTCCTTATCTTTAATCGTCATAATCTTATTATTGTAATTATCATAGATATATTGATTTTTTTTAATATTAGCTTCTCTTTGTAATATTTCATCTATTTTCTTTTGTCCAATGCCTTTTTTAATCTGTGGTGCTATCAGTAATATTTCTGTTAAAAGATCTAAATCTTCATCTAGTATCTTTTTAATATGCATAGCTGTTCTTATAGATATTTTACTCACATCACCTACTGCAATCCATACATCTTCAGGAACATCATTAAAAGATAATAAATCACTTAATGAACCTTGAGATATTTGCAACTCTTTAGCTAATTTTGCTTGTGTAATTTTTTTATCTTTCAATATTTTACCATAACATTTTGCCTTAGAATAAGGAGAAATTCCTTTTTTTAAATTTTCAGAGCTTTGTACAAATAATGCTTCTTCATCACTTAAATCAGTGATAATAGCTTCAACTGGGATATTCATGTAATGACATGCTCTCCATCTTCTTTGACCTGCAATTATTTCATAATGATCACCATTATATCTGACTATTATTGGTTGAATCTGTCCATTTTTTTTAATATCTAAGCCTAATGCTTTTATATCACCCATCTCAAAATCTTGCCGATCAGCATAATCCCAAAGCACACAATCATCAGAATTTAATTCTACTACTTCATGACTATCCATATTATTTAGCTAAATATGTGTTTTATATAAGATTATAAAATGAATTATATAATGTATATAAAAAAATTCAGATATCTGAATTTTCAGTATTTCTTAAAAAATATGGTATCTATAAAGGGATAATTATTATTTTCAGGAATTAAAAATATTTCTTTAGATAATTGTTTTAATCTTTTAACCGTTAACTAGCCATCAACAGCAGCAATAACTATAGAACCTGATTTAGCTTTTAGGCTTCTATCTACAAATGCATCGCCATCATTAATATTAGCTACCACCATTGAATCACCCTTAACTTTAACAAAAAATGTTGCACTAGGGTGATTTACTAAATGTTTATTTAGATCAATAATATCCTCTATATAATCATCAGCAGGTGACGGGAATCCTGCTGGTACATTTTGAAGTAACTAATGGTATTTTAATAGCAGAACTATATGCTAAAGTTATCAATTTTTTGTACAAAAATTATAAAGTAAAAAATGCTTTTATGTTATTGAACTTCTAATATTATTAACATCATCAATGATTTGAGTATTCTTTTTCATCAATACTTCAAGTTTATTAATATAATATAAAACCGTTGAATGATCTCTATCTCCTATCTTTTCTCCTATTGTTTTAAGGCTATTTGTTGTTAACTCCTTACTAAGATAAGCTATTACTTGTCTCCCTAGCACCAACTTTCTATTTCTTTTTTTAGATACTATATCTGTCAGTGCTATTCTATAATATTTTGCAACTGCATTCATTATTCCAGTTTGACTTATTTTTTTATTACTACTTCTTATATAGCTTTGAATATATTTACATATATTTTCAGTTGTTGAATTCTTTTGAGATACACTTAAATAAGTCTTAAGATTATTTATTCCTGCTTCTAATTCTCTAATACTAGTTGCAACTTTTTCTGCTATTAATTTCAGTATATTTTCTTCAAACTTAATATCATTTCTTTCATTATGATGATTTAATATTTTTAAACGTAATTCATAATCACATGGTTCTATATAAATAGCGTTACTTGATCTAAGTATTGATTTTGTTTTTTCATCATTAAGTTCTAACATATGACAAGGTATACTTGATGCTATTACTATTTTTTTCCCTGATTCAATAAAAGAATTCAATATATAAGCAAATTCCTTTTGTGTACTTTCTTTCCCACATATAAATTGTAAATCATCTATTAAAAATATATCCAATTCATTTATTTTACTTCTTAATTCAAATAAACTATTTGATTTAACTGCACTTACGAAATTATGCATAAATCTTTCTGCACTTAAATATCTAGCTCTATATTTTAAAACGCTACTATTCTTACCATCATTCCTTTTTACACTATTATTACTTATTGCATTAACAATAGATTGTAATAAATGTGTCTTTCCCATCCCTACATGAGAATGGATATAAAATACATTACTATGACTATAATCTATATTGCCATCAGCAATATTTTTAGAGACTTTATATGCAACTTGATTAGATTCTCCTGTCACATAGTTTGCAAAGGTATGTTTTGAATTCACCTTAGTAAATATATTATTTGTGTTAATTCCTAGCTTTTCATTTTTATAGAAAGATGTTTCATTTGCTTTAATAAGCTGATTATTATCATTATCTACTCCAATACTATTATCCACAGAAATAGATAACATTTTAATATTTCTATCAACACTGACAGCAGTTTTTTTTATAAGAAAAAAATAATTCCTAACTAATGTCTCTCTATCAAAATTATCTTTTACTGAAAAATATAAAATATTGGTTTTTATCTCTACAAATTTTGCATTTTCTAATATATTTCTTAATTCTATATTTTGATTATCAGACAGTTTTAATTTATCTAAAATATTTAGCCATATACTTTGAGATGAATATTCTAATCCTTTTTCTATTGTAAATTTATCTTGATTAATTGTATTTGAATTTAATACTGAAGATAACTGCATATACTTTATTTATTAAAAATAGATAATAGTTTGTTACTAGCTATAAAGCCCTATATTACAGCTTTAAAACGAATCTACAATGTTTGTATTTGAATTAATATATTAGGATTATTTTCTCTACAGTAAAGTAAAATAATTGAATATTTTGTTAATATATTTCTTGACTCTTTTTAACTCCGGAACTTCTCATAAAAATATTTTGAAGAATTAATTTATAAATATAAATTATAGATTTTAATTTACTTTTTAATTCTTAAGCATTGGTATAGTAGAAGATATATTATCTTGATTTATCATATTCTTTACTACTCCAATAGAGTTAATTAACTTTTCTGCAAATGGTACTTTTCTTTCATACTTAATTAAATATACATTTTTGTTTTCTTGGTATAAAGAAGTTAAATAATCAGTACTAGTCATTGTAGCATCAACTAATCCTAATTCTTTAGCTTGAGCACCTAACCAAAACTCTCCTGTTGATATATTTTCTATATCAATATTTGGTCTTTTTGATTTAATTAATAATTTAAAGGCACTATGTATTTGATTTAATTCTTCTTTTACTTTTTGACGATCTTCCTCTGTATTTTTACCAAACATAGTTACAGTTCTTTTATATTTACCTGAAGTAATTTGCTCATATTTTACCCCGCTTTTTTCCAATAACTCATTAAAATTAGGACTTTCAACTAATACTCCAATAGATCCTATTATTGCAAAAGGTGCTGCAATTATTTTATCAGCTATTGCTGCCATCATATAACCACCACTTGTTGCAATTTTATCAATGAGTACCGTTAAATACAAACCCTTTGCAGTTAATCTTTCAAGTTCAGATGCTGCTAACCCATATCCATTAACAGTACCACCCGGTGATTCCAATAATAGCACAACATTATCTTTATGATCTGCTATGGATAAAATAGCAGTTATTTCTTTTTTTAATGAATCCACTGCTTTTGCTTGTATATCTCCATCAAATTTAATCACAAAGATCCTACCTTCTTTTCCTATTTTGCTATTCTTAATATCAATAGTTAGCTTTTGTGCTTCAGTTTTAGTATATATATTATTTATCATTTCATTTTTTACATCGTAATATTGATTTGTTAAATCCTTAATTGTTAAAGAGCCAATATCTTTGTTTTTAGGTTTGTCACCTATAACTGCAACAATTAGGCTAATACCAAAAAACAATAAAATAATTGTTGCAGATTTAAGAGTGAATAATAAGTAATCTTTAATAAATTTAGCCATCCAATATTTTTCTATGTTATTTTCCTGTTTCTTTATTTTGCCTGTGTGAGCCATCACATATAGGGGGTAATTGTGTGTTTTTACAAGTACAAAATGATATAAACCTATCTGAAATAGCAGTATATTCTATTGGCTTTCTACCTTGCTCATCATCTTTATGGCTACCATCACAAAATGGCTGCTTGCTGCTTAAATCACAACTACACCAATAATATGTTTTACCTGCATCTACTGCTACTCTTATTGCTGGACTCTTCATAGTTTTATACCTAGTTTTGGTTTAGTGCTATTAGTTGTATGATTAGCAGACTTTATATTTCCTATGTTATCTTGAGTAACAGTTGATTTTTTTACTTTTGTATCTTTATTTGTTTTTGAATGACAACTGCTTTTTTGTTCTTTACTGGCATTCTTGCTTTCTACTTTAGCATTGTTGTTTTTCTCCTCTTGTTTTTTAGTCCATTCTTGCCGTCTTTGTTTTTTTAATTCACGTTTTTTCTTAGCTTCTTCTTTTAATTTAACAAGGCCTTCCACTTGTTCTTTTGTTACAACTCCAAGCTCATTACCTGCTAAATCATATCTCTTAGCGTTTTCTACATGAAGTTCTTTATATTTATTGCTAGTACAATATACTTTTAGAAACTTAGTTAATTGTGAATTACTTATTGTTAGATTACCATTTGCTATTATCTCTTTCCTTATTCCTACTTTGAGTAATTTAATTCCTTGTTTATTAAATAACTTTGGATATTTACTTGATAATTCATTGTGAGTTTCTTCATATTTCTCAGGCGATATTATATTACTCTTTTTATTTTTCACTTTTGTTTTATTGTTGTTAATTCCTAACTCTTCTTTATTTTTTATTTCTTTAGTCATTACTGTATGTAATATCAATTTTTATTTTTTGAGTTTATTTTTATAATCATTTACGAGAACCATCCTTATCTATTCTTTTACTAAGCTCCTTATAAAGCTTACTATCCTCTTCTATCGTTTTCTTTAAATTCTCTCGTTCCTTTTCCGTTAACTCCATTTGCCATGGCCTAGGATATTTTTGAGGCACAAACTTTGTCTTTTCTTTTTTAGCATCAACACTTTGCTTATCAAAGTTGTTATTTTGATTATTTGAACTCATAATTATTTTTACCCTTTACAGATCAATCACACTATGAATCTTAACACTTCTACTATTTGTTTAAACATATAATTTTACCAAATATAAAGTCTTTTATACCTAAAAATCATAACTATAGCCACATACATTATATATTTTTGTTGTATAGCTCCTTACTGAGTTCATACTACTTACTAACTGCTTAGCTATTAAATTAATTCTTCTCCATTCTTCTGCTTGTAACTTTACCTCTAAATAATGTTTGTTTGCATATTCATACATTGCCTTAGCATTTTTAACAACCCTATCCTTTTTATATTTATCAATGCCTAAGTTCTCTTTTAACTCTCTTTTTAATGTATTATACTTTTTTCTTAAGTCGCCCTTCACTTCTTCTATATGAGCTAATCTAGCATTAAACTCTATGTTCATTGACATTGATAAATGCCTATTTCTTACTTTCAGCTTTTGATTTTAACTCGCTACCTACTGCAAACCTTATTACTCTTTTTGCAGGTACATGCACTATTTCTCCTTTCGGTGTTTTTACATCTCGCGCTTTGCTTACAGTCGCTTTAAATGTTCCAAAGCCTACAAATCTTAATTCATCTGTCTCTTGTATTGCTTCTCCAATTGTTTCAAATACTGACTTAAGCCATTTATCAGCTTCTGTTATTGTGCTCTCTCTATTTTTAGAAAGCTTTGTTAAAAATTCTTGTTTGTTCATTTCTTTCTCTTTTTTTATATTATTGTTTACTACTATTTAACTCTATATTTTTATTTTTTTATTAAAACTTATATTGTACTTATATTAACAGCTGAGCTTTTTCCCTTTTCTTCTGCTAATTCAAATTCCAGCGCTTCATTTTCATTTAAATCATTTAACCCGGCTTCTTTTAACGCAGATATATGTATAAATACATCTTTTTTTAAATCTTTAGATGATATAAATCCATATCCTTTCTCAGCATTAAACCACTTTACTTTTCCTTTATATTTCATTTTTTATATAATTATGTTGTTTCATCATCATCACTTTCAGTATATACTGTTGTATCCCCATCATCTTCATTATCAATTATTTGACTAGAACTTTTACCCTGTTTATTACTATTATGCTTCTCACACGCATTTGATGTTAAGCTTACAAACATTACCATTATTAATAATGCTGTAAATATTGTTGTTATACTTTTTTGTTTCATAATTTAAATTAATATAATTAATCATTAATCTCTTATACCATTAACTCTTGGAAAAAAGCCAGTCATTATTGATTACAATACTACAAAAACACTGAATTATTTAGTTTTATTATTGTTTTTATAAGTTGTAATATAATAAAATATTACTATTAATATTATCAAACCAAAAACTACTAACTCAGTCTTACGCATATACATCCCAGGCATAATAGATTTAGTTGCATATTCAAATGCTTTGTTTATCATATCAAGAGTGCTGTTTTTTAATGATTCTGTAAGTTCTAATTTATCCATCATATTAATAACATTTACATGCAGTATTATACCATATTTCCAGTAAATAAGCTAATCTTTTCAAAATTAATTCCAAGTTTTCCCCTTTTTGTATTCTTCAAAATATATTTTCTAGACTTTCTTTTCTTTTGCAATTTCTCAATCTTATTTTGAGCATCCTCATATGAATCGCAAATTTCAATTATCATATTTCCCAGTTTATTAAATTTACCACCATAATATTTTATTATACTCCATTCGTGAAATAAATTTTGTTGGAGTATTATTACATAATATCTATTGTCTGATTCAAATTCATACCTTCTCCATTTGATTGATTCTATTTCTGGTAATTGATTCTTTACATTCATGATGTGTAATCATTTTAATTTACTTATTACCATAGCTACTGATACTTAATATCTTTTGCCTTATCTCTATATACATCTTTCTTATCCTTTCTTTTTCTTTTTTTAATAATTTCATTTTATATATATTAGCATTACTCTTTTTAGCTTTAGAATATAAAATAATCTCTCTATCTATTTTTTGATATTCCTTAAGCAAATCATATGCATTTTTCTTTAATATATTAACATCTGTGCTTTCTAATAGTTTTGTTAATTTATAGTCACTTTTATTATTACCATATCCAATTGCATCTTTACCAAATCTTTTATTAATTTTATCAATAGTTAAAAATAACTCTGGATTAGATAAATCCTTTTGATTTATTTTTTCATTATTTTTTATATTTCCTGAACTTAGTTTCATTTTTTTATCATTTTTATTTTTAAAAAACATATAAAATAAATTTCATAATTATTAATCAAGATTAAATATTTTACGCTCTCTTTTTTTAGTTAAATATTTATCTAATAAATCTTGTAATTCATTTAACTTATTTTCCTTTTTATATTTATTTAAAAAATAATCTCCTATTATTATTTTCTTTTTTATTTCTATTTCCTTTTCTTTTTTATCTTCTTTATTTTTTAAATCTAATATCTTTTTAGCTATTTCTTTTTTCTTTTTTTCTAAAGAATTTATTTTTCTTAATATTACTTTTTTATTCATTTATTTAAATAATACATTATTTATATTTATTCTATTATTTTTATACAAAATATTCAACTTAAACAGTAATAAAAAAATTATTTAAATTCATTAAATATTTTATAAATAAAATTTTTTATTATTTCCTAATTATTTTATCACTAATTATAATATTAATTACATTATTATTTATTTTATATTACTTTTTTGTATTATTTGATCCTTTTAATTTAATAAGTACAACATATAATTAAATATAAAATATCTCTAAATTTACTTATATAACCTTCATTAAAAACTATATATAATTCTAAGACCTTCAATTGCCAGTCTGGCTTTTAATTACATATTATGTTATAGATTATAGTATTCATTAGTTATAAAAACAAAACCACCTGTACCCTATACGGCAAGCCGAAGAAAGTGAGTACACCTCCTGCAACTAAAGTTGAAAGAGATTTTTCGCTTGTATCGCGCATGTAATGGAGTATTCTGAGAGTGAGGCATAATGAGTCACTTTTTCAAAATCAATGCCTCAAAATGCCTCATATTCTTTAAACCCTAGATATTAGGCGAGATTCAGGGTGAGGCATAATGAGTCACTCACCTTATTGTACTATATGCCTATACCTTCATCCTCTAATTCTACCCCCTTAGAGCTTATTCCAATATTTTGTTCATTTATTATTTCCAAATCTCTTTTACTTTCGCTTTGTATGGATTTTATTGCTGGTTTATTTATATTAATCTCTATTTGAGTTCTATCATATTTATAAAATAGTTTCTCAGCTTCATTATAACTTATAAATGCCTCATTTTTATCAAATCCATATTTAATTAAGTCATTATAATTCTTTTCTACATATGACGATATTTTACCTAAATAATCTACTTGATTCTGAGTCATACTCCTGCCATATTTTTCTCTATACTGAATTGTTTCTGTTGCTATAAAATGTGCTGCTGTTTCTTTATATCCTCTTTTAATATAATCAGAAGTTAATTCATTTATTTCTTTACTACCTTTATGGCATTCTAATAATAATTCTTTTTTATCTACTGGAGTTAAATATATTTCATTATATCTCTTTGCAAGTCTTGTATCTATATTAGATAATCTTTTTAATTCTCTTTCAAATATTATTTGATCTCCAGTGTTTTTTATCTTCATTTCTTTTGATAAATATTCTCTTAATTTATCTTCTCTTGCAATCTCATATCTTGCTTCTATAAAAAACTCTCTTTTATTATATCCTATCGCTTCTTTTGAATATATGTTTCTATAATTTATTATTTTTTCTGTAATTTTTTCTGCTACTTTTTTGATAGTTATATAATCAGTTGTATTATCTGTAATGTTTAAATCTCTTGTTACTATTTTTTCTAATTTATTTTTTATTTCTTCAATATTTAATCCTTTAGTATCCAAATTTTTTAATGCGTTAAATTTATCTTTAAAATAGTTTTCTGTTTCTATTTTTATACTTTTTTCTTTTAATTTTATTTCTTCTTTTAATCTATTAATCTCTGGTAATTTATTTAAATTATTTATTACTTTTTCTATCGCTTCTTTTCTTTCTTTTGTTTTTATTCCAAGTATTGTTTTACCTTTTAATTCACCTAATATTTCTGGTTTAATTAGTATATTTTTTTCAGTTTTACTTAGTCCCTCTAATCTTACTAATTTATTCCATCTGTTATTTGCTACTTCGCTATTTTTATATCCGTCAAATAAATTACCATATGATTCTATTTTTTTAGTATTTGCTATTATTTCTTTTTTGCCATTAATGATTTTATACTTAACATGTGGAAATTTTACAAGTACTGAACTTGTATAATATTTGATCCCCTTAACCCCTCTACTTTTTAAAACATCATTAAAATCATAATTCTGAACCTCTGGCTTTATTACTGATACATCCTTAAATCCTTTGTCTTTTAGTGTATATGCAGCCATATCTACCACTTGTGATGTTGCTGATTTATTACCATCATTATCTGCACATATGATTATTTTCTTGTCTAAATCATATTTATTTAAAAACTTATCAATATTTTTAAAATTACTTATTCCCAGTGCACATAATACTCTTGTATTTGGTTCAGCATTTGCAACAGATAGTCCTGTCTCTATACCTTCTGCAATAAATACTGTTTTTGAATTCCTATTATTAGTTAACTCTACAAAGCTATTTTTAAGAACCCCTATAGTTCTTTTATTAACAGCCAAACTTTTATCTTTATCACAAGTTTTTGAGTCTAAAAAAATCATTTGTGCTGCTGAGATTTCACCCGCCTTATTTCGAGCTATACTTACAACAGCTGATTGATTTTGTCTTAATTCACTGTTATATGCCTGATTTGTAAATCTTATATCTCCTGATAACTTAATACTATTTAAACCTATCTTCCTTTTTTCCTGTAAATAAACTATCCCGTTTTCTACTTTTTTAATATTGCTATTTTCTGAGTTATTTTCCAGCTCAAACTTTGTTGTATTCTTTTGTGAAATATTAATAGGCAAACTTTCTTTAAATATTTTTTCTACTCTTTTAATTTTGGCTTCTAGTACCTTCTCCTGATTTTCTTTTTTTATAATGGGCTGTGACTTTTGTATATTTGCTATTTTATCATTTGCCTGAACATCAGTCTGAAGTGGCAAATCATATTTATTAAGACGCTCCTTATAGAGCTTAAATAAGCTACCACCTTCCCCACTACTAAAATCATACCAAGTTGCTTTATCTATATCTACTACCACCGCTCCTTTATTTCCAAATCTTAGTTTATTATTTTTTGATATTTTATGATTAACATCCCCAAAATACTCATTAGCTGTACTTTCTACTAATCCTCTATCTCTTACAAAGTCATTATAAACTTTATCATAATCTATCTTATCTGCTGTATTTTGCTTTTGGCTATCTATTTTATTTTTTTTAATTGCGTTGCTGTTATCATTCAATCCTATTTTTTCTATCACTTGCTCTTCATTGGAAGTACTACTTATTAATTTCTGGCCAGAATTTGTAATATACACCTCTCTTCCTTGCTTGGATAAGTCTATAGTATTAACATTTGTTTTGGGTGCAATATGATCTATTGCTGATGTTTTATCTCCACTTTTTTCAGATAGTGAATTAATTAAACCCTTATAGTCATCTATAACTAACTTAGCACCCTTCCTAGCTCTTGATATAGCCACATAATACGCTCTTTGCGTTGTTAAATTTATATATTTTTCTTTTGCTCTTGCAATTCCTACAATATAATCCACCGTCTTGCCTTGTGATGAATATACTGTATGACTGTAATCATGATCTATATGCTTTAAGTCTAATTCTTCTATCCCTAATTTCTTTTCCCCAGAACTTGTTTCAATAATAACACTATTTCCTTTAATTTTTCTTACGATCCCACTTTCCCCATTAATTATATAATCATGAACACTGCTATTCCTTGTCCACTTAATTCTCTCTCCATCTGCTATATTGATTGTCTTTTCTTCAAATACTTCAATAAATCCATCTTTCTTATTTTTAAATTCATTAGTTGAAATTACAAATTCCTCACCACTCTTTTTATTACTTACATTACCTACACTACTTCCACTAAATTTATTATCTACATTATAACACTCTAATTTTAATTGATCTTCTTTCAGCAGAACCTCCTTAACTTGATAGTAGCCTTTATTTTCAAAATCTTTATATTCCTTGTTAAATAGTATAATATCTCCCTTTTTATAATGGCTGATCTCTTCCATTTGTACTACTGCTAAATCCTTCCTTTTTAATATATTATGCTCTCTATCTTCTCCAGAGATATAATGCTTCCTTATTTCTTCATTAATACCTTCTCTTAAATAATTTGAAGGTGCAACTACATAGCACTCATCTCCCCTATAAAAATGCTCTTTCCAGCTGCTATATGTATGCTCTATGATGTCATCACTATTTACAACAACACGTTTTTCATCATTGGATAGGCTGCTTACTATCCTATTTTTATTATTCCTCTCTAATTCTTCAGTTTTAATCTCCTTGATATCAATAATATTTTCCTTCCCTATTGCATCTAAACTCTCATATATCTTTTGTTTTACTTCTGACCGCTCTTTGTCTATTGCCGCTTCACTTGAATATACTGACTTTAATAAATCACTCCCTTCTATTTGTCTAACTATCTGCTGCATTATTGCCGTGTTCATGCCATAATTTTGTAAATAATAAAACGGCTTACCTGCTTCTACCGCACCAAGTTGCTTACTATCTCCTAAAAGCACAATTCTGAATTTTAATTTATCTGATAATGTAAGCAAATCCTTCATTTTGTTACTAGATACCAAGGATGCTTCGTCTACTACTACAATTTTATTTGCAAATTCTTCTCTCATTGCAACTTTACCTGCTTGTGTACCTCTGCCTGCAATTACACCATCATATTGTGCTGTAAATTTATGTATCGTACTCGACTCAATATTTACTGTATTTTTTAGTGTTGCAGATGCTGACCTTGTTGGTGCAAGGCCTATTAATTCGTAATCCTTATCTCTTGCTAATTCTTTAATCACATTAAGTGTTGTAGTCTTACCTGTGCCTGCACTACCTTGTATTCCTACAACTCTATCTTTACTGTTAAGTGTAAGTACTACTGCCTCTCTTTGACCTATGTTTAATCCTTTATCTCTAATTTTTTCATTAATTTCCTTTTGGCTCATCAATGCCTTATCTGCGCCTTGCATCTTTTGCATAAGTTTGACGCATCTCTTCTCTGCAATTAGATTATCTTTTGTAGTAAGAGTATTTAGCTCCTTGTTATAAGATGTTATAAAATTTCCCTTCTCAATTCTCCTACTAATTGCTTGCTCTATCTCATCAACCCCATGCTGTGATGATAATTTCTCTATAGCAGCTGATACTAATGATTCATATTCCCATACAGATTCTTTTTCAGATAACAATCGAACTGCATAATCTATTCCTTCTTCTAACGCCCCCTCTTTAGTTTTAATATTTGTCCTATCGATATCCATATCGTCAGTAATAATTATATCCTTGCGTAATTCATTATTCATCTCTGCTTCTTTCACTAAAGACTTCAGCACTTCTAACGATTTAACTCTAGCTTCCCAATTATACTGTAATTCATCTCTACTATACTCTATCTTTTCATCTCTTGTGACTTTTGCAAAAAATGCCATACTCTGTGAATCATGTCGGTTCTCTCTATCAGCTAACTCCTCTATATCTTTCCTTCTTGTAGAGAATTCCGACATATCTTCCTCAAGGCCTTTATATGTTTCTCCTCCATCTATTTCAAATGTCCATTTACCAGACTTTTCATCTCTTTTTAATACTGTCTTATATCCTACCTCTCTGCTACCCCTCTCTAACTCCATTCTGTATATTTCTCCTAAATGCAGCTGATAATCATATAATTTATCAAATACTATACTTCTCCACTTGCCATCCCCGCATTTTGTTGCATTACAAAATATTAAATGGCTATGTAGCTGTGGATCAGGTGCTTTTTCTACTTTAGCCTCATCCTCTCCTTTTGCAGGCCTCGCTGTTAAATGTGTGAAATACGCACATGCTACATTATCAGCTCTTACTAATTCTAATTTCCCTTCCTTCTGAATCCTAGTATAGAGCATATTTTTCTCTATATATCTTGCAACTGCTTTAATTGCATTATGATGCACTTCCTCTAATCTTTTATCCTTAGCAACTAAATGCATGATAGAAAATGATTTTGGTGCCGATAATATTAGCTCTTGGCCTGGATCATGTATTATTCCTTCTTTTGTTCTTCTTCCAAGTTGAATAATCTCTTTTTCTGGTTTAAGTGTTAATTCCTTACCATTTACCTCTCTTTTCCCTGACTCCTCTTTTTCGATAATTTTGCCATCTAGCAAATTTTCAAAATTCTCTTTCCTAAGATTAGTAAGTCCATGTACTTCTTTACCCTTGTTATCTATCCATCCTTTCTGGCACTCAAAATTCTTTTCTGTAAAATAAAAATATTTTACTGTGTTTGCTCCATCACTGATGCCTTTTAATGTAGCTACCATATTTAATGACTCATTAGTTTTAAATTTGCTAATTCAGCAAACTTCTTAAAATCACTATCTCTTGTTATTAATCCAACCTTATTATCTAAACAACTTTGTGCTATCAATGTATCAGCTATTCTCGCTTTTAGCTTTTTAGCTAATATCTTTGCTCTAAGACCACCTGCTCTTTCCCAATAGCCATTCTTTATTTCAAGAATTGGTAATTCTGTCATTATTTTGCTAATTTCTATTGGCAACTTATGATCACTTAATAATTCTGTAAGAACTAGTGGTGGAAGTACTATATTCCCCACCTCAATATTTTCTCTTAGTATCTTTACATCCTCACCTTCCTCACCTTGAAAGAATGCAATCATACTACTAGTATCTACTGCTATCACCTATCCTCTCTCAACTCTTTTATATTGATGCTTGGCTTATATTTCCCATATAAATTACTTAATTGACGATAAGTTTTTTCTTTAAGAACCTTATTTAATCCATATCTTAAGGTTTCTGTTATTCCAACACCCGTTACTTCTTGCGCATTATGTAATAATGCTTTTGGTATATATGCAGTGACTTTTTGTAATTCTACTTTCATAATTTTACTAATTTATTATATTGCCATTTATCATACCATATATATAGCCATATTAATAATTGTTTTTTCTTCAATTTTTAGTACTGACAGTACTGCTATTTGCTTTCATAAATACCATATTTTTTAAATGCATCAGCTATTTTATTTTGAGCATTAATTAGCTCTTCTTTCTCTAATGATTTTCCTGCTAGTGCCTGCACATAATATCTTAAACTTAAGATACACCTTGTCATTTTCTTGAGATGATCATCACTCCTAAAATCAAGCTGCCCTTCATTTTCTTCATCCATCTCATTTTCAAGTAATACATGTCGTATATATTGGTTTAAAGACATGCATTTTTTACTTGCTTTTTCTTCAATTATATTTTTTTCATTTGTATCTAATCTTACTGTTACTGAATGTTTTTCATTAGTTGTCATGATTTACCCATATTTATTAACTGTTTAAATTACTTAAATTTTTTACTACTTAACCGCATTATATGTTTACAAATTCATTCACTTATTTAACTTCAATCTATTTCATAATTCTCATGACCATACTCCTTATTATCTTTACTCTCGATATTTTGCTCTATATTTTCGCTCTCTTCATCTTTACCCTGATTTAAATCTAAATTACCCTTAGGTAAATCATCATCAGCATCTTTTGTCTTAACATCTGTTTTTATATCCCTTACTTTATCCACCACTTCCTTATCAAGTATAAATAAATCTGGCTCTACAATTTTCCTTTCTACATACTTAATACCCTTTTTAATAACAGGACTATCTACCATCTTTATATATAGGTTCATTCTATCCATATTTTGTATTTCTGACGGTAATGCTAATGTTCTCAATTTATTATTACTACTGAGATTCACTCCATCCCTAACTTCGCTAGCTCCATATGATAAGCTTTTTTTATTCTCAATTATTTCTTCTTGTCCTAAATTATCACTTACCCATTTTGATGTTTCTGGATCATTTGTTTTAAATATACATCTAGTATTGCATTCAGAACTTATTATCCCTGTACTATTCATACCATATATCTCTCTAAGTTGTGATATATTCTGTATCCCCAGCACAAAGCACCCACCATAACTTCTTGCTGCTGCAAGTCCTTTCTGCAAAGAAGGTATCTTATTTAATGTCGCCAGCTCATCTATTATTATCCATGTTTTTTTCTTATTATTTTGCTCTCCTGATAAAATACTATTTATTACTATTTCAAACCATGCTGATTCTAGTGGCGCTAATTCACCTTCAAACTCTGCTTTATTTGTAATAAATAATGCAGAATCTGATTCTTCTCCTTCCATCCACTTTCTGATTGAAAAGCTATCTTCCTTTTCTCCCTTTGTTAGGCTTAAAGTATTAAGGTGCGTAGTAAGCATAAAAACCACACTTGCCGCAATTTTTTTGGCATCTGTGTTAATTATACTCTGTGCATCTGTATCTTTTAAATATGCAGCAAGCTCTGTTAGGTCTTTCTTGAGTATCTTATCTACTAATGCCTTATTACTACATACTCCTTCCTTATTTAGTATTTTTTTAGCTAACTCACCAAACACAAATCTTGCCGATTCTTCCCATATTTTATTCTCTCCTGATCTCTCCCCCCTATTTGGTATAAAACTTTCAGCCAATGTCTTAAGCATTCCTACATGCTTAACCTCATTTAATAAATTCCATTTCTCGCCTCTTTTATCAAATGGATTTAATATAAAATCTTTCTCCTTCTTATAAAACCAACTTAAATAATCTCCTTTCTTATCATATACTATTAACCTTTCTCCCTTTTTCCTTATCTGTTCTACCAAATCTGATATTAATTGTGTTTTCCCAGTCCCTGTAGAACCTATTACTAATGTATTTTGCTCTTGCGACCTATATGGATATGGTATCCCTGCTAGTTTATGAGTTTTTTCTTTGTACTTCCTATTTAGTTTTTTTATATGTCTTATTAAATCTTTTTCAGATGCTATTTGACCACCTCTAATGAATTTACTTAATCTTACAGCTATTCCTCTTCTTTTGAAAAACATCATCATTAGTGCTACAACCACTAAACTTCCAATGCCACCCATTTTTAATGAATCATATACTTTATTCTCAAGTCGCATTCTACATTGCTCTGGACAAAATCGCATAAAATAAGGCACGCTTCTTTCAACAATTTCATATTTATATTTACTTTTTGAATTACTCGGCACTATTTTCATAAATTTTATCGTTACCTTCTCTAGACTTGGATTTCCCTCTCCATAGAAATTTTGGATTATTTCAGCCTTAAGCCATGAAACTAATTTATTTCTATCGTAAAATGTTGTGTTTTGATAAAAACTATATACGCCCACAAATATAAAACCTATAACTACTCCTAAATATAACTTCTTCATTACTTGCCCTAACATCCTAAAGTTATGCATTGTTATTTGTCCGCCACTTACAAAATCACTCATTTTCTATCATCTCCTTATTATCTTTATACATTTTCATTCATTTTGCTTTTTTATGTTTTTTATTCTTTTTCTTTCTGTATTCACTAGGACTCTCAAACTCCCCAGACCAAATTCCTTTTTTATTACTTCTCGCATATTCTTCTGCTAGCTCATATAAATCATTATACTGACTATAGCTTTCTGCTAACCCTTCTCTAACCATATGTTCATTGACATCAGTGCCATCTACATAACATATAGCTAGATTTCTTTTGTACCTATCCTTTCCCTTAATTTTACATAACAGCTGCTTTCCATATATGGTTTGATACAACCTAGTTTTAGCTACTTGACCGCAATTCCATTTTTTCCCTTTTTTATCTTCACATTGTTGTTCGAGTTCAGGAGAGTCAATACCATAAAGTCTTATTCTAACCTTACCTTGCTTAATAGTATCGCCATCCACAACTTCTAACCTTTCATCTAGTCTAATTTCTTTCCCAGAAACTACACCAACTAAGAGCAGGATGAATACAATTGCAAATATCCCATTTTTCATCTTAAAGCTCTTCTTCATTACATACTCTGCATTCTGATATTGTTAACTCAGTCACTTCACAACATGGTAAATCCTGACTTTCTTGATAGTTATTATACATTTCAGTAGCTTTTTTAACTAAATTCATTTGACTTTCTATCCAGCTTGGATTTGCAGCCATATCTTGTGCTTTTTTAACTTTTGTCATAACATCATCAGTTATTTCTTTTTTTCTTCTATCAACAACACCTGATACAAATCTCGCTATATCTACTGGACTCTTAAATTGTTCAGAATCAGTAGCTAATATTTCTTCATGAAATATCCCTTCAAACCCCGTTTTCTTATTATCTTTTTTATCAAGATTTTCTTTGTTGTTTTTATTGAATTGTGTACTTGTCATAATGATACCTTTGTTATTTATATTTTTATTTATCAATGGATGATGAATTACTCATATTTACTACCTCAAACTTGCTCTATTCTGATCTGTTACTTTTATTGCGCAGGAAGATAATTTGCCTTCGCTGCAACTTTCTTGACGTATCCTTATTAAATCATATAGTTCTTTTAATCTCCCCTCTTTACCCTTACTCATTTCAATATTATATTTTTTAGCATTTTCATTTTCTACGTCGGGGTTATTTATGTTTAGTAAATACTTAGCCTTATCTATAATTTGTTTATTCGTAAGACCGAGTGCAAACCTGTAATGGCTATCTAATGGTGTTTTAGAACCAAACGTTCTTGTATTAAAAACTCTTCCATCATATAAAAATGGGCTATATTTTTCTATATATGGCAATAATATTTTTACTTTAGCTATACAGTTAGAATGATTTCTAATGGACATTTCATACAGATATTTTTCATCTGTTGATAATACATCTTCTGTAAGTGTTTTTAGATATCTTTTTTTACCTTCAATTTCATGCTGGTTAAAATTACCTGATTTTAAATCTTCTTCTATTTTTTGCTTAATTCTCCTTGCAGCAATTGCATCCTTTCTATATCTATGAATGCTATCCTTTATACTAGCTGCACAGCCAATAATGGTATTATTAAATGCATATTCATAGTTATCTATCCATCTCTGATAATCTGTTCTAACTCCTGGGCTCATTGAATACAGTCCCTTTTCTACTTTCTTGGTAAATTCATCAAAGGTGATACTTAATTCTCCTTTTAAAAATTCTAAGTAATTTTCATTTGCTATTCTTGCTTGCTCATTTCTTTCTTCTTGGTCTATTTGTTGCCTTATTTTTTGCTGCTCTCTTGATAATTGAATAGCTTCCCATCCTGCATGCATATTATCAAATGCTTTATCCATTTTATCTTTCCTAACTTCCATTCTCTTATCAAAGCCCCCTAACCTATTATCAAACTCCTTTTTCTTTTGCTCCATTTTATCTAATTTTCTGTTATACTCTTCTTTTAAATTATGCGTTTTATTAGTGGATATATAATCGTCTCCAACAACTATTGAACTTATTACTATAACAGCAATAATTGATGATATTCTAACATATCTCCCTTGAGGTGTATTCTTAGTGAATAACCAGATAAAAAACTTTTGTATTTTTTTAGCCGTCATCATCATTACCTTATATTTTTGGTTTTTTATTTTTATTTTGATCATTATTATTTTTACTTATATCTTGATTATTATCTCCTTCATTACTGTTTTGTTTATTATTTTCTGATGAAATATTGGCATTTGAACTTTTATCTGATGTAATATTCTTATATACAGCATTCCATTTATTGGCAGTATCTTCAGATATACCTTGTCCAAGCTGTAGTAATATATGATTTTGAGATTTACTTGGATCAAGCTTACCTTCTACTGTTTTTTTAACATTTTCTTTATCTAAATTACCTTTATTTGCACTTATCTCTGCTCTTGTGCTATCTAAGCTCTCTTTGTATTCATCTTTTAACTTCTGGCCCTTATTTTTTATGGTTTGTCCCGTGTTAGTTAAATTATTATTCTGCTGATTATTCTCTACTTCAGGTGAGTTATTTTTCTCTTTATTTATTTGCTCAAGACCAGTTTTAAGATTATCTGTTGAAGTTCCAAGTTGAGTAGATGAAGCTAAAAGTTTATTAACAGCACCCTCAAATGGTTTATTGGTTTCTTTATTCTTATCTTGATTATCACTTGTTGAAGTAGGTGTTTGCTCTGTGGTGCTAGTTACTAGCTGCTCTGCTGGCGGAGTAGTTGGTAAAGTAGAAGATTTGGTGCTTTGTTCTGGATTGTTAGCTTTGTTAGTGTTTTGATTTTTCTCATTATTATTTTGCAATGAGCTATTTTCAAAATTATCAGTAATTTCTTTTTTTATATCAGTATAATTTTTACCTATTTTATTTTCAAAGGCCCCCTGATCTTGAATAACGTTATCTGCATCACCTTTATACTTATTAACAAAGTTACCACCATATTTCTGCATGAATGTTGTATACTCTCTTTCTCTAATTGCGTAATCCTGCGGGCTTGTATATTGATTTGACGATAATATCTCACTTGCTCTCTTCATAGTTAACTGATCACCAAAACTATCTCTTTTTGTTGTTAAATATTCTAAGAATGGCTGCTGGGTATCGACCTTTATGTTACTTCCTTTTGTCTCCATTAGCTGTGCCTCTTTTCTTAAACTTTCTGCTTCATCAAAACTTGCCCTCGCTTGCTTGTCATAATATGCAGAATCCTTAAATGCCTCTCCTATAGTTAAATTCAAATTACTTCCTTCTGTATCTACTTCACTAAAACTTTGTGTTTTAGCTAATCCTTCAACTATTGATCTATTCTGTTCAAAGTTTCTAGATTCCATATACTTCTTAGCTTCATCTATTGATCCCCTCTCTCCTGATGTTTTTGATCCTTCTGCTCCTGCTCCTATACCAATTAAGCTTTTGAATGGACTACTTGCCGTTGCGAATAATCTCACTGTATCTTCTTTACTCATATTATGGTTTTGAGACCAATCATTTATTGCACTTTCATATTGCTGCAGCGCTTCTCTTTGATCACTCGTAATATTTTTACTATACCCATCACTCCAGTTGCTTTGTTTCCCATGATTTAGTACAGCTTGTGCATAGGCATCTATACCCTTACCTTTTGATTCAGAACTTTGTATTGCATTTGTGACTCCACTATTTTGACTATGGGTAGCTGCTTCTGACAATTGTGATGATTGATTATCAAAGTAACTTGTCTCAAATCCAGGATTCCTTGTATAAGCATTACTTAAATCAAGTATGGTTTTACCACTTCCAGTCATCTGCACTACCCCACCACCACTTAACACTGCTTGTTGCCTTCCTGTATCTATACTAACTGAATCATTCAGCTTATTTCCTGTAATATTGTCATAATTCATATTACCCACAGATACATTTCCAAGTGATATATTTCCAGTAGATGCTTCTCTCGCTGCTTCTTGAGCTGATTGCATAGGTGTCGATAACATTGATGTTGCAAGTGATGTAAAGCTTCTTACTCCCCACATTAATCCTGCTGCTATAAATGGAA
>Ga0114932_10000656_pt1 | contig 41173 bp, 32 predicted proteins | sample 2SBtaG_2_FD_87286 | JGI IMG/M metagenome (GOLD analysis project Ga0114932, IMG submission 87286) | Deep subsurface microbial communities from Kolumbo volcano to uncover new lineages of life (NeLLi) - 2SBTROV12_ACTIVE470 metaG | ecosystem: Environmental > Aquatic > Marine > Volcanic ...
CGCTTTTGGCTACACTAGCTTGCTCTGCCATCATTTTTGCTTCTTTTAATACCTTTTCTGAGGCAACCCTATCTGTTATGTCTTGTTGAATTCCCACATAGGCGGTAAGTTCTCCAGCTCGATCCTTAACAGGAAAAAGCTGAAGACTATTCCAGAATGCTTGACCATTTTTTTTGTAATTTAACAGGTCAATTTTCAAATTGTCATGACTTTTTAAAGCCTGCCTGATCTTTTCAACTGAGGCCTGACTCGTTTCCTTACCTTGTAAAAAGCGACAGTTTTGACCTAGGATCTCTTCACCGTAACCTGTAATGTTTGTAAAAGCTTGGTTAATATAGATAAGAGGTAGCTCTGGATCAGAGACTGAACTGATTGTTACCCCAAGGTTACTAGCATTAATAGAGAGAGCTAGTAGATCATTTTCTTCCTTAGCTTTTTTCAACGCTTTTTGTGCTTGTATTTGCTCAGTAACATCTGTCATTGATCCCGCCATCCTGATAGCTTTGTTAGTGCTATCAAATAATGCATCACCTTTTACTCTATAAACTCTGAACCCATCTTTTTTGGTCATGAATCTGTGTTGTACATCATAAATTGCTTTTTGTTGAAGATGTGCATTTAAGCTACTTTTAACAAACTCTTGGTCGTCAATATGGATCAATCTTTCTAAGATCGTATAGTCCTCTGGAAATTCATCATTAGGCATGTAGCCGAGTAATTCTCTAAAACGTTCTGAACAAAATACTTTTCCTGTTTTTATATCCCAATCCCAAATCCCATCTAAACTTCCATTAATAGCCAGGTTTAATCTTTCTTCACTCAGCTTTGTTGCTTGTTGAGACAACTCAAGTTTTTTGTAGGGGTTTAAAAGTAACCTTTGACCAACTAAAAATAGAAATAGTGATGATAAAGATAGACTAACAAAAATTGCACTAGCAATACTTATGATGACTTGCTTCACTTGTTTTTCTACTAAAATAGAATCAACTAAGTAATTCAATATTAAGCCTGAACTATGAAGGTCTGACTTGAAAACTGAATCGTACTTATTATTTGTGTTTAAATTTGAATAATTTAACCAAGGACCTGATAATCTTATTCCATGTGCATTCGACTCTAAGACTTCGGATAATAAAACATCAATGGGAGTTTCAAACTTTACAATCAGTGCCCCTTCAGTGAACCCATTATAATTTATCGGCACTGCTAATTTGAAATATGCCTTATCTTGGCTTTGATCAAGCAATACAGCGTGTGACAGCTCACCATTAAGTAAAACTTCAAGCCAATCACTTGGGAGTTGTTCTATAGCCTGTTCTGCATTATTTGTATAAACATAATCCCCCAGCACATTTAAAACCCAGAGTTGTTCTTTGAGCCCAAGGATCTTAAATTCAGATAAGTAATCATTTAAAAACGCTTCAGAAACACCAGATCCCATAACTCCGTTAATGATAATAGGTTGACTTGATAAATCTTTGAGTAACAAAATTCTAGTTTCTAAGAAATTTTCTATATATTTTGCACTTAGTTTGGCCTCGGTTTCTGATGCTTGTTGCTTGTAACCATTTAATACCGAGGATGCTTCTTTACCTACTAGCATCACACTTATCAATACCGATAAGAAAAAGCTCATCACCACAAACACTACAAAAGCTTTATTGGCATCAAGTTGAATCTTTAAAAATTGTGACCTCACACGCTAGCCTTTATTTTTGATGATAGAAATAGTTCCATTATCTTTGTATTTGGCCATACAAAGATCTTCTAAACCTAGAGCCTCATGCGAGTCTTCACCCTTGCTTGAAAATGGCCTTGAATAAACCTTAATCAAACCTTCTACCATGGAGTTTAGGCTTTCGAGCGCATTTCTTAAAGACTCTCTTGTACTTGCTATATTCTCCTGGACTTCAATTTGTGTCATTGCCTGAACAAATAGAAGTCCTAGATCGTAGCCATGTACAAAACCAGCTGGGGCCTGTAACGTCTCAACGTCAAAGTCACTCTTAAATAACCTATTCGCAGAATTTATGGCTTTTTTTACACTATCTGAACGGGGCACCACATCAAATGAGAAACAAGACTGTATAAAATTAAGTTCAATACCATCCTTCAAGTATTGCTTAGTATTATTGAAGAAATTACCTCCTGTAATCCCCCAATGACTAATGATTGGTTTTTGCAATGTTTTATCGATTTCTGCCATTGCTTGAATAAAGTATTTACCTTCAATGGCATTTCCTACAAAGACAATACAGTCAGCCCCTGAATTTATAATCCCTCTTAGTATTAACTTTGATTTTTTTAGTTTGGTGTTCCAATTAAACCAAGTGACTTCCGCTTTCTTTTTACCTAGCGCATCTTGCATGGTCTCTTCATTTGATTTGCCCCATGGCGTGTTTTCGAGGAGCAAATGAGGCTGTTTACAAGAACGGATCTCTTTTGCAAATTGGATTATTCGGTACCCCGCTTTAGTGTCATCAACAGACAATCTAAATACCCAGTTTTTCCCCTGTTCATAGCGAGTAATAGGTCCGCCTGCAGCCCATGGAACTAATAATAAGATTTGCTCTTTGTTTATGAAAAGTCTATTTTTTATATAAGGAGGTGAATGAAGACCACCTAATACGAATAGTGCATTTGGATCTTTAAGGAACTTTTTTAGATTTAGCAGGCTACGATTGCTATTACCCCGATGATCCATCTCTAAAAATTTAAACTCGAAATTTTTTAATCTATTTTTTTCAGACTCTAATGCTGACATGAATCCCATTTTTATGGAATTTGCCGATTCAAAATGGTTTGAGTAATCGGAGTCATGATAAATATTAAATTGATGTAAAGGCTGTGCCCAGTTAGATGAACTATAGGAAAAAAAGAATAGAACAAAGCAATAATGAATGGCCTTCATGATTTCATCTGGTTAATTTTGATTATTTAACCTTAGTCCAAAAAAAACAACTTTGTGGAAATTTAAGCTATTATATTGATGTGAAAAAAAAGGCCAAATTTGGCCTTATTTAAATAAATCGTTTTATGATGAAGTCAATTTTGACTCGCTTTGCCTGCCCTAGAAGTTTTCTTACAGGCTGCGGGTAGTCTTGAACTGACTCAAGGTCTTCATGACTAGTTAATAATCTGCAATGTTCTAGAATTCCCTGTTTCTCTGTTAGTAACAATTTATCAAGTTTACGCGCTTTATCTTCGATCAAAATGCCATTTTCGATGTCTAAACCCCAAGCTCTTGGGTTGAGGTTATGGCCGCTCAGTAGATGTAGCTGCCCATCCTTACTAACACCTTTCAAATGGAAAGAGTTATTTTCATGTTTCCATAGGTATACCTTGAGCAGCCCAGATTGGATGAATCTTTTATTTGATTTTAAGAATTTTAATAAAATTGTTTCATAAAGGTAGGGTAACGCACCTATTTTATTAAATGGCTGGTCTGGTGGAATATAAAAATCATTTGCCGTTTTATCTCCGACGACAATGGTAATTTCTTTACCTTGTTTCAGTAAGCGGCGCAATGAGCGAAGTAATGGCGCTGGAAAATTGAAATATGGCGTATAAAGTAGTAGGTCTTTTTCTGTCGTATCAAACAAGGTTTTAATTAGCCTATTCAACTTATTTGCACGTCTACCAAAACCTAGGAATGGTCTAACAGTCAAGTCAGAGTCAATGTTCGTTGATTCTATATTGTAACGCCCCCTTCTTAACTCCTTCATAAGTTGGCGCTGAGAAACCTTAATCTCATTGTATTTGGGTATAGGGCGAGTATCTATTCTTGGTACAGCTTCTGACGACAACAAAAAACCGTTAATGAAATTACAAAAAGAGTCTGCTAAACCTGACTGCTGTAAAATAAAATACCTATCAAGTCGATACTTTTCATCCACATTCATATACACATTATTTATGCTGGCACCGCTATAGAGCAAGGTATTGTCAATGACAATACCTTTTAAGTGCAAAACGCCAAACAACTCCTTGCCCTTTACAGGTACACCAAATACCTTCACATTGCTTTGATGTTTTTCTAATTCATCACAATATAAGGCTGCATTTCCCTCTGACCTCGCTGCGCCTATAAGGCCTCGTTGAGCTCGATGGAAATCAACTAATACATTAACCTCAAGCGTTGGGTTCGTAAGTGAAGCTTTGTGAAGTGCCGAAAGTACGCTTCTTCCCGCTTCATCATCTTGCAAATACAGAGCGGTAATATAAATTCGTGATTTAGCTTGCTCAATAAGACTGATCAGCCTTTGTTGATATTGTTTTGCACTACTAAGTATTTCAACGTCTTCACTAGCCAAATCAAAACTTGGAATGTCCTGCCAAAATGCCATAAAAACCTATAAATAAAGGTGACTCAATCCAGAGTCTCACACAAAATTAATAAGAACATATCAAAAAAATATTATTAGGTCATGAATTTCTGATAAAACAGTGACTTTTGGATGCTTTTTTCGACAAGTACAGATTATTTGACACCTTTTAAATTTATTAATTTTCAATATTCCTAATTTATTTTACTTCTCACTTGTTTTACATAGAATCGTCCTCACTTCGTAAAAAAGATAACTAATTAGGAATACCTCATGAGTGATGCAAAACACTGCAAACTATTAATTTTAGGCTCAGGCCCCGCTGGTTATACCGCTGCTGTTTACGCTGCGCGTGCAAACTTAAACCCTGTACTAATTACTGGTATGCAGCAAGGTGGTCAGCTTACAACAACGACTGAAGTTGAGAATTGGCCTGGTGACGCACACGGTTTAACTGGTCCCGCACTAATGGATCGTATGAAAGAACATGCAGAACGTTTTGAAACTGAAATCGTTTTCGACCATATCAACAAAGTAGACGTCACAAAACGTCCATTTACGTTAACTGGAGATCAAGGTACATACACTTGTGATGCGCTTATCATTGCTACTGGCGCTTCTGCTAAGTATTTAGGCCTTGAATCTGAAACTGCTTTCCAAGGTCGTGGTGTTTCTGCATGTGCTACTTGCGATGGTTTCTTTTATCGTGGTCAAAAAGTGGCTGTTGTTGGTGGTGGTAACACTGCCGTTGAAGAGGCATTATACCTTTCTAACATTGCAGATGAAGTTCATGTGATTCACCGTCGCGATTCATTCCGCAGTGAAAAGATTTTATCTGACCGTTTAATAGAAAAAGCTAAAAACGGTAATGTTAAGCTTCATTTCAACCGTACTTTAGATGAAGTCCTTGGCGATGAAATGGGTGTGACTGGCATTAAAGTAAAAGACACTGACTCAGATAAAGTTGAGCAACTTGATCTAGCTGGTGTATTCATTGCCATCGGTCACAAACCAAATACAGATATGTTTGAAGGCCAACTTGAAATGAAAGATGGCTATTTAGTTGTTGAATCAGGCCTTAATGGTAATGCAACACAAACTTCTGTTGAAGGTGTGTTTGCAGCTGGTGATGTATCAGATCACATCTATCGTCAGGCAATTACGTCTGCGGGTACTGGATGCATGGCAGCACTTGATGCTGAACGCTTCTTAGACAACCAATAAAATTTAGACTCGGAGGGTTGTTTAACCCTCCGCTTTCACTTTAAGATGTTTTCATTAGAAAACGATTAATATCTTAAATGACACCACGCCTATACCAGCTATCAACCGACATCATAGATTTTCCTTCACCAACCTTGGCTTTAAAGGAACCTGATGGCTTACTTGCTATCGGGGGCTGTCTTTCGCCAGCAAGACTTAACCTTGCATATAAATCAGGTATTTTCCCTTGGTTTAATGAAAAAGAGCCCATCATGTGGTGGTCGCCAAGTGAAAGAGCAGTGATTAAAACTGGCAATTTTCATATTAGCCGTTCATTAAAAAAAGTGGCAAGAAAAACTAAACCAATAGTCACTGTTAACAAAGCATTTGAAGCTGTCATCAATACATGCAGAGAGCAAAGGCTTCATGCTGAAGGTACCTGGATCAACCATCAAATGTTAGCAGCCTACTCTGAAATGCATGCATTAGGATTTGCACATAGCCTCGAGGTATGGGATCGAAACAACAATCTCATGGGGGGTCTGTATGGGGTTATGAACTCAGGTATTTTCTGTGGAGAGTCAATGTTTTTTAATCAAGCAAACGGTTCTAAATTAGCGATGTGGGCGTTGGTAAATTGGCTTAAAAAAAACAACGCCCATTTTATAGATTGTCAGTTGGAAAACCCCTACCTGACGAGTTTAGGAGCTAAATTAATTCCAAGGTCTGAGTTTTTAGCTAAACTTAAATTAGCTCAAAGCTTTGATATACCCAGTTCGATGTGGAAAACACAGGTATTGGAAGAGATCTATGAATGAACATTTTCCTTCAAAGATTGGCTTAAGCCAACAATTTGATTGCAGTTATTTACCCGATAAACAAGAACAGTTGCTCGTCATACTTGATAGTCAATGCTACAACGCAGCACGTTTTCAAGACTTGTTAGAATTAGGTTTTAGACGAAGTGGTGATCAAATTTATCGTCCTCATTGCCCTAGTTGTAATGCCTGTGTGTCTATGCGACTTCCAGTTAAAGATTTTGTGCTATCAAAATCACAAAAGCGAAAACTTAAACTAGCTAAAAACCATTTCCATGTTAAGGTTAGTGATAAAGAACAATCAAACTACTACGCATTGTATAAAAACTATATTAATCAAAAGCATAGTGACGGCACCATGTTTCCTCCTAACCGCTTACAATATGAGAGTTTTTTATTTTGCAATTGGTTACCTATTACCTTCATTGAACTATGGGATAAAGATGAACTCATTGCTGTTGCAGTCACAGACACAATGCCAAACTCATTGTCTGCGATTTATACCTTTTATCATCCTGGCTACGATAAATTTAGCCTAGGAAATGTGATGATTTTACTGCAAGTTGAGTTCGCAAAAAGCTCTGGTTTTGATTATGTATACTTGGGTTATCAAATAGATGAATGCAGAAAAATGTCTTACAAGTCTCAATTTAAACCTGCAGAGCGTTTTATATCGGATGTTTGGCAACTGAAGCTGTAATTAAATTAACTAATTTCCCCCCTTACCTTTACTTATTGTGTGGTTTTCGGCAAAATCTGCTGCGTCAATTTAATCAAAGAGGTGTTACGCTACACATGGCGAAAGAAGACGTAATTGAAATGCAGGGCACAGTCCTTGATACTTTACCAAACACAATGTTCCGCGTTGAACTTGAAAACGGCCACGTAGTGGTTGCACATATTTCTGGTAAAATGCGCAAAAACTACATTCGTATTTTAACAGGCGATAAAGTAACTGTTGAAATGACGCCATACGATTTAACTAAAGGTCGTATCGTTTTCCGCGCGCGTTAATTACGCCGAGATTGTAAAGCGTATTGGTTAAGTTCACTCGTTTTACTTTTCAAACATCAGTGTGATTGCACTCGATGTTTAAGTAAAAAAGCCTAGCTAAGCTAGGCTTTTTTATTGATATCTTGAAAAGGTGAAGTAACACCTTCTCATTTTTAAGCTTCAGCCAATTCAACATCATATTGAAAGTTTAACTTATTACTCTTAAGCCCAACTTTAACTATGCCACCTTCAGCTAATTTGCCAAACAGAATTTCATTTGCAAGTGGCTTTTTTAATTGCTCTTGAATAATACGAGACATTGGTCTTGCACCCATTGCCTTGTCGTAACCCAAATCAGCTAACCACTCTCTAGCAGCGGCTGTAAGTTCAAGGTTCACAGATTTACGGTCAAGTTGCGCTTGAAGTTCGACTAAGAATTTATCTACAACTTGTAAAATGACATCTTTGTCTAAATGGTTAAACCAAATGATGTTGTCTAAGCGGTTTCTAAATTCTGGTGTAAATACCTTATTAATCTCTACCATAGCATCGTGCGAGTGATCTTGCTGCGCGAATCCGATTGACTGGCGAATAGTTTCTTGTACACCAGCATTCGTTGTCATAACCAACACCACATTTCTAAAGTCAGCTTTGCGGCCATTGTTATCTGTTAAGGTTCCGTGGTCCATGACTTGTAGCAAAATGTTGTAAATATCCGGATGCGCTTTTTCAATCTCATCAAGAAGAACAACAGCATGTGGATGTTTAATCACAGAATCAGTTAGCAAACCGCCCTGTTCATAACCTACATAACCTGGTGGAGCACCGATTAAGCGACTAACAGCGTGACGTTCAGAATACTCTGACATATCGAAACGAATGAACTCGACGCCCATACATTTTGAAAGCTGCTTTGTTACTTCTGTCTTACCTACACCAGTAGGGCCTGCAAACAAGAAAGAACCTATTGGTTTATCTTCATTTGAAAGGCCAGAGCGAGATAATCTAATCGCAGATGTTAATGCATCGATTGACTGGTCTTGGCCAAAAACCAACATTTTTAGGTTTCTATCTAAGTTTTTGAGTGTCTCTTTATCACTTGAAGACACACTCTGCTGCGGAATACGTGCAATTTTAGATACAATCTGCTCAATGTCAGCAACATTTATGGTTTTCTTACGCTTTGATACTGGCAGTAAACGTTGATTTGCTCCAGCTTCATCTATCACATCAATGGCTTTGTCTGGTAAGTGACGCTCATTGATATATTTAGCACTCAATTCAGCAGCCGCACGAAGTGCTTTTTGGGTATAACGAATACCGTGATGATCTTCGTAACGATCTTTCAAACCCATCAGAATTTTTGCGGTGTCTTCAACACTTGGCTCGAGTACATCTATTTTCTGGAACCGACGAACGAGTGCTCTATCTTTTTCAAAGATATTTTTAAACTCGTTATAAGTTGTTGAACCCATACACCTTAATTGTCCACTAGATAAAAGTGGCTTGATAAGATTCGAAGCATCCATCACACCGCCCGAAGCAGCGCCGGCTCCAATAATTGTATGAATCTCATCAATAAATAAAATCGAATGCGGTTTTGCTTGTAATTCTTTCAACAGAGATTTAAAACGTTTTTCAAAATCACCACGATATTTAGTGCCTGCTAGTAGCGCACCCATGTCTAATGAATAGACTACAGCATCTGCAATAACGTCAGGTACTTGTTCATTAACGATTCTGTATGCAAGACCTTCCGCAATTGCTGTTTTACCAACGCCCGCTTCACCCACAAGTAAGGGGTTATTCTTTTTACGACGACATAAAACTTGTACTGTGCGCTCTACTTCTTGATCTCGACCAACTAGCGGGTCTAATTGACCAGCTTGTGCCATTGCGTTCAAGTTAGTTGTGAAGCTTTCAAGTTTAGTCTTCTCTTCATCTTGTATGTCACTTGAATCATCGCTACCGATATCTTCATGATCGTCTTCATGATTCTCGTCGTCGGACTTAGCAACACCGTGTGAAATAAAATTCACAATATCTAGACGGCTAATATCACTCTTTTTAAGAAGATAAACAGCCTGGCTTTCTTGTTCAGAGAAAATCGCAACCAATACGTTTACGCCTGTAACTTCGGTGCGCCCTGAAGACTGCACATGAAATACAGCTCTTTGTAGTACACGCTGAAAACCTAATGTTGGCTGTGTTTCTCTATCATTTTCACTTTCTGGTAAAAGCGGTGTTGTTTCATCGATAAACTCAGAAAGCTCACGTTTTAGCGTTTCTGTATCAACACCGCATGCACCTAATGCTTCACCAGCTGACGGGTTATCTATCAATGCAAGTAATAAATGCTCAACAGTCATAAATTCGTGACGACGTGTTCTTGCCTCACGAAATGCTGCATTTAAGGTAATTTCAAGATCTTTGTTTAGCATAAGCAACCCCCAAACGAGATTTATATCGGTTATTCCTGCTCACAACTACATAGCAGTGGATGTTCATGGTCGCGAGCGTAACGATTTACTTGTTCCGCCTTAGTATGTGCAATATCAGAAGGATATAAGCCACATACTGCCTTTCCCTCGTGATGCACGCGCAGCATCACGTCAGTTGCTTTTTCGCTGTCCATATTAAAAAACGTCATTAATACTTCGATTACAAAGTCCATTGGAGTGTAATCATCATTATTTAAAATGACTTTATACTTACGAGGTGGGCTTAGCTTTTGCTTTTGCTTATCTCGAACTGTATCTATTACACCAGAATCTTTAATACCACTCATAATAAAATATAGTCTTGTGTTGTTAACTCAAGCAAACTTGAATTGAAAAATAAATTATTTGTTAAAAAATTGTCTAAAAGCCTTGACTGATTGCTCATATAAACTACAGTCGTTATTAGACTGTCTAATCTAAGGGCAGTCTAGCAAATTATAAAGTTTAGATTAACTAAATTAGTCAACTTATAGAAGGATGTGGAAGTATGGCTTGCGGAAAAGTCAAATGGTTCAATAACGCCAAAGGGTTTGGTTTCATCGTAGAAGACGGCAGTGAAGAAGATATCTTCGCCCATTACTCGACGATTGTGATGGAAGGATACAAAACACTTAAAGCCGGTCAAGATGTAACCTTCGAGTTGCAACAAGGCCCTAAAGGGCTTCATGCAACGAACATCGCTCCTAGAGAAGCTGAACTCGCTTGATGTTATCATCTCATTAATAAAGCGGGTTTATACTCGCTTCACCCCCTTAAAAAAGTAATTATCATTTCTTACCTTTAATTTTTTCAATTAGCCCATATATTAATTGCTTGCTAAACTAGTGTGAGTTTCGGGCTTGTTAGTTATGCCTATTTTTTAGTCTAATATAATTAACCTTTACTACTAACCACTGAGCGTGGCTATAGACTTTTAGAGTAATTATAACTATCAAACTTGCTATATACAGTTGCCTTAGGCAACATAGCATTCCAATTGCGTTTTGATAGGCACAATATGCCCCTGATCTAGGAATGATAATGACATCTAAAATTATATATACAAAAACTGACGAAGCACCGGCTCTAGCTACATACTCGCTGCTTCCAATCATTCAAGCTTACACTAATGCTGCAGGCGTTGAAGTTGAAACTCGTGATATTTCACTTTCGGGTCGTGTAATTGCAAACTTCTCTGAGTTTTTAACTGAAGAGCAGCGCATTGGCGATGCACTAGCAGAATTAGGTGAATTAGCTAAAACACCAGAAGCTAATATCATCAAGCTACCAAACATCTCTGCGTCAGTACCCCAATTAAAAGCGACAATCAAAGAGCTTCAAGATAAAGGTTACGCACTGCCTAACTACCCTGAAGAACCAAAATCTGATGAAGAAGCTGCAATCAAGGCAACTTACGACAAAATCAAAGGTTCTGCAGTAAACCCAGTTTTACGTGAAGGTAACTCTGACCGTCGTGCGCCATCTTCTGTAAAAGCATATGCGCGTAAAAACCCACACTCAATGGGTGCATGGGCTTCAGACTCACAATCATATGTTGCTAGTATGACTGATGGTGATTTCTTTGGTTCTGAGCAATCTACAACTGTAGAAAATGCAACTGACGTTCGCATCGAGCACGTCGCAGAAAATGGCGACGTTACTGTACTTAAAGCAAGCACACCTCTACTTGCTGGTGAAATCATCGATGCATCTCGCATGCGCGCGGCTGACTTACAAGCTTTCCTAGAACAAGAAATCAATGCTGCTAAAGAGAAAGGTGTGCTTTTCTCTCTGCATATGAAAGCAACGATGATGAAAGTGTCTGACCCAATCATTTTCGGTCACGCTGTTAAAGTATTCTACAAAGATGTATTTGCTAAGCATGGCGAATTATTTGCTGAGCTAGGTGTTGACGTTAACAATGGTCTTGGTGACGTTTACGCTAAAATTGCACAATTAGACGAAGCAAAACGTGCTGAAGTTGAAGCGGACATCCAAGCAGTATACGCTGAGCGCCCTAGCATTGCTATGGTTGATTCTGATCGTGGTATCACAAACCTACATGTACCAAGTGATGTGATCATCGATGCGTCTATGCCTGCAGCTATCCGTACAAGCGGTCAGATGTGGAATGCTGAAGGTAAGCAACAAGACACTAGCTTTGTAATTCCAGATCGTTGTTACTCTGGTGTTTACCAAGCCACTATCGACTTCTGTAAGAAAAATGGTGCTTTCGACCCTCGTACTATGGGTACAATTCCTAACGTTGGTCTAATGGCCCAAAAAGCAGAAGAGTATGGTTCACATGATAAGACATTTGAAGCGGTATCTGCTGGTACTATCCGAGTTGTTGACACTGACGGCAATGAACTTCTTAAACATGACGTTGCAGAAGGTGATATCTGGCGTATGTGCCAGGTTAAAGATGCACCAATTAAAGATTGGGTAAAACTTGCTGTTAACCGTGCTCGCGCTACTAATACACCTGCAGTTTTCTGGCTAAATGAAGCGCGTGCGCACGATGCTCAGCTTATCAAAAAGGTAAATACATACCTTGCAGATCACGATACAGCTGGTCTTGAAATTCTTATCAAAGCACCAATTGAAGCGACAGAATACTCTCTTGCTCGCATGAAAGACGGGCAAGATACTATTTCTGTAACAGGTAACGTATTACGTGACTACCTAACTGACTTATTCCCAATTCTTGAGCTGGGCACAAGTGCGAAAATGCTTTCAATCGTTCCTCTAATGAACGGTGGTGGCTTATTCGAAACAGGTGCTGGTGGTTCTGCACCTAAGCACGTTCAACAGTTCGAAAAAGAAAACCACTTACGTTGGGATTCTTTAGGTGAATTCTTAGCACTTGCAGCATCTCTTGAGCACTTAAGCCAAGTAAATGGTAATGCTAAAGCACAAGTACTTGCTGATACACTTGACGCAGCGACTGGTAAATTCCTAGATGAAAACAAGTCACCATCTCGTAAAGTAAACGAACTTGATAACCGTGGTAGTCACTTCTACCTATCTCTTTACTGGGCACAAGCACTTGCAGCGCAATCAGACGATGCTGAGCTACAAGCATTGTTCGCGCCAATCGCTGAAGAGTTAACTGCACAAGAGCAAACTATTGTTGCAGAACTTAACGCTGCGCAAGGCGTAAGCAAAGATGTTGGCGGTTATTTCCAACCAAATGACGAACTTGCTTTTGCTGCTATGCGTCCTAGCGAAACTTTCAATGCAGTATTAGCTAAACTAGCTTAATGCTAATTTGAATGATTAAGGGCATCGATTGATGCCCTTTTTTATAAGTGTTTTCTTAGTAGCTAGGCTATAATTTGTTACTATGCACTCATCAATGTTATTACCTCATATTATCAATGCAAAATCGCGCTCCTAAAAGCAATAACAAAACATTCAGAAAGAAACCACATAACAAAAAACCATTTAATAAAAAACGCGTGGTCAAAGAAGCGCTTCCTGCAGATCAAGTTAAAATTGTCCTTTTCAATAAACCTTTTGATGTGCTTTGCCAATTTACCGATGATCAAAATCGTTCAACTTTAGCAGATTTCGTGAAAGAAATAGGCGTATATGCTGCAGGTCGGTTAGACCGAGACAGCGAAGGGTTATTACTCTTAACAAACTGCGGAAAATTACAGCATACTCTAACGAATCCGAAAAAAGACACCGATAAAACCTATTGGGTGCAAGTTGAAGGTGTACCAAGTGATAAGTCAATTTATGCACTGAATAAAGGCGTCGAATTAAAAGATGGCCTTACTAAACCTGCAAAAGTCAGAATAATTAACGAACCTGATATTTGGCCACGAAATCCACCAATTCGCGAGCGTAAATATATTCCCACTACTTGGCTCGAAATCACCATTTCTGAAGGAAAAAACCGCCAAGTTCGCAGAATGACAGCCCATATTGGCCACCCTACACTTCGCTTGATACGCTATCGTATAGGAAAATACACCCTTGATGGCATTCACAATGGCGAATATAAAGTGCTTTAGCGTTAAACGCTAACTTGGGATTCAGCCTCTTAAAATATCGTGCTATACTCACGCCTTTAACTATCATAGAGATTAACAGCAAAAAATATGAGCGATAATAGTCAGATAAAAGTCATCGTTGGTATGTCCGGCGGTGTAGATTCTTCAGTTTCAGCTTACTTATTAAAACAACAAGGCTATCATGTAGAAGGCCTGTTCATGAAGAACTGGGAAGAAGATGACAATGACGAATATTGTGCTGCTGCTGAAGATCTTAAAGATGCACAAGCTGTCTGCGATAAGTTAGGTATTGAACTTCATACCGTAAACTTTGCAGCTGAGTACTGGGACAACGTATTTGAGTATTTCTTAGAGGAATACAAAGCAGGCCGCACGCCAAACCCAGACATCATGTGTAATAAAGAAATCAAATTCAAAGCTTTCCTAGAGTTCGCTGCACAAGCACTCGGTGCAGATTACATTGCAACAGGTCACTATGTTCGTCGTGAAGAGCGCAATGGCAAGTTTGTGATGCAACGTGGTCTTGATGACAACAAAGATCAAAGTTACTTCCTTTATACACTTAGTCATGAGCATATTGCACAAACGCTATTTCCGGTAGGCCAAGTAGAAAAGCCTGAAGTACGTCGTATTGCTGAAGAGCAAGGTTTAATTACACACGACAAAAAAGACAGTACCGGTATTTGCTTTATTGGTGAGCGCAAGTTCAAAGACTTCTTACAAAAATTCTTACCTGCTCAACCAGGTAAAATTGAAGACACTGATGGCCATGAAGTGGGTGAACATGAAGGCTTAATGTACCACACGCTTGGTCAAAGGAAAGGTCTATTAATTGGTGGTATGAAAGAAGGTAGTGGCGAGCCTTGGTATGTAGTTGATAAAGACTTAGAGCAAAATGCGTTAATTGTGGGCCAAGGCAAAAACCACCCTCGCCTGTTTAGTAACGGCCTTAACGCAAATCAATTACACTGGGTTGACCGTGTTGGACCAAAAGGTACAACACGCTGCACTGTAAAAACCCGTTATAGACAAACTGATATTCCATGTACTCTGTTAGTTGGTGAAGACGGTATGGCACGGGTTTTATTTGATGAGCCACAAAAAGCAGTAACCCCTGGTCAGTCAGCAGTATTTTACGCTGACGACGTATGCTTGGGTGGCGGTATCATCGACTCGGTGATCAAATAATGTCGACAAGTTATGTTTTACCACTGGCGGCTATGTGCCAGATCAGCAAACTCGTTCAAAAAACAGCGAAATACGGCCAGTTTAATGAAGCTGAAGTCAGTACGTTTTTAAAAAGTATTGTTAACCTGAGCCCTGCTCACCCAGAAGATGTCTATGACGATAAATGGGTGATCAAAGAAGGTTGTAAGACGCTTATTCAACAGCTCTCTCCTGAGGGCGAAAAAGATGTCGAACTAGTTAAATATGTTGGCAGTTTGATGCAATTAGAACGTGCTCTTTCTGCAAATCCCAAAGCGTTAGATGAGCTGGCAAGCCGCTTAAATCAAGTTGAAAGACAACTATTACACTTTGATATTTGCGACAGCACCATAGTTGCTGCTTTTGCTGATATCTACAGCCAAGTACTCAGCCCTCTTGGGCAAAAAATTCAAGTATTTGGTCAACCAGACTTATTAAAACAACCAAGTTGCCAGAATAAAATACGTGCGTTGCTACTGGCAGGTATTCGTAGCGCCGTGCTTTGGCGCCAACTTGGTGGTAAGCGGCGTCAATTTTTCTTTGGTAAAAAGAAAATTATCGAAATCGCAAAAAACAGTATTTAAAAATATCGTTCAAACAAACCAATTAGTTTAGGAGAAATTATGGAGCTTTCAGCGTTAACCGCTATCTCTCCAGTGGATGGCCGCTATGGTAGTAAAACTACTGAATTGCGTGGCATTTTCAGTGAGTTCGGCCTTATCAAGTACCGCGTAACTGTCGAAGTTCGTTGGTTACAAGCCCTAGCTAAAGCACAAGGTATTGATGAAGTACCAGCTTTCAGTGACGAAGCAAATGCGCTTTTAGACAGCATTGTTGACAATTTTAGTGAAGCCGATGCTGCGCGCGTTAAAGAAATCGAGCGCACAACGAACCATGACGTTAAAGCGGTTGAGTATCTTCTAAAAGAGAAAGTAGCAGGTAATGCAGAATTAAATGCAATCAATGAATTCATTCACTTTGCATGTACATCTGAAGATATCAACAATCTATCTCATGGTTTAATGTTATCAGAAGCTCGTGACAAAGTACTTTTACCATACTGTGATGAGCTACTCGCTGTGATAAAAGCAAAAGCGATTGAGTACAAAAGCGTACCTATGATGACTCGTACACACGGTCAACCAGCCTCTCCTTCAACAATGGGTAAAGAATTTGCAAACGTTTATGTTCGTTTACAACGCCAACGTCAGCAAATCGCAAACGTAGAGTTACTAGGTAAGATAAACGGTGCTGTAGGTAACTACAATGCTCACTTAAGCGCGTATCCTGAGTATGACTGGCATGCACATGCTGAGCAATTCGTAACTAGCCTTGGTTTAACTTGGAATGCGTTCACAACCCAAATCGAGCCACACGACTACATTGCTGAATTATTCGATGCAATCGCACGTTTCAACACGATTTTATTAGACTTCGATCGTGACGTTTGGGGTTACATTGCACTAAACCACTTCAAGCAAAAAACAGTTGCAGGTGAGATTGGTTCATCAACTATGCCACACAAAGTTAACCCTATCGACTTTGAAAACTCTGAAGGTAACCTAGGTCTAGCTAACGCAATTTTTGCACACTTAGCACAAAAACTTCCAGTATCTCGCTGGCAGCGTGACCTAACTGACTCGACAGTTCTTCGTAACCTTGGCGTTGGTATGGGCTATACACTAATTGCTTATCAAGCAACGTTAAAAGGTGTAAGCAAATTAGAAGTAAATACAGATCGTTTACTACAAGAGCTAGATCAAAACTGGGAATTGCTTGCCGAGCCAATTCAAACAGTTATGCGTAAATATGGTATCGAAAAGCCTTATGAGAAGCTTAAAGAACTTACTCGTGGCAAGCGTGTTAACCAAGAAATCATGGCTGATTTCATCGATAGCCTAGATTTACCAGATACAGTTAAAGCTGAAATGAAGCTAATGACGCCAGCCAATTACATCGGCCGTGCTGAGGCATTCATTGATGAATTAGTGTAATTACACACAAATTTAGTTTATGAAGCGAAAGGGTTTCCTTTCGCTTTTTTTATGGAAAAAAAATGTTTGATTTAAAAATTAACGCATTATCTCACGCCGAATTTCTAAAAGAGTATTGGCAAAAAAAACCATTATTGATCAAAGGCGGTTTTGCTAACTTCGAAGATCCGATTGAAGCTGAAGAATTAGCGGGTCTTGCCATGGAGGAGGACATTGAATCACGTCTAATTAAAAATCATGACGATAAATGGAAATCCTATCATGGTCCATTCGAAGATTTCTCACTATTAACAGAAACAAATAGTACTCTGCTCGTTCAAGCAGTCGATCACTGGCACCCTTTTGCAGCTGAACTTTTAGAGCCATTTCGGTTTATTCCTAACTGGCGAATTGATGATTTGATGATTAGCTATTCAACTCCTGGTGGTGGTGTCGGTCCTCATCTTGATCAGTATGATGTGTTCATTATTCAGGGTGAAGGTAAAAGACATTGGCGAGTCGGTATGCCAGACTCAAGTTTAAGAGAGTTTGCACAAAATAAGAGCCTCCTCCAAGTTGAACAATTCAATGCAATCATTGATGAAGTCCTTGAAGCTGGTGATATTCTTTATATTCCACCAGGCTGCCCTCACGAAGGCTATGCGGTTGAGAATGCTTTAAACTACTCTATTGGCTTTAGAGCACCTGACACCAAAGATTTCTTAAGTAATTTTGCAGATTATCTAATTGATAATGAACTCGGTAAAAAACGTTATTCTGACGAAACACTTACATTAAGAGACTCATGTGGCGAACTCAGTAACGACGAAGTTGAAAAAATCCAAACTCTCATGCTTGATGCGATTCAAGACAAAGAAATAATCAAGCGATGGCTCGGCAATTATTTAAGCCAGCCAAAGCATGATATGGATTTGTTACCACTTGACGATCCAATCTCATCAGATGAGTTAATTACCTACTTGTCATCACAAGTAATTAACAGAGCTGGTGGGGTTAGAACATTTTACCAATTAATAGAGGACTCATTACTTCTGAGTGTAAACAATGAAACTTTTACATTACCTGTCAGCATGTTAGATGCAACAAAATTACTAACTAATCTAACGCATTTTGAAGCTGAGCTGATTATTCCTTCAGTAACATGTTTGGAGTTTGCCGAAATGTTAACTAAGCTTATTAATGAAGGTTACTACTTTATCCAACAAGAAGAATAAGGTCTTGTATGTGCAAGCAAGCCTAACAACCAATTTGACAGAGTGCTTAGGCTTGCACATTTGATTTAAATCTTACTGGAGGACACATGGTTTACCATGTAACTGAAGTTAACTGGTTTGAGCAACAAACATTGTTAACTGAGCTCAGAGAGAGAGTTTTTGTTTATGAACTCAACTTACCAAAAAAAGTTGAGTTTGATGCGCTAGACAAACTATCTGAACACGTAATCATTTATGACGACTGTAATACACCAGTTGGTACAGGTAGGTTATGCCCCAATGGCTTGATAAGTCGCGTCGCTATTATTAGTGAACACAGAAACAAAGATGCCTTTTATTCGATCCTAAATTACTTAGTTGTTATCGCGAAAGAAAAAGGCTTAAGTGATATTTTTATTAATTCGGTACTTGATGAGGTACCTTCTTTTGTTGAGTATGGTTTCTCTAAAAAAGGCGGAGTATTTATGGAAGCTGGTATTCCAAGGCAGCAATTATACTGCCCTGTGAATGACTTTAATGCAGAACCTTTTACGATGCTGCATTAGTCCAAAGCTGTTCGTTTTCAAATAACTCGTAAATGCCATGCGCTCTATTAACCAGCAGGTTTGCAAAGTCAAATTGAGTTTTGTCGATAGGTTTACTCGCCATAATCCCATCAGCTTTTAGTTGCCACTGAAATGAAAAGTGACGCAATACATCCCTTGCATTTTCTGCTGCACTTACTTGCACTGCATCAGTAGGTAAACGACCAGTGATAACCCAATAAGTGTTGCCATCATTGCCTTTGATTTTCCAAACGGCACAAAGTGGTGGCAGAATTCTACATTCCTTCTCTAAAATGCTCACTGATATTACACCTTTGTCTGCTAGAAACTTTTGTGCATTTCCTAAACATTCTCTTTGCCATTGATTAACTTGCGCTTCTGTCAGTTCAACCGGAGCTTTTTTTTCTTCAGACATGTCGTTTTCCCATAACTTTACTTGTTGTCACTCTACTTCCTAACAACATCTTGTCAACATATGAACGCACAATAATTTATTTATTGATTTATTTGCACAAAAAACATTCTTAACCAGGTATAAACTACACAAATGATCATGCAGATAACTTTATAAGTGATATTAATCTTCTGATAGATAAGTATCTAGCTATCTTATTTTTCATTCTTAACCGTTACCTAGGACCTTAGCTGGATCAGTTTTTGTTGCTTGCCAAGCTGGATAAATACTGGCTAAAAGAGCAAGTATTAAAGTGACACCTAAGGTAATAGCAATGTCGGTCCAAATCAGTTTTGATGGAAGAAACTCAACAAAATAGACTCCTGAAAGTGGGTTTTGTGAACCCTCACCATAAAACCAAACAAATAATCCTGGCAGATTAAGAGAGATTACAACACCTAGCGCACTGCCAACTAATGAACCTAGTAACGCATTACCGACGCCTTTAAAGGCAAAAGTAGAAAAAATAGTACTGTCTTTAGTACCCATTGTTTTAAGTATTGCGATATCTGATTGCTTATCTTTAACTTCCATTACCATCGATGAAACGATATTAAAACTCGCTACAGCAATGATCAAAATAACCACTATGAAGACAATAGTACGAACCATTTGGATATCTTGATAAAGGCTGCCTTGGGTTCTAAACCAGCTATTTACATACACTAAATCCGGTAAGTTTCTGCCTGCAGACATAGCAATGTTATGAGCTTCAAAAACATCACTTACTTTAACTCTCAAACTCGTGACTTGATGTGGTTTTAGGTTTAATACCGATTGTAAAGAATCTAGGCTAATAAGCGCCATAGACTGATCTATGGGTCCGCCCATTTTAACCAAGCCTACCAATGTCACATTTAAGCGTTTTGGTGCAGACAACATTGATTTCGCATTTTTATTAGCAATTAATAAAGTAAAACGATCACCAATAGAAAGATTCAAGCTTTCTGCAATTTGGGCTCCTAAAATCACTTCATTTTGTGCTAGGTTTTTTATAGAGAAATCTTTTACAAACTCACCCACACCCGATACGTTTTCATGTGATTGCGTATCAAGTCCCTTGATCTGTGCGGCTTTTAACTTGCCCTTAAATTGCACCATACCAGTCACATTTATTTCTGGAACGGCTGCAAGCACCCCTTGTTGCTGTTTAAGTATATTAACCTTTGATTGCCAGTCATTAATTGGGTCATACGGTGCATCATAAGTGACATGAGAAACAACAGATAAAAGCCTTTTTTCTAGCTGCTCTTCAAAACCGTTTATAACAGATAAAGCCACAATTAAAACACTTACACCGAGTAAAACGCCTATGGTTGAGGCTTTGTTTAAGATTGAAGCGAAGCCTTTCTGTCTTGATTGACTAAATCGCTTAGATAAAAATAGGCTAAGCATGAGTAACCTCAGTCAATATTCCATCATCGAGTAGCACACTTCGCTCAAGCTTTTCTGCAAGCTCTAAGTCATGGGTCACAATGACAAAACTGGTATGAAGCTGCTGGTTCAGCTCATTTAATAAATCATAAATTTTAATGGCATTTTGTTTATCTAGATTTCCAGTTGGCTCGTCTGCCAAAACCAATGCAGGTTTTGTTACGAGTGCACGTGCAATCGCCACGCGTTGACGCTCACCACCTGATAACTCTGAAGGTTTGTGTTCTGCTCTATGCCCCAATCCAACTTTTTCTAGCATTATTAGTGCTTCAGAATGTGCATGGTTTACTTTTATACCTTGTATTAAAAGTGGCATTGCAACATTTTCAAGCGCAGTAAATTCCATTAATAAATGATGAAATTGGTATATAAACCCCATATGTTTATTTCTAAATTCAGCCTGCTGATTTCTTGATAGCTCCGCAACATTTGTATTTTTAATTTTGGCATGCCCAGTTGTTGCATGATCTAGCGTACCAAGAATATGTAATAAGGTACTTTTACCTGAACCAGAGCTGCCAACTATTGCAAGCATTTGTCCTTGTTCTAACTGTAAGTTTACACCTTTCAACACTTCGACTTTGTTCTTTCCATCTTGGTAAACTTTGCCTAAGTTTTGACAATCAATTACTAAATTACTCATATCTTAAAACCTCAGCAGGCATTACTTTCGCAGCTTGTTTAGCTGGATAAAGGGTAGCAATAAAACTTAATAAAACACTCAATGTGGCCATGATTATTAGACCTGTAAATTCAAACTTTACGGGTAAGGCCATCCCTCCCAGTAAAGACAAGCCAACCAATGACATCACTTCATTGATATAATTTGCCAGTAGCAAACCAGCAAATAGCCCCAATAAAGTACCGATAACTCCATTGTAAAGTCCTTGAACCATAAACACTTTCGATATCATCACAGGTGTAAAACCTAAAGTTTGTAATATGGCTACTTCACCTTGTTTCTCTTTGACCATCATTGAAAGACCCGAAATAATATTGAAAATCGCGACTAAGACAATTAGTCCAAGCAATAGAGACATCACTCTTTTTTCCATTGCAACGGCTGCAAACAAAGCCCCCTGCTGTACTTGCCAGTCAATGCTTGTGTAACTAGAGATATCTATACTAGAAAGCTCTTCATAAAAGTCTTCAAGAGAAAAGGCATCATGTAGTGAAATACTAATATCTAAATGAGATTGCGACTTTTTCCGCATTAATCTTGCTAGGCTTTGACCATTTGCGAAGGCAAGTTGTGTATCAGCTTCACTTCTTGAATTATAAATAAGGGCCACAGTAAATAGTCTTTGCGCAGGAACCCTGCCCATAGGCGAGTAAGTTGTAATCTCAGGCATAATCACTCGAATTTGATTACCGACCTGAACTTTCAAACTATTTGCCAGATAACGACTGATGGCTAATTGATACTTACCCGATTGGAATTGCTTTATACTGCCAGACTCTATATGACTCTCTAATTGCGTAGTCCCGCCTTCAAAAACGCCCTGCAACCTAACACCTAAAAGTTCTTCATTGGTTTGCAAAATAACATCTGAGGTGAGATAAGATTGCACACGTTTAACCGTGCTTAAATCGGCTAATTGCGTTTTTAAATTATTAGTTACTTTTATTTCATCGTGAGGCTTTAGCTGCACATGGGGGATCATATCAAGCATGGCATTTTTTAGTGTTTGCTCAAAGCCATTCATTACAGAGCTAACAGTGATCAAGGACATAAGTCCTAATGCAATACCTGCGATAGAAAAAAAGGAAATGAATGAAATAAATGCATTCCCTTTGCTCGCTTTGGCATACCGAAGCCCAACAAAAAGGCTAACTGGTTGAAACATATATAATAAATTTAACTTTCATTTTCTACATGCTTGCATACTACCACAAAGTCACATTACGTATATAAATACTAACTTGTAAAAAAGTTTGTAAATCCGATAGTTAAAAAGAAAATTTGGTGTAAAATGCGTGAAATCTCGCGGTATGGAAGTTCTATGTTATCTCTTTCTCGATATAAGCATATGAATTTAAAGGGCGATTTATTTGGTGGTGTGACCACTGCCATAATATCTCTCCCGCTCGCCCTCGCGTTTGGTGTTGCTTCAGGAGCCGGTGCTGAAGCAGGTATGTGGGGTGCAATTTTAGTCGGTCTTTTCGCTGCCTTGTTTGGTGGTTCCACTTCCTTGATTTCTGAACCAACTGGTCCAATGACGGTTATTATGACCGCAGTTTTGACTGGAATGATGGCTAAATACCCTGAATCTGGCCTGGCTATGGGTTTCACAGTCGTGATGATGGCTGGCGCCTTTCAAGTGTTACTTGGTACCTTAAAACTCGGTAAATACGTAACATTAATGCCCTACTCGGTTATTTCCGGGTTTATGTCCGGTATTGGCGTGATACTCATCATTTTACAGCTTGCACCTCTATTAGGCCATCAAGCACCTGCAGGAGGAGTTACAGGCACTTTAGGTCAACTCCCAGAGCTTTTATTAAATATTAAGTTTTCAGAGGTGTTGTTAGGTGCTGCTACATTAGCAATATTGTTTTATTTTCCTAAGAAATATCGCCAATATGTCCCTGCTCAATTAGTCGCACTTGTTGCTGTGACCTTAGTTTCGGTTATCATTTTTGACACTGATAGCATTCGAAGGATCGGTGAGATACCGAGCGGATTACCTTCTATTGTTGTACCAACTTTTACTGCTGACCAATTTCAATCTATGGTTATTGATGCTTTGGTGCTTGGTACACTTGGTTGTATTGATACCTTATTAACAGCAGTTATTGGAGACAGCTTAACACGAACTGAGCACGACTCTGATAAAGAGTTAAGGGGCCAAGGTATTGCGAATATCATTTCTGGCTTATTCGGAGCACTGCCTGGTGCAGGTGCAACCATGGGCACAGTGGTCAATATTCAAGTCGGTGCACGTTCACCATTAGCGGGGATTTTTCGAGCACTGATTCTGATGGCGGTTGTATTTGTAGCCGGAGGCTTAACCGAACCAATTCCCTTGGCTGTTTTAGCGGGTATTGCCGTGTATGTTGGCATAAATATTCTTGATTGGAGCTTTATTCAAAGAGCGCACAAGTTAAGTATATCCCAAATGGCAATTATGTATGGCGTGATGTTACTTACTGTGTTTGTAGATCTCATTGCAGCTGTGGGCTTAGGTGTCTTTATTTCTAATATTATGGTCATAGAGCGATTGAGCCGAGTTCAATCAGAACAAGTTAAAGCCATCAGTGATTCTGATGATGACGTTCCTATGAATGAAAAAGAACACAGTTTATTTGAAAAAGCGAACGGACAACTACTCTATTTTTACCTGTCTGGTCCTATGATTTTCAGTGTTTCTAAGGCCATTGCTCGCCAACACCGCGATATAAGTAAATATAAAGCCATGGTTTTAGACTTAAGTGATGTTCCAATGCTGGATGTTACTGTGAGTCTAGCTCTTGAAAATGCAATCACAGATGCGTTAGATGCAAAGTGTAAAGTCTTTATTTATTCGCCAAATCCCGAAACATCTGATCAACTTCATCGTTTTCAAATTAACGAAAAGCTAGGTGAAAATGCCTTTTGTAATTCTCGAAGTGATGCGTTAGAGCGCGCTTTAAATATAATGAAACCTAATGGTTAATTTAATTTTGTAAGCACTCTAAAATTGATAAAACTTTAGAGTGCTTACACTTAAAAAATATTTTCACGCCTTATTTTTGAAAATCAGATCTTATTAGCATTCACTCTCATTAAATAAGCTTTTAAGCGTAATTCTTGCATATACAACAGATAATGTATTTTATTCGCACTCAAAATCTATGATTACAACTAAAATTACCGATGAAATGTTATTTTATTGTTGACGAAACAGAAATTATACTAGAAAATAGGATTAGTTTTTACTTTTGAAGTTTGTTGTAGCAGTTTATAAACTTGGAGAACAACCATATGAAGTTATCATTAATCGCAATGTCTTCGCTTTTTGCTTCGCAATTTGCATTTGCTGACAACCTAATCACCAATGGCTCATTCGAGCAGGACGTAGTAAATTCAAAATGGACGTTGTTGAATACAGTAACTGGTTGGCAAAATGATGGAGCAAGATTCGAGATCCAAACATCTCGTCTTGGGATCATTAATGCACAAGATGGAAATCAATATATTGAACTAGATTCAACCGCAAACCACAGTGTATATCAAAACATCGCAACTCAAACTGGCAAAACTTATGAGGTTTCGTTTTATTATTCTCCACGAGTTGCTGGTAACGCTGAAACAAATAAAGTAGATGTAAAATGGAATGGTGTTACAGTTTTGAACCTCAATGCCACTCAAAAAGGTTGGCAGTCATTCACCCTTACTGTTGAAGCAACTTCTGATTCATCAGAGCTTCGTTTCACTGGTGCAGGTAAGAGTGACAGCTATGGCGGCTTTATCGATAATGTTAACGTCACTGAAAACCAAGCATGTCACACTGGCATCTTTGGTATAAACAACTATGGTAACCTAGAATCAGGTTACATATACAAATTCGACCTTGAATCTAAAACTTACAGTGTAGTGGCTGGCGCACAAAACACAGCTTCAAATATTGCTAGTCATAACGGTAAGCTTTATTTTATGGAACAGTTAGATTCAAGCACTAAAGCTTCTAAGCTATGGTCTTTAGATTTAGAAACCGGCACTCAAGTTGCTGAAGCTGATGCGACATCATGGCCTATCTATCGTTCTGCAGTGACTGCTGACGGTCAATCTCTTCGTGCTACCAGTAAAACATATATGTATGATTACGACTTACAAACTGGCGAGAAAACTGTTTTAGGTAAGATGCGCTATTCAGGTGATTCGTTCTCACATGGTGATGTTGCTTATTCTGCAGATAACAATACGCTTTATGTTCTAACTGGTAAGTCTCTTTATACAATCGATGATAGTTCGATGACACTTACCTTAATTGGTCATCATGGTATTAATTGGGCGTCTGGCTTGGCAATTTCTGACGACGGTACTCTTTACGTATCTGGTCGAGTTTCAGGAGAAAACGCAAAAATTTATAGTGTAAATTCTCAAACAGCAGTTGCAACCTATGTGATGGACGCACCAGAGCACATTAATGACTTAACGTTCGTAGAAAACTACTGTAACTAAAGCTTCATTAAAAAAATAGCCAGTTTTTACTGGCTATTTTTTTGCGTTAAATTTTCGTTGATGCTGCTGAGTCAGATTGGAATTTTTTGGCTTATTTATTCATAATTAGCTTTGTCATTCTCCATGGACACTTTAACTATTCCATTCAACAGGCACTGAAGAGCATATAAAATTTAATGCTAGCATTTAACGCCGCTGTATTTTAGTTTTTATTCACATTTCAAGTCATTTGGGACAATTGTGTAAATTTTCATTTTTTGAGAAATTTACTGACATAAAAAGCCCCAACAGATGTCAGGGCTAAATTTGAAATGAATTAATGTGTAATTGCTTTCTATTTGTGACAGCCTTGTTTAGTGTTATTTAATCTCACTAAGACTACTTCAAAGCTACATTCACAAACACCGCGGTCATTAATACTGGACATACGAAGCGAACATATTGCGCGAAGTAATAATGGAAACCACTTTTTGCCTCTAAAAGCTTATTGCCTCTATGCCACATCCAGCCAACTGTAATGAAGTAAAATAGCCCCATCAAAGGTAATTGGTAATGGGTCAGTACACTTATTATAAGTCCAAACAACCATTCAAAATTAAGTATAATTGTCGTGGAGACCAGTATAATTACTAAAGTGACCCATATTGTTGCGTTTTTACGCCTCAAGCCATGGTTTTCTACTAAAAAAGACACCGGTATCTCAGTTGAAGAGATGGTTGAGGTAAGAGCTGCAATAGACATAAGTACAAAAAAGCTTAGGCCTACAAATAGACCTATTTGGCCCATATTCATAAATAGCTCTGGCAGAACGGCAAAAATCAAGCGACCTTCACCAATCAACTTACCATCTTGGAAAACTTCAACGCCACTTTGCTGTGCGACGAATATTGCAGGAATGATTAGCAACCCAGCTAGAAAAGCAACACAGGTATCAAGTAAGGCAACACTTGCGGTTAATTTAGGTAGATTTTCATTTGGCTTCAAATATGAGCCGTAGATCATCATGCAGCCAACCCCTAATGAGAGTGAGAAGAAAGCTTGGCCCATAGCAGCAATAACCAAATCAGGATCTGTTACTTTTGAAAAATCTGGAACTAAATAAGCTTTAAAACCCTCTATAGAACCTTCAAGGGTTGCCATATAGCCAATTAGACCTATAAGTAACAACAATAATAAAGGCATTAGCCTTCTAGACCATGCCTCAATACCTGACTTAACACCTTTCAAAATGATACTAGCAGTAAGCAGCAACATAAGCGGCGTGAAAATGAAGTTCCTCAATGTCGAGTCACCTTTCAAGAATTCAGCTATTTCATTTAGTTCTAATAACCTTGCCAGTGGTTCAATTGAAAAGGCGAGCATCCAACCAGCAACGATCGAGTAAAAACTTAACATCACAATGGCACCACATAGGCCGACATAACCTGCTGTAGATCCTATTTTAGGATTACTATCCTGCCATGCCTGATTAAGTGCTTTAACTGGGTTAGATTGTGCCTGGTGACCAATATACAACTCTGTGTATAAAGCAGGTAAAGCCAAGAGAAATATAACGGCAAAGTACACTAATAAAAATGCACCACCACCGTGGTTTGCAGCTTGGGTGGGAAACCCCCAAATATTTCCAAGCCCTACAGCAGCACCAGCAGCTGCCAAAACAAAGCCTAGGCGACTTTGAAAGCCATCACGCAATTGAGCCATTTTGCTATCTTTATGTTTTTGTTATAGACGTATGAGTATACGCAAGTTAAAACCCTTTGCGAAGCAACTGAGTTTAATAACATAGAGTTTCTAGTTATGGTACTGACACTTTCTATCAAAAATTTGAATTAAAAAAGCGAGCTGAGTATTAATGCTCAGCTCGCTTGATAGAATTTAACAATGAAACGCCTTCTTAACACGCTTCTAGCAGTTGCGCATGTATTGACTGAACAACGTTATCTGATTCACTTTGTTCAACTAAAAAGCACAAATTGTGCTTACTTGCGCCATGGCAAATTAAACGAATGTTAAAGTTTTTAAGTACATTCATAAAATTCACTTCGTGTTGACGAAGCTGGATCTCAGAACCTATAAGGGCAACCAAGGTCAGATTTGTCTCTACAGTTACATGACAGAATTCACTCAACTCTTCTAAACACGCTTGATCAAGTTCAGGTCTAGATGAACTCAATGCATTATCAAGTGTGATGGCAACACTGATCTCAGAAGTGGTTACCAAATCTACCGAGATATTATATTTACTTAGAATAGTAAAAATACGCGCTAAAAAACCACTAGCCAACAACATTTCTGGGCTCTTTAACGTTAAAAGAATCTGATTCTTACGTTGTGTAACGGCTCTGATCCCAGCTTTTGATTCGGTTTCTTTTTCAATCCAAGTACCACCGGCTTGAGGTTCGCGACTAGAACCAACAAAGACCGCTATACCGCTGCGACTCGCAGGTAAAATGGTTGCTGGGTGTAATACCTTTGCACCGAATGTGGCCATTTCAGCCGCTTCATCAAAGCTCAATCGTGCAATCGGTGACGCTTTTTTACATAAACGTGGATCTGTGCTGAATATGCCTACAACATCTGTCCATATCTGTACGCTTTGTGCACCTATCGCTTCCGCCAATAATGCGGCACTATAATCTGAACCACCTCTACCTAGGGTGGTTGTCTGGCCATATGTATCACTGCCAATAAAACCTTGTGTTACTAACACTTTGTCTGTAAGTTGTGGCAATAAATGCTGCTCTGCTGCGCTTGCAGTTGCACTCACGTCAGGCGTTGCTTTACCAAACTGGTTATCTGTTTTAAGTACTTGGCGTACATCAAACCTGTCAGCAGTAACACCTAGATTACGTAATACTTGAGTAAATAGAAAAGAGGATAGTCGCTCACCGAAGCTAAGCATTTCGTCACACTGTTGTGCACTTAACGCAGGGAGTTCAGCCAATTGTTCAAACTCGCTAATTGTTTGAGAAAAGCCGGTTGCTAAGTCTGCATCTAGTGTCAGTTTTTCTAAAATGGCGTCCTGGATATCAAGTACAGCTTTAACAAGGGTTTTACGCTCTGCTAAATCAGCTTTTTGCTGAGTTAATGTCACTAGGTGATTAGTAACACCTGCACTGGCACTCACTACTACAATACGTACTTGATTATCATCATGAATAATTTGTGCACAGCGATGCATTGCTTCAAAATTGGCGACACTTGTACCACCAAACTTAGCAACTGTGAACTGGGAAGTCATTTTATCTCCTTTATGAACACTGTGTGTTCAACATCAATAAGGAGAACTCGGCAAGAATATACGGATAAATTTGATATGCTCATTGCCAGAAGCTCTCCACCATAAATCGGTGACAGTTCCGAGGATTCAGCCTCGTAAACCGAAAAATAGCAGCGACGTACTGATATTCTTCTCGGCGAACACTTCCCTCACTGACTGTCATCGGTATACGTCACCTCAAACCAGCTACCTAAGTTTCGCGCCTCTTCTGTTTATTTTGCGTAATCTAAGCTGAACTTAGGCAAAATAAAACCCGCGCAAACGCAAGTTTGTGCGGGTCCTTAAAAATTAACTTTTAGACGTCTAGGTGTCAAGTACTGTTTTAACTAATTTGTACTTAAAGCTTCTAAATCATCATGCCTGCGTAATAAGCACCTACATAACCTACTGAATAAGCTATAAGTAGATAAAAGAACATACGTAAGTAGCTCACAAATGTCAGTGCTTTAACCTTGTTCATTGCAATAATGCCTGCAGCAGAGCCGATGATCAGCATTGAACCACCAACCCCCGTTGCATAGGTAAACATTAGCCACTGCTGTGTAGACATAGTGATATCAGCTTTTAAAAGTGCCGCAGTTAAAGGCACGTTATCTACTGCTGCAGACATAATACCAACAATATAATTCGCATACTCGGGTTTTAGGTAATCATACAACTGAGTGAACTTAACTAAGAAACCCACTTCTTTTAGTGCGCCAACCACAAGTAAGATACCAACAAAGAACAGAAGCGTGTCGTATTCTATCTCGCGAATGTAGTCAATAATTTTACGGTTTACGTCTTTTTTACGCATTAAGAACTGAGCAACTAAGAACATAAGTGACAAGCCAAATAACATGGTTAATAAAGGTGGTACTTGATACTCAACACTCAAAAATAAAGTAGAAAAAACCGTTAATGCAAAAATACACGCTATTGTTACATCCGTTTTCTCGATACGACGTGTTTGTTCTTTTTCAAACACAATCGTTTCATTCATGCCAAATGACAGCAATGTAGCCAAGACCATTACGCTCACAATCGCTGGCGCTACAAGCAATAATAAGTCTGGAATGGTTACTTTATCGGCAAGAAATATCATAAGTGTTGTCACATCGCCTGTGATCAATGATACTCCCCCTGAGTTGACACTAAATATGATTAAAGTTGCATATTTTATAAGCTTCTTTGGGTCTAATTTCAGCGACATAACAACAGCTAATGAAATGAGCGTTGCTGTAATATTGTCTGAAATTGACGAAAATACAAAAGCGGCAATGCCAACCAGGAACATGAGTTTACGTTCGCTGATTTGTGATGGCATGACACGGTGCACGATATTTTGTATAAAGCCTTTAGAGTTTAGATAAGCAACGAAAGTCATGGTGGCCATTAAAAATAGCCACAAGGTTGCTATCTCTAAAATGTTGTGGTTTAGCTCATATTGCACATTTTCTGGGCTTTGACCATGTATCGGAGAGATAAAGACGATAATCCAACATAAAGTACCAAAAAAAAGTGTAGTTTTGGCCTTGTTTACATGGATTATATCCTCTATAACGATGAGCACAAAAGCTATCGCTATCAGTGTTAGGATTATAGTAGTAACCATAATGCGTAAACAACCTGTGTTTAAAAATTAACAAAAATGGTGGGTAACGTAAGTCGGCGCAGATTCTAGCATTATAGGTACATGTAAGCTATCAATATAAGTATAATATACTGTCTTTTTTCACAAAAAAGACACAAAGTGGAAAAATATGATCCCAGCGAAGAAAGTTTTAAATACGCTCACTGAACACTGGTCTGTCATTGAGCTTTTGTTTAAACGTTTCAAAATGACTGATTTCAGCATCAAAGACGTTCAAAACATCATAAAAAACAAAAATCCCCATTGGAAAAGTGACAAAATATTCAAAGAAACTAATAAATTATTAAATCAAGAAATTATCATACCACTGGCAAAATCGTCACAATTAGAAATCAACAGAGCGATTGCTGAGTTCATCAGTTTCTTATTACAAGAAGAGGACTTAGGCCTTGCTGCAGAAATAACGGTTTTAGTCACAGATCTGGAACGACTCGGTAACCGCCTAGCACAATCCGGTGAAGATGGTGACTTTACTGAGTTACGTCGATTTAGCCGCATTATGGACGAGCGAGTGCGTAAAATCGTTAAGTTGTTTAATCACAATGAAAACGCCATCTTTAACATTGTAGAGCAAGCAAAGTCTGATACTAGCCATGTTTCACTTCAAAAACGTTATAAAGCAGTGATAGAAGCCTTCGACGAGTATATTGAGCCTATGCTAGAAATGGTCGATATTCGAGGTGATTTTCACCGCTGCTTTAACCGCATAGAAATACAAATTAGTGCTCAGATAGAACACATTGACCTCTTTGGCCGTGGCAGTATTGATAAGCGCATGCTCGAACAACTTCGTACTCGTATTCTTGATATGCACCTAGTTGGTCGAGAAAGTCTGCGTAAGAGTGCTGATATGCTAATGCCACTACGGGAAGAACTACGCCGTAACAATCTGATCACGCGACAAGCATCTAAAGTACTAGGTCTTATTCGTAAAAACGGCGTTGATCGAACATTAAGTGCCGTACAGCCTGAGTTTGTCTCTGATATTCAACGTTTTTCACTAGGCCAGCAACGCAACATGGTCGCTTATATGGCAAGCCTAGTAGAGTTTGAGCATGACGAATACGAACTCCCTGATCAAACCGACGTACCAGCCTATCAAAGCACAAATATTCCAGATTACAATAATGTAAGAACAACATTCGCAAAAACAGGCAAAAAACGAACGGCGATTTTAGGTTTCTTATCAGAACAATATCCAGATCTCGAAGCCGATGAGATGCTGTTTTTATATCAAAAGTTAATCAACGATACAGATCTCGAATTACAACAAGACGAACAACGCACAAGCGTTTCTATTTCGGGACAGACATTCAAACTGTATCCATTTAATGCCGCCAACAAGCAAGAACAAAAGAATGACAAACATTAATTTAACTGATTTATCAGAATTACAAGCCATCAATAAAAAATTGGTTAGCGGGTATCACATCAGTGAACAAGACACCACCCTATGGCAGCAACTAGACCAAAACATTGATGCTTACCAAGCCTTATTTACTGCGCTAGGTCACGATCTTATTCATGATGCCCGAGGCTTTTACTATTTAGGCAGTGATGAGAGCACCCCAAACATGGGGAAGATTTCTCGTGCAATTGCATTAACTATTTATATTCTTATCGAGCATTACGCGAACCAAGGTAAAGATCCCCTTCGCGTCCTATTTGATAACATCACCGACTTAGAGCTGATGCAGACACTGGTACAAATGAATAAACACCTATTTGACCAGCTCGAAATTTTTTCTGGCTCTGAGCTTCGTAAAGACGTTTATTTACGCATGGTGCGCTTAGGGCTGGCTAAAGAAGTTGAGCAAGGCTTTGTATTACTCGCGCCAGTTTATAGATATATAGACGCATTAATGGAAGTAAATGATAATAACTTTGACGAACTCGAGGAAGAAGTATGAGTAAGTTATATGGATTAAGTAAGCTTGCACTGCTAAATACGGCGGGCTATGCAAAATGTGTGATCCCGCTAAATAAGAGTGCCTCTATTTGTGCGCCGAACAATACTGGTAAAAGCTCGGTGATTAATGCGCTGCAATTTCCGTTGATCAACGACCTGCGTTTAACTGAATGGGATGGTCACGATTTAGAAGAAACACGTAAATTCTACTTCTCAAGCGATCAAAGTTATATCTTACTTGAAGCCAATCTACCCCACGGTGATGTCGTCATCGGTGTTGCAGGTTTAGGCAAGATTGCAGGTTATGCCCACCAGTTTTTCTGCTATCCAGGTAAGCTAGATTTAAATGATTTCACGCAAGACAAAAGCATCATTAAATATACCAAGCTGTTTAATCACTTGGAGAGCAAAGGCAAAAAAGCGGTCGAATTAAAAGCACAAGAGCTAAATGCCCTACTCATTGGTGGCGCAACGCAATTTGATGGTGATATTAACTTGAAAATGATCCCATTAAATAACGTACAGGATGCGTCTATTTATAAAGAGATTTTCAGACGAATTTTAAACTTGCATAAGTTAGGTGCACAAGACGTAAAACGCTTTATGCTGCGTGTATTTGAACGTCATATGTCAAACTCAAAAGTCGATTTTTATGAAGTATGGCGTCGCGCTTTTGATAAAGTAAACCACTCTCGTCGCGAACTTGTTGCCCTGGAGTCAATGCAAGAGCCCATTGCAGCCCTTGAACAAATGCTAGATAGCGAGAGCGGTATAAAAGGTAAACTTGCCGCCTACGCTCCTAAAATTGATATGGCACTGGTTGAATTTGCCGATTATCAAGAATCACAAATGAGTGAGCTTAAAGCTCAACTAGAAGATATAGAGCAAGAAAAACACGACTTCGAACAAAAACAACAACTTTACTTACAACAGTCAGGCGACATTACCCGCCGCCAAGCGCAAATTGAGCAGTGGTTTATTGACTACTCGGCTCTTAAAACTGAGTTTGAATTAACCAATCATGCGACCTTAAAAACCAATCTGCAATTATTGAAAAAAGAATACGAGCAGTTGTCGTTTTCTATTAATAGCGCGCAAGGGCAAAGCTTACATACCCTTGATTATCGTATTAACGAGAACAACAAGCAGATCAAGAGTCTGAAGCTGCAACTTAAAAACCTTGAGTTCAATTTGTTTACTCGTATGCGTGAAGATCTGTCTCTAAAAGAAGTCGAAGAAATTTCTCGTATTTTGAATCCAGATATTCTGAGCTTTGCAACGACAAGCCAAGGTGAAGTTGACATTCATAACGAAGACGCTTTTGGTGAGTTCTTAGCAAACTTATCAAACAGCGTAAAAGGCGGTGAATTAAAACTGCCAGGTGCAACCATTAAGCTTAAAAAGCTCAGTCCTGTGCAAATGCAAAGTGGCGAGAACAAAGCACAGTTAAAAGCGCAGTTAGAATCATTACAGCAATCATTAGTCGAGCTCAAACAACAGCGTGAAGTTGCAGCAAACGTAGTACAAAAGCAGCAAGAGCGTGATACCTTATATGACGAGCTAATGGCGCTAGAAGCAACGCTTAAACGCTTCGAGCAATACCAAACCATGCTGCAATCTGTTGAAGCGCAATCATTACTCAAAGAGCAATTAGACGCTGAGCGCGAGCAAGTAGACAGCTACCTTCAAGATATTCAACGCAACGCCAGCTCAATCTCAGATAGGCGTTCAATTATCTTATCGAAGCAAGACTTAATTAAACGTCAAGGGGACCGATTAAAACAGGTTAAATCTGAGCGTATTGATCACACACTAGACATAGTGAGCGAGCAACAAACGCCTTACCCTGTTGAGATAAATCTCGATTTTGATAACTTGGCTGATGTGATCCATCAGTTCAATAAAGATTGCCATGAGCTGCGTAACCTAGCTGTCAACGTGCGTAATACCTATTTGCATATTTACAATGCGGGTATCACTAAGTTTGATAATGAATCCGATGAATTTACTAAATATCAGAAACTTATCAGCGCATATCATAATATTGACAATGAACGTGATGCGGTTGAGAAACAAGCACGTGTTGCCCTCACTGAGGTAGCTGCAACCATTAAAGGCCTTCGTGAAGATTTAGATCGTTTACGTCGTGAAATGAACAGCTTTAACAAAGGGATCAGCCAGCATAGGATCTCAAACTTACAAGCGTTTAAGATCAACGTGATCCCTCGTAAGATGCTAGTTGACTCTATCGATACGATTATCAGCACATCTGACAGTTATGAGAAAGGTGACAATCTTGATCTATTGAGTGAATCACCTACGGACGAAAAAGCCGTTAACGAAGCAAAAGATCATTTAATCAAGCTTGCCAGCGAAAAAGCCGGTTTAACGCTTACCGATCTATTCGATATTCGTTTTGAAGTGGTTAACCGCGCTGGTGAGACTGAACATTTCGATAAAATCGATTCTGCTGGTTCTAACGGAACACGTATTACAATCAAGCTGTTATGTGGTATGTTGTTCATTCGTTATCTATTATCAGATCAGGAACAGACTTTGTATCGTATTCCTATCTATATAGATGAAGCGGCTGATATCGACCCGCAAAACCAAAAAGCCATTATAGAAACTGCATTGAGTTTCGGCTTTGTACCAATTTTTGCTTCGGTTAAACCGCAAATCAGTTGTGACTACTTAGTGCCAATCCGTAGTGTAAAAGATGGCAGTCAGAACTGGGTTGACGAAAAAGATTGGATTGAAGTGGAACATTCTGAGGCCAGTTAGGTCTCAGAAAGCAAATGACATTATCAACTGGGATGGAAGCCAGAAACTAGGAGAACGCTATGTTAAAGCATTTATTTATTGCAGTATTGCTCACGCTCGTTGCGGCTTGTGGTAGCACACCGGATTGGGATTATGACACCTCTGTTGAGTTTGCCAACTACAAAACATTTGCATGGTCAGAACATGCCGATATTAAAAATCACGGTAGTGACTATCAAATTAATGACTTAATGGAAAAACGCATTCGCAAAGCCATTGTTGACAATTTAGCTGCGCAAGGAATTAAGTTTGTTGACGCTAAAAACGCGGATGTATTAGTAAACTATCATGCATCTGTTGATCAAAAGCTTGAAACAGACACAATGCAAACAACATATACTGCGCGTTGGAATTACTGGGGCTGGGGTTATCAAACTCAAACTACAACGCGTGAATATGATGTCGGCACTCTCGTAGTTGATATTGTGGATGCTAAATCAAATCAACTGGTTTGGCGAGGTGCAAAAGAAGGTCGTTTACGTAAAAAACAAACACCAGAGCAACGTACCGAAGCAATTAATAAAACCATCGCTGAGATTTTAAAGAACTTTCCACCAAAAGCTCAGTATTAATAAGTACAACGACCTTAATAAAAAAGCCAGCTAAGCTGGCTTTTTATTCTATGTGTTAAAATAAATGACTAATTAATCAACATCAGTTTTATGCCTCTCAAACCACGCAAGAATATTCCCGACCTTCTGAATTAAGTTACTTGGTCTCGCAGCGATACCATGGGATGCTTTTGGTATTCTTACCATTGCTGAGTCAACTCCCCGAAGCTGAAGCGCTTGATAATACTGCTCGGTTTCACTCATTGGCGTCCTATAATCAACTTCACCCGTCAACAACATGGTTGGCGTATTCACATTCCCTACTAACGATAGAGGTGAATGTTTCCATAAATGATCTGCCTGCTCCCAAGGCATACCTGGCATCCAATATTCTGTAAAGTAAGGGTATGCGTCAGCTGTCAATGCAAAACTCAACCAATTAATAACTGGCTTAGCGACAACCGCAGCTTTGAATCTGTCTGTATTTCCTATCATCCATGCTGTTAAAACACCACCACCAGAGCCACCCGTTACGAACAAGTTATTTTTATCAATAAACTCTTTTCGAACCATGCCGTCAACAACATCCATTAAGTCATTATGATCTTCAGATGGATATTTATGGTGAATTAAGTTTGCGAAGTTTTCACCGTATGAAGTACTTCCTCTTGGATTTGACCACACAACCACATACCCTTTAGCTGCCATTAATTGCACCTCGGTACTAAAGTTTGGACCGTATGCAGTGTGGGGACCACCATGTATCTCTAGTATTAGCGGATACTTTTTACTGCTGTCGAAATGAGGCGGTAATGCATACCAAGCTTGTATTTCACGACCATCAACAGACGATTTAACTGTTAAAGCTTTAATGTTGGCTGTTTTTTTGTGACCCAGTAAATCCTCATTTAAATTCGTGAGTTTTGTAACTTTTCCACGTTTAGAAAGCAACGCAAGGTCAGCGGGCCTATTTGTATTAGCTTGTGTAAAAACAAGCTGATTATCATTAGTTATAGCGAACTCACCAGATGTGTAAGGCCGCCCTAAAGATTGACCACCTAATTGTGCCAATTTAGTCTTCACTTTTCCTTTAACTGACACATAACCAATATATTTCTGACCATGGTCATCGTAACTAAAGTAGATTCCTTTGCCTTTACTATCCCACTTTGGAGAGTTAATTGGCCTATCTAAAGATTTTGTTAGATTTTTTTGCCTTGTACCATCTATATTCATGATAAATATATCGTAATTTTGACTCGACATTTTTTTATCATTAAAGCCGAGAAACGCAACGCGCTTGCCGTCAGGGCTTACTAAAGGACGTGTCTCCGGTCCTGGTTTAGATGTGATATTAACCGTCTCACCAGTGTCGATGTTGATTCGATAAATATCAGACTCTCTCGATCTAGATTGCCAATCTTCATGCCTATCAGCTGAGAAAAGGATATTTTTACTGTCAGGTGTCCAGCTTAAGATGCCTCCGTGATTATATTGACCCTTTGATATTTGTCGTACTGTGCCACCTTCTGAAGGCACAACAAATATATGTCTATTACCCTTTGGTAATATGCCTACACCATCGCCTCTATAGCGTTTCTGATCAATATAAGTTGCTGTACCAGCCCATTTTGCACCTTTTGGCTGCTTTGGCATCTCATTGAAAATACCTTTGGAGGGCATTTTTTTAAACATTGAAAAAGCAATCCACTGTCCATTTGGGGACCAGCTAATATTGCTAATACCACTTTGAACCTCTGACACTCTAGCTATATCACCTGTGTCTAACCACTTTACATAAAGCTGGTTATCTCCTTCAGAGTTGCTGACATATGCAACACGTTTACCATCAGGAGAAAATTCTAAAGATCTATATTGAGACTTACCTGATAAAAAAGGTCTATGAGACCCATCTTTTATATCGAGTGACCATAAGTTAGTTCTGATCCCATCGCTCATGATATCCATTGCACGGCGTTCATATATAATCATACTGCTATCAGGGCTCGTTTTAGGTGACGCTGCATACTCAATATTAAATACGTCTTCATATTGCCATACTGACTTATCATCTGTTTTAGCTGAGATTTCAATGCTAAATGTACTTGCTAAAAAAAGTGTCACTGGGAGTGTGATTCTTGACTGCATTTCAATTCCTTAAATTAATATCTCAAATAATTTGTTTCGCTTCATACGTATATCACAAAATGTAATCCCCAAATGAATATACTTCATTGCATTTTGCAATCAGCACGATAGACTCAACAAATACAATTGATAACTAATATCATTTGAAAAATTAGTTACATATTTTTACTTTTTATAGGTGAAAATAAAAATGTTACAATATAACATAATGAAAGTTTTTCAATCTAATCTCGTCAAGGATCCATAATTAATGGCATTACTATTTCCAACGCTAGCTGTTTTAGCGTCTACAGCATCAGCACCAATTTCTGAACAACAAGAAGTAGAAAAAATAGAAGTTAAAGGTGTAAGGTCTCGCCTGATAGAGTCTGGCGCTTTAAAAGATGATATTTCTAAAACTGAACTCTTATCAGAAGATTATATTAAAAATACACAATCATCGAGCTTAGCTGATGCGATTAAAAATGCCATTGGTATTCGTGTTTCAAATGAATGCGCTATGTGTGGTGCAAAACGTATCATGATTAATGGCCTCAAAGGTGAGCATACCAACGTACTTGTTGACGGCATACCTATGCACACCATGATCTCTGGATTCTATGGTATGGATTCTGTTGCAGCAGCGGGTATCGGTCGCATTGAAATTGCTCGAGGTGCTGGTGCTTCTCTTACTGCACCAGAGGCAATTGGTGGTACTGTAAATCTAGTAACCAGTGATCCGAGTGAAGAAAAGGTAGAACTAGACATTGCCGCTGGCAGTAATGGCTATCGACTAGTATCTGGCATGGCAACGGGTATTAGTGAAGATGGTCGCACTAAAGCTATTTTGATTGGGCAATACGACAATAAAGACCAATTCGATGGCGACAAAAATGGCGTTAGTGAAAACCCAGCCCTAACAAATCAATCTCTAACTTTGAGTTTGTCTCATGATATAGATTATTCAAATAATATCCGAGTTCGTTTAAATCAAACTCAATCGGAAGTATTTGGTGGTCCAGTATTAGGAGATACAGCAACCAGCGTTTCTGCAACTTTAGCGAGTGTCAACCTTGGCGAAGCTGACAGCCTATTTGAAGGCAATGATGTAAGAAATCGCTATGTTGGTAATGCATGGGAAACCGCTGAATGGGTAAAGACAGATCGTGAAGAAGCAAGCATTAGCTGGCTGCATGAGATATCTTCTCGATTAAATGTGACCTCAAGCCTTGCCTATGTCGATCATACGCAAGACTCATTTTATGAAAGCACAGATTATTATGCTGAAGATACGATGTTCTATACGTCAATTCGCTTTAATTATGACTTAAACGACAAGCATTTATTAACGTTTGGTATCGATCAGCGCAAAGAAGAAATGCGCTCGGCTTCTGCTGCGCTTGAAGGGACTGAAAACTATGTCTCTGATAGTTTTGACTACGATACAACAGGTTTATACATCCAAGATACTTGGTTACCAAACGAATATTTTGAAGCTTCGGCCGCCATCCGCCTTGATCAAATAAAGGCTGATTTTGTTGACCCTAGCAAGCCAGGTGTTGAAATTGACAAAACCATTATTTCTCCGCGTGTTGATATGCGTTATTTCCATAATGAAACATTAACTTCACGCTTATCATTTGGTCAAGGGTACCGTGCTCCCCTCTCATTCTTTGAAAGCGATCACGGAATTTTAGATTCTGGTAAAGGTTTCTTGGTCGAAGTGAATCAGCCTGAGCGCTCAAAATCAGCTACTTATTCACTGAGCTACGAAAAAGAAACATTGACTGTTACTGCCTCTGCAGCACATACAAAAGTCGATCATCTAGCAACACTCTCTGAGAATGAAGAAGGTACGCCGCTTCTTACTCAGCTAGCAGAAACAGCGGCTGTCACTGCAATAGATATCTCTGCTAATTATCAGGTAAATGATGATCTGACTATTTACGCAATTGCAGAGCAATATCACTATGACGATACATTCAAAGCATCATTCGGTATTGCGCCCATAGAGAAAAGAGCGACTATTAGTTCTGACCTACACTTTAAAGGTTGGGAGATTATCTCAAGTGCAACCTGGGTAGCGAGTAGAGACCTCACTGAGTACGGCTATGAGGGTTTTAACGACACACAAGCGCAGTTTGCAAAACCAACTACGGCTGAAAGTTACATCACTGTAGACATGAAAGTATCAAAAGCAATGTCTGAAACATTCACATTATATTTTGGTGCCAGTAATTTATTTGACTACAACCAAGCAGAGGATATGGGCAGCCCGCTTATGTTTGACGCCGAAGGTGGCTACGATGTTGTTTACATTCATGGCCCACTTCGCGGAAGAATGGCATACGCTGGTTTAACCTATGAATTTTAAAACAGCTTCTGTACTGTTTTTACTGGTTTTTGTTCATAAAACTCACGCAATTGAGTTTTATGAACTGGCTATGCTGCGTCTGAATGACGCAGCATACGGTAAGCAAGAAACATTATCTCAATTTAAAAACCAACCCATCATTGCTTCACTCTTTATGCCAAACTGTAATTGGTGCGAGAAACAGCACAAGGCTTTAAAATTGCTCAAGACTCAATGCCCCGAAGTCAGAAGTATAATGTTGGGGATCAATGGTAATAACAGAGATTTGAAGCGCGCTTTAAGAAAGAAGAGGAATCATTTTCCGGCGTTTGTTAGTCACCCTGAAATAGTTAAAGCTCTAGGAGGTAAACCCCCAGTTCCAATGGCTTTAGTTTTTAATAAATACGGAAAGCTGACCTTTTATACTCAAGGTTACAACTCTGCAAGTACTCTTGAAAAGCTAATGAAAAAAAACCATGTGACATCGTGCAAAAATGAAAGTAGAACCAAATTACTTTGATTTAATTTCATTATTTGAGTTAACTTACATATTGCAGATGAGGTTTTAACATAAAAAGACCTATTCAGTAGAGAGTTGTAACTTTAGAATATCAGCAAAACCTTCTTGCTTCTTAAGCAAGACAA
>Ga0114932_10000659_pt1 | contig 41097 bp, 37 predicted proteins | sample 2SBtaG_2_FD_87286 | JGI IMG/M metagenome (GOLD analysis project Ga0114932, IMG submission 87286) | Deep subsurface microbial communities from Kolumbo volcano to uncover new lineages of life (NeLLi) - 2SBTROV12_ACTIVE470 metaG | ecosystem: Environmental > Aquatic > Marine > Volcanic ...
ACCCAACCCCGGCCCCTTCAGCAGAACATGCCCATCTGGGTTGGGGGCGGATCATCGATCGAGTCCGCGGAGTTCGCAGCCCAGGAAGGGCTTCCTCTCATGCTCCCCGGCGTGTTCGGCCCGCCGTCGATCTTCATTCCCATCGTCGAGCGCTACCGGGAGCTGTGGGCAGACCTGGGACACCCCGAGGAGAACTGCCGGATCGGAACGATCGCCCACACCTTCATCGCACCCACGAGCCAGGAGGCCTTCGCGATCGCTGCGCCCCGCTTCGACGTGTACATGAAGTGGGTCCGCGACCTTCTGCGGATGAGCAGTCCGCACCTCGGCGACATGATTCGCGAGACCGACCTTCGGGTCATGACCGAACGCGGGCCAACGGTGTGCGGGAGCAAGGAGGAGGTCATCGAGAAGATGAGCCTGTACCGCGACCTCCTCGGCCTCGACGTCTACCTCTTGATGTGCGACCTGGGCGGCATGCCGGCCAACGAGCTCGACGAGTCGCTCGCCATGTTCGGCGAGGACGTCGTGACCCACTTCCACTGAGTCGGCGAAGATGACCGACCGCGGCTTCGACCACGACGTCGTCATCATCGGGAGTGGATTCGGCGGCAGCGTCGCCGCCCTACGGCTCGTCGAGAAGGGGTACCGGGTCGCGGTGGCCGAGGCGGGCCGTCGGTTCGGTTCGGACGACTACCCACGCTCCAACTGGAACCTCCGTCGCTTTCTCTTCGCGCCGCGCCTCGGCTTGCGGGGCATCCAGAGAATGACCCTCCTCGCCGACGCGCTCGTGCTGTCGGGCGCCGGCGTCGGAGGGGGCTCGTTGGTCTACGCCAACACGCTGTACGAACCGCTCCCGGCCTTCTACGAGGATCCGCAGTGGAGCGCGATCACCGACTGGGAAGACGAGCTCGCGCCCCACTACGACCAGGCGAAGCGCATGCTCGGAGCCGCGACCGCCCCGGACCGATCGCCCAACGACTCTGTCCTGAGGGGCATCGGTGAGCGCCTCGGTGTCGCCGACACGTATCGGCCAACCGAGGTGGCGGTGTTTCTCGGCGAGGCCGGGGTCCGAGTCGACGACCCCTACTTCGGTGGCCTCGGGCCCGATCGTCGCGGCTGTCTCGAATGCGGTGCATGCATGATCGGGTGCCGGCACGAGGCCAAGAACAGCCTCGACAAGAACTACCTCCACCTGGCGGAGACCGCGGGCGCCACCGTCTGGCCCGAACGAACCGTCGTGGACCTCGAAGCCATCGAGGGCGGCTACCGCATCACGACCGAGCATTCCGGGGCCTGGATTCGGCGACGAACCGAGACGGTCACCGCCGAACAGGTCGTGTTCTCGGCCGGCGTCCTCGGGACCGTGAAGCTTCTCGCAAGCCTGCGCGAGCGCGGCCGGTTGCCAGCGCTCTCACCCCGCCTCGGGGAGCTGGTGCGAACCAACAGCGAGTCGATCGTGGGCGCCACCGCGAAGCGACCCCAACCGGACCTCTCCACCGGGGTTGCCATCTCGTCGTCGATCTACCCGACGGCCGATACCCACATCGAAGGAGTGCGGTACCCGGCGGGATCCAATGCGCTCGGCCTTCTCGCAACCATGTTGGTCGACGGCACCCAGCGGCGCGCGTGGTGGTCGCGGCTCGTCCGGCCCGCCAGATTCTTCGCGACGGTGTGCCGACACCCCGTCCGGTTCGTGCGGAGCCTGTCGGTCCGGCGCTGGTCGGAGCGGTCGGTGATCCTGCTCGTGATGCAGAGCCGCGACAACAGCCTGCGTCTCATCTGGCGAAAGCGGCGGTCCGGTCGCGTTCGCCTGCGGTCCCAGCAGGGCACCGGCGAACCGAATCCGACGTACCTCCCCGTTGCCAACACCGCAGCGCGCATCGCGGCCGACCTCGTCGACGGCGACGCGATGGGGGCCGTCAACGAAGCCATCCTCGACACCCCGGTCACTGCGCACATCCTCGGCGGGTGTGCGATCGCCAGCGACCCGGCCGACGGGGTCATCGATCCGTACCACCGGGTCTTCGGCCACCCGGGCCTTCACGTCGCAGACGCATCGGCGATCAGCGCCAACCTCGGCGTCAACCCATCGCTCACGATCTGCGCGCAGACCGAGAGGGCCATGGCGCTGTGGCCCAACAAGGATGACGTCGACCCCCGGCCACTCCTCGGGGACGCCTACGAGCGCATCCCCGCTGTCGCCCCGCGACGCCCGGTCGTTCCGCCGCAGGCCCCCGCCGCGCTCCGCACGTCGCGCTGAGCATCCGGACGCGGGCAGTAGCGTTCGACGATGACCCAACGAGCTGCGATCGACGCGACCATCGACCGCTACTACGCCGCGTGGACCGCGCACGATCGGGAGCTCTACCGGACCGTGTGGGCCGAGGGAGCCACCTTCGCCGACCCGCCCCAGGACGGCGTGACGCCACCGACAGGCTTCGAGGAGATCGCTGCCGGGATGGACGACGTGTGGTCCCGAGCGACCTCGATCACCTACGACCACCACATGATGTGGCATTGCGGCTCGGTGGCCGCCGTTCACATGACCGTGACCATGGCCACCGAGGGGTCCACGCTTGCCGTTCCGCTGATCCACGTGTTCAGGTTCGACTCCGAGGCACTCATCACACGCCTCGAGGCCTTCCTCGACCTCTCCCTGGCGTCGGTCGTTGAGGGCGAGCGCCCCGCCTGGATGGACGACTACCCATGATCGATCGGGACGAGCACATCGCCGGACTCGACCTCGCTCATCTCACGCCGGCCGACATCGACTACTTCTTCGGTACTCTCGCGGACCGCGTGCCACGACGCGTCCACGAATCACGCGTCGAGACGCTTCAGGTCCTGCGAGGGCGGCTCCAGCAGTTGGCCGTCGATCTCGGCAAGGTCACCGCGACCTCTCTCGATCCCGCGGACACCGACGCCACGATCGCGTCACTGATCGAGAGCGTTGAGGGAATGAAGCGGCGGCACTGGCGATCCAAGATCGACGGGCGACGGGTTCTGGATCACGTGCGAGAGCAGGTCGGTGAGATCTCCGCTGATCTGCGCGAGATCCAGGCCTGAACCCGTCGGGTCGGGCGGTTGAGCCTGCCGATCGGTCAACCCTTCAGTTGGAAGATCGCCTCGATCTCGACGCTGATGTCGAAGGGCAGCTCGGCCATCCCCACGGCCGAGCGCGTGTGAACACCGTCGTCACCGAACACGTCGTGGAACAGCTGCGAGCATCCGTTGATGACAGCGGGCGTGTTGTTGAACCCCGCTGCGCAGTTCACCATGCCGAACACCTTCACGACCCGCCGAACTTCGTCCAGCGAGCCGAGCTCGTCGCGCACGGTTCGCAGGATCTGAAGCCCCGTCAGCCGAGCGGCGTCCTGCGCCCCCTCGAGGTCGACTGTTCCGCCCACCTTTCCCGTGATCATCGACCCGTCGCTTCGAACAGGCCCGTGTCCGCCGACGTTGAGCACGTCGCCGACCCTCACCGCGCCCACATACAACCCCGCCGGCGGGTATCCCTCCGGCAACTCGATCCCCGCAGCCTTCATCCGCTCTTCGTGGCTCACCCGATCACCCTAGATCGACGCCGCCGCCTCGGCTCCCACAGTTCGGGCGTGGCTCCACCGTCCATCGATCTGTTGTCCCCCTCCAGCTATGCGTTCGACCAACCCCACGATCAGTTCGCGCGGCTGCGCGAGAACGCGCCGGTGTACCGCCACGACGAGCCCGACGGACCAGGCTTCCGGGCGATCACCCGCCACGAAGACGTGCGAACCATCGGGCGCGATCCCGAGACCTTTTCTTCCGAACCGACGATCATGCTGGAGGACCCCGACGGCGACCAGAGCGCTGCTCTCGGAGACCACAAGATGATGCTGATGGCCGATCCTCCGCTTCACACGCGGATGCGTCGGTTGGTGTCGCGGGACTTCACGCCTCGGGCGGCCCAGCTCCTCGGAGGCGCTTCACTCGTCGCGCGACGCCGTCGACCCGGGCGTGCGGGCGCATGCCTTCGCGACGATGTTCGAGTACAGCCAGGAGGTCTGGGCGTCGAAGCGGGAGAAACCGACCGACGATCTCGCCTCGATGCTGGCCCACGCCGCGCTCGACGACGAGGAGCTGGACGCCATCGACTTCTTCTTGTGGTTCCTCCTCCTCATCGACGCCGGCGGCGACACGACCCGCAATCTCGTCGGCGGAGGCATGTGGGCCCTCTTCGAGCGACCGGACGCGCTGGAGTGGCTCGCGGAGAAGCCTGAGGAACGGCTATCGAGCGCCATCGAAGAACTCCTGCGCTGGGTCAGCCCGGTGATCTACATGCGCCGGACCGCAACTCGTGATGTGGAGCTGCACAGTCAGCCGATCGCGGCCCGAGACAAGGTGATCGTCTACTACGGCGCGGCCAACCGCGATCCCCGAGCATTCGATCGCCCCGATGAGCTGGATCTTTCACGATCTCCCAACCCCCACGTCGCGTTCGGTGGTGGCGGCCCCCACTTCTGCCTCGGCGCGCACCTCGCGCGGATCGAGATCGCCTCGCTGCTGGGACAGATGCTGTCCCGACTGCCCGGCGTGCGTCCGGCCGGGCCACCCGCCTGGATGGCGAGCAACTTCATCTACGGCCCGACCACCCTGCCTGTCCGTTTCGACTCCTGAGGGGTCCAGAAACCGCCCCGCGAGTGATCGACGGTGTGACGCACGTCACAGTGGAGCGATGTTCCGGAGCTGTTATTACTTGATTACATAGTTACTTGCTGCGAAGCGGGATCTCCACCCACACCCGAGGACTTCACATGACCGCACGACATCGAGGAGGACGGCCCGGCCGGGGCATGCGCCGCAGAGGCCCCGGTGGCCGACGCGCCCCCGAGCCACCGCTGACCACCACGGACGAGCTCACCGCATGGTTCACCGGGAGCCTTCCCGACGACTGGTTCGATTCAACGCCCGACATCACCTTCGACCGCGATGAGATCATCGTTGTCGGAACAATCCCGGCTCCGAAGCTCGCGGGAGATACCGATCGCTCCGTCGCCGAGGAGGCACGCATCACCACCTTCCGGGAGGACACGCGTACCCAACGGGTGTCGGTCGCCGAACGGGCCGAGGCCCAGTTCGAGCGCCACATCACGTGGGCGGTGCGATGCGGCGACACCGAAGCGACGTTCACCTCGGCGAACGTTCCGGTGATGACGCGTCTCCGCTTCCACGAGCGGCAGGTGCTCGACACTCTGATCGCCGCCGGCATCGCCCGCAGTCGAGCCGAAGCACTCGCGTGGTGCGTCGGGCTGGTCGGCGACAACGAGAGCGAATGGATCGACGAGATCCGCGAGGCCATGGAAGCGGTCGACGACGTACGCCGGCGAGGGCCGACCTCGAGGCAATAGCCCTGTTCAGCCCGCGATGCGCGGGGCATCGCGTCAGCCGGTGAACCAGCCACCGTCGGGATGAATCAGCTCACCCGTCACGAAGCTGGCCTCCTCCGACGCCAAGAACAGGGCCACGTTGGCGACCTCGTCCGGTGTCCCCTTGCGCCCCATCGGGGTGCCACCGAGCACGACGGCGCTCAGCTCGTCGACCTCGTTCATGACCGCCGTCATGTTCGTCTCGATGAACCCGGGACCGATCGCATTCACCCGAATTCCGAGCGGCGCCAAGGTGCGCGCCGCGTTCTTGGTGAGCATCCACACGCCCGCCTTCGACACGGGATAGCTCGGTGCACCCCACAGAGGGTCGACGGCGGCGATGGACGCAATCGTGACCACTGAGCCCCCCTTGTGCTGGTCGAGCATCACACGGACCGTCGACTGGATCGCCAGCAGTGTGCCCGTGAGATTGACGTCGATTACCCGCCTGAAGTCCTCGACATCGAGCTCGGTCAGAGACGCCGCCGGATTGACGGCCGACGCCTCTGACGCCATCCGCACTCGCTTGCGATCGTTCTCCATGTCGCCGGAGAAGTAGTCCGCACTGCTCACGCCCGCGGCCGTGACGACCACGTCGATGGTGCCGTAGCGATCGACCGCCTCTGCGGCCATCTCCTCATTCGACTCACCGCTGGCAGCGTCGAGGTGCACCGCTGATGCGCGACCTCCGTCGGCCTCGATGCCTTGGGCCACCGCCACCGCATTCGTCGTCTGCACGTCCGCGACGATCACTGACGCGCCCTCCGCAGCGAAGCGCCTGGCGCTCGCGGCACCGATCCCGTTGCCGCCGCCGGTGATGACGGCGACCTTTCCCTCCAGTCGACCAGCCATGACCTTCTCCTCAGCTCTCGTCGCGAACGCTACAGCGTCGCCTACCGCCGCAGCCCCTGTGGAACAGTGGCCGGATGAAGCGACGCGTCAGCCTCCTACTCGCCCTGGTGGTGGGCTTGTCGCCGGCCGCGATCTCCTGCGGCGATGCTGACGCGCGCGATGACTCGCCACGCGCCGACGTTTCGGGCGTGCGGCTGGGTGAGACTCATCCCGAGGTGACTGACGCGTCAGCCGAACCCTCCACAGACGGCTCCTGGACCTTCAGCGTGACGATTCGCAGCCCCTACGACAGCCCTGAGCGGTACGCCGACGCGTGGCGAGTGAGCGACGCCGATGGAACCGAGCTCGGCATCCGCATCCTCACCCACCATCACGCCGATGAGCAGCCCTTCACCCGTTCGTTGGGTGAAGTCGTGATCCCCTCAGACGTGAAGACGGTTTTCGTGGAGGGTCGTGACCTTCAGAACGGCTGGAGCGGGCAGCGCTACGAGCTGGTTCTCGGCGCCTCTGACTGACGCGCGCCCGTCGCGCCGACGCACTTCCTGCGGGGCGCGCTCTGTAGGAGGCTGCGCGTGAGTATGTTCAGCACGGTGCGAACCCTTCTCAGCCGCAGATTGGCCGCCGTAGCTGTCGGCGCCCTCATCATCGCCTCCTGCGGCTCCGACGACCCGCCTGACGCGTCAGCCGAAGATGAGGCCACGGATCTGACGACAACGTCGGGACCAGCTCTTCCCGACAGTTCCGCTGACGCGTTCGACACCGCCGGAATTCTGTCTGGCACCGTGCCGACCGTGGACGGCGCATCCTTCGATCTCGCTGACGCGCGCGACAGCGACCTCGTGGTGTGGTTCTGGGCGCCCTGGTGAAGCTCGTGCAACGACGAAGCCTCTGCGGTCGCAGAGGTCGCAGCCACCTACCGAGACAGGGTGACATTCATCGGGATCGGGAGCCGCGCCGACATCCCCGAGCTGGAGGAGTTCGTCGCCCGCCACGAACTCGCGCACTTCGTCCAGATCCACGACGAGGACCAGGCCCTCTGGAATCGCTTCGGAGCCAGCGGTCGATCGACGTTCCTCTTCCTCAACGACGACGGCACCTTCAGCCGGACGGGCTATGGCGAGGTCAACCACACCACTCTCGTGGAGCGGATAGAAGCGCTGATCTCGAGTTGACAGCCGCGCGTCAGCCGGCGGCGGCCGTCTAGATTTCGGAAGATGTCCGACAACGCGGTGCGCCACTTCATCCTCGAGCCCGCAGAGCGCGACCCCGACGGCATCGCCCTCATCGACGGCCCCACCGGAGCCGAGACCACACGCAGCGAACTCGCCGACGGAGTGCTCAAGGCAGCCGCCGCGCTGGAAGACCTGGGGCTTCGCCGCGAAGAGCGCGTCATGATGGTGATGGCCGACCGGCCGGCCTTCCTCGAAGTCTTCTGGGGCGCGATGGCCCACGGCGCAGTGCCGGTGCCGGTCTCGACCATGCTGCCGACGAAGGACTATCGGTTCCTCCTCGAGGACAGCCGCGCGTCAGCGTGCATCGTCTCCGACTTCTTCGCAGAACAGGTGATGCGTGCGACAGAAGGACAGCCGTTCCTGCAGCACGTCGTTGGCGAGGGCTCCCGGGCTCCGACGGACATCCCGAATTGGGCCGACCTCCGGGACTCTGCCGGCCAGGGGCGACTCTTCCCAGCAGACGGAGAGGACATCGCGTTCTGGCTCTATACGTCGGGGACCACAGGCTTCCCGAAGGGTGCGCTCCATCGCCACAAGGACATGGCCTTCCTCACCGAAGTGTACGCGCAGAACATCCTCGAGATGACCTCCGAGGACCGCGTGTACATGGTTCCGAAGCTCTTCTTCGCCTACGGGCTCGGCGTCAACTATTTCGCTCTCGGTACCGGCGCAACGCACGTTCTGTTCGACGGCCGACCCACCGTGCCCGACGTGGTCGACCACGTGACACGTCACCGACCGACCATGTTCTTCGGGGTGCCGACCTTCATGGCCCAGCTGCTCGCGTCGGACGTACCGGACGGGACATTCGACCCGGTGCGAATCGCCATCACCGGCGGAGAGACCCTTCCCGCCGACATCTACCGGCGGGCCAAGAACGAGCTCGACCTCACCATTCTGGACTGCGTCGGCTCGACCGAACTCGCCCACATCTACGTCGCCAACCGGCTCGACCGGCAGATCGCAGGGTCGTCGGGATGGGTGGTTGACGGCTTCGAAGTCGAGCTACGCGACGCCGAGGGCAACGTGGTTCCCGACGGCGAACCAGGCCAGATGTACGTCGCAGGCGAGTCCGTCACCCCGGGCTACTGGCGCCGCACCGATCACAACCGTCGGACCTTTCATGGGCGCTTCATGGCCACCGGCGACACGTTCATCCGCAACGCCGACGAGAGCTTCACGTACCTCGGACGCGAGGACGACATGATCAAAGCTGGCGGGATCTGGGTGTCACCCGCAGAGGTCGAGGCGGCGATCATCGAGGTGCCTGGCGTCGTGCTTGCAGCGGTTGTCGGCGCAGAAGACAACGATGGACTCCTCAAGCCCAAGGCGTTCGTTCTCCTCGAAGAGCCAGCTGACGCATCGCCGGAGTTGGCCGCCAAGATTCAGGATCATGTGAGATCCACGCTTGCCGCATTCAAATACCCACGCTGGGTCGAGTTCGTCGATGAACTTCCGACCACTGCGACAGGCAAGGTCAAGCGCCACCTCCTTCGGGACGGCTGACGCGTCAGCCGGTTGGTTACGCTCGAGGCCTGATGGGCGACGCAACAGGTACCGAACGCGACGAGGGCGCACTCGCGACGCTCACCGACGAGATCAAAGCCGTGGCCCTGAAGGGCGGCGCGACGGTCGCGGGGGTGGCCGACCCAGCCGCCTTCAACGAGTACGTGCCCGAGGGACACCGCCCTTCCGATTTCATGCCAGGGGTGCGCAGCGTCGTCGTCATGGGAGCCAAGGGTCCCTCGAACGCCGCCTGGCGCTCGCCCAACAGACGCCTCATGGAGATCACCGGATACGACTTCCGCGAGAACGTTGCCTCGATGGTCGTCTCCGAGCACATCGAGCGAGCTCACGGGCATCAGGCCATGCCAGGACCGGCCTTGCCGACCAGCGGTCAGCACCCCCCGATGTCCATGATGCTCGCCGCCGTGCTGGCAGGCCTGGGAACCCGGTCGATCGCAGCGAACATCATTCTCCACCCCGAACACGGCCTCCTGTACTACGCCGCTGTCTTGACGACGCTCGAGCTCCTGCCAGACCACCAGCTCGAAGAGAACGTCTGCCCGGCACGGTCGTGTGTCCTGCTGTATGAGAAAGAAGGTCGCACCCCCTGCATGGCCGCGTGCCCCGCCGACGAGGGTGGTTGCATCGACGCGACGATCGAAGATGGCGAGATCACATCGTCGTTTTTCGACCGCGAGCGTTGCTCGACACGCGCGATGAACTTCGGGATCCGCGGCCACATCAAGCAGGTCGAGATCCTGACCAACATCGACGACGCCGATGAGCGGCGAGCCCTCATCTACTCCGACGACTTTCGCCGAAACCTCACCTCGATCGGGCGCTACAAGGAGTCGGTCGCGCAGTGTTTCGAGTGCATGCGAGTGTGTCCGGTCGGCCGCTACGAACGGAAGCTGAAGTGACCGCTGAGCCAGACTGGCAGGAGGTCAAGGCAACACTTCTCGCAGCTGCTGTGCGGCGCGGCGCGTCAGTTGCGGGAGTCGGCGATCCGGCCCTTCTCGACGATCAGCCCGAGGGGCAGCGCCCTGCCGACCTGCTTCCGGAGGTGCGCTCGATGATCGTGCTGGGCGGCGCCGCACCTCGCGCCGGCGAGTGGAACAGCCCTCGCCCCGAGGTGCTCGAGACGCTGGGAACCGCCGACCGTATCGGCGTGACCGCATCGGCAGTGGCGCGTCAGATCGAGGACGACCTCGGGTACTACGCGCTCTCTGTCCCCACGGGCACAGACCAGGGCGACCGGGCGTTCATGTCCTTCGCCGACGCGGCGGTTGCTGCCGGAGTCGGATCACCGAGCCTGGCCGGACCAACGCTGCATCCCGAGCACGGCTTCCTCTACCTGGCCGTCATCCTGACGTCACTGCCGCTCCCCTTCGATGGACCATTGGCCGAGCCGGCATGCCCCGCGCCCTCGTGCCTGGACATGTACGCGTCAGAAGGGGTGACGCCGTGCACACAGGTCTGCAACATCGACGACGGCGGCTGCCTCGGCGGCGAGATCCAAGAGGGATTGGTCATCGGACGCAAATACGACGCAGACCGGTGCCGCGACCGCGTTTACCACTACTGGGTCCCCGGCTATCAGACGGCGCTCGAGCAGGCACTCAGCGAACCTGACGCGCGGCGACGCAAGATGATCCTGTACGGAAGTTTCTTCACCAGGACCATGTGGTCGATCACTTATTCGAACGTCAGCCAGGGTCAGTGCTTCGAGTGCGTACGCGTCTGCCCGGTCGGAGGCGACCGGAGGGCCCTCAAATGACCGCTGACGCGTCGGACGGCCAGCCTCGAGGCGAATACTCGGGATTCCATGTCGTTGATCCGGACCTCTATGACAGGTACCGCCACGAGATTCTCGAGCTCGGAAACAGCCATCAGCGCAACATCAACGAGTTCCTCCCCGATGACACCCGTGGCCGAGCCTGGACCGACGCGGAGATCGCTGAGCATCTCGGGCTCGACATACGCGACGTCACCGAGATTCGCGTGGTGGCCGAGCACGACAAGTACGGGATCGAGGAGTACGAGGCATCGGCCCGGTTCAAGGATGCCGCGTCTGCCTCGTATCGCTCCGGTGGCGTGAAGAATCTCTACGGCGACAACCCGCCGCCCACGCGTCAGTAGCCACGACTCCGAGCCCAACATTCACAAGCCGGTGGCGGCGGTGAGCCAGCGCTAGGTTCGGCCCATGGCAACCGGACGACTGGCCGACAAGAGAGTCCTCGTCACGTCTGCGGACGCGTTCATGGGACCCCCGATCGTGGAACTGTTCAGGGCGGAAGGGGCAGACGTCACCGCTGACGACAGCCTCCTCCTCGGTGCCGACGAGCCGCAGCAGCTCGTCGACCGTCTCGGCGATCTCGACGTGATCATCGCGAATCTCGATCTGGCCGCCTATGGAGCGAAGGTGGCAGACATCGAAGATGCCAAGTGGCTCGAAGGCTTCGATGCGATGGTTCACCCGCTCATGCGACTCGTGCGTGCTGCAACGCCTCGAATGGTGGAGCGTGGTGGCGGCAGCATCGTTGTCACAGGGTCGAGCTCGCCGCTGCGCCGGATGCGGCCGCAGGCCCCGAGCTACGTCGCTGCCCGCGCAGCGCAGAACTCGTTCGTCCGGTCCGCCGGCCACGAGCTTGCGCGTCACAACATCCGGCTCAACGCCATCGCCCAGAACTACGTGGCCAATCCCACGTACTACCCGCCCGAGCTGATGGAGAACGAGCGATTCCTCGAGCGTCTGAGTGCCGAGGTCCCTGCTCAGCGCCTCGGTCGATCCGAAGAAACCGCAGAGCTGGCGCTGTTTCTGGCCGGCGACTCGTCAACGTTCATCTTCGGTCAGCTGATTCAGCTCGATGGCGGGTGGTCCTGACGCGGACGCGTCGCCGGCGCGTCAGTCGGCGCTGGGGTAGTCCGGATAGCTGTCCTTGAAGACCCCGTTGTGGAGCACGACCTCCGCCGTCGCGACGTCGTCTTCGACGTCGACGAGGGTGCTGCGCGTCCAGTAGGACTCGGTTCTGCGGCTCTGGGCGAGCCCGATGACTTCGCGCTCGATTCGGTACTCGCGTCCAACCAGAACCGGGCGACCGAGGACTCGCACCTCCAGGTCGATGAACAGACCCACCGACGGCTGCCGCACGTTGAACCCCGAGCCTCGTGATCCCGCTCCGGCCAGAACGCTGAACATCTCCATGGGCACCACGGCAGCACCCCACGGGGTCTCCGCTCCATGGACGGGGTCATGCCAGCGGAGCGACTCCGTGATGGTGTCCAGCTTCCGCTGCAGCGTGAACGGATACATGTCGCCGTAGTGCACGTCGGCAGAGGTTGAAACAACGTCGGCGATCTCGCCCCGCTGGCCGAGACTGAGCTGGTCGAGGATGACCAGATCGCTCGCAGGTTGGTCCCGAGCCTTCGTGATCCGCGGCTGCAATTCGGTTTCTCCGTGCTCTGGCCCGATCGAGGCCGTGCCGGTCAACACGGGTGTGCCGTCGGCCTTGGCAGCGTCAATCCGCGCCAATGTCGCGCCAGGACCATCGAGAGCCACAGTTGCCTGGACTTGCTCGCCCTCCACAACCATGTTGAGGAAGTGAGCGCTGAGGCACCCATCGCTGAACCAGCGCTCCCCCCACAGAGCGGCCACCAGTGGCTCGAACTGGCTGAAGTGAGTGGGACCCTCAATCGGCGCACCAGCCAGCCCGAGTTTGTCGGCCATCTCGTCGTCGTGGACGCTCACATGACCGTCGTAGGTCTGATCGGCCAACAGCTGGCGCGGCGAACGAAGCGGTCCCGTCAGGGTGATCGGCGTGTCGGAAAGCGTCATGGATCCCTCCAGTTGGTGCAGCGAAACTACCGAGCTTCTTCGGCTCCGCGTCGGCCGGACCACGGTGGGCCAGTCTCGAGCGGGACACCTATCAGATCCAGGTAGCCGGCGAGCCGCTCGCACGTGCCGTCGACGAACTCCAGCGGCGGATCGACGTGGCCCCGTGAAGCCCACGCGGCGAGTACATCGGCCAACTCGTCCAGGGCCAGAACGCCGACGAGGAGAGGGATCGCATGCCTCTCCTCGGCGCTCAAACCCGAGGAGGATTCCTGATACCCGGCGACGAGCGCGTCGGCGGACGCCGGCAGAATCCGGACCAACCGAGCGAGATCCGCGACGCGTCCGTCGGAATACGGCCGTTGCGCGTTAGGTAGACGGCCCGCATCGACTCGAAGCGACCAATCGCAGATCGCCAGGTGTGCTTCGAAGCCTCGTTGAAGGTGCGAGAGCGCGTAGTCGCAGCGGCGCATCAAATCGAGAACCGCGCCTGCGCGGCGAGGATCGGGCTGGGCAAGACGCGTCAGCGCGGATCGCAGCGACCAGTCGCCCTCGCGCAGCACCTCAGCATGATTGAGGAGCGAGCCGTTCCGATCGAGGTCCGCGGGTCCACCGGCTTGATGTCGCTCAGCCAGCTGAGCTCCGAGGGCCGCGCCGTCAATCACACGCGTCAGCGTACGGCTCGACGACCCGGGGCGGACCGTACGAATACCCTGGGGCCATGGCAGCAACCAGCGACATCGAGACGGGCCTGATCCCGGTCCTCGACCTTGACCCCCTCCTGTCCGGAGACGCGTCAGGAACTGAGGCGCTGGCCCATCAGCTCAGCGCGGCGCTTGAGGATGTCGGCTTCTTCTTCATCGTCAATCACGGCGTTCCCTGGTCCCATGTCGAGGCGATCTACGGCGCAGCTGCTGCGGTTCACGCCCTTCCCCAGACCGAGAAGGATGCGATGCCCCTGACGCGCGTCTGGGGTGGGTACCTCGGCGTCGGTGGTGGCACGTCGTACGCGTCGGAGATCGCGGGCGAAGTCCGCAAGCCGAACCAGAACGAGGCGTTCTTCATCCATGAGGGCGGATACCGCGAGGGCAACCACTACCCACAGATCGATGGGTTTCGAGACCTCACCGCGAGCTACATCGGCCAGTTGAGTGGCCTGGGCCTCGAGGTCATGCGCCTCCTCGCGATCAGCCTCGACCTCGCACCGGACCACTTCTTGCCCGACTTCGACGTTCCGTCGGTGACCCTTCGGATGTCTCACTATCCGGTGATGGAATACGACGACAACGAGTGGGGCCTCGCTCCGCATACCGATAGCTCGATCTTCACGTTTCTCCCGACCAACGACGTGCCCGGGCTCGAGATCCGTCCGGCAGGGCATGCGTGGATCACGCCGCCAGTGATCGAGGAAGCCTTCCTGGTGAACAGCGGCGACATGCTGAAACGGTGGACGAACGACCGGTTCCGGTCCACGCCGCACCGTGCGCGCAACGCGTCGGCTGGTGAGCGATACGCGATCCCGTTCTTCTACGGGGCACGCGACGATGCCGTCGTCGACCCGGTTTCGACGACCGTGTCCGATACGAATCCATCCCGCTACGAGCCGATCACCTACGGCGACTACCAGCGGTGGTTCCTCTCCCGGAACTACTCCAACGTCATGGGTGAAACAGCGAGCGCCGAGGCTCCGTGACTGTCCCACCCGGTTTCTAGGATGATCCCACAGCTCGCCCGCCTGCTGCGAAGGCGTGGCCACAGTTCAAGCAGTCCGCACTCACGCGGACGATGGAGCCAGCTGTGAACACAGAAGAGACTCCGCTCACCGCGGGCGATGTGCTGAGAGAAGCCATCGACATCATCAACCGGTCCCACTACCGCCTCGTGACTGTGTCGGCCACCTTCGCCTCGTCGGACGAGTGGATTCTGGCCGGATACCCCACCGCGGCCCACTGGATCGCAGAACACATCGATGTCTGCGTCTCCACGGCGCGCGAGTGGATCCGTGTCGGCCGGAAACTCATGGAGCTCCCCGAGCTCGATGAGGCCTTCGCCAAGCGCAGTCTCAGCTACTCAAAGGTACGAACGCTCAGCCGCATAGCGACTCCTCAGACGGTGCAGGAGTTGATCGATCTCGCGATCACGACCCCAGTGGATTTCCTCGGCCAGGCCCTCGCGGGATGGTCGAAGAGGAACGAATCCGACGAGGTGCGAACCAAACGGCATCGCGACAACCGGCGGCTGTCGTATCGGGTTCAACCCGATGGAATGATCTCCGGGCGATTCCATCTGCCACCAGCCGAAGCGGGGATCGTGATGGCCGCCATCGATGCTCTGTTGATGCGTCGCCGCTCGCTTCGCGAGGCCGGGCGAGACGAAACCAACGACCCGGGGTCCGCGGCACCGTCGCTCGCACAACAGCGCGCTGACGCGCTGGTGGACATCGCCGCCGGCTCCGCCGACCGCTTGGTCACCGAACTCGTCCTCCACGTGCGCGCCGACGGCTGCACCCTCGACGATGGAACGCCGGTGTCGGATTCTGTGGTGGCGTCACTCGTTCCCAGCGCGCACATCCGTGCTCTGATTCATGACGCCGAGTCCCGGCCGATCGACGCCTCGGGCCGACGTCGAGTCCCCACGACCCGACAGAAGCGAGTCGTTCAAGAACGCGACCGCCGTTGTGTCGACTGCGGTTCGACGGAGCTCCTCGAGTACGACCACGTCCCGTCATTCGCTGAGTCGGGTCGAACGATCGTCGACGAACTCGAACTGCGCTGCGCCATGTGCCACCGCGAACGTCACGGTGGCACCGCAGCCTGAAGGCGTCGGGCTGAAGAACCGGACCGCGCGCGCCAAGCGGCCATCGGGTAGGCAGTGAGCATGGATCTCCGGATTTTCACCGAACCCCAGCAGGGCGCGAGCTACGGAACCCTTCTCGCGACAGCACTCGCGGCCGAGGAGGCGGGATTCGATGCCTTCTTCCGGTCCGACCATTGGCTGGCCATGGGCGACAGCGACGGGCTTCCCGGACCGACCGATGCTTGGGTGACCCTCGCAGGCCTCGCCCGCGACACAACGCGGATCCGGCTCGGCACTCTGGTGAATTCCGCCACTTTCCGGCTACCAGGGCCGTTGGCGGTGGCGGTGGCCCAGGTCGACGACATGAGCGGTGGCCGGGTCGAGCTCGGGCTGGGCGCCGGCTGGTTCCTGCAAGAACACGAGGCGTACGGAATCCCGTTCCCCGATCTGGGCGAGAGGTTCGAGATCCTCGAAGAACAACTCGCGATCATCACCGGGCTCTGGAACACCAGTGAGGAAGAGCGATTCTCCTACCAGGGGACGCACTACCAGGTCAGCGGGTCTCCAGGGCTGCCCAAGCCAACACAGCTCGGCGGACCTCCTGTGATCGTCGGCGGTGGGGGCCCGCGACGGACGCCGCGGCTCGCCGCCACCTACGCCGACGAATTCAACCTGCCGTTTCGCAGCATCGACGACTTCCGCGCCCAATGCGAGCGGGTGCGGACTGCGTGCGAGCAGCGCGACCGTGACCCCGACAGCCTCGTGTACTCCGCCGCCCTCGTCGTGTGCATGGGAGCGACCGACGACGAGATCAGCCGACGCGCGGCCGCCATTGGGCGCGAGGTCGACGAGTTGCGTGAGAACGGGCTATGCGGGCGCCCGGACGAGATCCTCGAACGGCTGGTCGTGTGGAGGAACGCCGGCGCAGAGCGCATCTACCTCCAGGTGCTCGACCTGGCCGACCTCGACCACGTCGGGCTTCTCGGCGAAAGCCTCGTCGGAAAGATCTGACTCGCCCGACGACGCGTCAGAGAACCCGGTAGATGTCGTAGGACACCGCATCACCGGCGGACTGCCCGATCCCGACGGCCTGCAGATCATTGAGCCACGCGTAGGTCTCGGAGCCGGTCTCGAACAGCGGAGCGCTCCGGATCTGGGTGGTCCCGTCCTCCTGGGGCCGGCCGATGCCCTGGTACTCCATGAGGATGTGCTCGCCGTCGTCGGTCACCAGCTGGAGACGAACGTCCAGTTTGATGACGCGATTCTGACGCGCATACACCCAGTCGCCCGCAGGCGCGACGATGCGTCCGCGAATGTCGGGACCCTCAAAGGATCCACCGACGACCGGAGCGATCAGCCTTGTGCCACTGGGACCGTTGGCAATCAGCGCATGGTCGAATGACCCGACTTCCGCGGTGAGCCTGAAGAGGAATTCGACGTCGATCTGTGTTTCCGCCATCCGCGCAACCTAGCGGCCCGACTGACGCGTCAGCGGTGCGAGCTCACTCCAGGACCCCCGCGACCGCAAGCTCGGCGAGCTTGTCAGCGTCATAGCCGAGAATGCCCTCGAGCACCTCGAATGTGTGCTGGCCGTAGCTCGGCCCCGCGTCGGTGATGTCGTCCGTCGAGCGCGACATCGAGAAGCGCGTCCCTTCGACCCACATGGTGCCATTGGTCATGTGAGCAACCTCTCGGAAGTGGTTGCGGTGCTGCAACTGCGCGTCAGCTGCGCAATCGGGCGACATCTGCACCTGGTGTGCCGCGACGCCAGCCGCCTGGAGGGCGTCCTGCGCGGCAGCGCCGCTGCGCGCCGCCGTCCAAACCGCGATCGCGGCGTCGATCTCCGACGCGCGTCCGCGACGCGCCACCGCGTCAAGACCCGCAAGCTCGGCGGGCAGACCGATCACGTCGCAGATGGCGGCCCATCGCTCGTCGTCTTGACAGGCGATCGTGACCCACCGGTCCTCGCCTTCCGATGGGTAGGTGCCGTGGGGCGACATCACGGGATGCGCGTTGCCGACCTGTGGCGGCATGGCGCCATTGACCCGGTAGTCGAGGACCGCAGGGGTCAAGAAGTGCATGGCCGCCTCGGCCTGGGACACATCGATGTACTGACCTTCACCGGTCCGATCCCGATGATCGAGAGCCGCCAAGATCGCCGCCGTCAAGAAGCGGGGCGACACATAGTCCGTGTAGGCACCCATCACCCCGGCAGGATCCCGGTCGGGCCAGCCCGTCATCGCATAGAAGCCCGACATCGAAGCACCCATCGTGCCGAACCCGGCGAGCGACGAGAGCGGACCGTCTTGGCCGAAGAGACAGCTGCTCGCCATGATGATCTTGGGGTTGATCGCCTTGAGGTCTTCGTAGCCGAGGCTCCAGCCGCGCATCGCCTTGGGCGAGAACGATTCACACACGACATCGGCCCACCGCACGAGGTCGCGGATGACGTCATGTGACTCGGGCTTTGACAGATCCAGGGTCAGGCCCGTCTTGCCCGCATTCATGTTCTGGTAGAGACCACCGTTGTCGGCGCCGCCTTCGTCGTTGAGGAAGGGCTGGATGGTCCGTGCCGTTTCGACCCGATTGGACGACTCCACGCGAATGACGTTCGCGCCCCAGTCGGCCAGCACCCTCGTCGACGCCGGACCGGCCATCACCCACATGAAGTCCAGGACGTTGACATCCGACAGCGGGAGCGCGGTCCCATCGGATGTTTCTTTGACCGCTGCTGCGGGCAGCGACCTCGCAGCTCCGAGAATCTCGTCGTTACCTTCGCCCAGGGCCGGCGGCGGCGATTCGATCCGCAATGGGGTTTCGCTCATCTTGGCCGAGGGTCCGGGGAACTGCACGGGACCCGTCCCATCGATGTCGACCGTGCGCCAGAAGTCACGGTCGACGTAGTGCGGTTCGTCAGCGACATCTGACACCTCGGCGATGGGCACCATCAGCAACCGACGGGCGAGGGCCTCCTCAAGCAGCTCCTTCTTGGTGCGCCGGGATGTGAACTGGGCGGCAACGTCCTGAATACGGTCGTACTCACCCATCCCGATGCGGCCCGTCATCACGCCGTCCACGAACCCGATCCAGTCGATCTCGAGGTCGCTGTCCTCGCACTCGCCCTCGGAGTGAATCCACTCGAAGAGACGCTTGCCGAACGGGCCGATGGCCTCGCCGAACAGGATGGTCGTCGAGACGTATCCGTCCGCGGCAGGCGACCGCAGGCGGATCTTGAAGGGGCCCAACTTGGCGCCGCCGCTCAGTCGCCCCGCCTCTGACGCGTTGTACAGGTGGGCGAGGCAAGTGGACTGGGTGGCGAGCATCATCGCCTGCTGCGCGCTGACGTCGATGTGTTGGCCCATCCCACTTCGGTTGCGTTCGTGGAGGGCGATGAGCGTGGCCGCGCCAGCTTCGGCGGAACCGTGGAGGAAGCTCTGGTCGAGAGGGATGCGTAGCGGTGCCCGGTCGTCGTCGCCCTGCAGACCCATCTGCATGCCCGCTGCTGCGACAGTGATGTCGGTCGCTGCCCAGTTCGCCTTGGGCCCGGTCTGACCGAATGGTGAGATCGACGTGTAGATGAGCTGCGGGTTGCGAGCGGAGAGGTCCTCGTAGCCGAGGTTGCGGCTCGCCATCTTGCCGACGTCCGACGACTCGATGACCACGTCGGCAGTTGCCGCGAGGTCGGCGAAGGCCACCTGGCCCTCGGGCGAGTCGAGGTCCAGCGTGATGCTGCGCTTGCCACGGTTGTACGACCAGAACCACAGAGACCCGTAGAGGTCGTCTTCACGCCCATCGGCGAACGGTCCGACGCGTCGAGATCGAGATCCGCCAGGGGGCTCGACGAGGATCACCTCGGCTCCGAGATCAGCGAGCATCATGCCAGCCAGCTGTCCCCGCTCGTCGGTCACGTCGAGCACGCGGTACGAGTCCAACACAGTTGCGGTCCCCTTGATCGGTTGTGCTCGAACGGTACTCCGGCGCGCGCCCGCCAGCGGACGTGCGTCGGGGCCACGAGTCAGGCGCGCTGACGCGTCAGTCGCCGCCCTCGAGGAGCGGATCCCGCTGGGCGGCCTCGTAGGCGCGAACGATCGACTGACGCGTCGCGACGCCGAGAAGTCTGTCGTTCCAATCCACGACCGGAAGCACTGTGGCGCCGTCCTCGAAGAGCTGCATCCCGTGTTCGAGCACATGGTCGGGACGGCCGACGGGGTGCTCTGTGTCCATCACCGACCGCAGTGAGACGTCGCCGTCGAGTTCCTCGAGTTCCTCGAGCCACACCAGGCCCTTGAAGGCCCGATCGGGTGTGACGACGATGGCGTAGTCCTCGCGGCTGGCGTGCATCAGCCGCAGCGCGTCGGCTGCCGCGCGCGTCACGAAGATCGACACGTACTTGGCCTCGGCCGCCCTGGCGAGCGGAACCGAGGTCATGAGCGACGGTTCGAGACCCTCGTCGATCGAGACGTGCTTCCTGCGGATCTTCTCCATGTAGATCGAGTTGGGGTTCGCCGCCGTGTAGACGAAGGTCGACGCGGCACAGGCGAGCATCAGGGGCATGATCAACCCAAAGTCCGAGGTCATCTCGAACACGATGAAGATCGAGCTCATCGGTGCCTGTGCCGCCGCGGCGAACACCGCCGCCATTCCCACGACGGCGTAGGCCCCTGCGTGAGCGGACGAATCGGGGAACAGTTCCACGATCACGTCGCCGAACGTGGCCCCCAGCAGAGCGCCGATGAACAGGCTGGGCGAGAGAACACCGCCCGACCCGCCCGACCCCAAAGTGAGCGAGGTGGCGAGTATCTTGCCCAGGATCAGAAGCAGCAACGCGCTCCTGGCGAACTGGCCCGCCAGCGCCTTGTCGATGCCTTCGAGGCCGGCGCCGAGGACGTCGATCGACGCGATCCCGACCGCGCCGACGGCGAGTGCTCCGACCGCTGGGCGCAGTTCGGGACGAATCGGCGAGGCCTCGAACCAGTCCTCGATGACATAGAGAACCCACACGAACACCAGCGCGACGAGCGCTGCTGCGATCCCGAGCACGCCGTAGAAGACCAGCTCGATCGGGTCCTCGAGTTGGTACACCTCGGCGGTGAGGACCGGGTCGTCGCTGACGAGCACACGCCACACCGCGTTGGCTGTCACCGCTGAGATCACAACCGTGGAGAAGCCGCGGGCGGTGAAGCTCCGCAACACGACCTCGAGCGCGAAGAACACCCCGGCGAGCGGTGCGTTGAAGATCGCCGCGACGCCTGCAGCCGCGCCGGCGGCGACGTAGGTCCGGCGGCGTCGATCCGACATCCGGAATGGCCGCGCGACGAGCGAACCGATCGCCGAGCCGATCTGCACGATCGGCCCCTCACGGCCGGCCGATCCCCCAGAGCCGATCGTGATGGCAGACGAGATCGCCTTGACGAGCGGGACTCGCGCTCGGACTCGGCCGCCGCGCACGGCGACCGCCTCGATCACCTCGGGGACGCCGTGGCCCTTCGCCTCGCTGGCCCACCGGGTCACCATCGGCCCGACGAGAAGTGCGCCGATCACCAACGTGGGAACGATGGCACCGCGGCCGAGCCCACCGACCGCATCGGTGAGGCGGCCGAACACGTCGTGGGTCAGCAGCTCGATCAGCTCGTGGAATCCGACCGCGGCGAGACCGCCGGACAGCCCCACCGCCACGGCCAGAAGGGCGAAGAGCTGATTCTCGCTCAGACGCAGCCGACGCCCCCCACCCCGCTGACGGAGCGCGGGCAGCCGAGGCTTGGCCCACAAGTTGGCGACGCTCGCCCGGAACCCCGCCACAGCTGACCCCTCATCGCGACTCGGGGCGACGGTATCTCACTCACCCGCGCCGAGCCCGACCCAGCTGCGAACTCGCAGAGCAGGCATTTGTCAAGGGATATCTGGACAAATGTCGCTACGCTGAATTCTCGTGACATCCGTCGGAGATGCAGCGCGTCGGATCATCGACCACCTGAAACGCCACTCGCCCACCACCACGCCGCAGATGGCCGAGACGCTCGGCGTGAGTCGGCAGGCGGTCTCCGCTCAGCTCGACCACCTGGAGGAGCGCGGCCTCGTCGCCGCGAACACTGGCGCACCCAGCGGCCGCGGCCGGCCTGCGACGCAGTGGTCGCTCACAGAGCTGGCGACAGACTTGTTCCCGGACCGCCACAGCGACCTCACGATCGAGTTGATCGAGGCGATCCGCGCCTCGGTCGGCGACGAGGGGCTCGCAGCGGTGCTGGCCGAGCGCGACCGCAGCCAGCTCGCCGAGATCCAGGGTCGAATGGGTCTTCGAAGCGAGCCGGCCGCGCGGGCCGAGCGCCTCGCCGAGCACCGCAGCGCACAGGGCTACATGGCAGAAGTCGTGCCCGACGGCGAGGATCTCCTGCTCATCGAGCACCACTGTCCGGTGTGCGATGCCGCCGCCTCCTGTCAGGGTCTGTGTGCGGGTGAGCTCGACCTGTTCCGTGAGGCGATGGGCCCCGATCTCACCGTCGAGCGGGAGGAGCACCTGTTGAGTGGTGACGAGAGGTGCATCTATCGGATCCGCTCTGCGACGTCGAAGAGCCGAGCCCCCCGCACCTGAGTAGTCAGCCGGTGTGGCTGTTCTCCCACAGCGAGCGGTTTTCCTGCGCCCAAACGGCGGCCTGCACCCGGTCGCCGACCCCGATGTGGCTGTACACACGCGTCAGGTGGGTCTTGACGGTCTTCTCGGAGATCCCAAGCGCCCGCGCAATCTGCTTGTTGGTCATGCCCAAGGCCAGCTTCCCGAGCACCTCGACCTCTCGATCTGTCAGGTCCACCCGCGGCGCTCGCCGAGCATCGAGTAACGCTCTCGCCGCTCGCGGATCCAGCGGGGCCTCGCCCGCAGAGGCAGCGCGGACCCCCGCGATGAGCGCTTCGGGATCGGAGTCCTTGGCGAGGTACCCCAGCGCTCCGGCGTCGAGGGCCCGCATGACCCGCTCGGGTTCTGTATGCGCCGTGAGCATCACGACCCGCGCTTCGGGCCGAGCGGCCAGCAGGAGCCGAGTCGCCTCCGCGCCATCCATTTTGGGCATCGACAGATCCATCAACACGATGTCGGCGCGAATCGTGCCGTCGAGTTCGAGGGCCTCCTGAGCGCTGCCGGCGACGGCCACGACGTTGAGGTCGTCAGCCTGTTCGAGAAGCCGTTCGAGCCCGACCCGGACCAGCTCGTGGTCGTCGACGAGCATCACCGTGATCATCGAGGAACCTCCAGGGTCACGGTCGTTCCGGAGCCGGGCATGGACGCGATCGACAGAGTGCCCTGGGCTTGCTCCGCGACATCGCGCATCAACCGGAGCCCGAAGTGGCTCTCGGGGGACGGAGCGGCCGGATCGAACCCGCACCCGTCGTCTCTGACGCTGGCGTGAATGCTGCCGTTCTTCGACGAGACCGCGACGGTGATCGCCTCGGCGTCCGCGTGCCTAACCGCGTTGCGGACGGCTTCCTGGGTCACCCGGTACACGAGCCCCGCCACCGGAATGTCGGGCTCGTCTTTCACCTCGTACTCCACCTCGGCCTGGACTCCGCCGGTCCGAATCGGTGCGATGAGGTCGTTGAGGGCCACTTCGAGTCCATGCTCGGCAAGGCTCGGCGGGTAGATCTCGACGAGGAGGGAGCGAAGCGACTGCAGGCTCCGGAGAACGCCGGTCGACGCGGTCGACAGATCCTCGGAGAGTCCCGGCGAGACGTCGGCGGCCGATCGCGACGCAGCGGTCAACGCGTATGACGTCCCGACGAGCTCCTGCACAGCGCCGTCGTGCAAGTCCGCCGCGATGCGCCGTCGCTCAGCGTCCGAACTGTCGAGGGCGCGCTGGAGCAGCACCTCTCGTTCTTGCTGGCCCCGCTGCAGCCGACGGCTCATCTGCCAAGCCAGAAAGAGGTGGAGCAGCTGCAACCCTGCCAGAGACCCGATAACGATCGGCGCCAGGGCGCCAAAGATCCGACCTGTGGATTCCTCGACGCTGTCGATCTTGAAGTACGACTCGTACAGCAGGGTCTCGCCGTTGGGTCCCCACACCGGCAGGTAGACCTCGAGGAGGTCCCCGAACTCGGTCTCGAATCGGTTCTCGTCCCCCTCGAGGGAGCTGACCTCCGAGATCACTGCGAGAGTCTCGAAGACCTCGCGCTTGTCCCCTTCGAGGTCGTAGACCTCGCCGATCAGGCGGGCCTCGTCCGAATAGACGATCCGCCCGCTGTCGTCCCACAACTTCACGCGCACGGTGTCGTCGGCGAGGACGCGCTCGCGCACGATGGCGTCGAAGCGCGCCTGTTCTTCGGGATCGCCCTGGATCACACCATGGGTGAGATTGGGCTCAAGGACGGTGTGCGCCACCACGTCGGTCAGGACGCGCACGTCCCTCTTGGCTTCTGCCTCGCCCGCGCGCCTCGACGCGAAGAGGCTCGCGCCCGCCACACCCAACAGCCCCGCCAGTCCCAGCACCGCGGTCTGGAGAAAGGGGCTGGTGCGAAGCCGTTGGCGCAGCCCGGGCGAGGGGCGCGATCCCGCGGGTTCGAGGCCACGAATCTGTTGCCTGAACATGTTCACGAGACACCTCCCGGCAGCATCAAAGCGACTCCAGTCAAGTCCCGAAACGCAGCCGAAGCCAACGCGCCGTCCGCCATCGCCTTTCGACGCATCGGCGTTCGGTCGACGCCGTGGGCCCCGGGTGTCCATTCGCACAGGCCGACCGCGATGGTCGCCATCAGCCGCCTTTCGAGGTCCGGCCTGCCCGCGAGAAAGCCCTCGCACAGCGCTTCGACGCCGAGCAAGGCGGCCTCGACAGCTTGGGAGTGGAGCCCCCATGCGAGAACGTGACCGGCCAGGCGTCCGATGTCGAACGTCGGGTCGGCCCGAGACGAACTGCATTCGAAGTCGATCACCCCTGCGCCGGGTCCGACCCTGACGTTGGAGGGCACCAGGTCGAGATGCGCGAAGGTCGCTTCGACGCTGGTGTCTGCGCCGAACCCGACCCGCTCCATTCGAGCGACGAGATCGGGCGCGAGCGCCGCGGCGCGAGCCGTGGTGGCTTCGAGCGTCCGGTGCCACGCCGCGAGGTCATCATCTTCGCTACCCCACAGCGCTTCGTCTGGTGTGGCGGCGGCGCACCGCGCGATCCACCGCCCCACAGAACCCAGAGCGAGTGTGTCGAATCGGCCTTGGGCCAGTTGGTCTTCCAGCGACGTCCCGCGTGGGCACACCGCCGAGACCACGAGAGACCGACTGGGCCGGTGGCGCAACAGTGCCTGCGGAACGTGGACCTCAGCCGACCGCTCGCGAATCCAGGAGAGCGCCTGATGTTCGGCCTTGATCCGTCCTCGCGGCTTCATGTCGACGCCATCGGGGGTGTTGCGCACGGTTCCTGCGGCGCTCTTCACGTAGACGGTGCGCCGGTCGGCCAGGTCGACCTCCACAGCTGCATCGAGCCCAAGCCCAAGCGGTCGAGCGGCGTCCACGTCACCGACATGGGTCGCCACCAGCTCCCGGGCCGCGTCCGCGGCGAGTTTCGAGGCGGAGACGACGGAAGATTCACACAGAGCCAGGACACTCCGACGCTGGCGAGAATCGAGGTGCTCAGGTAGCGCTGCCAAGAAGGCGGAACGATCGCGCGACTCGGGGTGGATCCACCGCCGCATGTCGCGGCTCGCGCACTCGATGACGTCGTCAGCGCCCGCGACGACCTCGACTTTGCCCGGCTCGTCGTGCACCGCCTCGATCCGGCGCAAGGCCTTTGCGAAGCGACCGGTGCCCCCGAGATAGTCCTTCTGTCCGACGCACAACCTGAACCGGTGATCGCTCGCCGATTCGATCACGATTCGGGTCGCCTCCTCGACGGCTCCTCCCTCGGCCACCGTGACGCGGACCCGCGTCTCCGCACCGAGAAACTCGCGCCACACAGCCTCGCTGACCTGCGAAGACATCGCGAGGCGCCCTCCGGGCAGCGAACGCGGCCGTCCGGACACGATCACGATCACCTCGTCGACATCGTCGCGGCGCAGCTGCTCGGTCACCGTCTGGTAGTGGTTGACGTGAGGGGGTCGAAAGGCACCCGGAAAGAGCGCCGTGGTGTTGGCCCACTCGCTCACAGAACCTCGATCCCCTCGGCCGGCGCAAGGCGCCGAGTGCAGTCGAGTACGAGCGGCGCGTGCTGCCGCACGAGATCGAGATCGAACGCCGAGTGATCCACCACGAGAACCACCGCATCGGCAGCCTGCAGCTCGGGAATCGAGAGGCGTACAGCGTCCGCGCACACCGGCACGGCGCTGGAGGCGACGTGAGGATCGGCGGCCACGACCCCGGCCCCGAGCTGAGACAGCAGTTGGATGATGCGAAGGCTCGGCGCCTCACGTGTGTCGCCGGTGTTTCGTTTGTAGGACAGACCGAGGATGAGAACCCGTGCCCCATTCACCGACCGCCCCGCTTCGTTGAGAAGCAGGGTCAGTCGGCGCACGACGTAGTCGGGCATGTGCTCGTTGATGTCGTTGGCCAGCTCGACAAAGCGGAAGGACCGGCCGAGCGAGCGACGCACATCCCACGAGAGATACGAGGGGTCCACCGGCAGGCAGTGGCCTCCCACGCCGGGCCCGGGGTTGAAGCGCATGTACCCGAACGGTTTGGTGGATGCAGCGTCCAGAGCATCCCAGACATCGATGCCGAGGTCGTGGGCGAACATCGCCAGCTCGTTGACCAGTGCGATGTTGACGTGTCGGAAGGTGTTCTCCATCAGCTTCGCGAGCTCTGCGACCTTGGTTGACTGCACAGGAACCGTGCTGTCGATCATGCGGCCGTAGAACCGCTCGACACGGCGCAGCGATTCGGCATCGATGCCGGACACGATCTTCGGAATCGTGACGAATGTGTTGACGGTGTCGCCGGGGTTGATGCGCTCGGGGCTGTAACCGACGAAGAAGTCGTGTCCGGCTTTGAGGCCCGACCCGTCTTCGAGAATCGGCGTCAGCAGTTCTTCGGTGGTCCCGGGGTATGTGGTCGACTCGAGAATGACGGTGGCGCCTGGAACGAGGTGGGGGGCCAGGTCGCGCGCCGCATCTTCGATGAAGCCGAGCTCGGGGATCCCATCGCGCAGTGGGGTCGGCACCGAGACGACGGCGATGTCGAAGTCGGCGAGGCAGTCGCGGTCTGAAGTCGGCCGGTAGCGACCGCTCGAGAGCGCCGAAGCGAGGACCGCCGCGGGGACGTCGTCGGTGAAGGACCGACCACGGGCGAGGTCGCGCACTCGACCCTCGTCGACGTCGTAGCCGACGACCTCGAAGTCGCTCTCGACCGCCCGCATCGCGAGCGGCAGGCCCACATACCCCTGTCCCATCACGACCAGGCGTTCGTTCGGCCCGGTCGCAGAAGGGATGGAAGGTGTCGTTGGAGACGGTTCGACCATGGGGTCCTCCGGGGGTGGGCTTCCATCGGGCCACCAGCCCGACGCTTCGTGCTCAGCCAGGGCCGAGGGATCTGAAACCAGGCGCCCGCCGATTAGGTGATGAACTGCGTCCATCCGGGCCGCCAAGGCGGGTTCGTGGGTGATGAGAAGCGTCGTTCGCCCCTCCATGAGGGACTCGAGCTCCTCCCAGACCCGTTCTTTCGTATCGGGGTCGAGGCCGGTGACCGGTTCGTCGAGGATGAGGATCCGGGCGTCGCGAAGAATCGCTCGTGCAATCGCGACGCGCTGTCGCTGGCCACCGGACAGCGTCGACCCGCGCTCCCCCACGATCGTCCCGTATCCCCGCGGCAATTCCATGATCTGGTCGTGGATGCCCGCCTGCCGAGCCGCGGCGACGACCTCCTCCGGCGATGCGTCGAGACGTCCGTACAGAATGTTCTCGCCGATGGTGGTCGCGAACAGCACCGATTCCTGGAGCACGAAGGCGATCTGATCGCGCACACCGGCGGTGTTGAGCCCGGCGACATCGAGTCCGTCGAGCTCCACTCGCCCCGAGTCCGGTGTGTAGAGCCCTGCCACGAGCCCCATCAGGGTGCTCTTGCCGGAGCCGGTCTCACCGAGCACAGCGACCCGCGCACCGGCCGGGACCTCGAGCGAAACGCCGGACAGGACCGGTTCGTCTGCGTTGTAGGCGAAGTGCACGTCGCGCAGCGTGACCCGGCCATCGAGCGGTGGCACCAGACGCCGGTTCTCATCCTGCTCGTCGATCGGCTCGGACAGAACCTCCCGCACGCGATCCCACCGCGTCTCGGACCGGGCGAGCTGACGGAGGCCGCTCGACAGCTCTCGCAGCGGGCTCTTGATGCCCCTGAAATAGGCGAGGAAGATCCACAGATCCCCGGTGGAGATGGCGCCGGCCCTGACCCGGAAGATGCCGAACGTCACCACCACCACGACGCCGACCTGAACGAGGAACTTCACCGTGGGAGCGAAGCGGGCATCGAGCTCGGCGGCAGAGACCTTGGCGTCCCGATCGGCTTGATTGGCCCGTTCGAACAGCCCGTCGGTGAATCGCTCGCGGCTGAACGCCTTCACGACGTCGACGGCCTGCAACGACTCCTGGGTCAGCGCCGTGAGATCGCCCTCGGTCGCGCGCTGCGCCTTCGCCTTGGTTCGGGTGGCCGCGACGAACCAGATGATGACCTTGTAGAGAACGGGTGGCAGCAGCACGATGCAGACGAGTGCGAGCCGCCAGTCCAGCCACAGCATGATCGCCACCATCGAGGCGAACGTGCCGATCACCTTGATGAGTGTCGGAACGCTGTTGGCGATGAACTCTTCGATGTCTTTGGTGTCGGTGACGACTCGGCTCGTGAGCTCCCCCGTGCGCTGCCCTCGGTGATAGGTGAGCCCGGTCCGCTGCAAGTGGCCAAACGCGTCGCTTCGCAAGCTCGCACCGATGTCTGCGCCGAGGACCCGGCGCCGGTACTTGCCGATGTAGGCGACGATGCCGTCGAACAGGGCGAAGATCAGCAGCGTTGAGGCGGCGAAGATGACGAACGCCGCCACGGATCCCGATGCGAATCCTGGGATCGCGACCTGGGACTGCGGGTCGCCCCCTTCGACCGCGGTCAGGTAGTCGATGACGAACTTGGTGGGCCAGGGCTTGAGCAGTTCGCCGACCACCTCGAGCACCAACATGAAGACGACCAGCGCGGTCGCACCCTTGTGGCGGCCGAGCTGAACGCGGAGCATCGTCCGAAAGTCGGGAGCGGGGCTCATGCGACCGTCTCCGCGCCTTGGAGGACATCCATGGCTTCGTCGAGATGGCGTGTGACCCTTCGCTCTACGTCTGGGCGAAACGAGCGGGCGACCCGGTAGGCCTTTGCGATTCGCTTGTGGCAGCGATACAGGTCCAGGCGCTTCGGGTCGAGGGCGCCGTAGGTGTCGCAGTACCCAGCGACGAAACCTTCGATCACCGCCGGGACGTTGGCTGTCGCCTCGTCGGTGTACTCGCCGACGAAGGTCGCAACGTCGAGCTCGGGATCGGCCCATGAGAACCGGTCGAAATCGACCAGGGCCAGGTCATCACCGTCGAGGAGCCACTGCGACATGTGCGGGGATCCGTGGGTGGGTCGCAACGGCCGCTCGGGAAGGCGTCCGTGGCGAACGCCGAGCTCGAACACGACGCGTTCGAGTCGGGGCGCGACCGCGGGAATCAGTGCGGCGATCTCGACCGCCCTGGCGCACGAACGGTCGAGCTCATCGCCGTGCCGCACGGCGCTGCGTGGGACGAGTGGACTCACTGCGATCGAAGCCGCCGCCGATCCGAGTCGCCGCGCGAGCACCCCGCCATCACGACGCAGGGAGCCAGCGATCGAAACGCCGTCGACCCGGGCATGGGTGAGGGCACGAAGCGCGGGCTCATAGGAGATTGGACATGCGACGTCGACGTCGATGTCACGGCGGGCAGCCCTCCAGAGGGCCTGGGCTTCCTCGAACATCCGAGCGCCGCGCCCGTCGTTGAAAACCTTGACGAAGGGAGCCCGATCGCTCCCCGAGAGCATGCAGCGCTTGCCCGGGCGGTAGCGAACGACCGAGAGGTTGGGCGCCCGCCGTAGGACACGGGCGAGCGTGTCCAAGCGGGGGTCGTCGGTGAGCCGGTAGATGCTGCGGGTCGTCGGGTGCAGCGAGCCCCAGGCCTCGATCACACACGTGGGGGCGCATGGGGCCGTGTACACCGCCTGGACGCGGCCGCTCGCGGCATCGACGACCCGACCCCAGTCGAAGCTCCAGCCATCGACCGCATCGGCGCCGGTCGCGCCGCGCAACAGGGGAGCGACCGCATCTGGGTTCCGGAGGGCCTCGAGCAGGCCGCGATTGGCATCGTGAAAACAGGTCACGCCGCCACCGATCCGCTCAAAGCGCCGCCCATCGACGTGAGCTGCACGCTCGAGACCGACAACAGGAAGTCCAGTAGGGCCCCGATGAGCGTGCGATCGAACGCATCGTGCACCGCGTGGTGGAGCATGAACCCGAACGGCCGACCGCGTGGGTGTGAGGTGAGCGCCGCCGCGATCGCCGCATCGAGTTCGTCGCGGATCTTGACGACATCGACAGAGATCGGGAGCTCCATGATCTCTGGCTGTTCGAGCCCCGCCGCGGTCCGGTCGCGACTCAGGACCGTGAGATCGCAGATCAGCAAGGCTGCGGCGATGTCTCGACGACACCGATTCCACGGCGGGGTGAAGATCGGCTGCACGCGATCGCCGAATCGCTCGACGAGGATTCGACGCCCTTCGACAATGTCGCGCGTCACGTCGGACAAGAGCCTCTCGTCGCCGAACTCGGATTTTCGGCCCTTCTCCTGGTGGTTCACGTGAGCGAAGCCATGCTGGTGGAACGACAGGTCGGCCCGGTGACGAAGGAGGGTCTGCGCCAAATCGCGCGAGCAGCTCGCGGGAATCACGGCCAGATCGAGCGGCACGCCGCGGTCTGCAAAGACATCGCACAGAGCCAGCAACCGATCGTCTCCCCAACCTGCGTCGTCGTCGCGGAAGAACACATCGAGCCGCCCGTGGCGGGCCAGCGCGGCGCGGGTGGCCGGGAAGTAGCTCATGGCGTCGCGACCCCCGTCAACGCATCGGCCAGAAGTGCCGCGGACCGCTGAGCTCCTTCGAGCGACCAGCCGACGCGGGCCGGTGGCGCGTCGAGCGCGGCCGCAACAGCCTCCGCGAGTCTGGGTCCCGACGCCTGTTCGGCAGGCAAGTGCACGGCGACGCCCAGGTCGGCCAGACGCGCAGCGCGGCGAGGCTGCTCGTTCTCCCGCTCGTCGTCGCCGTAGGGGACCACCACCGCGGGTACCCGCGCACGCACCAGGTCGAGGGTTGTGTTGTAGCCGCACTGGCTCACCGACGCCGCGGCATCGGCCAGAACCGCTGCGAGGTCGGGAACAGACCTCACGCAGCGCGTGGTCCCATCACCGGAAGCGCGCCTGCGCAGTTCGTCGAAGGTGGCGTCGTCCACCAGCGGTCCGGTGATCAGGGTGGTCTCGAGTCCATGTGCTTCGGCGATGCGGGGAGCTGCGTCGAGGGCCGCAGTCATGAGCGCGGAACCCACCCATCCCCCGCCTGCGGAGACAACCACCGTCCCTGCCGCAACGTCCGACCCGATGGCTCCCACCCCGGCAGACCGGCGGGCTACGAATCCTGTCGGGACCACCGGCACAGACACGGGCACGCTGGGCGACCATGAGTTCTCGAGCGAGACGAACTCGGGGTCGGCGTGAAACAGGACGAGGTCGAACCATCTGTCGAGCCAGCCCGCGGCCCGGTCGTCGTGATTCTGTTGGTCGTGGCGGCCGGTGACCAGGATGTCCCGAACGCTCGACGCCACCCGGGGGCGTCGCTCATCCTCACGCGCCCGGTCCAGCAGCGGGGCGAGCTCGGGGAGGAGCTTCTTGCGACCGAAGGGAAACAACTCCACGACGATCACGTCGGGGCGAAGGGCGTCATAGAGCGACAAGAGGAGGTTCGTGCGCTCCTCGAGGACTTCGAGCACCGAACGGCCCGCGACCTCACTCACCAGGGCTCGATTCGCATCGAACCCGACCGGTGGAAGATCCACGACGTGAACGCCTGCGGGCCGCGCGAGGCCGGCGGGGAGCCGTCCTCCAGATGCGATCGTGACCTCGAAGCGAGCTTCGAGTGCTTCGGCGAGAGCGAAGGCCCTGACCGCGTGGCCGAGGCCCTGAAAATGCTGAACGTGGAACAGAAGCTTCGGCTTCACGAGGCAACCTCCTCGCCGCTCTGCAACAGCCCGAGGGCCATTTCGATCAGTTCGGGTACGACCACCAGAACATCTGCCCGCAGCTTGTTGACAGCGCGGAGTGCCCGTTCGGCGACCAGCGCGGCCGCGGTGAACCATGCGAGGTCGGAGCCAACGACCAGTCCTCCCTGCCTCTCGTACCCGTCGAGGAACGTTCGGGCCTCTCTGCGTCCGTTGTGCCCGCCGTGCACCGCGTCGTGGCAGAGTCGCTCGGCGAGCGCACTCCCGAGATCCGCCCCGACATGGCCGACGCCGGCCTGGTCGAGGTCCACGAAACCGACGCCGTCGGGCCCTCGAAGCACGTTCTTCGGATGGAGGTCAGCGTGGAGAAGCGCTACCTGCATCCGAGGTCGCAGCTCAAGTGTCGCCAGGGTCCCTACGAGCTGGTTCAGCGGGTCGGCAACGTCGGGGCAGGCGCGTGCCACGACCTCGGCCGCAGAGCGCACCCTGGCAACCGAAAGGCGGCCATGCGGCCGAGCAAACCCTGGCGGTGGAACCGAGTGAAGGATCGCCGTCGACTCGCCGAGCAGCTGCCATGCCGAGCAGCCCGCGTCCGATCCGAGTGGATCTCCGGGAACGACCGAGAAGAGCACGGCCCGCGCCCCCTCGTGCGTGTGTATCGGGACGGGGGAAGCGATTCCCGATGACCCGAGATGACCGCCGATCCACGTGTGTATGGCCGCCGATGGTTGTTCGCCCCCGTCGCCGTAGAACTTGAGGTACCCAAAGGTGTCGCCGGCGTGTTCACAGCTGAACGTCGCCCGCTTCTCGGGGGCATACGCCGCTCGGCGAACGACATCGACCTGCCGTCCGCAGATCCTCTGCCTCACGTCCGCGTCGCCGACGAAAGCTGCCATCGCGGGGAGCCCCCTGTCGTCGGGGTACCGCCAGAATCCAGCCCCGAGATCGGGGACTCGCACCCATGGAGAGTCCCGCCGGTTGTGCAATGAACCTGGGGCGCTTGCGCGACAGCTGACGAGCCCCGCCACGCCGTCGATCGATCCGTCGTACAGCACACGGAGGCTCTCACCGAAGCGGTACTTCACCTTCCTGACCGCCTCGACCTCTACTTCGCGTCCCGTCCGGCGAGACAGGGCAGCGGACACATCCTCGACATCGAGAAGACGATCACGGGACGTCAACACTGGGTCGCCCGCGACGAGCAGGTCGAGCGAGGTGGCGACAGCCGTCACGAGCGCCCCCACGAGAAGGCGTCACGCCACCGCACGCGGTCCACCCGGGGCCCGCGGGCTACCTCGACGACATCGTCGTTGGTCGCGAGAACCTCGGGCGTGGCGTCCCCTTGTGCCACCGGAATCACCGCGGTGAGGAACAGGGCCGTGGTGTCTTCGATCACGAACGAGACCACCGGCGCCGGTACACGGCGTCCGTACTCCGGGGCGACCCACCCCGGCTCCAGCGAGAGCGACGCGGGACGGCAAGCGAGCAGCGCGAGCCCGGGAGCGCGCACGACGGACGTTCCCTCCGCCGTGATGTCGTTGATCGCTTCGGGGTGCAGGTGGAATCGAAGGTCGTACCGATGCCGCACCAGTCCCGTCAAGCTGTCGATCACCAGCCACCACTCGTTGGATACGAATCGGATCTCGCGCCGGTGGATGGCGTCGTAGTTGGGACTCACCACCTCGGCGGCACATCGTCTCGATCGTTCCGAGTCACGGACCGGGAGCCGCCGAGTGTGGGACGTCGCCCCCTTGTTCTTGCCGCGATGGTAGGGCGACTGGTCGAGCGCGTCGACGGTCACGGTGTTGTGGGCCGCCGTCGACTTGAAGGTGCGCCGCCAGTTGACCGGCCCGGCCTCGTTGTAGGTGTAGCGCCCCGGGTCGACGAGAAGTGGGCGTCCCGCGCCATACACCTCGATGTGGAGGGCGTCGTAGTGACCATGGCCGCTGGCCCCGATGGCACCGCAGTCGAAGACCAGATGCCGCTCGGCCGCGAAGGGGGCGCCCCCGTCGCCCCACCCGCTCCGCTGTACGACGTAGCCACCGTCGGGGAATTCGGCCGTGGTTCGCTCCGGTGCCCGCCCCTGGCGACCTCCAGAGGCGATGTAGCGGAGGTCCTCGCGCCCGAACAGCGCGGCCGCGGTGGAGAGGAGCCCCCGGTAGTCGCCGTCATCAGAGTCGGACAGCCGCGGCAGCGTCCCATCGGGTCGGATCACCGATGCGAGGAAGTCGGCCGCCCGCTCCACGCGGTAGGGCAGATCACGGGGCAGATCGACTCCGAATCGCTGCGCGTTGACGAGAAGCCCGACGAGGCTGCGCAGAACGATCGCGTGATAGTGGGTCGACAACTCGCGGTGAACGCCGTCCGGGAGGATGTCGAGGCAGACGTTGCGATACAGCTCGTGTGCGGCAAAATCCACGAGATCGTCAGCCGGGTCGGCCTCGGGCAGGGCGAGCCCGACCAGGAAGAGCGCGTAGAGCTCGAGCGTGCGGTGGTTCCGTTCGGCGCTCAGGTTGCGAACCAGGTGGTCGGTCTGGGCGGCGATCGAGGTCAGCAGCTGTTGCTCGAGGTCCACCGGGACAACGCCGAACCCTTCAGCCGCTTCGAACCGTTGCCACGCGTAGACCCAGTTCTGGACGCGGCGAGCGGTCACGTCGGCGCTGTCGTGTTCGGCGGGTACCTGGTCGATCCAACTCTCCACCAGCGCCCGCCAGACATCGAAATAGACGTCCGAGCCCGTCACCTGTCTCGCATGAGCGAGATCGAGCCCGAAGTAGAACTTGCTCCACTCGATCCGCCACTCTTCGTCGGTGGGGAGCTCGAGCGAAAACCAGTCGGGGGGCAGGCTCAGCTGGACGGTCTCCCCGCCGTGGGTGAATCGGCCCTCGGCGACCGAGTTGGCGGTCTTCAGCGACCGGAACTCGTCGTCGATCACGCAATAGACATCGCGACGGCCGCTCATGAGCGGACCCTCAGCTGCTCGTCGAACAGCGCGACCAGCCGTTCGGCCTCGGCCACGGCGTCGAAGCGTTCGGCGACGGTGTGACGCGCTGCGACCGCCAGGGTCTGCCGTAGATCGCGGTCGGTTGCCAGCTCTTCGAGGACCTTGGCGAGCTCGACGGGGTCCTCGGGTGGGACGAGCATTCCGTTGTGTCGGTTCTCGACCATCTCGGGAATGCCCGAGATTCCCGTCGTGACGACCGGTAGACCCACCGACATGGCCTCCATCACGACGTTGGGGATGCCGTCGCGATCTCCGTTGTCGACGATGCGACACGGGAGGCAGAACACGTCGGCGGCGAGATACTCCTCCAGCAGATCGGCCTGGCTCATCGACGGTACGAACGTCACCGCGCCGTCGAGCCCCAATTCCTCGACCTGTCGCCACAGCGACCCGGCCGCGTCTCCGGCATCGCCCACGACTCTCAGCGTCACGTCGAGACCCGCCTCGATGAGAGCGGCCGTGGCATCGAAGAGGGTGTCGAAGCCCTTCTTCTCGACGAGCCGACCGACGGACAGGATCTCGAAGCGCTCCCTGGCTCGTGCCGCGGCTGGAGGAGCCGGTGTCGATGCCAGAAGTGCGGTGAAGTCGACGTTGAGCCCGTGGTAGATGCGGTGGACGTCGGTTGCGGGAGCGAGGGAGTGGAGGTGGCCGCGGTTGGCCTCGGTGCAGGTCACCACGAATGCCGCGGCTCGCATCTTGCGGGCCAGTAGCCCTGTCGGGTTGAGCGAGGGGAGGTAGATGTCCTTCGCGTGACCGGTGAAGCTGAACGACCGCCCCGAGAGCTCGGCCGCCCACCATGCGACCGTCGTGCATCCGTGTGCGAAGTGGGCGTGGAGGTGGAGGACGGAGCGATCGCCCGCCACGCGGTGAGCGATTTCCGCGGCCTGGAAGAACTCCTTCAGATAGACCTTGCGCGGCCGCCACCCGCGGCGGGCGCGGATCGACTGCGCGACAGCCAGCCCGCCCACCCGGACGAAGCGGATCGGGTGGCGCGTGGCAGTCGCCGAGAGCGCGGGACCGAAGCCACGGAGGTGGCCCGCTGCCCACCGCCAGGCCGGCATTCCGGAGATGGAAGCGCACGGCGGGAGGTACTCGGGGACGGCGTGAATCCGATCGGCGACCTGAGGGCGGAGTGCCTCGTCGCCATGCTTGATGACGAACAGCCGGGGCCTCCTCCCCGCCTGCTCCAGCCGGTGGAGCTCGCTTGCGATGAAGATCTCGGACTGGCGGGGATATCCCTTCACGACGTAGGCGACCCGCTGTTCTGCGAGCGCCTCGTGCACTCGAGCGGCGGATCGTTCCGCGGTCCATGAGCGCTCCACCTCGGCTCGTCCGGCACTGCCGAGTCGGTGCGCCAGCCGTGGATCGGTGATGACGCGCTCGAGGGCCCGTGCGAGCGCTCTGGGGTCGTGTGGTGGAACGAGCAGACCGGTGTGTTCGCTCGAGACCAGCTCGGGAATGCCCGACACGGCCGTCGTCACGACGGGCACGGCCGACGCCATCGCCTCCAGGAGCACGTTGGGTATCCCGTCGCGGTCGCCGTCGTCCAGCACCCGGCAAGGCTGCGCAACGACGGTCGCGTTTCGGTACTCCGCGACCACCTCATCGCGGGTCACGGTGCCAACGAGGGAGACGACCTCGCCGAGACCGAGGTCGCGAACCATGTCGCGCAGCGCCTTCTCCTGTGGCCCGTACCCCACGATCCGCACCCGGTGGGGAACTCCCGAGCGGACGAGCTCGGCGCTGGCCTGAAGCAGCGTGTCGAAGCCCTTCTTCTCGCGCAGCCGCCCCACCGCGAGAACCACCGGCACATCCGTGGGCTCCCGATCAGGCTGCGGGGCGAAGCGGGTGACGTCGACGCCGTGATGGATGCAGCGAACGTCGGCGTCGGCTCGAAGACGCCGCAGCTCGTCCGCATTGTGGCCGGTGCATGTGGTGGTGAACGACGAGTCGGCCAGCTTTGACGACACCTCATCTGGAGGCGTCAGGTAGATGTCCTTGGCGTGCGCGGAAATGCTGAACGGAACTCCCAACGCTTCCGCCGCGATGCGCGCAACCGTCGCCGGTTGGCTGATGAAGTGGACGTGCACGCGGTCAGCGCCGAACCGGGCGGCATGGCCCGCGAGGCGAAGACCGGCCCGAACGGTGGACGGATCGTCGCCGCGTCGGCGAGCGCGGTGCACGGCACGAAGCAACCGAATCGGTCGACGCAGCAGCCGAGCCCGGCCCGCCAGAGTGAGCCCTTCGTCGAGGACGGTCGAAGACGCTGCGACCTTCGCCACCTCGGGGTGCGTTCGCTCATCGGTCGGCCCCTGCAGCGAGAAGATGTGCAGCTGGAGCCCGCGGCGTTCGAGTCCGAGGACCTCTTCGAGGATGAAGGTCTCGGACAGCTTCGGCCACGTCTTCACCACGACGGCGATGCGCGGACTGGCACTCTCCGCTTCAGCCATCTGCCAGCAGCTCGCTCATCTCGCGCTCCGCACGATCGAGCCCACCCAGATCGATGCCCATCTCGCTCGGCGGGGATGCGGGATGCGTCGTCTCGTCGCAGACCGCCGCCGCCAGGGACTTCGGGCTGACGTCGTCGGGGTGCACGAGCCGCGCGAGACCGCGGTCGGCAAGGAGCTGCGCTCGAATCAGCTGCTCGCTCACGGGACGGGTCCGCGGCACCATCACCGCCCGTCGACCGGCCGACAGGAACTCGCAGACGGTGTTGTACCCGCCCATCGAGACGAGCAGGTCGCTCGCCCCGACGTAGCTCATCATGTCGTCGGTGAACTCCATGGCGGTGACTCGCTGCGAGCCGTCCGACAGCGCCATCAAGAGCTCACGCTGCTCTGCGAGCATTTCGGGGCCGCACATCAGAACGGTCCGGTGATCGAGGTGGCGCTCTCTCTGAAGCGCCTCGAGGTATGCGCCAGCCAGAATGTGCCCGTCCTCGCCACCGCCGGGCGTCACGAGCACCAGGGGTTCGTCGCCGTCCACCCCCAGCTGGTTCCGCATCTCCTCACGGCCGACGCGACCCGGTTGGCGACGGAGGTAGCCGCAGTAGACGACCTTTCTGGCGGTGGACTCGGGGAATCCGTATCGCGAGACGACGTCGTACACCGACTCACTTCCGAGCACGAGGACGCGGTCGTAGTGAGCGGAGATCGCGTCGTGGTAGTGGCGCTTGTCCCAGATCGCCTGGGTCACCTTCGGTGAGTCGAGGATGTCCCTCAGCACGAGCGCCACCCGGGGCCGGTTGGGGAGCGCGGCGACGAGTTCGAGAGCGGGCCGCAGTTCGTCTGCGACGCCGAAGGGCTTCTTGTCCACCAGCACGAGGTGGGGTTCGAAGTCGCTCATCGCGGCAGTGATGAGCGAGCTCCGCATACGAAGGGTGGCGTCGTAGGTGATGCCGAGTGACTTGACGCCGTAGGAGCCATCGGTGCGGCGACTCAGGCAGGGGAGCTTCACGTAGTCGATACGGGGCGACACCCGGAAGGCGTGGAGCATCGGCGACCCGGACACGAGGAGGATCGACACGTCCTCGCGCACATCGATCATGTGCTCAGCGAGGGCGAGGATTCGGCGAATGTTGCCGAGCCCGTAGGTGTCGTGGCTGTAGACGAGGATCCGCTTCACCGGTCTGCGCTCACCAGCGAGTGGGCGGACTCGATCTGAGGACGTCGCTCGACAACCCAGTCGAGCTCGCTTCGCAGACCGGTGAGCAGATCCACATCAGGCGACCAGCCGAGTCGGTCCCGCGCGAGGGTCGTCTCTGCGCCGGTGCGCCTGACATCACCTGGTTGGTCGGGGCCGCGCTCGACGTCGAGGGCGTTCCCGGCCAACACTTCGATCATTCCGATCACGTCGTTGAGCGACGCCTCGGTTCCTCCCCCGATGTTGAGGACCGCCCCGGGGTCGGGGCAGGTCGCCGCCCGAACGGTTGCGTCGACGGCATCGTGGACGAAGGTGAAGTCGCGGGTCTGGGCGCCGTCGCCGTTGAGGACGAAGCGAGGGCCGCCGGCAGCGGTCTCGCAGAGTCGTCGCATGGCCATGTCGGGGCGCTGCCGTGGCCCGTAGACGGTGAAGTACCTCAGACCGACCGTTTCGATTCCATGGGAGCGGTAGATCGCGGCCAGGTCCTCACACGCCCGCTTGGTGGCGCCGTAGGGCGAGGTCGGTCGTGCCGGCGTGATCCCCTCGATCGTCGGGTAGGTGTCTGCGTTGCCGTAGATCGACGAAGACGACGCCCACACGACGCGCGGGCAGCCAGTGGCGACAGCGGCCTCGAACACCATCTGCGTGGCTTCGATGTTGTCGTGGACGTACCGGGAGAAACCATCGCCGAAGCTGCCTCGAACCCCGGGCTGCGCCGCCAGGTGGAAGACGGTCGGCCGATTCTGCATCCACCCCGCGAGCGACACGGTGGCGACGTCGACGGTCACGAGCTCGAAGCGGGGTTCGTTCCGAAGCGCCCGGAGGTTGGCGTGCTTGTCGGCAGGTGCGTAGTAGTCGGTGAAGGCATCCACGCCGGTCACCCGCCATCCGTCACCGATCAGCCGCTCGCACAACCACGACCCGATGAAGCCGGCGCATCCCGTCACTAGTGCGTCCATCGCGTCCCTCCCAGGCCCATGCTGCAGGTCGGTCAGGTGATCCCGCAGCGCGTGCTGGTCATCATCGACCAACCAACGACCCCGCCGACATGGGACATGTGTCCTAGGACCGGACACGCCTGCCGCACCACGTTGTGCAGGCACAGACGCCCGGTTCGGTGACCGCGACCGTTCCAGGCGAGCCGACTTGACGTTCGCTTAGGGTTGACCTGTGCGCGGTTTCAGGTTTGGCGCCCTCCGGGTGGTCGCAGGGTCGCAGCCGAGGACCGGGCCGGCCCTTCGATCTCGTCGGGGTCCTAGGACCCCGAGGGGCAGATCAGCGGCCGCGGAGGGTCAAAACCGCCTCGGCTTCGGCCACGACGAGGGCCACATCGGTGACCATCACGAAGGGCTCGAGGACTCCCGAGTGGCCCGTCGACGCGGACCACGTGACCTCCCACTCGACCTGCACCGCGGCGGGCCAGCGACCGTCGGGGTGGTGCGCCGACACCCATTGATAGGTGTAGCTGCAGCTCGTCTCGGCGTCGTTGGTCCACGGTTCGCCGGGACCCGGGCAGGTCACCGCTGCCGAGCCGTCACCAGGTTCGAAACGCAGCAACACCGGCGTCGCCGTCGCGGTGACCGACACGGTGCCCGCTTCGGCAGTCGCCTCGACGGGCGCCCAGTCCGCCTCGGGAACCCAGAACCACGTGTCCACGCCCACGAGGGTGCGCACGCTCGCCGCGGGAGGCGAGAACTCGGGCGACGGGAGGGGCAAGACGAGCGACTCCCGCGCCTGGAGGACCAGCGGGCGCAGCCCCGGCACGTCGTCGAACCATCGATACTGGGTGCGGGGAACCTGATCGGGGCACGTGCGGACGTGGAGGGTCTGAACGAAACCGCCGAGGTCGCGGGTGAGCCGGTTGTCGCCGGGCTGGAGGCCAACAGCAAGCTCCGGCGGCACGAGCCCGAGCCCGGAGAGGGTCACCGCATCCCAGAACGAACAGCCATCGGTGCCGTCGGCCGAACCGCCAGGAGTGGACTCCTCGGCCAGGAGGTCGGCGCCATCCTCCGACGTCCGCCGCTCGACTGTGCCGCCGCTTGTGCGATCCGCTCCGGCTGCAACCCCCGGCAGGACGAACAAGGCGGCTGTGCAAACGAAGACGCCGAGGCCTACCCGAGACATGACCCGGGTCCCTCAACCGCGCTGCGAATCTCTAGGGCATCAAACTCCCAGCCGACACGGGAGCGCACCAGCTGCACGGTCCACTCGTAAATCACCACCGCATCGTCCACCACGACCGAGGTCGCAGACTCGATGATCACTGCATCGTCGACCTCGCACCCATCGACGAACGCTAAGTCGCCCGCGATACTGACGTCGCGGTACACCACAGCCTCTTTGATCGCAGTTCCAAACTGTGTCGCTAGGCCCTGCTCGGCCCGCTCGGCCAGCAGCAGGCGGGCGCGCTCCAATGCCTCAGATGTTCGGGTGGTGGAGAGCGAGTCCGGCTCGGGCCCCTCGGGATCGCTGCGGGCAAGGCGATAGGCCTCCTCCGCCGCTTCAAATGCGGCGATCACTTCGAGCTGCTCGTCGGTCCAGGGCGAGATCGTCGTCGTGCTCGCGGGGGCCGCGGTCGTGGACGTCGCGGGAGGCTCGACGGTCGAGACCGGCGGAGTGG
>Ga0114932_10000664_pt1 | contig 41016 bp, 33 predicted proteins | sample 2SBtaG_2_FD_87286 | JGI IMG/M metagenome (GOLD analysis project Ga0114932, IMG submission 87286) | Deep subsurface microbial communities from Kolumbo volcano to uncover new lineages of life (NeLLi) - 2SBTROV12_ACTIVE470 metaG | ecosystem: Environmental > Aquatic > Marine > Volcanic ...
ACCGTAATACAATCAACGGATTGGTTGGCTAAAACAGAAAGGGCGTCTTTACTGTTGTGCGCGCAAATGACTTTATAGTCTTCCTTTTCCAGCAAAAGCCTGAGCAAATGTGCAATATCCGGGTCATCTTCGATGACCAGGACAGTCACGCCATCGACCGGTTCGCTCAATTGTGGGTCTTCAACCTGTTTGGACTCAGTTGTCGCAAGTTTGAGGTCAAAGAAAAATGTTGTTCCAACACCTTCTTCGCTGACAAAATCAAGAACGCCGCCGTGGGCCTCGACAATTGACCTTGCGATGCTCAGTCCCAGACCGGTACCAGCTTTTTGGCGTTGATCCGAAGAATCTGCCTGTGTGAACTTTTCAAAAATACTGGCTTGCGCGGATTCCGGAATCCCTGATCCGTAGTCCTTTATGTAAAGCCGAACCATGTCTGATAGCGTTTCGGTCCGTATTTCGATCTTTCCACCTTTGTTTGAAAATTTTGCGGCGTTCGACATCAAATTGGCCATCACCTGCATCAGACGATCCTCGTCGCCTTTGATCATAATCGGCCCAGATATGGGTTCCAGAGCGAACGACACATCGCAAGAGTCGGCATATCCCTGATTGGCGTCGATTGAATTTAGAATGACGTTTTTCAGATCGATGACCTCCGGGTTCAAGTTCAACATCCCTGCATCGCCCTTTTCGATATCAAGAATATCGTTGATCAGGCTGACCAGCCGGTTACAATTCTTGAGCGCGATCTCAAGCAATCTTGTTGTTTTTTCGTCGTTCTCGTCCGTTGTCACGCGAACAAGTCCCAATGCACCCTTGATCGAAGTCAGCGGCGTGCGCAGTTCGTGACTCACGGTTGCCACAAATTCGGACTTGGCTTTTTCCACCTCTTTTTTCTTTGTGATGTCCCGGGTGATGGCAATAAATCTGGGTTCATCGTTCTCGGGCACAACGATTTGTAAGCGCGCCTCGAAGGGGATTTTTTCACCTTCTGCGTTAACGTGAACAGTCTCATATGTGATCGAGTTTTTAGTGCCGAATACCAAAGGTTTGCAGCGCAAGCGGAATTCTTGCAGGTCGAAATCTTCGCTCAAATCCGCGGGAGTCATGGACTCAAACTCCTCGGCGCTTTTCCCTGAAAATTCCAATGCTGCTTGATTGACGTAAAAAAACTTTAGCGAATCCGGCCAGAACATGTAGACGGGATCTTCTATTCTATCGAGCGTGTTTTTGAGTTGGCTGATTTGGTTATCCGCCGCGTTGCGCTCTGTTATGTCACGTGAAATAGCGACAAATCTGGCAGGTTGCCCTTCAGGTCTTATTAGCTGCATGTGAACTTCGATCGGAATAATTTGGCCCGATTTTTTGACATGAACTGTTTGGTAGATAGTGGAACTTTTCTCACCGGAAATCAGCGGGGCAAGTCGATTTCTAAACACTTCTTCGCGATATTCGGGATTAACGAACGCAGGTGTTTTGCCGACAAGCTCGTTTTCGTTGTTGACGCCGGCTAAATCCAAGGCTGCCTGATTTACATAGAAAAATTCCAAAGTGTCCGGCCAAAACATGTAGACAGCTTCGTCGATCCGATCCAACGTGGTTTTGAACAGGCGAATTTCTCTTTCGGCTTCTTTCCTGTCCAGAATATTACGGGCAACCGTGACGAACCGGGGCTTTTCCCCTGACGGTTTAAGCAGCTGAGTGCTCAATTCATATGGTACGCCGGATTCGCCCTTAGTTTCATAAGTTACGATTTTTTGCTCGCCGGTCCTCAGCGGTTCAGTAACTGTTTCAAGCGCTTTGAGATCAAATACATCAAGCAAATCCGCAGGAGTCTTATTGACCAGGTCTTTGTTGGTCCAGCCGGTCACATCCTGTGCTGCCTTGTTCTGATAAAAGTATTTTAACGAAGCCGGCCAGTTCATGAAAATAAGATCGGCGGTCAAATCCAGCGTGGTTTTGAATTGCCTGATTTCACGGTTGGCCTTTACCCTTTCCGTGATGTCCCGCGTCGTGACAACGAATCTGGGATCCCCGCCTTCCGGCGAAACCAGCTGCAATTGAAATTCGATAGGCCGGTTTTCCAGTCCTACCGTTTCAAATTGAACGAATTTCAGGTCGCCCGACACCAAGGGGGCAGAAAGTTTTCTAAAGCGGCTTTCTTCAAAAATGCTGTTCATGTTTTTGGGCGTGTAGTCGAAATATTCGCCTTCGCGCCAGCCTGTTTGTCTAAGCGCCGTTTTGTTTAAGTAAAAGAACTTCAAACTATCGGGCCAAAACATAAAAATCGCGCTGTCGACAAGATCCAAAGTGGACTTGAACTGTGTGATTTCTTTTTGCGCCCTTTTTGTTTCTGAAATATCGGTTCCAACAGAAATAACTTTTTCCAGCCGGTTATTTTCGTCAAAGAATGCTACAAACGTTACCACGATCCAATAGCATTCGCCGTTCTTGGCCAGAGTCCGCATTTCGCCGGACCAAGTTTTGCCTTTTACCGGATCACTATTTGACGCCGAAAAAAAATCGTACAATTTTTTGTCACTGTACAAGTCCAGAATATTCGTTCCGAGTAATTCCTTAGCCGCATAGCCGCTAATCTTAACGAAATTATCATTTACATATTTGATGGTTCCGTCCGGGTCTGTGACACTTACGATCGAATGCTTATCCATAGCCAGCTTTTGAAGGCTGATTTCCTGTTCCTTACTCTTAACGACAGATTTTCGCAGGTTTGCCAGTTGGTGGCTGCGGTGAAACGAAAAGGCCAGGGTCACCAAAACCAACATCAAACCCACGATAACGGCGTAAAAGTTTTCCTGAATCTCGTTTTGAATGAATTCCCATGCGGTTTCTGAGTGATTTGAACCAGGCCCGTTAAACGCATCTGTCTGTGCATTTGCAACGACCGGGATCAATAGCAAGCTGACTGGCAACAGGTAAACTTTGGCAGCCCAAAAGCGCCAGAATTTGCAGATTCTTCGAAGTCCGAAAAAGCTCTGGGATTCCCTCGGTTTAATTTTGTTGCCTGAGAATCCTGATTTATCGCACGAAATGCACGTTTTCATTGCCTCACACTGCCGCCTCGTTAGTCTGCTTTTATTTTTTTTGAAGGCTACCATATCGGACCGCTTTGCGCAACTTGCCACCATAGGTGGTGTCGGTCAACAATTTGTGTAAACCTGTGCCTGGTGATTGGCGAAGGCTTACTAGACTGCTTCACCCTAATCTGATCATTTAGTCAAAAATTTGACCTACTGTAATAAATTTGGCGCTTTACCAATATTTAGCTACAAAATAAGATATTTGCATATGATACGGCGTTTTCAAAGCTATTGGTAACTAGGGCCCGCTGATGGGTGTGCAACGTTTCAGTAGCCATCTCTTAAAACTGTTCCGAAAATGCAGCGGCCACGTGATCAAAAAGCATATTTTTGAATTAAGAGGTTGCCTCAATCTTAGATTGAATATACAAAAGTAGAAAAAATATTTGAGGCAGTGTTATGAAAGATTCAACGAAAGACTTCGTGATTTTTTTTCTACGCTTCCTGAGGATACCATTTTCGGTTTTTTGTATTTTTCAGGGATATTTTGAACTATTCCCGGAAATTGTGCCGGAAAAGTTGGCCGTATTTGTTCTACCTTCTACTGATTCAACAGCCCTGAACTCAACGTTCAGTGTTATATACTTGGTAACCGGTGCTTCCGTTATCTCAGGTGTATACGCGAATAAAACAATAACGCTTGCCGTTTTCGCCCTGGGCATGAATATAATGGTTTTGGCGAGCGAGCCTTCCAACTACATTGGCACCGGCGTGCGCAATATTACTGATGCAATCGCCTCCGATGACCGGACGTTATCTGATAAGTGACTGACTTACCGTCGCAGCCGTCGGCAGATATCTTGAATGCAAATAGATTAGCATTCGATCCGATCAAAAACGATTTTGCGGCGCAAACTATTGTGCTTGAAAAATCTATCAGGATCGCTTCCACAGACTGAATCACGTTTGAACTTTGGCTTGTTGGCGCCGTACCTCTGCGCCAATTACACGAAGCGGCTTTTGGATTTTACCCCACGAAGCTAATGAATTTGGCGACCCCGAGAGGATTCGAACCTCTGACCTGCCGCTTAGGAGGCGGCCGCTCTATCCTGCTGAGCTACGGGGCCTGTGCGGGGCATATTTGCCATAAACTGAACGCGCTTTGAAGGGGTCATTCGACCCTTACGCGGGTGCGTTGCGCGCGCCCCGCAGCGTCGATCACCGAAATTGTCACAAAGCCCGGACCGTCGGGCGCGTATTCAGAGCGCCGCGTTCGGCTGGCAATGTCGAACGGTCGACCTTCGGCCAGCCAGGTGAACGGCGGCGTGCCTCCGCGCAGCTTCAGAACCAGTGGCATCATTGCAATTGAGCCCAGACGCAAGTCGACCCGCGCCCCGTTGGGCGGGTAGATGATTTCGGGCGCACCGTCATCGCGTCCAAACAGATCACCCCTGCGTCTGAATGTTTTAAGCGGTTGCGGCAAATCCACGTGTGAAACGATCAGCGTCGCAGGCGGCGGCGGCGGTAAGGCGGCCAGTTTTGGCTTGAGCCGCCCGAATGCCTCGAACAGAATCGGTGCCGCGGTAGATGCGCCCAGCGCGCCGGGCATCGACGCACCGTCGGCGCGTCCAATCCACACGCCAATCACGTGTTGGCCATCAAACCCTATCGCCCATGCGTCACGGTGGCCGTACGAGGTGCCGGTCTTATAGGCCAGATTGTTTTTGGGTGCGGTGCGTGGCCCGACAACGCCGGTCAGAATATCGGCAACCTGCCAAGCAGATTCGGGCGACATCAGCGGCTTGCCTGCGTCGACGCGGTGTTGATCTAACCTGTCAATCGCGGCGACCGGCACCCCCCCGTTCGCCAGAGCGCCATATAAGGTGACCAAATCCCGCAAACTCAATCCCAGTCCGCCCAGCGCAATCGCCAGCCCCGGCGGACGGTGGCCGGGCAATCTTGCCTTCACGCCGGCGCGCATCATCCTTGAGATCAAGACCGCCGGCCCGACCGCATCCAATAACTTCACGGCAGGGACATTCAACGACAATTGCAAAGCCCGCCGCACCGGCAGTTCGCCACGAAACCGGCTGTCGAAATTCTGCGGGGCGTAGCCGCCAAAATCTGTCGGTGCGTCAACGATCAGGGTCTCGGGATGGGCCAGTCCCGCATCAAACGCCAACCCATAGATCAACGGCTTAAGCGTCGACCCCGGGGAACGTATGGCCCGCGTCATATCGATAGGACCAGAGCGTTCCTGATCCAGAAACCCCGCCGAACCGACGGACGCGAGCATCTCGCCGGTCGTGTGATCCATTACCAGCAAAGCCACAGAAATTCCCGGGGATGTCTCGGCAATCCTTGACGCCGCAAGCTGTTCCAGACTGATTTGCAAATCACGATCAATTGTCAGCCGATGCTGCCCGCGCAGCGGCGCGGTGCGGCGCGCAAAGTCAGCGCTATGAGGGGCAGTATTGGGAAAATCGCGCCGTGTTGTTGGCAGAATTTCGTCTGTCGCGGCCTGTGCCTCGTCCAGCGGCAAAACGCCCGCCGATGCCAAACGTCCCAGAACCCGGTCGCGGGCGCTGCGCATAGTATCGGGGTGCCGGTCCGGTCGGCGGGTTTCTGGCGATTGCGGCAAGGCCACCAAAAACGCGATCTGGGCAGCGGTCAGCCGCTGCGGTTCCTTGCCGAAATACGACAGCGTTGCCGCACGAATGCCTTCCAGATTACCACCGTAGGGTGCAAGTTTCATATAGAGGTCTAGAATATCATCTTTATTCAGACTCCGTTCCAGCGCCAGTGCCAACCGGATTTGCCGCAGCTTTGGTCGCCAGCGCCCGGTGCCACCATCTTCAAGCAACCGTGCCACCTGCATTGTCAGCGTCGAGCCACCGGACACGATTTCACCGTTCCACAACGCCTGCGCGGTGGCGCGCATCATGGCGCGTAGATCTACGCCGGAGTGGCTGAAAAACCGCTTGTCTTCGAACGCCACCAGCGCGCGCACAAACTGGGGATCAATGTCGTCGAGCGTGACGGGCAAACGCCACAACCCGTCCGCGACCGTATAGGCACGCAGCAAATCGCCATGGCGATCGTTGACAGTCACAGATGTTTCGGGCGCAAGCGACGGCAATTCAGTGTTGTTTATCCAGCGATCCAACCCGACGGTCGCCACCGCCAGAAATGCTGCTGTTGCCAACGCAACATACGCAGGAATTTTCCCCGAAAGGCGCACAGCTAACGCTTTGTGACCACGACGGTTCCCACGCCGGTGCGGGCCCTGAATTCAGGGCGGTACATGTCCTCGACACTGGCGGCGGGATGATGGAATGACCCCGGAGAAATGGCGCGTACGAAATACGCCAACTGAAACACCTTGTCGCCCGACCAGTCTACCGCCGCCAAAAAGCGATCGGCGCGGTATTCAACCGTTTCCGGGTTAGCATTCAGTAACAGCCAGTCAAGCTGGGCAATATCGCCCGATTTCAGCAGATTGGGATTGTCGATCTCAAATCCGGCGGGCAGCGGATCGTTGATCATCAGCCGCGCTTCGCCATAGCGCGTAGGTTCGACTTTGATCAACACGACCAGCCGCGTGTTCAGTGCCACATTGTCAGGTGATACCTGTTCGCCGTCCATGGTGAAGTAGAAGCGGTCGATCGAGTAACCGTTACCTCCGGCCGGTTCAGGATCGACAGGCACGCCGTATGTAGTCAGCACGGTGTTTGCGGACTTGCCAGAGTGATTGGTAACAGCATAAGTGCCGTCGATGCCGTCCTGTGCATCGATCACCCGCACCAGCGGGCCTGAAACCGGTTGACCGTTGATGGTGAAATCACCGGGTGCGATGTCTTCGATTAGCGCATTGGCAGCCATCAGCGACCACATATTTTCCTGAGTCGAGCGCCCGTGATTGCTGCGTGATGCATTGGTAATGCGCAGCGCCAAAGCGCGCCGGTCTATGACTTCGGTGCCCGCTTCGACCGCCAGCGTCAGCACGGCGGCGGTGTCACGCAGATGGGTGCCGTAATCTACCCGCCACAGCTGTTCCTCGGGCGAGCCTTCAAGCCGGTCAAGCATACGTTCGGCTTTGCGGAACATAGCGTCGGCCCGTGTCTGATCGCCGTACGAGGCCAGCGCCGTGCCAAGTTGGGCCAAAGCCAGCGGCGTGGCGAACTCATCTGCCAGCGTGTCGGCGTAATAACGCAAGTCGCCAATATTGGCGGCCCCTTCGCGCGCCAAAACCATTAATGAATAGGCAATGTCCTGACCGGCATTTTCAAAATCACCGGCATAATTCACGCGGTTGCGCAGGTTGTCCATCGCCAGACGAAATGCCTGATGCGGGACAATAAAGCCACGCGCGCGCGCACGGCTCAGAAAATCGCTGACATAGCTGTCCAGCCACAAGTCACCATTGTTTGGTCGCCACAACCCGAACGAGCCGCTGGACGATTGATTTGACAGAACTTCGGCAATGGCCTGATCGATGCGCCTGGCAATGTTGTCGCCCTCGGTCAGGCCCAAAGCACCAGCAACCTGATCAAAATAAAGCAGTGGAATTGCTTTGGACGTGATCTGCTCGGTACAGCCGTAAGGATAACGATCCAGCGCTGAAAGCAGACCGGGGGCATCAAATTGTGCCAGCGGCCCAACCGCCAAAGTCGCGTGGCCGGTGCCCGGCAACATGCCCGCAAAGGCGTTGGCGTCCAAAGTAAAAGTATCGCCATCGTTCAGCGCGACCCGTGTTGTGCGCGCGATTTCGGGATCGTTGGCGCGAACAGGCATGACCAGCGTTTTTACCAGCCGTTGACCGGCCGGGGTTGTTACGACGATTTCAATCTGTGGTGTGCCCGACGCGGGGGCTGCGATGGGTAACGAAAACGTCCTGCGTTCGCCTTCGTTCAAAACAATAGATGTCGGCAATCCGTCGGTATTGATCCGCAATCCGTCCCCCGCGTTAACCGAAAGGCTGGTGTTGCCGGTCGGTCCCTTCACGTGCGCAAGTTCGATCAAAACACGGCTTTGGTCGAATGGTGCCAGAAAACGTGGCGCACTGGCGGTCATGACAATGGGATCACGCACCAATACGTCCTTTTCCGCCTGGCCGACGCCGGTTTGCGACCAGACAACCGCCATTAACCGTACGGTGCCGTTGAATTCAGGTAGATCAAAATCCGCCGTGACTGTACCGTCTGCAGCGACCGCAAGGGGGCCCGAGAAAAACGACACCAGTTCTTCGGTTGGGGGCGGGCTTTGCAATCCGGCCGCGCCGGGGCCGTCACCGCCCGAGCGTACCGCGCCCTGACCACCCAGAGAGCCGTCGATCAACCGTCCATAGACGTCGCGCAGCGCCATGCCGAGTTTGCGTTGGCCAAAATAGTGCCCGTCGGGATCGGGGGCGTCGAACGCGGTAAGGTTCAGAATGCCCACATCGACAGCGGCAATGGTCACATAGGCGGTTTCGCCTTCACGGATCCCGTCTACATGCAGCGTCGCCGACATGGGACCGCGCGGAGAAACCTCGTCCGATGTCAGAAACTCTGCCGAAAGCCGGTGAAGCCCCGGATCAACACCGGCCCAGTTCAGACCCAAGGATCGCGTTGGATTGCGTTTATCAGCGCTTTCAAGCGGCGCGATCACGCTGGCCGTGACATATGCGCCCGCGCCCCATTCGGGCGTGACTTCAATCGGGATCAGGTTTTCACCCGAAACCACATCGACTGTTTTCATGTCGATCAGCCGGTTGCTGACCACGGTGATCACCGCTTTGCCGGCAAAGCGCGGCACCAGGCGAACCATGGCAGTGTCGCCGGGAAGATATCGGTCTTTGTCCAGCCCGATGTCCAATGTGTCGGGGGTGTTACCGCTGTCGGCGGGCGCAAACCAACCGGCGTAAAACCGGGTCGATGCCGCAGTATATTCACCGCCGACACTTTCCAGTTTCAGTTCGTATTCCCCCCAGTCGACTGCCGCCTCTATCAAAGCGGTATCCCCGGTCGTCAGATTTAACGTACCGTTGGCCACGCGTTCACGAGTCACGACAGGTTCGTAGTTCCAATTTCCATAAGATTCGTACCACTGATATCGGGTCTCTACACGGTTCAGCACCCAATCAACGCGTTTCATGTTGGTGCGCTTCAGGTCTGTACCCACGGCGACAACACTAAATGACGCCAACCCGCCTTCGGGGGCAACGCCGTCGAACAGCGGCTTGATCCCGATCAGAGGCGTGTCAGGTGCCAGCGCGCGGGAAATCGTCCGTTCGACAGGTCGGCCAGAGCCTTCCGCCAGCCTGATCAGACTGGTCATTTGCAAAGGTCGGGAAAACTCGCGGCTTGGCGGCAGGCCAAGCGCAAGACTTGCAACGCCGTTGTCGTCCGTTGTCATCCCATTTTCGATGAAACTAAACTGTGTGCTGTAAGCATCGTCGTACAGACCGAATTCAAAATCGGCAAAGCCGTCTATGCCGGTCGCCAGCCCAACCTTGGTTTCGCCACTAACCGCCAAATTTGCCCCCGGTGCACCATAAAGATACCGCGCGTCGATCTTTAGCATGGGCGAATCAGTCAAACGAATAATCCCGTTGGGTAACTCCAGATCAAAATCGATCCGTTCCGGCAGGAAATCCTCGACCAAAAATTTGGCTGTTGTCAGTGCTTTGGCATCCACATCGGCGTGCAGTCCGATTGACCACGTGCCCCGGGCAGCGCTGCGCGGCAATGGCACCGCCAGAACGCGCCCGCCTGCGCCCTGATCTTCCAGAAGCGTCCTCGTGAACTCTACGCCGTCAGGACGGGTGATGATCGCGGTCAACGGCAATCCGGCAATCGCCTCGGCCTTGCCATCGCGCGCGAGCGCGGTTGCGAAAACCGTTTCACCAACCCGGTAAGCGCCGCGGTCAGTGCTGAGAAAGACGTCTACAGGTGGAGGCGACACGCGCCCTTCGACGCCTCGGTCTGACAAATCAAAGGCCGCCTCTTTCAAATTCAGAAAGGCAAAATCTTCGGCGTCCTGAACGGTCACCAGCGCCGGTAAAGCGCCGCCGCTGCCCCGGGTCAGGCCAGGCGCAAAATGCGCGTATCCGCGTTCGTCTGTTGTGGTTTCACCCAGAATCGTATTGTTGCGGGCAATCAGTTGCACCCGCGACCCGGGTTTGGCGTTGGCTGAATTCAAAGAACGGGCAAAAACGTGCAAACCGTCGGACCCCGACATGGTTGCCAGTCCCAAATCTGTAACGATAAACCACTGCGCCGGTGCCGAGCCATCGTAGACGTCTTTACCGGGAACGCGGGCGCGCAACACGTAAACGCCGGGTTCGAATTTTGAAACGGCGTCTCCCACGGGCAATGCAGTGGTGACGTCCTGATTGATCGTATTGCCGACTTCGCCAACGCCGCTCCAGACTTCTTCGCCCAGGGTGTCTTGCAGCGCCTGCTCATCCCAGATTGCCAAAGGCCGCCCAAACAGATTGTTTTGAATGCTGCGCAGGATATTGCGGTCGCCGACCCGATGAATCTTCAGGTCAACCTCATCCAGATTGACGGTCACGATAGGAATCGAGCCCGTACCGCTCTTGGGCAGCACAAAGGCGCGGCCGACAAAACGCACTGATGGATCGCGGTCGCGTACGTAAACCGACAACTCCACCGATTTGATCAGCGTCTCGCCGCTTTGCGCCGGCAGACCCGCGCGCAAGGTAAAACGGTAGCGTTCACCGTGGCGCACCCCGCTGATACACAGCTGTTTGCCTTCGGAATCCACCACAAGACCGCTCTCGGGCAGGCGGACGAAATCGCCATAGTCCGTACCGGCTTTGACAAGCGGCTCCGAGAAATTCACGCATATGCGGGGATTGGCGGCATTGTTGTCCACCTGATGTTCGGCAACGCTGAACCCGAAAAGCTTCACGGCACGTTCCAGCGCGTCCTGGTTATCCAGCCGGGGTGAAATCGACTGGGCCAGACGCAGCGCGAAAATTGACTTGCGCCCGCGGCCACGTTTTTCCAGCCCACGCGCCAAAATCGCCAACGCTGTGACCTGAATTTCGGGGTTCTGCGCACGCACAAATGCATTGATCGCCGCGGCTGTTGACAGCACCTGCAGTTCGCGTTGTGAATCTGAGTCCGACGTCTTGAACTCGGTTGCCAGTTGCGCCAGCTCTGCCCATCCGTCTGCCGCATCGGTGATGTTCAGTGACGCACCTAAAAAGTCGATTGCATTGGCGATATTGCCATTTTTGCGCGCATTGCGTGACGCGTCGACCAGCTGCAGGGCAGTGCGTTGGCCGGTAATGAAACGACGCGCCTGTTTGTGGGCCTGTTCGCGGGCCTCGGAAAAATAGAAACCCGGCAGGAACGACAATGACTGCAGCCGGGCGGCTTCAGAGCGCAGAACCTGCGGGTCGGCAGCCAAAACCTCGGCCGAAGACGCGCCTTCAAACGGTTGGCGTTCAGTTACTTCTGATTTCGGGAAACAGGCATTGGCCTTGAAATTGAAGGTAAAAGCGTTGCAAGCGGAATCGCGCAGGCATATCTGCTGGCAATTGGCGAATGTCGTTTCAAATACAGGTTGCAGATCGGCGCCAAAGAAATCCATGTTATGTGTGATGACAAGGCGGCGTTCGGGTACAATTTTGTCCTGTGCGGCGACCGATAACCCGACGGCGACAAAACCTATGGTTGTCAGGGCCGTTTTAACAAGGGTTTTGAAGGGTAATTTTTTGAACATTATCTTGACTCCGATACAGGGAACACTGCCGACAATGCTGGCACGATTGCCCGCAAAAATCAATTCAGCAACAACAGGTTGCACGCCCTCTTTTCCCCGCCGCTTACACGACTCATCACGATAGCTTGACCGACTGTGAATTCCGAGTCGCGATTGCGGTTCTATAGTTCAGGCAGCGCCTGGCGCGGTTACATGAAAATCAAAATCATCCGAGGGGAAATTCTCATGAAAAAGTTAATGCTACCATTGGCATGTCTGACACTACTTGGCGCTGGTGCGCCGGTTTGGTCCGAAGGCATCGTAAGTACAATCGTCAACGCACCGCTTTCAGCGACGGGGACGGTCGCGGGAACCCGCGTGGGTATCAACGTCTATCTGCAAAATGACTCTGCGCGGGGTGCTGATTTCATGGACCCCAACGTCGTCGGCTATGGCATTCCGGCCGGCGGGACGATGGAGGTCATCATGTCGGGCGACTATGAGCGCGACTGGGATGTCGGCCTGTCGCAAGCCGCTATTATGCTGGTGACCGGCACACCGCAACAGGGACTGCCGGGCAAGGCGGTGGGATATACCGTTGGCGACGGCGATGACGAGAATACTTTCCTGATCACGCCCAGTGACGCAGCAGGCATAGACGCTGCCAAACTGATGTCACCCGCGCCGGGTGCCAAGGGTGACCCCGTGCGCCAACGCGGTATCAAGGTCGTCCACATCGGATTTCAGCAAAGTGCGTTTTTGAATTCGGGCGCGACTGGCACTGTTTCAGTCGTGTTCAAAGACGCGTCCGGCAATATTGTGTCCGAAGGATCGTCAAGCATCGATTTTCTGGATGCAGCTGAACCGCAAATCCTGCCCACCAATTTTCCCGACAAGCGCCGCAATCATAACTGGCAGACGGTCGGTACCGGTCAAACAGTGGGAGAAGCAGAGGGCACGCTGCCTCTGACCTATATGGTTTACGGAAAATCCGACGGTGCCGACGCGGCGTCGCATTACGCTTTCAAGGCCGGAATGTCGGGGCTCGGGGTCGTACCGGCCAGCGATATCGCCAGCATGGGGTTCACACTACCGGACTCGCTGGCGCGTTTTGCAGACGGTCTGGTCGTTCAGGACAGCAACGGCGACGGGAAACTTGATCCGGCAACCGATACTATCGTCGGCGGCGTCACCATTTCCGCACCTGACGGTGCCAGCGGTCAATCGCTGCAAAGCATGGGCAACCTGTCTGTGCCGACGGCGGATGTCGCGGCAAAACCCGGCAAACGCTGGGGCGGCGCCATGATGAAACTAAGCTTCACCGCTGGCAGTACAGCGGGTAAATACCGCGCCAGCGTTACCCTGCTGAAAACACCGGGCGATCTAAGCTCGGGCGACGGGTCTACTTATACATATACCGTTGTAGCCAACTAATGTGCAAATTCGGCGGCGGGTGATCACCTGCCGCCGTGCTTTGAATTGCCAAGCCGCTATTTTGCCGTCAGTCGCAGATAGGCCGGTCGGCCAAGCATCCGGTCCAGATACGCGATCACGTTTTCGGGTTCGCAGCGGAACCCGGCGTTTTTTGCCCACATACCGCAATGTGCCGCAACGATGTCGGGAACTGTCAGGGTTTCTCCCATCAGAAATTCATTGTCGCCAAGACGCTTGGACAGCGTTTTCATGGAATTGTCGTATTCCCATTTTAGCGTATCCTTGATTTCGGGCACGCGACGTTCCTCGGGCAAAACAAATGAATTGCGCGCCGCCGTCCAAAGGGTTCCGTCCATTTCGTCAGTCACGAATTGGGTAAAGCTGTCCTGCTGCGCGCGCGCGATAGTGCCCGCCGCGAATGTCAGCTTGCCGTGCTTGTCTGCCAGATATTGAATGATCGCAAGGCTATCGATCAAAACGTCGTCGCCGTCCATAAACGCCGGAATTTTTCCCGAAGGGTTCAGCGCGCGCACCTCGTCTGAACGGGGCGATACGGCAATATGCTCGTACTCGAGTTCCATTTCTTCAAGCGCCCAAAGAACACGCATGGTGCGGCTGCGCTTGCCACCAAACACTTTGTACATGGTCTTTCCCTTTTTTCTAAACCCGTCGTTTTCCCAGCATCGATATGCGAATGAATGCGCGTTCAAGTAAGGCTTGCGCGGGAGCAGCGCTGGCGCTGCGCAGCTGTAAATCCGTGTCGATCAGAACCTCAAGCGCGCTTTCCAGTTTGCGTCCTCCCCAGCTGCGTGCTTGCCGGACCAACCGGTCTTTGCGCGGGCCGAACACCGGTGGTCGCGCCTCTGAGAGGGCTTCGTCGGGTCCGCCCGCATGAGTGGCCGCCATGTGCAGGCTACGAAAATGGCGCGTAGCCCCGATGCATAGCGTCGTCGGATTGACTCCCTGCGCCGCCAGTTTACGCATTATGGCACCGATATCAGCGACGCGCGACTCGGCAATCATGTTCAACGCGTCGTCCAGCTGACTTAGCGTTGTTTGCGGAGCGCAGACCGCCACGTCCGCGCCGGATACCGGTTCGTCATCACCGCGTTTATAGAGCGACAGTTTTTCCAAGGTCTGTCGAAAATCGCCCGGTCCCGTTTCACGCGCCAGCGTCAAAAGCGCACTGTCCGCATCCGCACTCAAAACGCCGATCCCCATCTTTTCAAGGTGCGCGCGTATTTCAGCATGTGAGGGCGGGTCGTCGTAGATGCCAGCGGCAACTGTATTGGCGTCACGTTCAAATAACCTGCGCAGACTCGATTTCGTCGTCAGCGAACCTGCGGTTACCACGACAAATGCGTCGCCCGATTGCCAGTCGGCCAGCGCCGGTGCAATCACTTTACTCAGCCCGTCGCCGGCGTTTTCAAGCAGAACGACCCGTGGCCCCGGAAAAAAGCTTTGTGCCTTGATCGCGTCACTTAACATCGCGGCATCTTTCCGCAATTCGGCCGCATCAATCCGTGTCAGGCGCATTTCTTCGTCGCCGCTTGGCCCGACAATAGCAGCAACGACCTCCTGGCGCTTCAATACCACCCGCGTCGAATCGGGTCCGTACATCAGCAGACCGGATTTGGTTGCGTCGGGTTTGGCAAAAAAACGGTTGGCGTCGCGGGCGTTTAACTTCATCGGGTCCAGCTTTGCGCCGTGGCTTCCAGTTCTGCCGCGATCGCTGCCGCCAGATTAGTCATTAGACGCCGGTGGGCATCGCGCCGTGCCGAGTCCGAAGCCACTGCGGTGGATGTTTGGCTAAAGGCGACTTCGGTTTCCACGTCGCCGCTGTAAACCACTTCTTTGTCAGACCGTCGGGTAACTTTGAAATTCGATTTTCCAAAAAGTGTAATTCGGGTCACCGCGGTCGCCGTGTCGATAATCAGTTCGCTTTGCGTGGTCAGTATGCCCGCGTCCAGAACATATGTTGACTGCGGACCACCCGCGCCGATCAGGGCTTCAAGTTCTTGAAGCAGGGCAAAACCGTCGATTGACTCGATCAGATTGATCTCGATATCGCCGTGCACCGAACGGGCCGCAGAGCCGGTTTTATAGGTGGGTTCAAAGCCGCAGGCAGCGACTGTGAAAGCCGCGCACAAGGCGAACAAACTGCGTCTAGACAACAACATTGACAATTCGACCCGGTACCACGATCAGTTTTTTGGGCGGCACGCCGCCTGTGAACTTGATCACAGCATCGTCCGACAGCACCAGTTTTTCAACCTGTTCTTTGGGCAAATCCTTTGGCACTGTGATTTCAGACCGCCGCTTGCCGTTCACCTGAATGGGCAGCGTAACCGTGTCATCGACAAGCATCGCCGGATCGGCAGTGGGCCACGCGACCCGTGCGACCAAACCTTGGCCGCCCAGCGTCGACCAGACCTCTTCAGCCAGATGCGGGGTCATCGGTTGCATCAGCTGCGCCATGACCAACATGGCGCGGCGTTTGGCACCGTTGGCCGCGCCCGATTTGGCCAGCGTGTTGGTGAATTCATATAGTTTGGCGACCGATTTGTTGAACGCAAATCCTTCGATCCCCTTGGTAACCTCGTCAATTGCGCGGTGGGTGGCCTTTTCCAGTACGGCGTCGGATGCGTCTGCGCTGTCGCCTTCCGCGATTTCGACCGTCAGCCGCCAGATGCGTTGCAAATGTTTCCATGCCGCTTCGGCCCCGGCTGCCGTCCATTCCACGTCACGTTCGGGCGGGCTGTCGGACATCACGAACCAGCGCGCGGTGTCCGCGCCAAACTGATCTATAATATCGGCAGGATCGACGACGTTCTTTTTGGATTTGGACATCTTGACGATCGGGCCAATTTCCACCTGTTCACCCGTTTCGCGCAGCGTTGCGCCGCCATCGGCCAATATTACCTCATCGGGGGTGCACCAGACATTGCGCCCCGCGTCGTTCTTTGTCGCATAGGTTTCGTGCGTCACCATCCCCTGCGTAAACAGCGCATTGAACGGCTCGATGGCACTTTTGGGCAAATGCCCGGTCAGGTTCATGGCGCGGGCGAAGAAACGTGAATACAGCAAGTGCAGGATCGCGTGTTCGACTCCGCCGATATACTGATCGACATTCATCCAGTAACCGGCGTCGTCCGGATCGGTCGGCAAATCTGCACGCGGTGATGTGAATCGGGCGAAATACCACGACGAATCGACAAAGGTATCCATCGTGTCGGTTTCGCGCTTGGCCGGTTTGCCACATTTCGGGCACGGCACATCGCGCCACGTCGGGTGCCGGTCCAGCGGGTTGCCGGGTTTGTCAAAACTGACATCCAGCGGCAGCTCGATGGGCAGGTTTTCTTTTTTCTCGGGAACGACACCACAAGCATCGCAATGCACCACGGGAATCGGACAACCCCAATAGCGCTGGCGTGACAGGCCCCAGTCGCGCAGACGGAATTTTGTAACACCCCTGCCCCAGCCGGCTGATTCGGCAAAAGCTATGGTGGCGTCGATCGCCTCTTGCCCCGTGGCCACATCAAGACCGGCGAAATGATTGACCCATCGCATGCGATCTGACTTAGGCGGCACAAAGGCCTCGGCGACAACGGGCGTTGAGTCGTTCAATGCAAAAAACGTATCGATCACCGGCAGATCGTATTTGCGGCAGAAATCCAGATCGCGCTGGTCGTGCGCCGGACAGGCGAAAATCGCGCCGGTGCCGTAGTCCATCAGAATAAAGTTGGCGACCCAGACCGGCAATTCCCACGCCGGATTCAGAGGGTGCTTGACCTTTAAGCCCGTGTCAAAGCCCAGCTTTGGCGCGGTTTCAATGGCTTCCTCGGTGGTGCCGCCTTTGCGTGCCTCAATATTGAATGCCGCAAGTTCGGGATTGTCCGCTTCCATCGCCTTGGCAATCGGGTGGTCCGGCGAAATACCCACGAATGACGCGCCCATCAGCGTGTCGGGGCGTGTGGTGTAAACCTCAATAGAATCACCACCGTCCATGCGTTCAAACGCAAATTCCAGCCCACGCGATTTGCCGATCCAGTTTTCCTGCATCAGCTTGACCTTGGTGGGCCAGTGTTTCAGCGATTCGATGCCCGCCAACAGTTCGTCCGAATAATCCGATATCTTGAAAAACCACTGGGTCAGCTCGCGGCGCTCGACCACAGCGCCAGACCGCCAGCCGCGCCCGGCCTCGACCTGTTCATTGGCCAGCACGGTCAAATCGATTGGATCCCAGTTGACCACCGCATTTTTGCGGTAAATCAGGCCCTTGTCCATCATATCGATGAACATGGCCTGTTGGTGTTGGTAATATTTCGGATGGCACGTGGCGATTTCACGCGACCAATCCAGCGAAAAGCCCAGCGGTTTAAGCTGTGCTTTCATGTCGGCGATGTTCTGGAACGTCCAGGTGGCGGGATGGATACCTTTCTCCATCGCGGCGTTCTCGGCGGCCAAACCAAAGGCGTCCCAGCCCATGGGATGCAGCACGTTGAAACCTGTTGCATTTTTGTAACGCGCCACCACGTCACCCATGGTGTAATTGCGCACATGCCCCATGTGAATGCGGCCCGAAGGATAGGGAAACATTTCAAGGACATAGTACTTTGAACGTCGCGGATCGCGCGTGGCTTTGAACAAATCGGCGTCTTGCCAAACCGCCTGCCACTTGGGTTCGACAACACGGGCGTTGTAGCGTGACATCATGTTTTCCCCCACGGAAAACCGGCCTCAAACGCGCAAGTTACGCGCCGGTCAGGTCGGTTTCTCCGGTTTATTCTGATCGATTATAGCTTTGAATCCCGTATTCTAAGCTGTCGCGCGCGGGTTAGAATCGCGTCTTCAATGGCGCGAACCGTGTCGCGGTTCGCCGGACCGGCCCGCGACACCAATGCCACCCGTAACGAACGGGCGTCAAGCGCCGGATCCTGAATATAAACAGTGGCACGGTAAGACCGCGAAGACCCGCTGGCGCGTCCCCAACCCATTACAATCACACCGGAAAACGGATCGGCACCTTCGATCGGCAAAAAGCTGAGCACGTCCAGCGTCGCGTTCCAGATATATTTGTTGACGCCGATAGTAACGTTGGGATTGTCAGCGTTGGTAAACAGATCGAAAAACGTCTCTTCCTCTTCGACCGGGATGGTCGATGGATTGCGGGCGTCAACATTGTTGTTCAGAATCTTTTTGAACAGCCCGCCACCGCCGCAACCGGAAACGGCAAACGCCAGCACGGCAATGGCCAGAAATCGCACGAGTGTGGACAAGGGCGGACCCTCCGTTAGGAACTGTGGTTAAAGGCGTTAGTATCCAGTTGAGCTCTGTCGGACAAGGGTTTTTGAGGCGACGTTTCACAGCGTGCTGAATTGGCACTGTGGCAAGTCTGCACCAGCAAGCGCAACTTTGGTGGAATCAGGTTGCTGTTGCTTGACCCTCGGGGCCCAAACTGTGATTTATCAATCCACTCAATTTGGATTCCCTGAATTGAGATAGTCCTTAACTTAAACGAGGGAAATCAGAATGAAAAAAGTTCTTCTCGCAACATCTGCACTGTCGCTGCTGGCTGGCGCCGCAGCTGCCGATGTTTCTGTCAGTGGTTCGGCCCGCATGGGTGTCGTCAGCACTAAACTTGGTGCGGCTGCCCGTGTAACGGCAACCAGCTATCGTATGCGCCTTAACTTCTCCGGTTCCGGCGAAACAGACGGTGGCATTTCTTTTGGTGCGTTCTTGCGCGCCCAGGCAAATAACGCCGCTGCTGGTACACTCAATGGCGCAAACGTCTGGGTATCTAACGGCACAGCAACGCTGACCGTTGGTAACACATCGGGTGCTGTTGGTAACACTGCTGGCATTTACGGCTGTGGCAGTGGTTACGGTGCTGGCGGTCCATTCCCATTGCTGCACGCTTGTTCCGACGTAGCAGCCTGGACTCACGTAAGCTACTCTTCGGGTGGCGCGGGTGCCAACGTCGTTCGTTTGGACTTTGCGCTGGGTAGCGCGAATGTTTCGATCTCTGGCGGTAACGGCAACGACGCAGAATATGCTGCTAACTTCTCGCTTGGTAACATCAAAATCGGTATCGGCCATGATACAGGTACCGGCGCTGGTTTTGCTGGTGGCGGAACGACCTTTACAGTCGCATCTGATCTTGGCAGCGCAAACGTTGGCCTGGTTTACCACACGAATGCTGCTGGTGGTGCTAACAGCTGGATGCTCCGTGGTACCTACCCAATGGGTAGCGGTAACATCGGCTTCTATTATGGCTCCTTGGGAAGCATTTTCGGTGTTCCCGTTGCTGGTGGCTTTACCCAGTACGGCGTTGACTACGATCACTCGCTTGGTGGCGGTGCAACAGCATCGATTGCCTATCGGGCGCTTTCGGCCGGTGGTGTTAGCTCGAGTCAGGTATCTGCTGGTATCAAGCTGAAGTTCTAATCCTTTCAGGATTTGAATTGTTGGAAAGAGCGGGCTTCGGTCCGCTCTTTTTCTTTGGCAGGTGTCTTTTTCAATGCACGCGGGTTATTCCATGTCGCTGACAGATATTCAGGCACGGATTGCGTCGGCTGAATTTGCTGCGGACCGCAATATTGGTTCTGCCCGCTTAATCGCCGTTTCCAAACGACAACCCAATGAGGCGGTTAAAACGTCGCTGCAAGCGGGGCAGCTTTGCTTTGGTGAAAACCAGGTTCAGGAAGCCGCAGGAAAATGGCCGGCGTTTCGTGCGGATTATCCCGGAATTGAACTGCATCTGATCGGCCCGTTGCAGACCAACAAATTGCGCCACGCGCTCGATTTATTTGATGCCATTCACACTATTGACCGCCTCAAATTGGCCGGAAAACTGGCAAGTGAAATTCAGGCGCGCGGAAAATCTCCACAGTTGTTCATTCAGGTCAATACCGGCGAAGAGCCGCAAAAAGCCGGCGTCATTCCAGAGCAGGCGGACGGTTTTATCGCCGCGTGTCGCGCTATGGATTTACCCATCGGCGGGCTGATGGTGATCCCGCCTGTAAACGAGGAACCAGCGCTGCACTTTGCTCTGTTGGCCAAAATCGCAGCGCGCAATGGATTAAGCAACCTGTCAATGGGCATGAGCAGTGATTTCGAAACCGCAATCGCCTTTGGCGCCACGCACGTACGCGTGGGGTCGGCGATATTCGGGGCGCGCGAGAGTTAACGAATTATCAGCCGGTCGCACCAGTTCATCCGCTCGACAATCCAATGCAAGTCGGTATTTGAAAACGCTATGCAGCCTTCGGTCGGGTGGCGCGGTTTACGCCATCTGTGAATGAAAATAGCGCTGCCTTTGCCGGATTGGGCGGGGTTGGCGTTATAACCGATGTCGATTATCAGGTCATAAAGTCCATCACCCCGCCACAGTCGTTCGTGACTGTAGCGGCAGCGTCGGTTGTCGGTCAGAATTCCCAATCGATTATAGCCCGGGTCATGCTGGTCGTCCGACCAAATAAAATTGCGCCGCAATGGCTGACCCAGCGCGCCCGCATACCGATCCGGACGATAGTAAGACACAAAATCGTACATGTGAAAGACACCCGCCGGAGTCGCGCTGTCGCCCTCGTGCTTGGTGTGAGTGATCCCGCCGCGCCCGACCGCACACGCGATATCGCGCCCCAGATAGCGCGCACCCCACCGCGTCACCACCAGATCGCGCGGTGTCACAGAAGGTGCCCGCTTTTGGCGGCCTTGGTTGCCAGATAGGCGGCGTTGTGCCGGTTTTCACCAACAATCAAAGGCACGCGTTCGATCACCTCGATGCCGGCCTTGCCCATCATTTCAACTTTTCTGGGGTTGTTGGTCATCAACCGCGTTGCGGTAAAACCCAGCGATTTCAACAGTTCCGCACCAATTCGCAGGTCGCGTTCGTCGTCTTCAAATCCCAACCGATGGTTCGCCTCGACGGTGTCAAATCCTTGATTTTGCAGCGAATAGGCACGCATTTTATTGGCCAGCCCGATACCGCGACCCTCTTGATTCAGATACAGCAGCACGCCGGACCCCTCGTTGCCAATCTGACCAAGCGCCGCGCGCAATTGGGCACCGCAGTCACATTTCAACGAACCAATCAGGTCGCCGGTGAAACAGGCAGAATGCAGTCGCGCCAGCACCGGTTTTTGTCGCGGTGGTTGGCCGATCTCAACGGCATAATGTTCCTCGCCGCCGTCCTGCGGGCGAAAAACATGAAGTTTCCCGGCCTCGGCTACTTCCAGCGGAAGTTTGGCGGCGGCTACCAATTGCATGGAGCTTGACACGGGACTGACGCCATCCGCGTCGGTTATTTCAAACCGGTTGAGCTCATTGTCGGCGCTCAGCCCCCGCCCGTCGGAAATTTGCGCCACCAACGCAGCGGGCAAAAGCCGCGCCTGTTTGCACAAGGCGATCGCTGCACGGTGCAATTCCGCATTTCCGTCCCGGAGTGAGTGAAACGGTCCTTTCATCGGCTGATCCATATCACGCGCGGGATCGACCACGCTTTTGCACCAGATAAAAGAGGCGTCATCCGGCAATTTCAGACGCGCGAGATCCCCGTCATAAGCGCGCGCATGCAGCGTTTCAGCGCGTCTTGCGGTGATAGCCAAACTGGGTTGGCTGTGGCGACAAATTTCATTGAACCGCTCTTCGGACATGGATTCGACCGCCAGCACCAATACGGACTCCCCGCCTCCGGACAATACGACCGGCACGCCCATGCGCAGATCGCCGCGCAATCGCGCCAGTCTTTCCGCCGTGTCGGGGCGCAAACCCATGTGCGTCGTCCTTTGTAACAAATCAGCCCCTGCCTATAACCTCTGGGACGCAAATGTGAAACATAGGGCACCAATTTGACACGAGGCTGTGAAGCTTTTGCAAGAAACCTTGCCTAAACCTGTTTCCAAGCACAAGTCTAACGCAGATGCAAACTGGAGGGCCTGAAATGGGCAATGTCAAAAAGATTTTGATGGTCGACGACGATGGGGATTTTCGCGAAGCTTTGGCCGATCAACTGGTACTGACCGAGGAATTTGATGTCTTTGAGGCCGATACCGGTGCGGGAGGTCTCGAACGCGCCAAAGAGGCCATTTACGATCTGGTCATTCTGGATGTGGGACTGCCCGACATGGATGGCCGCGAGTTGTGCCGCCTGATGCGCAAACAAAACGTCAAATGCCCGGTGATCATGCTGACGGGCCATGATTCGGACGCCGACACGATTTTGGGGCTGGACGCCGGAGCCAATGATTATGTCTCCAAGCCATTCAAATTTTCCGTGCTGTTGGCACGTATTCGGGCGCAACTGCGCCAGCACGAACAATCCGAAGACGCTGTTTTCCAATTAGGGCCCTATACGTTCAAACCGGCGACGAAAATGCTGTTGACCGACGACGAAAAGAAAATCCGGCTGACCGAGAAAGAGACGAATATCCTGAAATTCCTGTACCGCGCCACCGATGGCGTGGTGGCGCGCGACGTGCTGCTGCACGAAGTCTGGGGCTATAACGCCGGGGTTACAACGCATACTCTGGAAACCCATATTTATCGTCTGCGCCAGAAAATCGAACCCGATCCATCAAACGCGCAATTGTTGGTGACTGAAAGCGGCGGCTATCGGCTGGTTGCCTGACGTGATCCCCGTGCCTGGGTTAAGGCACAATCTCCCTGTTGAACTGACCCGGCGATTTCGTCGGGTCATTTTTTTCGCTGCAATACATTGATGACCATGACGTGTTGAGGTCTTTGCGGCCATTGCCTAATCTGCACCAAACCCAACAATAAATGAGCCTTCAATGTCTTTCACACTGTGTACCTGGAACATAAACTCCGTTCGGCTTCGGGAACCTATCGTGTTGAAATTGCTTAAAGAACAGGCGCCTGATGTACTCTGCCTTCAGGAATGCAAATCGCCAGTGGACAAAATCCCGACCGAGGGATTTGCCGCACTTGGATATCCGCATATGGTCGCCAGCGGGCAAAAGGGATACAACGGCGTGTTGATCCTGTCCAAACTACCTATGCGCGCGTTACCCCAGCACGATTTTGCCAATCTGGGCCACGCGCGTCACGTTGCGGTGCAATTGGAAAGCGACGTGATCATTCACAATCATTACGTGCCCGCGGGCGGTGATATGGCTGACCGCGACGTCAACGAAAAGTTTGGACAAAAACTGGATTACCTGACCGACATGCGCGACGAATTTCAGGCCAATCAGCCCAAGCGGTCGATTTTGGTGGGTGACTTAAATATCGCACCGCGCGAAGACGACGTCTGGGATCACAAAAAGCTGCTGAAAGTGGTGTCGCACACGCCGATCGAGGTCGCGCATTTGGCCGAAGTCATGGATTCCGGTGGTTGGAACGACGTGACCCGCAACGATATTCCAAACGGACCTCTGTTTTCGTGGTGGTCGTACCGCGCCCGTGATTGGGATGTGGCGGACAAGGGCCGGCGGCTGGATCATATTTGGGCCACCGGCGATATTGCCGGTTCGGGTCATTCCAGCCGAATTCTGCGCGACGCACGCGGCTGGGATAAACCATCTGACCATGCACCGGTATTCGCGACATTTGATTTGTGACGCACTTGCGCCCCGCAGCTTTGATGGGCACAAGGCGCGGGAACAGCCCGACAATGGCCCCAAGGAGATATCATGCTGGGAATGGATTCTGACAACGCACCCGCACCAACCGATCTGGTGATCGACAGTTCCGAAGCCACATTCATGGCGGACGTTGTTGAAGCCAGCAAAGAAACACCGGTCATAGTGGATTTTTGGGCACCCTGGTGCGAACCGTGCAAGGCTTTGGGACCGGCATTGGAAGCGGCCGTTCGGGCGGCGCGTGGGCGTGTGCGCATGGTCAAGATCAACATCGACGAGAATCCGCAGATTGCGACTCAGATGCGTGTACAATCGATTCCCGCAGTTTTTGCCTTTGATCAGGGCCAGCCGGTTGACGGGTTTATGGGAAACCAGACTCCGGCGCAGATAAAGGCGTTTGTCGAAAAAGCCGCTGCTTTGGGCGGCGACGGTGGGCTTGGCGAAGCGCTTGAAATGGCCGAGCAAATGATTGCCGAAGGCGCGGCGGCGGACGCTGCGCAAATATTTTCATCGGTATTGGCTGAAGAACCGGCCAACGCGGCGGCCTATGCGGGATTGGTCCGGTCTCATCTGGCTGTCGGGCAATTGGATCAAGCACAGGCTTTGTTAGATGCCGCAAGCGACGAGATCGCACAAAAACCCGAATTTCTGGCTGTGAAAGCCCAGATCGAAATTCAGGCACAGGCCACGGACGCCGGACCGGTGGATGATTTGCGAAAATCTCTGGATTTATCGCCCGACGACCATAGCGTAAGGTTGGAATTGGCGACCGCGCTCATGGCGACGGGCGACGCGGCTGGTGCAATTGATCAACTCTTAGAGCTGTTCAGGCGGGATCGCGAATGGAATGACGGCGCGGCCAAGGAGCAGTTGTTCAAAGTATTTGCGGCGCTCAAACCTGAGGACCCGCTGGTTTTGAACGGGCGACGCAAACTGTCTTCGATGATCTTTTCCTGAGCGGCGTTATGCGCTAGGGTGCAGCTATGTTTATGCCGGCTGACTTGCCCCCGTCCATTCCGGTCTTTCCTTTGCCCGGGGCGCTTTTGTTGCCGCGCACACGGTTGCCACTGAACATTTTCGAGCCGCGTTATCTTGCCATGCTAGAGGACGTGCTAAAGACTCCGAATCGCCTGATTGGTATGATTCAGCCTGTGCCAACCGACTTTGGCGAAGATAGGAAACTGCATTCAATCGGGTGCGCTGGTCGGGTCACGACATTTTCCGAAAAAGAGGACGGCACGTGTATGATCACGCTGACCGGCGCGTCCCGGTTTCGTCTGATGTCCTCTGACGACGGATTTACACCCTATTTGCGCGGAGAGGTTAATTGGGCCGGATATGTGCGCGACCTCGGCAAGCCTGAAGAGGACGCGGGGCTGGATCGCGCGGCGTTCTTTAGAAAACTGAAGCTTTATTTCAATGTCGCCGGATTTTCGAGCGGCCCCGCGAACCTGAGCAAGGCCAAGGACGAAATGCTGGTGAATTCGCTGTCGATGCTGTGCCCGTTCGATGTCGAGGATAAACAGGCGCTGTTGGAGGCGCCCAATTTGATTGCACGGCGCGAAGTGCTGACCGCGCTGATCGAATTCGCGACGATCAGTGGTGGCGTCGAAAGCAAATTGCAATGAGCGGGACAGACATCGGGATTGATGCAAAAGTATTAGAGGCGCTGGTGTGCCCCGTAACCCACGGTCCACTGGAATACGACAAAAAGGCCGGTGAAGTGATCTCGCGCAATGCCGGACTTGCATTTCCCATACGCGGCGGCATACCGATCATGTTGGTCGATGAAGCGCGCGAAATCGAGACGGCCTAGATTTGCCGACCCTGCAGCAGCATCGGCAGATCACCGGTTAGTCCTGCAGCGCTGCGCATTAGCGCACGTCGCGCGCCTGGCCATTTGTTGAACATCCCAAGGCCCAGATCGCGTCCCCACCTAATCGGCGTATTATCATTTGAAAACAGCCGGTTAATGCCGTCGGTGGCTGCGGCCATGCTTGTGACGTCAAAGCGCCGCCATTGTTGGTATCGTGCAAGCACATCGGCAGCGGCGAAATCCTCGCCGCGGCGAATAGCGGTCACAATGACCTCTGCCAGCGCCGCCACATCGCGCAGTCCTATATTAAGGCCTTGACCTGCCAGCGGGTGGATACCGTGGGCGGCGTCGCCAACAAGCGCCACACGGTCCGCCACAAATCTGCGCGCAAGAGACAGCTGCAACGGATAGGTGAACCGCGTGCCGTCCAGGGTGATATCGCCCAGAAACTCTCCGAATACCGGCTTCAATGCCTCAACAAATTCGCCGTCGGGCAATTGCGCGACTTCAGCTGCGCGTTCGCATGATTCGACCCAGACAATCGAAGACCGGTTCCCGGGCAAAGGCAGTATTCCCAGTGGGCCAGACGGGGCAAAAAACTGATGCGCAACCCCAAGGTGCGGTTTTTCATGCGCCACGGCGCAAACCAGCGCCGTTTGATCGTATCCCCAGCCCATGCGCGCAATTCCGCTGCGCCGTGCCGTGGCGCTGTGACGGCCATCGCACCCAACGGCCAATTTGGCATTAATGTCTTCTGCGCCGTCCAACGTCAGGTCCACGTGATCGCTGGCGATATTTTGGCTGGAAACGGTTTTGCCGGACAATTGTCGGATGTTGCGGTGCGCGTCCAAAGCGTCCAGCAGCGCGGGGCGCAGAAAACGATCTTCGACCATATGGCCCATGGGGCCTTCTTCCAATTCGCGGTGATCGAAATGCAGGAACCATGGCGCAGCACCTTCGCCCGGGCGACCGTCACTGGCGACGATGTCAAGGATTGGCTGGCTGTGCGCGGCCACATCGGTCCAGACTCCAAGCGCCTGCAACATGCGTCGTGTAGCCAGCGACAGCGCATAGGCGCGCCCGTCAAAATCACGCGCCGCGCGCTTTGGGCGTGGAATACTATCGATAATCGAAATACTCAGGCCGGTTTTCGCCAGCGCCAGCGCCAGCGCCGGACCGTTGAGCCCGCCGCCAATGATCGCGATGTCGCATGTGATCGTCATAGGTTGAATATGAATGTTAAAACGGGATTGTCCATTGTCGAATGCGTCGCTACCTTTTCGCACAACAAGAGGTGTGTCGATGTCAAAGCAATGGTTAACCGCAACAGCCTGCGATCTGGGTCGCGGGATCGCGGCGGGCGAAATTGATCCGGTTGATTTGACGCACGCCTATCTGGACGCCATCAAAAAGCATCCGCTGAATGACCGCATATACGCGCGACTGACCGAAACCCGCGCCCTGGCCGAAGCCAAATCCGCTGCTGGCCGCGCCAAATCAGGTCAGCGACGCGGGTTGCTCGACGGGGTGCCGATATCGTGGAAAGACCTGTTTGACACGGCAGGTTCAGCCACCGAGGCGGGATCGGCATACCTCAAGGATCGCGTGCCAGACAGGGACGCCGATGTTTTGGACAACGCGACGTGCGCGGGGCTGGTTTGTCTGGGTAAGACACATATGTCGGAACTGGCGTTCTCTGGCCTTGGTTACAATCCGGTGACAGCCTCGCCGCCCTGCGTGAACGACAGCGAGGCCGTTTCGGGGGGTTCTTCGTCGGGGGCTGCAGCGTCGGTGGCCTTTGGGCTGGCGGCGGGGGCTATCGGATCGGACACCGGCGGATCGGTGCGCATCCCGTCGGCGTGGAATGATCTGGTGGGGTTGAAAACCACGCATGGATTTTTGTCGCTCAACGGGGTTGTCCCCTTGTGCAGCACGTTTGACACGGTTGGTCCCTTGTGCCGGTCGGTTGAGGACGCCGCGCATTTGCTGGCCGCGCTTTCGGGTGAACCGGTTGCCGATACTGCCAACAGCACGCTAAGAGGGCGACGTTTTTTGATTTTGGAAAACGTCGGGCTGGAAAATCTCCGCGAAACACCGCGTGCCGGATTTGAGGCGTCGGTGGAAAAACTGAAACAGGCGGGCGCAATTGTTGACAGCACCACAATAAATGCCGTCGACGACGCAATGGCGTTGGCGGGTTGCCTGTTTACAGTTGACGCTTACGGTCGCTGGCGTGACGTGATCGAAGCCAACCCCGATCTGATGTTCCACGAAATACTGGGGCGCTTTCGTGCCGGTGGCAGTTTCAGTGGCGTGGATTATGTGCAGGCTTGGCACCGGCTGCGCGAACTTCGCAGAGATTATTTCGCGGCCACCATCGGTTACGACGCCGTCATCATGCCGTCCTCGTGTATCATGCCCCCCAACATGGAGCGGCTGGCTAATGATCACGACTATTACGTCAGCGAAAACCTGCTGGCGCTGAACAATACCCGCGTGGGCAATTTGATGGGGGCGGCTGCGCTAAGTGTGCCTACGGGCGTGCCATCGACGGGTCTTATGATGGTCACTCCGCCTTATGGCGAGCGGGCGTTGTTGCGTTTGGGCGCGGCGGTGGAAACGGTGCTACGCTGAACCTTCGGCACCCCGGTTGTGGGTGCGGTGATACAGTTTGGCAATTATCCGGCTGGCCGTGGTTTCAAACAATGCCGGAATAATTGCGTGGATCATTGCCGCAAAACCCGCCGCCAGCAGTAGCACCGAAAATCCGGCTGCGAAAGCCAAGTGCTGCAGGTAGGTTTCTTGAACGCTTTGGGGGTGGTTTATAAACAGGCGCTGGAACATGTGCTTCATCCTTTTTGCTGGGTCGATGTTAACCGAAATCCGGAATTCATACGTCCCAAAAAATCTTTTATTTCTGCCAATTTTGGGATATCATTTCATGTATGAGCCAAATGCTTGACGATTTAGACCGTTCGATACTGCGTTTGTTGCAAAAAGATGCCACGCTTTCGGTCGATGCCGTGGCAGAAGCGGTACACCTGTCGCGCAATGCCTGTTGGCGGCGGATCAAGCGTCTGGAAGGCGACGGTATTATTGCACGTCGCGTAGCGATCATTGATCCCGAATCGGTTGATTTGGCGCAAAGCGTTGCGGTGCTGGTGCGCACCGACAATCACGATCCGGAATGGCTTGAGCGGTTTCGCAAGGCAGTACGCGAAATGCCGGAAATATCCGGCGCGTACCGCATGTCGGGCGAATTGGATTACCTGCTGCGGGTGCACGTCAGGGATGTACGGGCGTATGACCGCTTTTATCAGCGTCTGATCGCCAAGCTGCCAATTGCCAATGTCTCTGCGAGTTTCGTGATGGAAAACATAAAAGACACAACCGAATTACCTATATAATTCGTTGAACACCGCGCTGGACCGAAACCAATATTGCGGTTAATATGCTTTCAAACAGGGCACTTAGACCCCGTACGATTGAGGCCACGATGCAGTTCCCCCAGCGGTTTTCGGACCTGCCTGACTATGCGTTTGCGCGTCTGAGCACGCTTTTGGACGGCCATTCACCGGGCGGTCCAGAAATTGCCATGTCAATCGGCGAGCCTAAACACGACGCACCCGGTTTTGTGTCCGAAGAAATCGCCAATAATATTGCGGGTTTTGCAAAATACCCGCCAAACGACGGTTCACCTGAATTACGCGCGCAAATTTCGATGTGGCTTCACAGACGGTACGGCGTTCAGATAGATCCTCAAACTCAGGTCGTGGCGCTGAACGGCACCCGCGAAGGGTTGTTCAATGCCTGCGTCGCGCTGTGTCCTCAGCGCAAAAACGGCAAACCGGTCAACGTGCTGATCCCCAATCCGTTTTATCAGGTCTACGCCGTCGCCGCAGCTGCGGTTGATGCAAATCCGGTGTTTTTGAATTGCCCGCCCGAAACCGGGTTCTTGCCGGATTTTGATGCGCTGTCGCAGGAAACATTGGATCAAACGGCGATTGTCTATTTGTGTTCACCGTCCAACCCGCAAGGCGCTGTCGCTGACAAAGCCTATTGGTCCCGCCTGATCAATCTGGCCATGCAGCACGACTTTCTGATCTTTGCAGACGAATGCTACTCCGAAATTTACCGCGATATAGCGCCGCCCGGCATATTGGAGGTGAACCACGCGCTCAATGGAGATCCAGAACGGGTCGTTGCGTTTCACTCGCTGTCGAAACGCTCGAACCTCCCGGGGTTGCGCAGCGGTTTTTTGGCCGGTGGACCCAAAGCTGTGAACAAAATCAAACAGTTGCGATCTTATGCCGGCGCGCCGCTGCCGCTGCCACTGCAACACGTGGCTGTGCGGGCATGGGCGGACGAACACCATGTGGCACAAAGCCGTGCGGTTTATATCGAGAAATACAATATCGCTGACCGCGTATTCGACGGATGCAACGCATACAATAGCCCGAAGGCAGGGTTCTTTTTGTGGCTGCGTGTGACCAACGGGATTGAAGCGGCGCTCAAACTGTGGGTGGAGACCGGGGTCAAGGTGCTTCCTGGCGCTTTTCTAAGCCGCAGCGTTACCGGCGTTAATCCGGGTGACAACTATATCAGGGTGGCCCTTGTGGCCCCTACTCAAGAAATGCAGCGCGGACTTCAGTCGATCCGTGACTGTGTATACTGACAGGACAGGCGATTAATGGCGTATCAGGTAAGACACAGAGACCCTTTATTGGACAGTCATATACAGGCAGCGGTCGAGAAACGCGGCAAGGAATTGCTGGGCATTGCACTGCTGACCGTCGGGGTACTCTACAGCATGATGCTTGCATCTTACGTGCCCGAAGATCCCAGCTGGCTTAGCTCGACTAACGCACCGGTGCAAAATATGCTCGGCCGGTTCGGCGCGTCCTTGGCAAGCCCCCTGTTCGTGACGATCGGGGCCGCCGCTTGGGGGATCGCGGGTATACTGCTGCTTTGGGGGGTCAGATACATCTTCCACATGGGCGACGACCGCGTGTTCAGCCGGATCATTTTCACGCCGATAGCCATTGCTTTTCTGGCGCTTTTTGCCTCGACCCACGCGCCAACCGAAGGCTGGAGCCACAGTTTCGGCCTGGGGGGGCTGTTCGGTGATACGGCCCTGACCACTTTGCTGGAACTCATGCCAGTTGACGTGGGCATCATGCTCAATCTGCTGACGTTAATTTTCGGGATCGTGTTTGTGTTTATGTTTGGCTTTGTCGTCGGAGTCAGTGGCGGTGAACTGCGCGGCATCGGTCGCTATCTGCTGGTCGGATTTATCCTGAGCTATGCGTCAATCGTGGCTTTGCTGAGATTCACGGGCGTAAGGGCAATGCGCGGCGCGGTGGCCGCCCATATGCACCACAAAAATATGAAAGTGGCACGAAATCAGGTCATGCAAAATTTTGAAGACACGACGCTGTTGCCGCGGCGGCTTCCGTCGGAATCGCCCGCCGGTAGCAATACATTTGTACGCCGCGTCCCACGTCTGTTTGCAAAAACACCGCAAAGCGAATTGGTCGAACCGGTTTTGACCGCACCGGCACCCGCGCCACCCAGCAAGGATAAAATCCGCACGCGTATAACAGAGGCGATCAGAAGCCGTACGCTGTCACAAAAACAGCCCTTGGAAATTGGGCGGACTGAACCACCTCTTGAGGCGATTGACGACGACTCGGACGAAACTTCGAACATATTTCACAGTGAATTACCTGAGAATTCGGAATTTCTTCAGCCTACGCCTGAGAGCCACGCCAGAGTAAATCACCGCTCAAGAAAGGGCAGTTCTGCCAGCCAACAAGCCCAAAGCGAAGCACAGCCCTCGTTAGCGTTGGAAGAATTGATGGAAAAGTACGAATTCCCGCCGCTAAACCTGCTGTCCAATCCAATCAACATTGTGCGACATCATCTGTCGGACGAAGCTTTGGAAGAAAACGCGCGTATGTTGGAAAACGTTCTGGACGATTACGGGGTCAAAGGTGACATCGTTTCGGTAAGCCCGGGCCCCGTTGTCACCATGTACGAATTGGAACCGGCACCGGGTCTGAAAGCCAGCCGTGTGATCGGTTTGGCCGACGATATCGCGCGCTCTATGTCGGCGTTGTCGGCGCGGGTTTCGACGGTTCCCGGCCGCTCTATCATTGGAATTGAGCTGCCCAATTCTGTGCGCGAAAAGGTCTTGTTGCGTGAAATACTGGCAACACGGGATTTCGGCGATTCCACGCAAAAGCTGCCGCTGGCACTGGGCAAGAATATCGGCGGCGACCCTGTCGTCGTTAATCTGGCGAAAATGCCCCACTTACTGATTGCGGGAACCACGGGTTCGGGTAAATCGGTGGCGATCAACACGATGATCCTGTCGCTGCTTTACAAATTGTCGCCCGAAGAATGCAGAATGATCATGATCGATCCCAAAATGCTGGAATTGTCGGTCTACGATGGCATTCCGCATCTTTTATCCCCTGTCGTAACCGACCCCAAAAAGGCGGTTGTCGCCCTGAAGTGGGTGGTTGGTGAAATGGAAGAACGCTACCGCAAGATGTCCAAAATGGGCGTTCGCAATATCGATGGCTACAATTCGCGGGTCAAAGACGCGCTTTCGAAAAACGAAATGTTCAAGCGCACCGTTCAGACTGGATTTGATGACGAAACCGGCGATCCCGTTTTCGAAACCGAGGAATTTGCACCCGAACCAATGCCCTATATCGTGGTGGTGGTCGATGAGATGGCCGACTTGATGATGGTGGCCGGCAAAGAAATCGAAGCGTGCATTCAAAGACTGGCACAGATGGCGCGCGCGAGCGGCATTCATCTGATCATGGCAACGCAGCGGCCATCGGTCGACGTAATCACCGGTACGATCAAAGCCAATTTTCCAACCCGTATCAGTTTTCAGGTTACCAGCAAGATCGACAGCAGAACCATTTTGGGGGAAATGGGCGCCGAACAGCTATTGGGAGCCGGTGATATGCTTTATATGTCAGGCGGAGGAAAAATCACACGTGTCCATGGACCGTTTGTATCTGACGAAGAAGTCGAAGACGTCGTCAACCACCTGAAAAGCTTTGGCGCACCCCACTATGTGTCCGGCGTTATCGAGGGACCAGAGGACGACAAAGGTAACAACATAGATCAGGTGTTGGGACTGAGCAGCGGCAATTCAGAGGACGAACTATACGACGAGGCCGTGGCTATTGTGCTGCGGGACCGCAAGTGTTCAACGTCCTATATTCAACGAAAACTGGCGATTGGCTACAATAAAGCGGCGCGATTGGTTGAGCAGATGGAGGACTCTCAGCTTGTCAGTCCAGCCAATCATGTTGGCAAACGCGAGATTTTGGTGCCCGAGTCAAATTAATCGCTGTGAATTGAACGTCCTTGTTTTAATCATCCACGATGGCCAGCTATGGTAGAGCCATGAAACACTTTGCGACAAATTTGATTCTGATGGTCTTTCTGGCCTGGCCAGTTGCGGGTCAACCTGTGTCGCTGAATGCCCTGTCGACGTATCTGAATGATCTGGTCACGGCAAAAGGCCGGTTTACCCAAATCAACCCGGATGGCACCATTTCAACCGGTGTGATCTATATCCACCGCCCCGGCCGCGTGCGGTTTGAATACGATCCGCCTGACCCGGCTTTGGTGCTTGCCGGTGGCGGTACTGTCGCGATTTTTGACAAAAAATCCAACCAGCCGCCGCAGCAGTTTCCGCTGAAACAAACACCGCTGTCGGTGATTCTCCAACGCAAAGTGGATTTGAATGTCGCTAACATGATCACAGGCCACGTTAGCGATGGAACCACAACGACAATCACGGCGCAGGATCCCGATCACCCGGAAATCGGCCATATTGATCTGGTTTTTACCGGCGATCCGGTAGAACTGCGCCAGTGGGTAATTACCGACGAAGCCGGAAGTCAGACCACCGTGATACTGGGCGAAATGGTAGTGGGCCTGAAATTGGGTTCGTCATTGTTCAGTGTACCGCTCGAGATTCAGAATTCTCAACCAGATTTCTGAAACCGCGTCAGGGGCACGTTACCAGCTGTTCCTCGTATAGTTTTGCCCGCGCCGCCACCTCTTTGGAAATTCGCAACAACCACGCCTTGCGCCGGTACGTGCCACGCCGATAACCCGTGTGGCCGTCGTGATAGGCCAGATATTGTTTGCGCGCGCTGGATTTGGAAATACCAAGCCGCTGATACGACTGATCCATATACCAACCCATAAAATCGACAGCGTCAGGAAAGCTATCCCTTTTGGCACTGCGATTTCCGGTGTCGCGCTTGTACCATTTCCACGTGCTGTCGATGGCCTGTGAATAACCGTAAGCTGACGAATTCCGGCCCATGGGGATCACCCCCATGCGAAAAGCCAGCGGCGTTCGGGCGCGGCCGACAAATTTGCTTTCCTGATAAATCGTTGCCAGTTGTACAAAGACCGGCACCTGCCATTTTTTCTGCACATGGTTCATGGCTTTGAACCACTTTGGCCGCTCCGATTTAATCACACAGGCATCGTTGAGATTGGACGGTGGCGGCTGTACGGCGGCAGAGCAAGCCGCGAGCCAAAGAAATACCGACGCGTGCCAAAGGGTTTTCATGTAAGAAATGCCTGTTTTTCGTAGCTTTATAATACAGGTTTTACAGAGATCGCCAAATCATATTCCGGTGGTTTGATTCTCCGGTGGGCCAACCCGTAGTGCGAAAATGCAACAGGTGCCCGTCCCGGACGACTAAAAGATACCGGTCGCGCAAAAACTTATTCAGATGGCCGATTCGCCTAGAGACCTGAAAATCATATAACAACCGGATGTATCCACAGGCTGGCCGATCTCTCACGCCATCCCCGTTGCGGATTGGTGAACATTGCACAGCAATTGTTTCCGGTAAAAATCTCCGAAACAGAACCCGATTGGTGGACAGATTCCAAGCTGCCTTATAGGTAATAGGTTCGGGGGTAGTTTTTGAAATGTTGATTGCCAAAGCTAAATACAACGTCGGACAGGTGGTCCGCCACAAGAATTTTCCATTCCGCGGCGTGGTTTTTGACGTGGACGCCGAATTCGGCAATTCCGAAGAATGGTGGGCAGCAATTCCTAAGAAAATCAGGCCCAAAAAGGAACAGCCCTATTATCATTTGCTGGCTGAGAACGACGATTCCTATTACGTGGCCTATGTGTCGGAACAAAATCTGATACTGGATGACAGCGGCAAACCCGTTGGCCATCCGGAGGTACACGCGATGTTCAATCAGATGCGCGACGGCAAGTACGATTTGGAAACCCGCCTGCACTGATAACGCGAAATGCTTTAGTAGCCCAGCGCACAGCCGTCTTTGCGCGCATCTGAGGCACCTTCAAGAACACCATTGTCGTAATCAATCAGAATGGCCTGAGCACCTCCCAGTGGTTTCAGCGGCACGACAACGTTGTGCCCCATATCCGACAATTTGGACCGCACGTCGTCGGAATAACCACGTTCGACCTGCAGTTCACCATCGACAGCAAAGCACCGTGGAGCGTCGATTGCGGCCTGCGGGTGCATCCCGAAATCCACCATGTTGCTGATAACGTGGGAATGTCCGGTCGGTTGATAGGCACCCCCCATGACACCGAACGGCATGAACGTCTTGTCTTTGCTTTTAAGCATCGCCGGGATGATTGTATGCAGCGGTCGTTTTCCGCCCTTCAGCTCGTTCGGGTGGCCGGACTCCAGCGTAAATCCGGCACCGCGGTTTTGAAATGCAATGCCATATTTGTCCGAAGCGAGCCCTGATCCAAACCCATGGAAAAGTGAATATATCAACGAAACAGCCATCTGATCCTTGTCAACGACTGTTAGCAAAGACGTGTCTTTATGGACGGATTGCGACATAATCCGAGCGTCCTGATTCGCTTGCCTGGGATTGATCAGCGCCGCCAGGGCGGTTCCGGTTTCCTGGGCGGTCATATGCTCCAGCCTGCTGGTATAATCAAAATCGGCAATGAACCGGTCGCGGGCGTCCATCGCCAGCTTGGTGGCCTCTGCTTCCAGATGGGCACGTTGCGCGCCGGTTGGGTCGAGCGCTGCAAGGTCAAAATTCTGCAGTATATTGTTCATCAGGATCGCCGTTGCGCCCTGCCCGTTGGGTGGATGTTCGACCAGTTCGATATCGCGGTAAAAACCGCTGATAGGGTCAACGTAAACACTGTTGGTGGCCGCGAAATCGTCTAGCGTGTGAACACCGCCCATAGCTTGCAGCGATTTGACCATGTCGTCCGCGACAGCGCCCTCATAAAATCCTCGCCGCCCTTCCAGTGCGATTTTTTGCAGTGCTTTGGCGTGAGCAGGGGCGCGAAAAACCGCACCCGGTCGCGGAGGCGCGCCGTCAAATAGAAAATATCCGCGCGCAACACCTTGCAGCCTTTCCGAATTGTTGACCCAGTCAAAAGCTGCACGCGCACCCACAGGCACGCCTTTCGTGGCATAATGAATCGCGGGCGCGAGGCTGGCCTTAAGACCAATTTGCCCCCAGTCTTCCGACAAACGGCAGAACGCGTCGACGGCTCCGGGAATCGTCACAGAGTCTATCGACTTGATATCTATAAATTTTTTGCCTTGATCTCGCAGAATCCCGGCGTCGCTGGCGGCGGAAGCACGCCCTGAACCGTTCAGGGCGACGATCCTTTCGGTACCCTTGGGCTTTATCAGGACAAAGCAGTCACCGCCTATCCCGCACATATGAGGCTCGCAAATGCCCAATAGCGCGGCAGCGGCGATGGCGGCGTCGACGGCGTTACCGCCGGATTCCAGAATTTGAACAGCTACTTTCGCTGCGAGTGGATGCGATGTTGCGCACATTCCATTGACTGCAAATACGGACGACCGGCCCGGTAGTTGAAAATCGCGCATTCGTTGGCCCCCAGTGCATTCCCGGTACAGGCTACGGCGGGTAACCAGAGAATCCAACAGCGATGTGGCTGACGGCGCAATCCGCGCGTTGGAGGACCAGTTTTGGGCGAACGCGCATCTGCAACCGCCCTGATCTCTTGCATTCGACAAAAAAAGCCCCCGGTTTGACGCGGGGGCCCAGTTCTTCTCTTTGCAGCCCCCGGTGTCACGGATCTGGGTGGGGGCTGATAACCGCAACACCGGGGTGAGCCTTCGCTCGCTACAAGAGAAGATATGACGGTCAATCGCGGCAGCAAATTGGGGAGAAAATGATAATTTCAGGGCATTTTCGCGCCCAAAATTGGTAAGGGTTGATCGGCGGATTAATCCACGCCAGAATGCGCTATGAACGTGGAAAATCTTCACCGTACAGGCACCCGAAACGCAACACCTTTGCCGGTCAGTTTTCACCGTCTTGAACTTGCTTTGATCCTGTCGGTTTACGGTCGGCAAGTGGCCGCTGGCGAATGGCGCGACTACGGTATTTCCATGTTAACCGACTTTGCCGTTTTTTCGATATTTCGACATACGGCGGAACATCCGGTTTACCGGATCGAAAAACATCCGAAATCAAAGCAAAAGCAGGGCCAATATTCGGTCGTGGGACGCGATAGCCGTATTTTGCGGCGCGGCAATGATCTGAAAAAAGTTCTAAGCGTGCTTGAGAAAAAAATGATCAGACTGGTTGACTAACCCCACTTAGAGGCACCCGTCTAATTGATGTAATGTCGCCGGTTTGCGTGGCGGCGATGCGCTTAGAGGCAATATCAAGGGGTTCAAGAGCGACGGCCATATGCGTGGCGTTGGCGTGAATAATGTTGCTGTCGTCGACCATCACCCCAACGTGTCCCTTCCAGAAAATCAGGTCACCGCGCTGAAGCCCGGCACCGGGCTCCAATTGCCGCCCAAGGCTTTCTTCCTGTTTGTGGCTGTTACGTGGACAGGGTGTGTTGCAGGCTTGCAGCGCCAGCTGTACCGCACCCGAGCAATCCATCCCCCGCGTGCTGTTTCCACCCCAAAGATACGGTATGCCCAGAAAATTTTCCATTACACGTACATAGTCGTCTTCAAACGTATCTATCGTCCCGACATGCTGTCGCGGCACGTACCGCCCGCCAAACAGGGTTAAATAATCACCCGACTGCGCGATGACGTTTATCCTTGCTGCAAATGGTAGATTTCCGTGTGTCGGCGATTTCATGTCAGGGAGCGAATAAAGATGCGTGGATAGCGCGGTAATTTTGTGGGTCACCGCATGGACCGGACCAAGCGCCGAGCGATCAACATACCCCATATATCCATCGCTTTTGACTTGCCCACAAGCAAAACCGTCGCGCGCTTTGGTTTCGAACACCCTGAATTCGTGACCGAATAAAACCTGACGTTCGATCCCACCCTCCGGTGAGCGCAGTAAATCGGCCACTGGTGCGGTCACCTGCAAGTCCTGGCCGTGAACGTCAGAATCAGCACAATCCGCGCGACGGGGCATTATCGTTTACCGAAGTTGGAGATCACTTCAAACAGGGCGCGGGCACCCTGAAACGCACCACCAACAGGTTGTGACGGCGTATCGACGGTTGACCAGCCATAAATGTCAAAATGCGCGAATTGTTCGGCGTTTTCCACGAACCGGCGCAGAAACAGGCCCGCCGTGATCGATCCGGCAAATCCGCCCTTGGGCGCGTTGTCCAAATCAGCCGTTTTTGGCTCGATCAGGTTTTCGTATGGCTCCCAAAAAGGCATTCGCCACAGCGGGTCGCGGGTGGCGTCGCCTGCCGCGCTAATTTCCGCAGCCAGCTCGTCATCGTCGCAATAAAACGGCACAATGTCCTGACCCAAAGCCACGCGCGCCGCGCCCGTCAATGTTGCCATGCAAATCAGCAAGTCGGGTCTTTCTTCGTCGGCCAGCGCCAGAGCGTCCGCCAAAACCAGCCGCCCTTCGGCATCGGTATTGTTGATCTCGACGCTCAGCCCCTTGCGCGACGGCAGGATATCGCCGGGCCGAAATGCGCCCGCAGAAATAGAGTTTTCAACAGTGGGGACAATAACGCGCAATTGCACGGGCAGATTCATCCGCATAATCGCCTGCGCCAATCCCATCACGGTCGCGCCACCGCCCATGTCTTTTTTCATCAACCCCATGGACGCGCCGGGTTTGATGTTCAGCCCACCGGTGTCAAAACACACGCCTTTGCCGACCAGCGTGACCTTTGGGTGGTCTTTATTGCCCCAGGTCATATCAAGTATACGCGGCGCCTGATCCGAAGCGCGGCCAACTGCATGTACCAGCGGCAGATTGTGCTTTAGCAGGTCGTCGCCGATGATAATGGTTGTCTTGGCTTTGAATGCACGGGCCAATTCGTCAAAGGCTTTTTCAAGCTGATCCGGGCCCATGTCATTTGTCGGTGTATCGATCAGTTCACGCGTCAGAAATGCGGCACTCGCCATGGCTTCGATTTTTGGGGCATCGACTCCTTTGGGCACACATAGCGATGCACCTGTGTCGCGGCCTTTTTTGTAGCGGTCAAATTGGTACCCTGCCAACAGCCACCCCAACGCGCACTCTTCAAGCACGGATTCGGGCAGGTCGGATATGATTTGATATATACCGGTCGGCAGATTTTTGGCGGCCCTGGCCAAATGGAACCGTCCGCGTGCACGGGCGCTGGCTTCGCCCCAACCAAACACGATGCCGCTTATCTGCCCGTGTTCATCAGGAAGCAAACATATCCGACCCAATTTTGCGTCAAACCCCTGCACATTCACCCAGTTTTTGACGGCCTTTTTCTGGGCGGTCAGCCAATCGGGGAAATTCTGGGTCTCAACGACGTGCAGGGGTATCGCGGCACTGTTCGCGGGGGCCAGTTTTGGCATCATCAAATTCGCTCCGCAAAGGATTTGGTCGCCAGTCTAGCGTGAATAGTACCGCCATCAATAGGGCATTTCAGGGTAATGCATCGTGGCAAACAAAGAGCTGTCGCCCAAACGCAGTAATCTTTGTGTGACTGCTGCAAGCGCGATCCTGTCCTGGCTTTGCACGCAAATCACCACGTCTTTTGCCACGCGCGAAAATCGCATGAGTCCGATTTGCTCTGCTACGCCGATCAGGCTTTTGGACAATTTGCCCACAACCTGAACTTCGCCCCCAACCAACGCCAGTTCGATTTTTTCCAACCGCTCTGAAATTTCGAACACTGCTCTTTCGATGACCTCTTGCGAGCATTCGGTACCAAGCGATTCGCGCAATAATGTCAAAGATTTGACGCATATTTGCGCGTCCTCAGTTAATTGAATTTTCGATACGTTTTGTGTCATTCCCTCGACCTCACTCTTCCCACAAGCGTGAGAAAAAATTACATCTGCGAGTTTGAACATCCGGTTATTGACGTAAACCGGAGCCACGAAATTCTGTCTCGCAATTGCACAAAAATGACCGTAAACTTACCTAAAAAGAGCGGCACCAGTTCATGAAATTTGTTAAACCTTTGCCGGACGAATTGGCTTTACGGTACCGCGAATGGCGGGAAAATCTGAGTACCGGCAACAAGTCCCTGTTCAGGCGTCTAGCTGATGAGGGCCAGCACCCGGGTGTGATGGTGGTGTCCTGCTGCGACAGCCGCGTCCATGTCACCAGCATTTTCGGCGCCGAAACCGGTGAGTTTTTTATCCACCGCAATATCGCCAACCTTGTGCCACCCTTTCAGCCCGACGGAGATCACCACGGCACATCTGCCGCAATTGAATTCGGCGTCGGGTCGTTAAAAATATCGCACATTCTGATTTTAGGGCATTCGAACTGTGGTGGCGTTAACGCCTGTTACGAAATGTGCCAGGGTCTTGCGCCGGAACTGGAACAGCACACCAGTTTTGTCGGGCGCTGGCTGGATATTTTACGCCCCGGTGTCGCGCGCGTGAAAAAAAGTCACAGCGCGTCGGCGCAGATAGCCGCGCTGGAACGTGAAGGTATTTTGATCTCGCTGAAAAACCTTATGGGGTTTCCGTTTGTGCGCGATGCTGTGAACACCGGAAACCTGACGTTACACGGGTTGTGGCACGATATCGGCAGCGGAACCCTTGAATATTACGACGATACGACCGGAGCATTTGAAAAAGTGTAGCCGCGCAATGTCTTTATCAATTCACCCGGTTTGAAACCAGGGCCGCCGTGCCCACCAGTGAAAGTATCGTCTCGATTGCGTTCACCGGCGATTCTGTCACCAACACTAGATCGCCCGGATTGATTAAAAATTTGCGCGCGCTAAACAGCCCGTCGGCCGTCGTCAAATCGATAGTAAAAATACTACGCACGTGCGATGGCCCCGAATCACCGGAGCGTACTGCGCCTTTATTATACTCGCGCAGGATCAGAATGCCTTCGGGGTCTGCGCGGGTATCGGATATCCCCCCGATCAGAGACATTGCGTCAAGTGCAGTGATCTGGTCTTGCTCAAAATAGAACA